>Ga0194132_10006529_pt1 | contig 18026 bp, 15 predicted proteins | sample TA2KigOf80mmetaG_FD_148612 | JGI IMG/M metagenome (GOLD analysis project Ga0194132, IMG submission 148612) | Freshwater microbial communities from Lake Tanganyika, Tanzania - TA2015054 Kigoma Offshore 80m | ecosystem: Environmental > Aquatic > Freshwater > Lake | place: Tanzania: Lake...
CCTCCAGCGCCGGCGTAAACAGGCCGGCCGCATGAGTTCCAGCGAAAACCACAGCAGAGGTGCGTCTTGGCGAGAACAATATCGTAGCTTCCGCGACCCGACGCGCCGATTTTACCCGCATCCGGGCCATCTGGCCGCCCGCGGCGGGGCTCGGGCTTGCCAATGCGCACTCTAGGCGTCAATCTTGCCCCCAAGAGCCAGTCATCCGGTGGATGCCGGGGAAGGAGAGTTCTCTATCGTCGGCCATGGCGGGCGTGGCGCCCTCTGCTCTCGTGAAGGACCGGCTTAGACAACCAAATCTTAAACGAAATCAGTGAGTGATGTTACACCTGCCGCACCGATACGGCCCGCGTCACGAATAATCCAGGTTAGGTAGCGGATCGGGCGCGGGCCGCCGCGACGAGCATTGGGCAATCGCCGTGCGTTTGCTGGTCTACCTGTCCTCGGTCGTTCTGTTTCTCGCGCTGGTCGGGGCCGTGGTCCTGCTGGGTGTGCTCTGGCATTTCAGCCGCGACCTGCCCGACTACGCGCAACTCGCCGACTACCGGCCGCCGGTGACCACCCGGGTGCATGCCGGCGACGGCAGCCTGCTGGCGGAATTCGCCCGCGAACGCCGGCTGTTCGTGCCGGTCGCGGCCATGCCGGCGCCCGTGGTGCAGGCCTTCCTTTCGGCCGAGGACAAGGACTTCTTCCACCATCCGGGCATCGACTTCACCGGTATCGTCGGCGCCGCGGTCCAGAACCTCAACAACCTGGGCACCGATCGGCGCCCGCGCGGGGCCTCCACGATCACCCAGCAGGTGGCGAAGAATTTCCTGCTATCCAACGAGGTCAGCTACGAACGCAAGATCAAGGAAGCCATCCTCGCCTTTCGCCTCGAGCGCAGATTGAGTAAGGAGCACATCCTCGAGCTTTATCTGAACGAGATCTATCTCGGTTATGCGAGCTACGGCGTGGCCGCGGCCGCGTTGAATTATTATGGCAAGGCACTGGAAGAACTGACTGTCGCGGAAGCGGCTTTCCTCGCGGCCTTGCCCAAGGCACCGAACAACTACCACCCCATCCGGTTTGCCGAGGCGGCCAAGGTTCGGCGCGATTGGGTGCTGACCCGCATGCAGGAAGACGGGGTGCTGAGCGCCGCCGCGGCCGAAAGCGCGGCACGGACGCCCCTGCCGACGCGCACGGTCGAGATGAGCCGGGCGAACCAGGCCGACTTTTTCGCCGAGGAGGTGCGGCGCCAGTTGCTGGAACGCTATGGCGAGGCGGCGCTTTACCAGGGCGGCTTGTCGGTGCGCAGCTCGCTCGATCCCCGCCTGCAGGCGATCGCCGAACTGGCGCTGCGCGACGGCCTGGTGGCCTACGACCGCCGACACGGTTGGCGCGGCCCCCTGGCGCGGATCGAAACGGCGGGCGACTGGCGCGCCCGGCTCGCGCGGCTGCCGGCACCGGCCGGGTTGTCCCCTTGGGTGCTGGCGGTCGTGCTCAAGGTGGATGACGCCGAGGCGCGGATTGGTCTTTCCGACGGCGATCTGGGCGTGATCGCGCTCAGCGAACTGCAATGGGCGCGCGCCTGGCAGGAGGGTGAGACCCTGGGCGCCCGGGTCGCGCGGGCGGCCGACGTTCTGGCGCCGGGCTATGTCGTGGCGGTGGAACCGCTGCCGGCGGCATCCGGGGGCGCCGGCACCGGTTTCGCGCTCCGCCAGATACCGGAGATCAACGGCGCCGCGGTCGCGATGGACCCGCATACCGGACGCGTGCTGGCCATGGTCGGCGGCTGGTCGTTCCAGCAAAGCCAGTACAACCGGGCAACCCAGGCGCGCCGGCAGCCGGGCTCGGCCTTCAAGCCGTTCGTTTACGCGGCGGCGCTTGACCACGGTTTCACGCCGGCCAGCCTGGTGCTGGACGCGCCCTTTGTGTTCGATCCCGGCTATGGTCAGCAGAAATGGCGGCCGACCAATTACAGCCACGAGTTCTACGGACCCAGCACGCTCCGGCTGGGCATCGAGAAGTCGCGCAACTTGATGACCGTGCGGCTGGCACAGCAGATCGGCATGGACAAGGTGGCCGACTACGCCCGGCGGTTCGGCATCGTCGACAACCTGCAACCGTTCCTGCCGACCTCGCTGGGCTCGGGCGAGACCACGTTGCTGCGGCTGACCGCCGGCTACGCGATGCTGGTGAATGGTGGTCGCGCCATCCAGCCGAGCCTGATCGACCGCATCCAGGACCGCGATGGCCAGACGGTGTTGCGCACCGACCGCCGGGCCTGCGGCGCCTGTGCCGGGCTGGCTTGGTCCGGCCAGCCGCCGCCGAACCTGCCGGACGAGCGGGCGCATGTGATCGATGCCGGCACCGCCTATCAGATGGTCTCGATGCTGCAGGGCGCGGTGGAACGCGGTACCGGCGCCCGGATCGGCGAGTTGCGCCGGCCGCTGGCCGGCAAGACCGGTACCACCAACGAAGCGCGCGACGCCTGGTTCGTCGGCTTCTCGCCGGATCTGGCGTTCGGTGTCTATCTCGGTTTCGACGAGCCGCGCGGCCTCGGATCCAGGGAAACCGGCGCCTCGGTCGCGGTGCCGGTGTTCAAGGACTTCATGGCCGCCGCCCTGAAGGATCAGCCGGCGGTGCCGTTCCGAATCCCGCCCGGCATTCGCCTGGTCAGGGTCGATCCCAAGACCGGGCTGCCAGCCTTGCCGGGCCAGCGCAACGCCATCCTGGAGGCGTTCAAGCCAGGCACCGAGCCGGGCAAGCGGCGGGACGTGCTGGATGGCTCGGACGACGACGAGGACGACGAGGCCGCGGCGGAAACCGGGCCGGGAACCCTGGACAATGCCGCCATCCCGGCGACGCGACCGGCCGCCATCGAGGTTCCGCGCGGCGCCACCGGCGGACTATATTGACGGCGACTGGCGTGCTGGCGTCGGGCGCCCGGCCGACAAGGGAAGGTCGACATGCGTAGCGAAGTGGAAGCCGCAATCGCCGAGATGCGGGCCGGGCTAGCCTTGCTGCGGAGGCATCTTTGACTGGGAGGCTTCGCTCAAGCGCCTTGAGGAGCTGAACGCCAGGGCGGAGGACCCAGCGTTGTGGAACGATCAGGCCGGCGCGCAGGCGCTGCTGCGCGAACGCACCCGGCTCGATGTCCGGGTCAGGGACTATCGCCGCCTGGAGAGCGAACTGGAAGATGCCGTCGGCCTGGCGGAACTGGCCGAAGCCGAAGGCGACGCCTCGGTATTGGCCGAGGCGGAGGCGCAGCTTCTGGCGCTGGCGCCCAAGCTGGCCCTGAAACGGACCGAAGCCCTGCTGAGTGGCGAGGCTGACGCCAACAACTGCTTCGTGGAAATCCATGCCGGTGCCGGAGGCACCGAATCGCAGGATTGGGCTGCCATCCTGCTGCGCATGTACGGCCGCTGGGCCGACCGGCGCGGCTTCGAGACCGCGCTGATCGAGGAAAGCCCGGGCGACGAGGCCGGCATCAAGTCCTCCGTCCTCAGGGTCGCCGGCGCGAACGCCTATGGCTGGCTCAAGAGCGAGAGCGGCGTCCACCGCCTGGTGCGAATCTCGCCGTTCGATGCCAGCGCCCGCCGCCATACCAGCTTCGCCAGCGTATGGGTCTATCCCGAGATCGACGACACGATCGACATCGAGGTGCTGGACAAGGACCTGAAGATCGATACCTACCGCGCCTCGGGCGCCGGCGGCCAGCATGTCAACCGCACCGACAGCGCCGTGCGCATCACCCACCTGCCATCCGGCATCGTGGTGCAATGCCAGCAGGAGCGTTCGCAGCACAAGAACCGCGCCACCGCCATGAAGATGTTGCGCGCGCGGCTCTATGAGCAGGAATTGCAGAAGCGCGAGGCGGAGCGTCTGGCACGCGAGGCGCAGAAGACCGACATCGGCTGGGGCCACCAGATCCGCTCCTATGTGCTGCAGCCCTATCAGATGGTCAAGGACGTGCGCACCGGCGTGGAGCGGGGCGATGCCAGCCGGGTGCTGGACGGCGACATCGACCCTTTCCTGGAAGCCGCGCTGGTGGAGCGGGTCGGCGGCGAACAACGGAAAGCCAGCTAGCGCGGTGTCCGATCCGATGGATCGCGATCCGCGATCCATCGGATCGGAGCCCACCGCGCGGCGGTCATGGTTGCAGGGCAATGGCGGCCGGTGAAACCGAACCTGCCGGTGCGACTGGAACGGCGGTTGCCCTAGCGTCGCAGCGCCTGCGCGGCCCGCAGCACCTCCTGGGCGTGGCCCGGCACCTTGACCTTGCGCCAGACGCGGACAATGCGGCCCTGTCCGTCGATCAGGAAGGTAGCGCGTTCGATGCCCATGTACTTGCGACCGTACATGCTCTTCTCGACCCACACCCCGTATTGCTCGGCCACCTTGTGCTCCGGGTCGGCCGCCAGTTGAATATCGAGCTTGTGCTTGGCCTTGAACTTGGCATGGCTGGTAACGTTGTCGGGCGACGTCCCCAGGATGGCCGCCCCGGCCTTGGCGAAGTCCGGCGCGAGCTGGGTGAAGTCGATCGCTTCCCGGGTGCAGCCGGAGGTGTCGTCCTTGGGATAGAAATACAGAACGAGCGCCTTGCCCTTGAATGATTCGAGCCCTGCCGTCCCGCCGTCGTCGTCGGCCAGTGTGAAGCTGGGTGCCTTGTCCCCGACCGCCAGTTCCTTCGCCATCGTCGCGCCTCGTTGCGGTTTGCGCCTGAGCCATAGCTTGGCGGTCCGCGCGGCATCTGACCAGGGGCGACGTTGAGCGAACCGGCGGCCGAGGCCGCGCCTGCCGCGCCGCCACCGGCGGGCCCGCGATCGTGGCGTCGGCGCCGGCTCCGCGTGTTCGCCGACACCTTGCGCCTGTTGGTGCGGATGGGCGGTGCAGTCTTGGGCGTGGCGGTGATCGCGCTGCTGGTCGGCTTGTTCTTGCTGGCGCAAGGTCCGCTGTCGCTCGGCTTCCTGTCGCCTTGGTTGAATGGCGCCGTCGAGCGAGCGACCGGCCTGAGACTGGAGGTGGCCGACACCGTCGTTGCGTGGTCGGAACAGGACCGGCGGATCGCCTTGCGGCTGATCGGGGCCAAGGTGGCAACGCCGGCAGGCGACCTGCTCGCCTCGGTGCCGCAGATGGCGTTGCGGCTTGCCGCCGGCCAGCTGTTGCGCGGCCGGCTGGAGATCGAGGCGATCGATCTGCTGGCGCCGACCCTGCACCTGCGGCGCCAGTCGGACGGCAAGCTGGCGCTGGACTTGGGTGGCGGGATGCCGGCCATTGGCGACCTGCTGGGCGCGACCGAACCGGCCCCGGTTCCGCTCATGCAGGTGCGCCGTGTGCGGGCGATCGGCGCCGACTTGCTGCTGCGTGATGAGGCGAGCGGTCGGCAGTTGCGTCTGCCGCAGGTCAACCTGACATTGCTGTTGCACGAAGCGATGCCGGAATTGCTGCTGGACGCGGCGCTGCCGCTGCCAACCGGACCGGCGGGGCTTGAACTGCATGCCCGGCCTTTGCCCGGCGGGCAGGGCGCCGCGGTGCGCGGCCGCTTCCACGATCTTAACCCGGCCGCCCTCGCCCGGTTGTTGCCGTTTCCCGAACTGGCGCCCTTGGCCGGCGCCGACTTGCCGCTGACGGGCGCGCTGACGCTCGAGGCGACGCGCGAGGGCATCGGCGGTCTGTCGTTGACGCTGAACGGCGACGGCGGCCGGCTGGCCCTGCCGTCCCTGTGGCCGGAAGCGTTGCTGCTCGACCGCTTGGCCCTGCGGCTCGAGTCGCAAGGCTTGGCCGGCGGCCAGCCGCTGCGCCTGGAGCAGGCGACGCTGCGCTTCGCCAACGGTTTCGAAGTCGGCCTGCAGGGCGAGGTCCTGCCGGGCGCGCCGATCTGGGACCCGGCGCAATTAGCAGCGTCGCTGCAAGGCCGTTTCAGCAACTTCCCGGCGGCCGAGTTTCACCGCTATTGGCCGCTCGGGGTGGGCAGCAATGCGCGTGCCTGGTTCGTCGAGAACATCCAGCGTGGCACCGTCACGGCGGGCGAATTCTCGCTCAAGGCGAAGCCCGGCGACTTGGCGGGCGGCCCGCCGCCGGCCGACCTGCTGCAGATGCGGTTCGCCTATCAAGGCCTCGCGGGGCGCTTCTGGAAGGCGCTGCCATCGCTGCAGGACGCCAGCGGCGAGGTGCGCGTCAGCGCCGACGACGCGACCTTGCTGGTCGCCCAAGGCCGGATCGGCGAGGTGCGGGTGAGCGAGGGCCGGGTGCACGTCACCGGCTTCAACGCCGGCGAGCAGTGGGCCGATGTCGATTACAAGGCCGAGGCGAGCGCGCGCGCCGCCTTCGAACTGATGGACCGCGAGCCTTTGGGCTTTGCCCGCGACCTGGGCATCAAGCCCGCCGAGGTCGCCGGACGGGTGGCCGTTGCCGCCAGGTTCCGGTTGCCCCTGCGCAACGATATCGCGGTCAAGGACCTGGATTTCGCCGCCGCGGCCCGACTTTCCGGCCTCGCCCTGCCGGCGGTGGCCGAGGGCGTTCCGTTGCAGGAGGGCGAACTGCTGGTGCACGTGCGGCGCGACGGAGCGGAAGCCGCGGGCGAGGCCCGGCTGGCCGGCGTGCGCAGCAACCTGCGCTGGCGGCGTGACTTCCAGGGCCGCGGCCAGGACCTGTCGCGCTTCAGCCTGGCCGCCAGCCTGGAGGAAGCCGACCGGCTACGGCTGGGCCTGCCGGGGCCGCCGCACCTGTTCGGCGCGGTGACCCTGGCGGTGCAGGGCGTCGAACGGCCGGGCGGCCAGCTCGTGCTGAACGGCAGCGCCGACCTCGCCGCGGCGCGTCTTCTGGTTGCGGAACTCGAACTCGAGAAGCCGATGGGCCGGCCGGCGCGGCTCGACTTCGAGGCCGAGATCGTGCCCAAGACGGGCAGCCAACTGAGCTTCCGGCTGGCTTCCGACATGCTCGCGGCCAACGGCAGCCTGCGGCTGGCGGCCGACGCCGCGGTGCAGGCGGTCAACCTGGCCGAATTGCGCTTCGCCGAGAACGCGCTGGTGCTGCAGGCCACCCGGCAGGAGCCGGCCGGCTGGCAGCTGCGGCTCGGCGGCAGCCAGCTCGATCTGCGGCGCTATCTGAGCGGAACGGGGGACGGCTCCGGCGGCGACGACGGCCCGCCCGTGCAGCTCGAATTCGCCTTGGCGCGGGTGTTGCTGGACGATGCCGTCGAGCTGCAGGCGGTTTCCGGCCGGGGCGCGCGCCGGACCGGCAAATGGCAGGAGCTGTCGGCGACCGGCTTGCTCAACGCCGATGCGCCGGTGCGGTTGAGCTACCGGGAAGACGCGCAAGGCGGCCGGCTGGACGCCCAGGCCGATGACGCCGGACGGGTCGCCCGCGCGCTCGACCTGACGCGCAGCATGGTCGGCGGACGGCTCGAACTGACGCTGGCGGTGCCCCCGGCCGGGCCGATGGCCGGCCGACTGCGAGCGGAGAATTTCCGCATCGCTCGGGCGCCGGTGCTGGCGCGGATCCTGGCGCTTGGCTCGTTCACCGGCCTGCGCGACGTCATGGCCGGCGATGGCATCGGCTTCTTGTTCTTCGATGCGTCCTTCCAACTCGCCGCCGGCAAGATCACGCTGGCCGAGGCGCGGGGCGCCGGTTCGGCGCTGGGCCTGACGCTGGCCGGCACGGTCGATCGGAACCGCGACCTGCTGGACCTGACCGGCACCGTGGTGCCGGCCTACACCATCAACTCGGTACTGGGCAACCTGCCGCTGGTGGGCGAGATCTTCGTCGGCCGCAAGGGCGAGGGCGTGTTTGCCGTATCGTTCGCGGTCAACGGCCCCTCGGAACGGCCCGAGGTTTCGGTCAACCCGCTAAGCGCGCTGGCACCGGGCTTTCTGCGGCGCATCGTCGAGGGCCTGGAACGGTTGGGGCCGGCCGCGCCCGACCCCGGCCGGCCGAACCTGGAACAGAGCGGCGGCCGCTGACACCGCTCGCGCGGGCCGCCGCTCGCCGCTCAATGCCGGCCGCCCGATACCGGTGGATACCGGATACCGGTGACAGCTTATAATTTAACGTCGCGCGATTCCGGTGGCGATTACGTTGACAGTTTATGATTTAATGCGGGTGATCGCATACTTGCTGGTAGCCCTGGAACGTATCCTGTCACTAGAAACGTTGTCCGCCGAAAGCGCTGTCGAAATCATATACTGTCACCGGAAAGCCACAGGCATCGGTCGCCTGGAAGCGACCGGGAAACGGCGGAACCAGCGGGCGATGCCCAGGCCAGGGCCGGGGGGCGGCTGCCTGCGAGGCCAGGCGATCGGCCGACCGGGATGCGACCCGGCCGTTTGGGCGCTCGATCCACCGCATCGATGGGTTGGGGGATCGATGCGACCGTCGCCTGGGGGCCAAGCGGCGGCAGCGAGCGGCTAGAGCGGGGCGATCAGCGCGTGCCGCTTGCGCCCGGCCGACAGCTTGATGTGGCCGCCGGCGCCAAGGTCGGCCAGCGTCACCAGCGCCTCCTCGCTGGTCAGCACCCGGTCGTTCAGGCGTGCGCCGCCGCCGCGCACCAGGCGCCGGGCTTCGCCGTTGCTGGCGCAGAGCTCGGCGCGCACCAGCAGCCGGAAGGCAGCGATGCCGGCGGCGAGTTCCGCGCGCGGCACGCCGATGCGCGGCAGGCTGTCCCCGGCGCCGCCTTCCTCGAAGGTCCGACGCGCGCTCTCCGCCGCCGCCGCCGCCGCCGCCCTGCCGTGCGCCAATTGCGTCGCCGCGTCCGCCAGCCGCTTCTTCGCCTCGTTGATCCCGGCGCCGCCCAGGCGTTCCAGCCCCGCGATCTCGGCCAGCGACAGGTCGGTGAACAGACGCAGGAAGCGGCCGACATCGCCATCGTGGGTATTCCGCCAGAACTGCCAGTAGTCGTAGGGCGACAACATCTCGGCGTTCAGCCAGACCGCGCCCGCCGCGGTCTTGCCCATCTTGGCGCCGCCGGCGGTGGTGATGAGCGGCGTGGTCAGGCCAAAGAGCGTGCGATTGTCGATTCGCCGGCCGAGCTCGACGCCGTTGACGATATTGCCCCACTGATCCGAGCCGCCCATCTGCAACCGGCAAGCGTGCCGGCGACTCAGCTCCAGGAAGTCGTAGGCCTGCAGCACCATGTAGTTGAACTCGAGAAAGCTGAGCGGCTGCTCGCGCTCCAGCCGCAGCTTGACGCTGTCGAAGCTCAGCATGCGGTTGACCGAAAAATGCCGGCCGACCTGCCGCAGGAAGTCGATATAGCCAAGCCGGTCCAGCCAGTCGGCGTTGTTGACCAGCAATGCGTCGGTCGGCCCGTCACCGAAGGTGAGGTAGTTCTCGAATACCCGCCGGATGCCCGAGAGGTTGGCGGCGATCTCGGCCTCGGACAGCAGCTTGCGCGCATCGTCCTTGCCCGACGGATCGCCGACCTTGGTGGTGCCGCCGCCCATCAGCACAACCGGCCGGTGCCCGGCCTGCTGCAGGCGTCTCAGCAGCATGATCGACACCAGGCTGCCGACATGCAGGCTGGGCGCGGTGCAGTCGAAGCCGATATAGGCGGTGACGACGCCGCCGGCGGCGGCCGCATCCAGGCCATCCAGGTCCGTGCATTGGTGCAGATAGCCGCGGTCGACGACGGCATTGACGAATTCGGAGCGATGGCCGGACATTGGCAGCTGCGTCGGGGTTGGGACGGGCGGGCTGCTTAGCATGCCCGCCCTGGGCGGACAACGTGGGGACGGGAAAGCGTGACGAGGCACGGCATGCGGTGGGCGATCGGCCTGATGAGCGGCACGTCGATGGATGGGGTCGATGCCGCGCTGCTGAACACCGACGGCGAACGGGTGGCCGAGATAGGTCCGTTCCTGACCCTGCCCTACGAGCCGGCGGTGCGCGAAGACCTGCGCGCCGTGCTGGGCGGCGTGGGAGATGTCGCGGGCGTGAGCGAACGGGTCACCCGTCTGCATGCGGCGGCGGTCGGCCAGCTGCTGCGCCAGGCCGACATGCCGGCCTGGCGCATCGACGTCGTCGGCTTCCACGGCCACACCATCCTGCACCGCCCGGCGCAGCGGCGGACCTGGCAGATCGGCGACGGCGGCCTGCTGTCGCAGCTGGTCGGCATCGACGTGGTGGACGATTTCCGCAGCGCCGACGTGGCGGCGGGCGGGCAGGGGGCGCCGCTGGTGCCGGTCTATCACCGGGCGCGGGCGATGGCGCTGGAGCCGCCGCTCGCGGTGCTGAATGTCGGCGGCGTGGCCAACGTTACCTGGATCGGTCGGCAGGACGCGTTGCTGGCCTTCGACACCGGGCCAGGCAACGCGCTGATCGACGACTGGATGCGCGCGCATACCGGCCGGGCGCTGGACGAGGATGGGCGGGCGGCGGCGGGTGGGCGGGTGCACGGGGAGGTGGTCGCGGCCTTGCTGCGCCACCCGTTCTTCGACCAGCCGCCGCCCAAGTCGCTCGACCGCAACGACTTCGATGCCAGCCTGGCCGCCGGTCTGTCGGTGGCGGACGGCGCCGCGACCTTGGCCGAGTTCACCGCGCGGGCCGTGGCGCTCGGCCAGCGGTTCCTGCCCGAGCCGCCCAGCCGCTGGCTGGCCTGCGGCGGCGGCCGGCGCAACCCGGTGCTGATGGCGGCGCTGGCCCGGCTGCTGCTGGCGCCGGTCGCGGCGGTCGAGGCGGTCGGCTGGCAGGGCGACGCGCTGGAGGCGGAAGCCTTCGCCTTCCTTGCCGTGCGCCGGCTGCGCGGCCTGCCGCAGAGCCTGCCCGGCACGACGGGCGTGCCCTGGCCGACGCTCGGCGGACGCCTGCACCGCGCCAGGGCGGCCGCCTAGGGCCATTCCCGTTCCCATCGAAGCGGCTTGGCGGGTTTCACCGCAAGCCGTTGCACTGCAACCATGACGGCGGCCCGGCCTGCGCCGATCAGAGGGATCACCAGCCGCGATTCCCTCCCTTCGGACGCCGCGCTAGCTCTTGCCGGCCGCCGCCTCGACCTGCGCGTAGTCGAGTTGCGGGCCGTGCACCGCACGCTGACGGTGCATCTCCAGGCCCTTCACAAGCAGGGTCACGGCCTCGTTGTAAGGCGTTGTAACACTGAGCCTCTGTCCTTCCCGGACGATGGCGCCGTTGAGCCAGTCGATCTCCGAGCGCTTGCCCGCCTCGACATGCTGCAGCATCGAGGGCTTGTTGAATTTCAGCTTGCAGAACGCCTTGATCGCCGGCCGCGGGTCGCCATGCGGCAGCGCGATGCCCTTGGCCCCCAGCACCGCCATGATCTCGTCCATCACATGGCTCTGTAGCCGATCCATTTCTGGCGACCAGGAAAGCTCGCCCACGCGGAGGCCGGTCAGGGCGGACAGCGCATTGATCGCGGAATTGTGCACGAACTTGTCCCAGATGTCGCCGACGATGTCGCCGACCACTTCGGGCTTGAAGCCGGCCTTCGCGAACATCGCCGCCAGCTGGGCGATGCGCGGGCTGGTCTTGCCGTCCAGCTCGCCGAGCCAGGTCGGGCCGGCATGCGTATGGCTGACATGGCCGGGTCCGCGCACCGCGGCGCTGTGATAGCTGAGCCCGCCCAGCACGCGCGCGCGGCCCAGTCGTTCCTCCAGTCGCTCCAGGTTGCCGATGCAATTCTGCAGACTCAGCGCCGCGCCGTCCTTGGACAGGATGCGCTGGGCGGTCGCCGCCGCCTCGGCCGTGGCGTTCGCATCGACCAGGACGATGGCCAGATCGGCGGGACCGGCCTCGGCCGGATCGCTGGTCGCCTTCAGCCGGATCGTCTGGTCGCCGGTGAGGCCGTCCAGCCTGAGGCCGTCGCGCGCGATGGCGGCCATGTGCGCGGCCCAGGTGCCGAACAGCGTCACCGCCACGCCCGACCGCGCCAGCAGGCCGCCATAGAGCGAGCCCATGCCGCCCGCGCCGATCACCGTCACCCGCATTGCCGCCTCCCCGCGTTCGGCCCGCTCAGGCCCGGCCGGCGCTCGCCGCCTCCTCGAGGTAGAGCCGGATCTGCTGCGTCAGTTCGTCCTGTTTGTCCTCATAGAAATGCGTCGCACCGCGGATCTGCTTGTACTTGACGGTGATGCCGCGCTGCTGCGCCAGCCGCTCGGCCAATCGCAGCACCTCTTTCTCCGGCACCAGTTCGTCGATCGAACCGTGCAGGATCAGGCCGGACGAAGGACAGGGCGCGAGGAAGCTGAAGTCGAACAGATTGGCCGGCGGCGAGATGGAGATGAAGCCGCTGATGTCCGGCCGGCGCATCAGCAGCTGCATGGAGATCCAGGCGCCGAACGAGAAGCCGGCGATCCAGCAGGCCCGGGCATTGGCATTGACGCTTTGCAGCCAGTCCAGCGCCGCCGCCGCGTCGGCCAGTTCACCCACCCCTGAATCGAAACCGCCCTGGCTGCGGCCGACACCGCGGAAATTGAAGCGCAGCGTCGCGAAGCCCAGTTGCGCGAACGCATGGAAGATGGTGTAGACGACCTTGTTGTTCATCGTCCCGCCATAGAGCGGGTGCGGATGCAGCACCAGGGCGATCGGCGACTGGGCGTCCCGACCCGGTTGGTAGCGGCCTTCCAGGCGGCCGGCCGGCCCTGCGAAGATCACGTCAGGCATGGTCTGCCCAAGCTCGCCTTTCGTCCGTCATGCCTGGCCAAGCCGGTGCGAGGGCCATTGCATAAACTTGACTGTACCACTCAGGATTATTATCTAGGTGCGACGAACCGCCAATCAGGGCCGTTGCGGGGATGCGGGTGGCGCGCACTGCCCCGGGCGGCAACGAATAGCACGGAGGGCCGGGTCGTGTTCAAGCTCCTTAAGGCGGACATCGAGGCCTGCATGACCCGTGATCCGGCCGCCAACTCGCGGCTGGAGGTCGTCCTGGTCTATCCGGGCTTCCACGCCCTGGTGTTCTACCGGCTTGGACACTGGCTTTGGCGGCGCGAGCTGCGCCTGCTGGGGCGTTTCGTTGCCCATCTGGGGCGCATGCTCACGGGCATCGAGATCCATCCCGGCGCGCGCATCGGCCGCGGCTTCTTCATCGACCATGGCACCGGCGTGGTGATTGGCGAAACGGCGGAAATCGGCGACAACGTGACGCTCTATCACGACGTGACGCTGGGGGGCATCGCGCCCTCGGTCGACTCGGCGGCGCAGCGCAACCGCAAGCGCCACCCGACCCTGGAAGACGAGGTGATCGTCGGCTCCGGCGCGCAAATCCTGGGGCCGATCACGGTGCGCCGGGGCGCCCGGGTGGGTGCCAACTCGGTGGTGCTGAACGACGTCGCCGCGGGCGCCACGGTGGTCGGCATGCCGGCCAAGGTGGTACGCGGTCGGCGGCCCGAGGACGATCCCGAGCATCCGCAGTTCCAGGCCTATGGCTTGGACGCCAGCGCGCCCGACCCGATGCAGAAGGTGCTGGATGCCCTGCTGGACAAGGTGCAGGGGCTGCAGATGCGGGTCGGCGGATTGGAACGCCAGGTGGCGGCCAAGGGCGCGAATTGGTCCGACGACGAGGCGGAAGTCGAGGAGCCGCGCCTCGCCGGCGCCTCCGGCGCCAAGAATTGAGGCCGGCCTTGACGCGAACGGTCGGCGCAGCAGAATCGAGACGATCCAGCCCCGGGACAACCGCATGCGGCTGACCACCCGCGCCCGCTACGCCGTGCTGGCGATGCTCGACCTGGCCGCGCATGCGCGCGAGCGGCCGGTGTCGTTGGGCGATGTCGCCGCTCGCCAGGAAATCTCGCAAGCCTATCTCGAACAGCTGTTTTGCAAGCTGCGGCGCTCGGGTATGGTGTGCAGCGTGCGCGGCGCGCGCGGTGGCTACCGCTTGGCGCGCGATGCGGCCGAGACCAGCATCGCCGAGATCGTCTTGGCGGTGGAGGAGCCGATCCTCGACCCCGTCTTCCTCGCGGAATTGCCGAGCGGCTGCCGCGAACAACCGCAAGGCTGTCCGGCCGAGGCATTGTGGAACGCCCTGGGCCGGCAGATCGCCGTGTTCCTTCGCGGGGTGACGCTGGCCGACGTGGTGGAGCGGCGGATCGGCGATCCGCCCGCGTTCATCCTGCCGCTGGCCGCCCCGGCGGTGCTGGAGCGCTAGGGGCCAGGCGCAATGACGGCGGCCACCCCCGTCTATCTTGACTACAACGCCACGGGGCGTGTCCGACCAGCCGTGATCGAGGCCGTCGCGGAGGCGATGAGGCAGGGCGGAAATGCATCTTCCATCCATCACTTCGGACGTATCGCTCGCAAGAAAGTCGAAGATGCGCGCGAGCAGGTGGCAGCCCTGGTTGGCGCGCGGCCGGAACTGGTCGTGTTCACCGGCGGGGGCACCGAAGCCGACAACCTGGCAATCCGCGGCCTGCCGGCCAAGCGGCTGATCGTCTCGGCCATCGAGCATGGCGCGGTGCTGGCGCCGGCTCTGCTGCACGACCCCAAGGCCGTCATCCTGCCGGTCGATGGCGCGGGCGCAATCGATCTGCCAGCACTCGAGGCGGCGCTGGCCAGCGCGCCGAGGCCGGCGCTGGTCTCTGTCATGTACGCCAACAACGAGACGGGCGTGCTGCAGCCAATGCCGCGCATAGGCGAAATCGCGCATCGCCACGGCGCCTGGCTGCATTCGGACTGCGTGCAGGCGGCCGGCAAGGTGCCGCTCGACCTGGGCACGCTGGGGGCCGATCTGATCAGCCTGTCGGCGCACAAGCTTGGCGGTCCGCAAGGGGTGGGTGCGCTGGTGCTGGCGGCCGACCTTGACTTGGCGGCGCAGAATGTCGGCGGCGGCCAGGAACGCGGCCGTCGCTCCGGCACCGAGAACGTGCCGGGGATTGCCGGTTTCGGCGTCGCGGCGGCGCTGGCCAAAGCCGAACTGCCGGCGTTGGCTGAGCGAGTGGGACGGCTGCGCGACGATCTGGAGCGGCGCGTCCTGGCGGCCTCGCCCGGCGCCCGGGTCTATGGCCGGCAGGCCCCACGGCTGCCGAACACCAGTTCGCTGTCCATGCCGGGCCGCAACGCGGATGTGCAGGTGATGGCATTCGACCTGGTGGGCATTGCCATCAGCGCCGGGGCCGCCTGCTCCTCGGGCAAGGTTTCCGCCAGCCATGTGCTGGCGGCGATGGGTATCGAGGATGACGAGGCCAAGCGGGCGATCCGCGTCAGCCTGGGTTGGCAGAGTTCGGCGGGCGATGTCGATCGCTTTCTTACCGCCTGGCAAGCCATCGAGGCGGGTTGCGGTCGCCAACCGGACGCGGCATAGAGGCGCCCTTTCGGTCGGCTGAGGGGGCGGCGATGCCGAAGATGGTGTTCATCAGCGCGGACGGCCGGCAGCGCTGGGAAGTCGAAGCGCCAGTGGGTGACAGCGTGCTGCAGATCGCGCACCGCCACAACATCGCCATCGAGGGCGCCTGCGAGGGCAGCCTTGCCTGCTCGACCTGCCATGTCATCGTGGAACCGAACCACTACAAGTTGCTGCCGGCACCCAGCATCGACGAACAGGACATGCTGGATTTGGCCTTCGGCCTGACCCGGACCTCGCGGCTGGGCTGCCAACTGGTGATGACGGCGACGCTCGACGGCCTGACGGTGCGGCTGCCGGCTTCCACCCGCAACATGCTGCTGGGCTAGCGATGCGGTTGGCCGCGCCCGACAGCTTGTTCGCGCGGCTGCGGGCCGGTGCCACGGCGGAATGGCAGAGCTATGTCGAGCATCCATTCGTGTGGGCGCTCGGCGACGGCAGCCTGCCGGAACGCTGCTTTCGCCACTATCTGGGCCAGGACTATCTGTTCCTCATTCACTTCGCCCGGGCCTATGCGCTGGCGGCCTACAAGGCGGAGAGCCTGGCCGACATTCGGGCCGCCGGCGAAACCTTGCGCGCGCTGAGCGAGGTCGAGATGCGCCTGCATGTGCAGTATTGCGCCGGCTGGGGAATGACCGAAACCGACATGGAAGGGCTGCCGGAAGCGCCGGAAACCATGGCCTACACCCGCTATGTCCTGGAACGCGGCCTGGCGGGGGACGTGTTGGACCTGCACGTCGCCTTGGCGCCCTGCGTCATCGGCTACGCCGAGATCGGCCAGAACCTGCTGCGCAGCCCCGCCACCCGACGGCAGGGCAATCCCTATGTCGCCTGGATCGATCAATATGCCGGCGAGGCGTATCAGGCGGTGGCGCAGGCGGCGGTGGTGCAGCTCGACCGGCTGGCGCAACGCCGCCTGACGCCCGCCCGGCTGCCCGATCTGGCGCGCACCTTCGCCGAGGCAACCCGGCTGGAGGCCGCCTTCTGGCAGATGGGTCTCGACGCTGGGTGACGGGCGTCGCTATTCGGCGGCCGCGACCAGCGGCCGCTCCTCGCCGTGCAGCACCGGCATCACCTCGCGGGCGAACAGCCTGAGGCTGGCCTGCGCCTTGTCGTTGCCGTAGTAGGGCGGGTAGTGCAGCAGCACCGAGGTGGCACCGGTCACCCGTTTCAGCATCTGGATCTTCTGGATGACGGTGTCCGGCGAGCCGTGCAGGATGGTCGCCTCGCTCAGCTTGTCGTAGTCGAGCGCATCGCCGCCTTTCTCCGACACCCGGCCCAGATAGCCGGCGGTGCCGGTGCCGGCGAAGTGGCTGATATGGCGGATCAGGCCCTCGGCGCTGTCCGCCTTGGCCTGGGCATCGGTCTTGGCGACATAGACCCAGCGCGCCACGTCGACATGACCAAAGGCGGTGTTCTGGTTCAACGGCGCCGGCGCCTCCTTCATGTGCCGGCGGTAGATGGCGATCTGTCCGGCGACGGTCTGGAAATCGCCCAAGGTCGAGAGCATCAGGCCGAAGCCGCGCTTGGCGGCCTGGGCGATCGAACGCTCGGTGCCGGCGCCGAGATAGATCGGCGGGTGCGGCATCTGCACCGGATAGGGGAAGATCTCGTCCTCGGGCCGCATGTGGTGCTTGAAGAAGCGGCCGTCGTGCCTGACCCGGTGCTTGTGGAAAGCGTCCAGCAGGATGCCGATGCCTTCCTCCTGGATGTCGAGGCGCGCCTCGAAGTCGATGCCCAGCCCTTCGAATTCGTAGGGCCGGTAGCCGGAGCCAAGGCCAAGCTGCATGCGGCCGTTCGACAGGATGTCGATGAAGGCGGCGTTCTCGGCCACGCGCAAGGGGTTGTGCAGCGGCAGGATCATCACCGCGGCGCCCAGCTGGATGCGCCGGGTCTTGGCCGCGAGATAGGCGAGGTAGGCGAACGGGTCCGGCAGGATCCCGTACTGGTTGGAGAAGTGGTGCTCGGCGATCCAGCAATGGTCATAGCCCAGCCGGTCGCACAGCATGACTTCGCGGGTGACGCGGGCGTGCACCGCGCGATGGGGGTGCGGCTCGGTCTTGTGGTCGGGATGCGAGGTGAAGAGAACGCCGAATTTCATGGGAGCCTCCTGCGGCAGCGCGTCTGGGCTATATAGGGCCGGCGGTCGCGCCCCGGCAAACCCGCCGGACGAGGCGCGGGTCTGGCATGTGGCGGAGCGGAGGGAGCGACTGTCTTGAATTGCAAGGGCCGAAGTGATGGCTGAAGTTTCGGCCGCAATGGCCGGCAGTTCAAGGCTGGCGCTATCGCGCCACCGCCGTTGGCGGCTTGCGGCCGTGAGCTGCCGGCCATTGCGGCCGTTTTGCTGGCCATCGCTTCGATGCTCAGGCATGGACTTCGGTCCAGGGGGTGTTGTCGCGCAGCATGGCGTTGAGGATGATGAGCAGCTTGCGCATGGTGGCGACGATGGCGACCCGGGTCGGCTTTCCGGCCTGCTTGAGGCGGCTGTAGACCGGCATCCACCGGATGACCGGCTCTTGGGGGCAAGATTGACGCCTAGGTCCTGTGGACTCTTGGGAGTCTCGAATCGCGCGATCCGTGATTGAAGGCTGCTTTTCGGGAGGCATCCTTGGGCGTCATGGATCGGCTCGTGCTGAGCGACGAGCAATGGAGCAAGATATCGGGTCTGATCATCGGCCGGCCCGAGCAACGCGGCTCGACCGGGCGGGACAACCGCATGTTCGTCGAAGGGGTGCTTTGGATCGTTCGCACGGGCGCG
>Ga0194132_10006530_pt1 | contig 18024 bp, 20 predicted proteins | sample TA2KigOf80mmetaG_FD_148612 | JGI IMG/M metagenome (GOLD analysis project Ga0194132, IMG submission 148612) | Freshwater microbial communities from Lake Tanganyika, Tanzania - TA2015054 Kigoma Offshore 80m | ecosystem: Environmental > Aquatic > Freshwater > Lake | place: Tanzania: Lake...
AAGAAGTTGCCCGACTTGGCTTCCAGATTATCGGGCGCGACGAAGGTCGCGATCGGGAGTTTGAACAGCGGGCGGAGTTCCTGATTGGTGTAGCTGCCGATCAGGGTGCCGTCCTTGGTGAAGTAGGTTTCGCGCAAGCGCCCTTCCAGGTAGCCGTCGTGGTCGGAGTTCTGCACGAAGATGTCGCCCTCGCCGCGGAACTGGGTGACGTCGCGGATATTGAGCAGGATGGTCTGGGGCCCGGTCGGATCTTGAATGGAGAGTTGGATAAGACCGTCGTTTGGCGTCTTGAGCCGGCCGCTCGATGTGAATTCGACGGTCGGCGTATTGGAGGTGACCGGCACGGTCGAGAAGTCCCTGCCGATCGACGCGAAATCCATCGTCCACGAATTGTCGCGATTGGCGGTAAACCCGATTGTCAGCGTCCGGGTATTGCCGGCCGCGTCGACGTACGGCTGGCCCACGGCCTGACGACCGACCGAATCGGCCGAGACGTTGGCCTGCAAGCTCATGCGCGTCGTCGCCTTGTGCGCGAAAATCTCGTTGCTGTTGATGGTGATCGGCACCAGCGCCTCGAGGCCGTTTTCCTCGTCGAAATTGCCTTCCGCGTCGGCCTGCCAGCCAAACACATAAGCGCCAGTCGATGTCTTGAGCAGCGCGCCCTGATCGGCCTGACCGTTGTTGTCGCTGTCGGTGCCGAGCGTCACGGCTTCGCCGAAGAAGGCGCCATCGCGGCTGAACTGCCAGGTGCCGGTCGAATCCGGCATGGTGTTGGTCACGAAAAAGCCGCGGCCCTGAATGGCGAGGTCGAGCTTGCGCTCGGTCGAGCGGACGATGCCCTGGCGTTCGACGTCGCGGGTGTCGACCGCATCGACGGTGAAGAATTTCTGCGGCCCGAGGCCCGAGGGGCGAACGTGATTGAGCAGCGTCTGGAAATCGGTGCGCTGGACCTTGTAGCCGTTGGTGTTGACGTTGGCGACGTTGGTCGAAATATTCTGCAGCGCTTGGCTCTGCGCCAGCAGCGCCTGCACCGAGGTATTGAAGGTCGCGCGAATGCTCATTGGTCCTCACCTTCGCCCATGCGCATCCGCACGGGCACACGTATCCCACGGCCTTTAAGATGCAAGCCGCGTGCCAACTGGAAAGTGAGGCGTTTCAATGCGTTGGCTGACGGCGCGGGCTGCAAGGGGTTATCGCTTGCCGATCTGAACCGGCAAGATTTGCCGAGCGCGCGGCTAGGCCCTGGGGGATACCGGATCGCCGGGAACCTGGATGGCCGCGTACTTCTTGAAGTCGAGCGGAAAGTACTTGGTGCGCGCCTTGATCAGGGCCGCTTTCAAGGCGTCTTCGGTCACGGGCTTGGTGATGTAGCCGCTGACGTCAAGTTGCCCGGCCGTCGTCACCGCGAGCGGATGCTTGATGGCGGTCAAAAGAATGAAAGCCGCATCGGGGCGGATCATCTTGAATGCCCCCATCCGCACGTCTTTCAGCAATTGAAGGCCGTTGCCGTTCATCATCTTCAAATCCGAGATGATGCAGTCGAGTCGCTGCCTCAGCGACGACAAAAACGCGAAGGCATTGAGCCCGCTGTCGGCGCGGATGACTGTCTTAACGCCGAAGGACTTCAGCATCGCATCGAGTAGGTCGAGAAAAGCAATGTCGTCGTCGACGATCAGGACGCTGAAGTCGCCCTTGAGAAGTTGGTCGTTGGCGGCGGGTTCGCTTTGCGTGACCATCAGATCAAGCCCGCCAGCGGCGACGACGGATCGGCGTATCGCTTCTTCGGCATACGGCCGGCCAGGTACGCAAGGCGGCCCGCTTCGATGGCGAGCTTCATGGCGCGCGCCATCTTGATCGGATCCTTGGCTTCGGCGATGGCCGTGTTCATCAACACCCCGTCGCAGCCGAGCTCCATCGCGATCGCCGCGTCGGACGCCGTTCCGACGCCGGCATCGACCAGCACCGGCACCTTGCTCTGCTCGATGATCAGCCGAATGTTGACCGGATTCTGGATGCCGAGACCCGAGCCAATCGGCGCCGCCAGCGGCATGATCGCGCAACAGCCGAGGTCTTCGAGTTTCTTGGCGATGATCGGATCGTCGCTGGTGTAGACCATCACTTTGAACCCCTCTTTGATCAGGGTTTCGGCGGCGGCGAGGGTTTCCACCACGTTGGGGAACAGGGTTTTCTGATCGCCGAGCACTTCGAGTTTGACCAGATCCCAGCCGCCCGCCTCGCGCGCGAGGCGCAACGTGCGCACGGCGTCCTGGGCGGAGTAGCAGCCGGCGGTGTTCGGCAGATAGGTGTAGGTCTTGGGGCTGACGAAATCGACCAGCATCGGCTTGCCGGGGTCGGTCACATTGACGCGACGCACGGCGACTGTGACGATCTCGGCGCCGGACGCTTCGATGGCGCGCGCTGTTTCCTCGAAGTCTTTGTACTTCCCTGTGCCGACCAACAGGCGCGAGCGATACTCGCGTCCGGCGACAATGAAGGTGTCCTGCGATACGGCGGTGATTTTGTTCATGGCCCCTCACCCGCCGCCGATGAAGTGAACGATCTCGAGCTTGTCACCGTCGGTCAGCGCTGTGGTGTCGAAGGCGCTCTTTGGCACGATTTCGAGGTTTCGCTCAACCGCCACTTTGCGGCGATCGATGCCGAGCGACGTCAGAAGGGCCGCGACCGAGCCGCCGGCATGAAAGGCACGTGGTTCGCCGTTGACGATGATGTTCATGGTCGCGGACATGACTTCGGAGCCCAATTATGGTGAGCAGGGCGCGGGGATTCAATGCCTGCGAAAGGCAAAAACCCTACCCGTTTCAGTGGGTTGCCCGCCATGGCGGGCTGGTATAAGCCATGATTGAATTGGCTTGAAGCCCCGGCAAACTGACGGCGGAATAACGCGGTGAGCAGGTCCATCCTCGTCCTGAACGGCCCCAATCTGAATTTGCTGGGGACGCGCGAACCCGAGATTTACGGGCGGGCAACGCTTGAGGATATCAAGGCCGCGACAGAAGCCGCAGGCCGGGCGCAAGGCCTCGCCGTCGACTTTCGGCAGAGCAATGACGAAGGCGGCATGGTGTCGGCGATCCAGGGCGCGCGCGGCAGCGCCGCCGGAATTGTCATCAACGCCGCCGCCTACACGCACACGTCGGTTGCCATCCTCGATGCGCTTCTTGCTTGCGGCCTGCCGGTGGTCGAGGTGCATTTATCGAATATCTACAAGCGCGAGGAATTTCGCCACCACAGCTACGTCTCGCGCGCCGCGACCGGCGTGATTTGCGGTTTCGGCGCCAAGGGCTATGTCCTGGCGGTCGAGGCGATGGCCGATATTCTGGCGCGCGGCGGCAAAGCCTGAACGAAACGAATTTTCCAGCGAAAGCACCCCATGACACAGATCGACGGCGACCTCGTTAAGCAACTGGCCGGCATCCTGAACGAAACCGGTCTGACCGAGATCGAGTACGATACCGGCTCGCTCAAGATCCGGGTCGCGAAGTCGGTTTATCAGACGGCGGTGATGGCCGCGCCGATGCCGGCGATGGGCCACGCCGTCGTCGCGGCAGCCGCCGCCGCCGCGCCGAGCGATGCCGCGAACCATCCGGGGTGCATCAAGTCACCGATGGTCGGCGTCGCTTATTTGTCGCCCGAGCCGGGCAAGCCGCCGTTCGTCAAGGTCGGCGATCAAGTGGCCGAAGGCGCGACGCTGCTGTTGATCGAAGCGATGAAAACCTACAATCCGGTCAAGGCACCCAAGGGCGGACGCGTGGCGCAGATCATCGTCGCCGATACCTCGCCGGTCGAATTCGGCGAACCCCTGATCGTCATCGAGTAACGGCCGACCGATGTTCGACAAGGTCCTGATTGCCAATCGCGGTGAGATCGCGCTGCGTGTCCAGCGCGCCTGTCGCGAAATGGGCATCAAGACCGTGGCGGTGCATTCGACCGCCGATTCGGATGCCATGCACGTGCGCCTGGCCGACGAGTCCGTCTGTATCGGCCCGCCACCCGCCAAAGACAGCTACCTCAATAAGGCTGCGCTGATCTCGGCCGCGACCATCACCAACGCCGATGCCATTCACCCGGGCTATGGCTTCCTGTCGGAAAACGCGTCCTTTGCCGAAATGGTGGAGGAGCACGGCATCACCTTCATCGGCCCGTCGCCCGACCACATCCGGATGATGGGCGACAAGGTCGAGGCCAAGGCGACGGCAAAGAAAGCGGGTATTCCGGTCGTGCCCGGATCGGACGGCGGCGTCCCCGATGCCGACGCCGCGGCGGCGCTGGCCGACCAGATCGGCTATCCGGTACTGATCAAGGCGACCGCCGGCGGCGGCGGTCGCGGCATGAAAGTGGCGGAGAGCAAGGACAAGATTCGCGAGGCCTTTCAGGTTGCCTCGACCGAAGCCAAAGCCGCCTTCGGCAACGGCGAAGTGTACATGGAAAAGTACCTCGGCCATCCGCGCCACATCGAGATTCAGGTGCTCGGCGACAAGCACGGCAACGTCGTGCATCTGGGCGAACGGGACTGCTCGTTACAGCGCAAGCATCAAAAGATTTTCGAGGAATGCCCCTCGCCCGCGCTCAACACCAAGCAACGCAGCGAGATCGGCGAGGTCGTGACCTCGGCCATGCGCAAGATCGGCTATCACAACGCCGGCACGGTCGAGTTCCTGTTCGAGGACGGCAAGTTCTACTTCATCGAGATGAACACCCGCCTTCAGGTCGAGCATCCGATCACCGAGATGATTACCGGCCTCGATCTGGTGCGCGAACAGATTCGGGTCGCCGCGGGGCTTGAACTCGGCTTCAGCCAGAAGGACATCGAGTTCCAGGGCTGCGCCATGGAATGCCGCATCAACGCCGAGAACCCGGGTATCTTCGCGCCCTCGCCCGGCAAGATCACGGGTTACCATGCGCCGGGCGGGCGCCGTGTCCGCGTTGACTCGGCGATGTACGCCGGCAGCCGCGTGCCGCCGCACTATGACAGCCTGATCTCGAAGCTGATTGTCCAGGGCACGACGCGGAACGAGTGCATCATGCGCATGCGCCGCGCGCTCCATGAGTATGTGATCGACGGCATTCAGACGACGATCCCGCTGCACCAGGCGGTGCTCGACCAGCAGGCCATCATCGACGGCAATTACGACATCCGCTGGCTGGAAGCGTTCGTCGCCAAGTGGGTGGCCGAACAGAAATAGTTCCGTGAATTATGTGCACTGTCACCGGAATGACGACACCGGAGTGAGAAGCGAGGCACGATGGACATCTCGCCCGAGCTGGCATTGAAAGCCTACGCTTTCGGGGTCTTCCCGATGGCCCGCTCGCGCGAAGACAAATCGGTTGTCTGGGTTCAACCCAAACTTCGCGGCGTGCTGCCGCTCTACGGCTTCCACGCCTCGCGATCGCTGCGCAAGGTGCTCAGGCGGGGCGAATTCACCGTCACCTGCGACACGGCTTTTCATGAGGTGATGGATGGCTGCGCCGAACCGGGCCCGGGCCGGGACGAAACCTGGATCAACGACACGATCGTGCGGCTGTTCACCGAGCTGCATCAGGCCGGCCTCGCCCATAGCATCGAGGTGTGGCGCACCGGCGAACTCGTCGGCGGACTTTACGGCCTGGCGATGGGCGCCGCGTTCTTCGGCGAAAGCATGTTTTCGCGCACCGACAACGCCTCGAAAGTCGCGTTGTGCCATCTGGTCGGAATTCTGCGACGCGGAAACTTCGCGCTGCTGGACGCGCAATTCATGACCGATCATCTGCGGCAATTCGGGGCGATCGAGGTCACGCAGCAGGACTATTTGGGCTTATTGTCGGGCGCGCTCGAGCGCCGCGGCCGGTTTCAAGGTCCGCTCGCACCCGAGGCGCTGCTGGCCGAGCTTTCGCAGGCCAAGACCCAGACGTCGTAAACCGGATCATCCATCGCCGAGAGGTCCGGGCTCGAGGCGAACATCCAGCCTTTGAACACCGGCTCGCGGCTGGTGCCGGCGCCCGCCTTGTCGATCTCGAGAAAAGCCGAGCTTTCGGGCGTTTCCTCCGGCGGCCGCGTCACGCAGCGGCGCGCGACGATACCGATCCGGCCGAATTCGAAGCGCTGACCGACCCGGAGCTTGAGGACCTGCGCCCGCGCCGACACCTTATCGAGCGCGCGAACGACCGCCGTGTCGGTGTCGATGTCGGTGGCAAACGACCAGGTTGACGCAACCATTGTCGCCATCACGACGGATATGAAAGGAGCCGGCGCCATGCGCCTACTGTTCACCAGACGATTCGTCCTTATTTGTGGCGAGAAAGATGATCTCGCCAACCAAATCCTCGAGCGCCTGAAAGTCTTTGGTCTTGGTGATGGCGCCACCCGCAGCAATCCGCTCCGGCGCCCGACCCGGCATCAAATTGACATATTTCCCGCCGAGCAATCCGTCGCTGACGATCATCGCCTCGGTATCGGTCGGCAGCTTGACGTCGCTCGCGATCGACATGGCGATGGTTGCCTCATAGGTCACGGGGTCGAGGCGTTGCCCGGTCACGGTGCCGACGCGAATGCCGCTGATACGAACATCGCTGCCGGTTTCGAGCCCACCGACTTTGAGGAACTTGGCTTCGACGGCATAGCCGCTCACCGCGCCGATATCGGCGCTGGAATAGGCAAACACCATGAACATCGCGGCAATCACCAGCACGACGCCGCCCAGCACGGTCTCGACCGGATTGCGTTTCATTCCGATTTATCCTTTGCCGCCTTTTGCGTCGCCTTGGCCTGCTGCACGATGCGCGACACCAGGTCTTCGATGATGACCGAATCCTGCGTGAACGATATCTTGCCGCCGCGCGCCAGGTTCGATTCGCTGCCGCCGGGCTGCAACTCGATGTATTTCTGGCCGAAGATGCCGTCGGTTTCGACGATCGCGGCGGAGTCTTCGGGCAATGGAAGGTCGCCGGTAAATGTCAGCGTCACCACCGCGCGATAATGATCGTCAAGTTCGAGATGGCTGACCGTGCCAACGTCGACGCCAGCCAGACGGACGGGCGTACCGACCCGAATGCCGTCGACCCGCGCGAAATCCGCGACATAGGACATGGCCGTGTCATCGGCCGCATCGCGCACGCGATTCATGGTCGCGGTCAGTGCAAGAATGGCCGCGCCGGCGAGAAGTGCGAAGACGCCGACCGAGGTTTCGGCGCGCTCGGCCTTATTCATAAGATTGGGCTCATCTCAGGATGGCACCCAGGGCTGGTAATCGCCGCTGGCCCGGTCGCGCTGTCCGCCGCGCTGATCGTGCCCGGGCGGAAGGTAGGCCCCGTCCGTGCCGGTCTGGTTCGGAATGTGCGGCAGTTGCCAGGCACGGGTCGGCGCCGTGATCGGCTCGTCGACGGTGTGATGCAGCCACGCGTGCCACTCGGGCGGCACTTTCGACGCTTCGGCGTCGCCCTTGTAGGCCACCCATCGCTCTTCGCGCACGCCGTCGGCCCGCTTCCGGTTCGAGCGGTAATAGACGTTGCCGTAATTGTCCTCGCCGACCTTCTGGCCGCGAAGTTTGGTGATCAACCAGGTCGCGAAATCCATGCGAAAACTCCGAAACGCGCGCCGCTTGATAACATCATTCCACCGTGAACGCGCTTCAAATCTTGGCACTAGCCTCGATTTCCCACAAGCCTTAAGGTATTCAAAAGATTGCGGTTTTTAGGCCCCGCCAAAGCCTTTGGGACCCCATGTCGCAAGCCTCGACCACGCCGGGCGATCGCACCCTCAATCTGCCGACGGCGATTTGCGTCAGCTTTGGCATCGGCACGGTCGGCGTATCGATCGTCCTCAACACGGTCTCGGTCTACTTCCCGACGTTGATGAGCACGGTGCTCGGCGTGTCGCCGGCGATCGCCGGCCTCCTTCTCACGGGCTCAAAACTCTACGACATCGTCATCGATGTCATCATCGGCGGCGCCAGCGACCGAACCACCTCGCGCTGGGGCCGAAGGCGCCCCTACCTGCTCGCCGGGGCACTCACCTCGTTCGCGTCGCTGCTGGTCATCTTTCTCGTGCCGACGCTCGGGGGCGACATACTGATCGCCTACATGGCGGTGGCGTTGATCATCTACTCCACCGGATACGCCCTCTTCAACGTGCCTTACCTCGCCATGCCGGCCGAGATGACCGACAGCTATCAACAGCGATTGCACCTCGTCTCGTTTCGCACGGCCTTCGTCGGCCTCGGACAGTTGCTCAGTCTCGCGGTCACGGCGGCTTTGATCGAATTCGGCGGCGGCGGCGCGCCGGGCTACCGGCTGATGGGAACGGTGATGGCGTGCATCGCCCTTCTCACCATGCTGATCTGTTTCTGGGGCACGGCCAAAGCACGTACGGTGGCGCCCGGCGAACACGGGCTCGGCTTCAGCTGGGCCGGCCTCAAGTCGCTCGCCGGCAATCGGCCATTGGTCATGCTGATGGGCGCCAAGCTGACGCAGTATCTCGCCTTTGGCATCATGCAACCGGCGAATCTGCTGTTCCTGCTCAATGTGCTCAAGACCGGTTACGCCGGCATGGTCCATCTGTCGGTGGCGCAGAACATTGCCGTGTTCGCCTCGATGCCGATGTGGGTACGGCTGGGGCGACGCTTCGGCAAACGGAACTGCTACATGGCCGCCGTGATGATCATGATACCAGCGTGCCTCAGCTGGTACTGGACCGGCCCCGGTGTCGAGATGTGGGAAATCTGGACTCGCTCGGTCGTGTTTGGAATCGGCTCGGGCGGATCGCTGTTGATGAGCACGTCGATGCTGCCCGATGCCATGCACTACGATCGCCACCGCACCGGTTTGCACCGCGAAGGCGTCGTCGCCAGCCTGTACTGCATCAACGAAAAACTCGGCTTCGCCATCGGCGCGCTGGCGCTGGGCGCCGCGCTCAGCGCCGGCGGCTACATCGCGACGACCGGAGGTCAGATCATCGATCAAGCCCCGGCGGCCATCGAGGCGCTGTTCACGGTCAAGGCCTTTATCCCGGCGCTGGCGCTGTCGTGCGGTCTGGTCATGATCTGGTGCTACAACCTCGACCAGAAGACGCTCGATGCGGCGAGCGCGGCCGCGCGAGCTTAGGGAGAACGTTGTGGCGCCGCCCAACCTTTATGCCAACCGCGACCGCTTCTTCGGCATGACGCGGCCTGAACAGATCCGCCAATTCGAGACCGAGGGATACGTCATTCTGCCCGATGTGCTCGACGCCGAGCTGATCAAGGCCTTCAAGGCTGAACTGAGCACGCTGCCGATGCGGCCTTCGTTCTTCACCGACGCGCCGGCCTTCTCAAAAGTGCCGCCACACACGCATGGACCCATCGCCGCGACTCTGATCGCGCATCCGCCGACGCTCGACTTCATCAACGCGCTGCTGGGCGAAGATCTCGTCTTCATGCACTGCTTCTACATCCTGAGCCATCCCGGCGCGCCCGCGCTCGAACTGCACACCGATTTCCAGCCCTTCGGCTCGACCTACTCGGGCTGGCTCGAAAGTTGTCCGGTCCGGGTCCGGGTCCTTTACTACCTGGACGACACGCGTGACGACCGCTCGGCGCTCAGGATCATTCCGCGCAGCCACATCTGTTTTCACGCCGATGCCCAGCCCTATCGCCGGATGAAAGAGCATCCCGACGAAATCACCATGCCGATCAAGGCGGGAGACGCTTTTGTATTTGCCGTTCGGCTGTTCCATGGCACGGGGCCCAATACTACCTGCGAAACCCGCGGTATGTTGGAGTACGACTACCGCCCGGTATGGGCACGACCCTATGGGCCGGTGCCGGACTGGACGGAAGAAGAACTCAAATTCGTGCCGGCGCATGCGCGACGGCTGGTGCGCAGCCGCAACACGGTGGATTTTGCCTGGGAATTCGACGTCAAGCGTCAGGCGACCGATCACCCTGCCCCGCGCATGACCCCGAGCCGCTGGGACAAATAACGGCGATGTCGGTTCGAGCGTGCGCGCCATCGTCGAACGACATCGATTGGGCCGCATTCGCCACGGCCGCCGAACGCACCGGTTTCGATACTCTGGTTATTGCCGTATCGCCGGGGTTTGACCCGCTGACGGCGGCAGCCTTGATCATGCCGCGGACGCACAGGATCAGGCTCGCACCCGAGGTCGGCGTCGATCGCGGCGAGCCCTTTACTGTGGCGCGCGGATTGGCGGCGCTCGATCATCTAAGCAAGGGCCGACTGACATGGTGCGTGGGCGCGATCACGGACGCAGCGCGGGCGCGGGAGTTCGTCGAGGTGACGCGACGCCTGTGGCAGAGCTGGCAGGCCGACGCGATTTCGTTCGATAAGGCGGACGCGGTTTTTTCCGACCCGGCAAAAGTTGCGCGCATCAATCATCAGGGGACAGCCTTCCAGGTGCGTGGACCCCTCAATACGCCGCGACCGCCGCAGGGCCGGATACCGCTGATGGTCGATGCCGGATCGCCGCTTGCCGATCTCGCCGACATTGTCATCGGGCGCGATGGCGCAACAGTCGAGCGGCGCGCCTTGGGAGACCTGCGGTGAGCCGGCAGATGAGCCTTGGACTGTTTCCGCTCGGCCATGGCCACAACGTCGGCTCGTGGCGAGCTGCTGCCGCGCGGAAAGACGACCTGCTCGGCCTCGATTACTACGTCAACCTCGCGCGCCTGTGCGAACGCGGCACGTTTGACATGATTTTCTTCGCCGAGATTTTGTATTCGTACGAGCAGAACGGCCGGCACTGCGGCCAGCTTGCCTATCCCACCCTCGATCCGGTCGTCCTGATCTCGGCGATTGCGCACGCGACCGAGAACCTTGGACTGGTCGCGACGTATTCGACGACCTACACCGACGCCGACGCCACCGCTGCCAAGTTCGCGACGATCGATCGACTCACGGGAGGTCGCGCCGGCTGGAACATCGTCACCACCGGCGCCGATCAGTCGGCGCATAACTTCAGCCAGCGTGAACACCCGGAACGCGAAGCGCGCTACACCCGCGCACAGGACTATGTCGATCGTGCCCGCGCCTTGTGGCGCGAATGGCCGTCGTCGGCGCAAAAGCGCCCCGTGCTGGTGCAAGCAGGCATGTCGCCCTATGGCCGGGCGTTTGCCGCCACTGTCGCCGAGGTCATGTTCACGGTCTCGCGCACGATCGAGGATGGCCGCAAGTTTCGTGTCGACATCCGCGCTTTGATCGCCGAGAAAGGCCGCGATCCGGACCAGGTCAAGGTGTTGCCGGGCATTGCGCCAATCATCGCTTCGACCGAAGCAGAAGCGAAACGAAAAGAAGACGAATTTTTCGACCTGGTACATCCGCGCATTCAATTGGCCCTGCTGGCCGACCAGTTCGGCATGGATTTTACCGGATACGCATTGGATCAGCCGCTTCCGATCGACGACATCATGAAGGCACCGCATGTTGTGAGCGGCGCGCGCGACCCATCACGCCTGATTCAGAAGATCGATGGACAGATGCCCACACTCGGCGCGTATCTGCGCCAATCAAGCCGCGTGCGGTCGCATCAATCGTTCGTTGGCACGCCGGAGCAGTTTGCCGATCACATGCAGCGTTGGTTCGAGACCGGCGCTTGCGACGGGTTCAATATTCTACCGCCCGTCATCCCCGGTGAATTTGAGACCGTCATCGACCATGTCGTGCCGATCCTTAGAAAACGCGGGCTGTTCCGCAGCGCATATCCCGGCAAGACGCTGCGCGACACGCTCGGCCTCACACCACTTGCCGCCGCATGACGCCGTTTTCGTTCCAACGCGGCTCTCTGACCTTGCGCGGTATTGTCGCAGGTGAGGGCGATCCGCTTGTCATGCTGCACGGCGGCGGGTCGCGCGCCTCGACCTTCACCGCGACCGTTCCGCGGCTGGCGACAACGCGTCGCGTCATCGCCTTCGATCAGCGTGGATTCGGCGATACCGGGGCAGGCCCCGATCATGCGATCACGCACCAGAATTGGGCCGAGGACGTCATTGCGTGCCTCGATCATTTTGGCATCGCGCGGACCGATTTGTGCGGCTGGTCGATGGGCGCGGCGGTGGCGCTCAATGTGGCAAGCCAGTGGCCGGATCGAATCTCGTCGCTCGTTCTGCTCGGTGCGCCGCGCCCCGATCGCCCGATCGACCGAAAAATCTTCGAGAAACGGCTTGCCTTGATCGCAAGTGGCGCTTCGGCGGCGGAGGTCGTCGACGCAACGTTCGGCGCGACGCTTGGCCGCGGATTCAGCCCACTGACGCTGGCGCAGCGACCAGAGGCCATCGCGGCAGTCCGCCGGGAACAGCTCGACCAGAATGTCGCCCTTGCCGCGCGGGTGGTCGATGCCTACTGCAGCCGGCCGGATCTCATGGCTATCGTCGCCAGGGTCATGTGCCCTGTGCACCTGATCGTCGGCGCCGATGACAAGATGTGCGACCTCGAGGGCGCGCGGGTGCTGCAGCGCCACCTGAAGAGCGCGACATTGGCGATTATTCCCGATTGCGGACACTATTACGCGGTCGAGCGGCCCGAGGCCGTGGCGGAGGCGATTCTCAGCGCTTTGGCTGGATGAGTTCGATCCGATAACCGTCCGGGTCCTCGACGATTGCGATCAACGCGCCAGATGCCGCGGCCTTGACCTCGCGCACGATCTTCACGCCAGATGCACGAAGCTGATCGCACGCGGTGGCGACGTCCGCGACTTCGAAGGCGATATCATCGAAGCCGGTACTACGTGGATCGAGCGTCACCCCTGGGCGGCAGCCAAACTCCAACCCTGGCCCGACGAAGACATTGCGGTAGCCGTCGGGGTCGGTGCGATCCGTCTGCACCGTCATGCCCAATCTGCCGCAGTAGAACGCGAGCGTGCGCTCCATGTCGGCGACACGAAGCATGGTGTGCATCAGTGGCGGAGCGTGTGCCAAGACATCGTCACCTTTCATATTCGCATATGCGTAATGGTCACTGGATGACAAAGCAATCATCGCTTGCCCTGTTCGCGCACGCCGGGCGACTATCTGGCCACCACATCCGGCGGAGAGCCCTCATGTCATTTCATCGTCTCACTTGGCTCGGCGCCACGTCGCTTTCGATCGCGATCACGACCGCGGCCATGGCCTAACAGTCGGCAATGCTGGAAGAAATCGTCGTCACTGCGCGTAAGCGTGAGGAAAACCTGTTCGACGTCCCGGTCTCGGTGACGGCAATGAGCCAGTCGCAACTCGACCGTGCCGACATTGACAACCCCGTTGATTTGTCGGCCTTTGTGCCCGGCCTCAACTTTGCCGCCGCCAACGCCGGCACGGACGGCAGGGGCAGCAACCCCAACATCGCGTTCCGAGGCATTCGACAGCAACTTGGCACGCCGTCGACCCAGGTCGGCGCGCTCTTCCGGGACGGCGCCTACATGGGCGGTGGCGCCGGCATCGTGCCGATCGACGATCTGCAACGGGTCGAAGTGATCAAGGGACCGCAGACCGCGTATTTCGGCCGCCATACGTTCTCCGGCGCGATCAACTACATCCCGCGCACCGCCGGCGAGGAAACGTCGGGCAAGGGCGAGGTGTCTTACTCGCCGTCGAGACACGACAGTTTCAAGTTGGCCGCCGCGGCCGGCGTGCCGATGTCCGAGACCATGGGCATCCGGATCAGCGCGTCCTACAAGAAAGACGGCGGCGACTTCGAGTTCGGTGACGGCGAGCCGCTGAACGAGCAGGTGACCCAGGCCATCAGCGGCATGTTCACCGTACGCCCGACCGAAGATTTGAGCCTGCGATTTTCGGGCTATTTCGTCGACGCCGACGACACCTACGTCAACGACTCGATCGGCCCAACCGTGGCGGCCGGCCAGTGCAATCGCACCTTCACCGGCCAATACTTGAACCCGGCGACCGGCGTGCGCACGCCGTTCACGCGCAATCTCGCGCTGCTCACCTTCGCGGAATTCTGCGGGACCTTTCCACGCGGCGACAATATCGTCACGCCGCGCGCCTTGGTGCCAACCGCGGCCATCTCGGTCGGCGGCGATATCAGCGCTGCCTTCAACGAGAACATCTTCATGGGCAAGTACAGTGGCCTGCCCAACCTGCCCGACGCTTTCGGCGGCAACAACAACACGCGCCAGTTCCAGGTCAACGGCGACTACGACATGGGCGGCTACACCTTCAGCTTCATTGCGTCGCACGCTGTGACGGGATCGAGCTACGCGTTCGACCAGAACTTCGGCCTCGCCACGTCTCCGCTGTTGCTGCCGCGCGGCTTTCAGACCTGAATCCGCGAGGCGTACTACGAGGCCCGCATCAGTTCGCCGCAGGATCAGCCGATCCGCTTCCTGGCCGGCATCACCGATTACAGCCAGCTCTACCGCAATGGCGGTACCGGCGGCGTACCCAACATCAACTTCGAGAATAACGGTACGTTCTCGGCGTTCGGCGCTTTCGATTGGGATTTCACCGAGAACATGACGCTCTCGGCCGAAGGGCGCTGGACCGACGACAGCCTGTTCGTGATCTTGAACGGCAATCCGAATCTGGCGCTGCCGAATCCGACGGTCACGGCAAACTCGGGGAACTCGTTCCGAAAATTCATTCCGCGCTTGATCCTGACCTACAAGCCGACCGATACGGCGACGGTCTTCGCCAGCTGGTCCGAGAGCGCGCTGATCGGGTTGCAGACCAACGCCCGCGTGGTTTCCGGACTTGACCCCGTCCTGATCCCGAACCCCGCGATCTTCGGCGACTTCACGCCACCGCAAAAGAATGTCGCCTACGAGCTAGGCTGGAAACAGCAGTTCGAAGGCGCCGCGCTCAGCGCCTCGCTGTTCCAGATGGATTGGAAGAACCAGATCTTCCAGACCACGGTGCTGGCCGGCGTGCTGACCACGCAGCTCGCGCTTCCTGGATCGTCCAAATACAAGGGTATCGAACTTGAAGGCAGCGCATCGCCGACCGATTAGCTCGATCTCCAGGGCGGCCTCACCTATGTCGACAGCGTGCTGACAAATTTCGCGGCGCGATCGACCTTCGAATCCGTCGTGCTCGGATCGGGCAGTCTGTCGGTGGTCTTGGACGGCTATCGCCCGCGCGGCGTGCCGGCGTGGAACGCAAACCTCAGCCTGACCGTTCATGGCGATGTGATGGAGCGTGGCTGGTACGTTCGGGGCGACATGCTCTACGAAGGCGACCGCTACGCCGACAACGAGGAATTCAACCGCGACCCCGGCGCCGCGCGCTACAATTTGCGCGGCGGCCTCGACGTGAACGAGAATTTCACCGTCGAACTTTACGGCAACAACATCACCAACCTGAAACGGCTGCCGGCAATCGCCTTCACCACGGCCGGCGTCGGCGCCAACCGAAAGATTTTCACGGGTCCCCCAACCTTGCGCGAACTCGGTGTCCGGGTTCTCGCCAACTTCTGATATTCAGGGGTGATAGCACCCCCTACCTGTTGATATCTCAGTGGATTTCGGACACCAAACCTATTGATTGGCGGTTGCCGTTTCCATATCTTGTGCCGCCAGGCGCGGCGCCCCACGAGGGGTGGGGTCGCGCCAAAAAAGGTCAAAAAATGCGGTTTTCCCGACGGTTCACGACCGACGGCCGGTCGGCCTATGACGGCCTGACATTCAGGACCGAGACAAGCGAGATCAGGGATCCCGACGGCAAGATCGTCTTTGCCAAGCGCGACGTGACCGTGCCGGCCGACTGGTCGCAGATCGCGGTCGACATCCTGGCGCAGAAGTATTTCCGCCGCGCCGGCGTGCCGGACAAGACCGAAGCGATCACGGAGCCCGATGTCCCGGATTTTCTGTGGCGCAAGCGCTCCGTCGGCGCCACAACCGGCGGCGAGAACGATGCGCGCCAGGTGTTCGACCGCATGGCCGGCGCGTGGGCGTACTGGGGCTGGAAGGCTGGATACTTCGACGCCGACACCGACGCCCGCGCTTACTTCGACGAGATGCGGGCCATGCTGGCGCGCCAGATGGCGGCACCCAACTCGCCGCAGTGGTTCAACACCGGCCTGAATTGGGCCTATGGCATCGATGGCCCGTCGCAGGGTCACTACTACGTCGACTTCAAAACCGGCGCGCTGGCGGCATCGAAGTCGTCTTACGAACGCCCGCAACCGCACGCCTGCTTCATCCAGTCGATCGCCGACGATCTGGTCAATGCCGGCGGGATCATGGACTTGTGGCAGCGCGAGGCGCGGCTGTTCAAATATGGCTCGGGCACCGGCACCAATTTCTCGACGTTGCGCGGCGCCGGTGAGCCGCTGTCCGGCGGCGGTACTTCGTCGGGATTGATGAGCTTCCTCAAGATCGGCGACCGTTCCGCCGGCGCCATCAAGTCGGGCGGCACGACACGACGCGCCGCCAAGATGGTGATCCTCGACGCCGATCACCCCGACATCGAAGAGTTCATCGGCTGGAAGGTGCGCGAGGAGCAAAAGGTGGCCGCCATGGCGGCTGGCTCGCGCCTCGCCCGCCGGCATCTCGCCGCAATCATGCGCGCGTGCCGCGAATGGGACGGCGCCGACGCCGACGGCCGGTTCGATCCCAAGGTCAACAAGTCGCTGCGTCGCGAGATCAGGGCGGCCCGCGCCGTCGAACTACCCGAGAATCTGGTCCGCCGCGCGCTGCAATTGGCGCGGCAGGGACGGAATGCCGTCGATTTTCCGGAACTCGACACCGATTGGGATTCGGAGGCCTACGCCACCGTTTCGGGACAGAATTCGAACAACAGCGTGCGCGTGACCGATGCCTTCATGGCCGCGGTCGAACGTGATGAAGATTGGGCGCTGGTCAATCGGACCAATGGCGCCACGACCAAGACCCTGAAAGCGCGCAAGCTGTGGGATGCGATGGCCGAAGCCGCCTGGCAGTGCGCCGATCCGGGGTTGCAGTTCGATACAACCGTCAATGACTGGCACACCTGCGCGGCGTCGGGGCGCATCAACGCCTCGAACCCGTGCTCGGAGTACATGTTCCTCGATGACACCGCGTGTAACCTGGCCTCGCTCAATCTGATGGCCTTCCGCCGCGCCGACGGCGCGTTCGACGTCGACGGTTTCGTTCATGCCTGCCGGCTATGGACCGTGACGCTGGAAATTTCCGTTCTGATGGCCCAATACCCCTCGGCCGAAATCGCGCAACGCTCGCACAATTTCCGCACCTTGGGCCTCGGCTACGCCAATCTCGGCGCCCTGTTGATGGCGAGCGGCCTTGGCTACGACAGCGCCGAAGGCCGCGCCATCGCCGCCGCCATTACGTCATTGATGAGCGGCACGGCCTACGCAACCTCGGCCGAGATCGCCGAAGAACACGGGGCGTTTCCGGGCCACGCCGAGAACCGCGATCACATGCTGCGCGTCATCGGCAATCATCGCCGTGCCGCCTATGGCCATCACGACGGTTATGACAGTGTCGGCACGCGCCCCATTCCGTTCAGCGCCGCCGATTGCCCCGACGCGACCCTCGCCGCGGCCGCCAAGAAGGCCTGGGACAAGGCCGTCGAACTTGGCCAGGCGCATGGCTTTCGCAACGCGCAGGTGACGGTGATCGCGCCGACCGGCACCATCGGCCTGGTGATGGACTGCGACACCACCGGCGTCGAACCCGACTACGCGCTGGTGAAGTTCAAGACCCTGGCCGGCGGCGGATATTTCAAGATCATCAATCGCACCGTGCCCCCGGCCCTGAAAGCGCTTGGCTACAACGACCGCCACATCAACGAAGTCGTCAGTTACGCCGTTGGACGAGGATCGCTGGTCGGCGCGCCCCGGATCAATGCCGAGAGCCTGCACGATCGCGGCTTCGATGATGCGGCGTTCGAGCGGATCGAAGAGGCGCTCGAGGGCGCGTACGATCTCAAATTCGTCTTCAACAAATACACGCTGGGCGAGGCGTTCTGTCGCGAACGGCTTGGCTTCGCGGAGGATCAGCTCGACGACCCCGGCTTCAACATGCTGGAAGCCCTGGGCTTCACCAAAGCCGACATCGACGCCGCAAATACCTACGTCTGCGGCGCAATGACGCTTGAGGGTGCGCCA
>Ga0194132_10006531_pt1 | contig 18019 bp, 16 predicted proteins | sample TA2KigOf80mmetaG_FD_148612 | JGI IMG/M metagenome (GOLD analysis project Ga0194132, IMG submission 148612) | Freshwater microbial communities from Lake Tanganyika, Tanzania - TA2015054 Kigoma Offshore 80m | ecosystem: Environmental > Aquatic > Freshwater > Lake | place: Tanzania: Lake...
GGGGGGTGGAAGAAAAGTCGGGGTGGTGGTCTAACGGGGCGTTTTTGCCCAAACCCCGTTTATAAAAACCCTTACCCCAGTAACAAAAAATGCTTCGATAATTAAAAAAAAGACTTAAAACTCAAGGTTAGGGTAAGAGTTTTTATTTATTATATAGGTAGGGTGTTGATAAAGTTACACCCTTTTTATAAATCAATAATTTAAAAATATAATTAAAATCTAATACCTTTAAAAAAAGTGTACGATTGTACACCATGAAAATAATTATATTATGCTTATATCAAACAATATGGTAGGGGGTAGAGGTTTTATACCCCTACCCTTCCCCATATTTAGTGAAATTTACGAACCAACTAAAATAGATGCTATGTTAATTACATAATATAAGACGCAAACCCTTATACTATATATTTTATAACTAGTAAGTATAGAGCAAAACAAAGGCAAAACCACTCTATATTAACATACTTTATAGAGGTTTTATAATGTAGAAAATGAAAAGAATGTAAAACTGTTACACTGTTACACTCGCAAAAAAAAAAGTGTAACAGTTAAGTGTAACAGTTACAACTCCTTATACAATAAAGCATTTACAAGAGGTAAAAAATGACTGTTACACTGTTATACCAAAAAAAGTATAAGCCTGAAAATTTTGTATATGTGGTGGTAAAGTGTACAACTATGCAAAATAGACCTAAAAAAACATTAAAAACAAAGATGGGTGTAGACTTTGTCTTACCTTAGTTACAACAAAGCTATGAAATGGGTTATGTAGAGAAGTACACTTAATATATGATTTATAAAGTTTATTATTAAACTTAAAAAAAGGTGTAACAGTGTAACAGTAGAAAATATAAAGGTTATAGAGGTGTTTTACCCCAAAACATAATTGAATCCTAAACCTTTTCTCTGTTGGTTATTCTTCCTCTGTAAGCTTTATACTTACTGGTGTTCGTAGTGGTTTGCGCAGTTGTTGGTTTAAAGATGTTAGATGACGACAAATGATGTAAGTTAGAATGTATATCGAGGTTTTTTTTGCTTATAAAAAAGGACGAGTTCAATAGGAATACAGAAAGGAAATAATCGAGCTTAAAGTTAGCTATGTTTATTGTATTGTGAGGTTTTCCTACTCTATAAAAAACAGATTTTGCCGTTTTTACCGCTTATAAAAAAAGAGAGCTACATAGATAAAAGAGGTAGCTGGAAAACTAAGAGCTTTGATAGATCAATGTATACTACTGCTACTATATTTCATTTAAAAACCCAAGTAGGCTGGTTTTGGTAATAATAACAGTGATACTGGAGTTTCTGGAGTCTATAAAAAAGGAATAAGTGGAATCTATAAAATAGGTTCTTGAATTTGTAGTCTACAGAGAGGAGGTTGCTCCCTCCTTTTTTCTTATAGTTTATATTGCTACAGAGTTTTTTGTGAGCTACTGGAAGACTGTAGTTAAGATTTATTCCTATCCCTTTTTTTTCAATGCCTACAGGCTATGCAACACTTGGACAAAAAAGGGTCATTAAAAACAAGTTAGATGTAAAGCTCTGGATGAGTAATAACTAGTTTAGCAGGCGGAATTTACCTACAGAAACTAGGCTGGCTCTTGCTTATAGGTTTAAGGAGTTTGAGGCAGAGAGGGCTAAAGCAAGACAAGGTACTAGAAATGCTTAGTAGAAAATGAGACTAACATTGCTCCACTGGTGGGTAGAAGTGAAGACTTGGAAGATAAAACTAGAGAAAGAGGTACTTTAGGTGAAATAGCAAAAATGGCTGGTGTAGGTCATACTACAACCGAGCAGTACGATGCTATCCAGCGTAAAGGCACTGAGGAAGGGGTAGTTTGCGGGAAAGTGCAGAGAACTACGCTAAGGTTTAGCTTTATCATTACCCATAAGTAAACAATGTTCTTCTTATATATATTTTCTTATACAAGATGACATGCTCAAAAAAATTTATTATTCTTTGTAAGAAAACAATTTGTTGAAAATTAAAATAATATTATGTCTCATCTTTCTATCAAAAACCCACTTATTAATTCCGTTGCAAATAATATTACGCTAAATAAAAAAGCTATTACTATTCATGGCACAAGTTTAAGCACTGGTATTAATACAAATAATGACGTAGTAAGTAGTTTTTTAGGACATAAACTAGCTGATAAATCTAAAATATTAGATACGATTTACAGAGGCATCGGTTATGGTTCGAATATTATCCGTACTGCTGAAGACGGATTAAGTTCTATCGCAAGTACTCTGGTAGAGATGCAAGGCATAGCAAACTCTGTGAATGGCTCTCAAACCTCTATTAGAACATTGAATGATATATTTCAGCAAAAGTTGCAACAAGTAGAGAAACAAACAAATACAGTTAAGTTTGACGGCGTAAAACTTTTTACTGGTGAGTTTGGTTCTGATCCTAGTATCAAATCAAAATACAATACTAAAATAGTTGATGTTAGAAAAACAGGTGAAGGAGCTGATACTTTATTTGAAGGAGAAGGAACAAGAGCCGTAAAAATCATTGATGTTCAAGATGTAGCTAAGATCAAAGAGGGTGATACTATAAACCTCAATGGTATTACGTTTAAAATGGTTCAAGCTCAGAATGCTAGTAAAAATAAAGGGGTAAATGATAAACCAGATGAAGCCAACATAGTCATCGGAAGCACAGAAGAAGAAACAGTCGCAAATATCGCAACTAGCCTTAAAAACAATTCTTCTGACAGCATGAGGTTATATGACATTACTACTTACAACAAACAGGTAATAGTTCGTCAGAGGTCATGCTCAACTGCTCATATTCCGTTATTTATTAATTCTGAAAATGGTGGGGTGTGTGATAATTCTGATCCTTCTACTTATTCGTTTGAATTTAAAGTAGGAAAACCTACAATTGGTTCAAAATTAACTATCAGTGATGTAACTTTTGAGTTTGTGGCTAATGGTACTGCAAATGATGATTCAACAAAAGTAGAAATAAAAAACAGTCCTTCAAAAAGCGCTAAAGAACTTTATAATAAGATTATAAATCATCCTGTTACTAAAGATTTAATAGATCAAAATATATTATTTGTAGAATTAAATAATGTGCGTTTAATAATTAACAGTGTTTTTAATAAGGATATTTTAGGATTTAAATCAGGTTTTAATTTTGATGATTTACAAAATAATACCGTTCTAATATCCCAAAAAACTACTTACGCTCATACACTAATATGCAAAAATTCTACTTTAATTAATGATGTTTTAAAATTTACAAAACCTAATGGAAGTCATAAAGATTACATTATAAATAGTGTTTTTAGTGCCAACGGCATTTCTGATGCTATTTACAATAAAATTGTATTAGAAGATGATATAGGTATTAATATTGGAGGTCTTATTAATCAAGAAAATCTTTGTATTAACAAAAAATATTATAAAGGAAATATATTATTATGCATATATTCAAATTATGATATGCAATTTCAATATACATCTATTGGAATTCCAGCAATAAAGATATTTCCTGCGCCAATTTCTATGGCTGATGTATCTGTAATAAAACCTGCTATTAACGTAAGTAATATTAGAAACTTTGATGAATTTCTAGGGAAACCTAAAGTTAGTGTTAAATTAATAGAACAAGCAACCTCTGCTGGCGGTAATGAGTCAGCTAAAAACTTGTACCAACAGGTAAAAGGTGGAGTTGATCTGCCAACTATTTCTGCTAATGGAGACATAGCTACATTATTACACGCAAATATTGCTGGGAGAACTTTTCAATCTGTTGTTTGGCAAGGTACTGGTACTAACTTAAATAATAGAGAACTGGTATTTACTGAACCCTCTACTGGTGAGACATTTAGTATAAATACTAAGGATCTAAATAGCGATATTACTACTCTAAAAAGTACTATTGATACATTAGCTAAACCTATAGAAACACTATTATCTACAACAGAATTTACACAAATTAGAGACATAGATATTGATAACTCTGAATCTGAGATCACTGATAAAAACGGAGCGGTTATCGGTAATACTAAAAATATGAGTGTGTCGTTAAATTCATGTTCTTTTGACAATAAACAATTTGAAGACTTTACAATAAAAGAAGACCCAGTAACTAAAGGTAACATTATACTAACAGCTACCATTAACGGAGAAGAATTTAGTTGTAGTGCGATTAGTTATAAATTGAGTGAAGGTAGAGCTTTTACTTTAAAAGGCTTAAACGGAGATAGTTTAACTATTAATATCGGTAAAAACGGAATAAAGAATTTATCTCCTGAAAATTACTCATTAATAGCATCTGGAATAAAGAAGTCTTTAATGAAAATAGGATCGGGTCTTGATATTAGAACTGGGAGTAACGCAAACGATAACTCAAAACTCTTTATTCCAAATATCAGTGCAAAAAAGATATATCGCAATAACCTAAATGAGTATATAGCAAATTTAGATCTCTTAAGTAAAGAAAACGTCAAAACAACTCAAGAGGTTATTAGTAACGCTTTAAATTTAGTACGATTAGCTCAAACAAAACTACAAGGTCAAAGTAATAATTTAAACGAACACTCAAGCCGCTTAGACTCTATTACCTCAATTACTAAAGATGCCTCCTCTAGTTATTTAGATACAGATCTAGTTGAAGTTGCTAGCAATTTTTCTTCTTCTGTAAAGAAGCTACTTAGCTCCATCTCAACACTTCAAGCAGGAGCTAAGGTTGCGGATGCAGGTCTTGAGATTATTAAATCCACTACTTCTGCACATTAAAGATTTTATTGCCACTCATCAAATCCTCCAAAATCTTTTTCTAACTCTCCTATAATAAGACTTTCATTATTTTTATCGTTAAGGTAATCATGGTCAGAGTTAGAATATAGCTTTAACCAATTTGTAATTTCTGGTAAATGGGTTTTTATATGACTAAGCTCTTCTTTTATTTTATCTTCCATATGATTTTTTATACCCATTTTTATAAGCTTAATTTCTCCTTTTATCTCACCTTTTAACTTGAGTTTTGCTTTTTCATCCTCTTGAATAACATTTGGTTCAACATTAGGTTGTTGTATAACTAAACCACCAATAGAGTTATTTTCTGAAAATCCTTCTATTTGCCAAGACGAAGATTTTATGGGTTGATTCAAATCTTGGAAACTACTATCATATTCGTCTTGATGTACTGAATCTATAGGAGGTATTCCCAAGGGGTTTTGATTCATTTTAACCATATTTTTTAGCTCAACCATTTCATCCATTAATTTCTGGACATGTAAATTGTTTTGTTGATTTACCTCAGGTTCTGTTTTACATGAAAGTTCAAGAGCTTTTATGGTAATTGTTTCAATTAAATCATCTGAATCAACCTCCCACTTATCTATCTGTTTATATCTTTGCTTTAAATGGTTGATAATTTTTTCAGTTTTTTGAGAGTTTGGTAGAGCTTCATATTTTTTAATTGATTTCTCAATAAGCTCTAATTTTTCCAAATGTTTTTTGCATTTAGGGTGATATATTTTGTAAACGGCAGATTTAATCTTTTCATTAATAATATCACCATTATCGTTCAAACTGTCATTTAGTTTTTTTTCAAATCCAGCAAAAAGACTTTTAATTTTCAATATCGCTGGACTTTCTTCGTTTGGTATAATTGATAAACTATCATCAATAACTAAATCAATTTCTGATTCTTCGATAATTAAGTTGTTTTGCTGATTCGGTATCATATTAACAAGTGGTTGTACTGGTTCAGTTTGATAGGACATCTCAATAGCTTTACTGGTAATTTGTTCAATTAAATTATTTGCATCAAGTTTCCATTTATCTATTTCTGTTTGTTGTTTATTTAGACCATCAATAATACCCTTAGCTTGTTTAAAGTTATCAGACATGAGTAATTCATGTTCAAGTTTCTGAACCGATTTTTCAATAAACTTTAGTTTATCTAAATACTGACTACACTTGGAATTAAATAATTCATCAACAACTAACTTTACTTTTTCGTTAATAAGATTATCCTTAAAATTCTTATTTATTTTTTCCTTAAATCCATCAGGAATGGTTTTGATATCACGCATTATTGGACTTTCTTCTATTGGAAGACCTGATAACAAGAGTCCTTTGGTAACAAAATGCGTAATAAGTTGGTTTTTATGAAAACTCAACTCTTCCATCGCTTCTTTATGAAGCTTCTGCAAATCATTGTTGATATTGGTTGCCTGAGATAAATTTTCACTGTTACGTATTTTTTCCTGACAGGATCTAATAAAATCTTCGTGCTCCTTAAATTTACCTAACACTTTCTCGTACTTAAGTTGGTAGAAAGGCATTTGCCAAACTTGCTCTTTTACTTCTTCATCAATGTTTTTATCAACTAAAGTTTTATTTATGTTTGCTTCAAGGTTTTTGTAAATATCATTAATCTCTAATATCATTTCATCTTCGTCTTGAACAAGTTTTACAACAACACTAATAATTTCTTCTGTTACATGACCTACTTCATTCTTCCAATCAATTATTTTTTGTTTCTCTTCCTTTAAAGAGTTTGTAATAGACTCGAACTTTTCAAAATTAGGAATAGTATTTTCAGATGTTCCTAAGTCAAGTAACCCTTTCTCTAATTGTTCAACTGATTGGTTGATTTTAGTTAATTTATTTAAATACTTCTTACTTTGAGAATAAAAACAATCTAAAGCATAAGCTTTACTTTCTTCATTGAGATTATAACCATCTATTTTTTGCTCAACATTTTCTTTGAAACTTTTTTGAAGATCTTGAATTTCTAATAATGTTTTGCTTTCTACTAATGATTGATCAGATTCTTCACAAAGCTTTCTATAATCTGTATAAGATTGATGCATTACTCCTTTATCAACAATCTGGGTAATGATTTTGTCTTTTTCTTTGTTTAAGTAATCTACACCTTTTGCATGGTGTTCGTTTAATTTTTTCTCTAGAGGTATCGTATCGGTAAAACTCATACGCTTTTCTCCGTCATACCAAACTCCACACCACATTATCTTTTGTTGTAGATTCTCGATTTGAGATTCATAAGTTTTACACGTATCTAAATATTTCAAATAACTTGAATGATTATTACCTTGCCAAGCATGACCGATAGAATTTTCGCTAACATTTTTGCTAAGCAACTTTTCTTGGATTGTTGTTTTAATATCTTTGTAAAAACTCCTTGCTTCCAATAACATGTCATTTTCCAAATGGCCAGTTTCGGAATTTCTTTTTTCAAATTCACCGAAATACTTTCTTACTAAATCTATGTCGTTTTCTACCATTCCTACAAACTTCATTCTATAAGCTTGATAATCTTCTTTGTCTTTTGCAACATTACTTTTGTTGCTATGTACTCTTAAATATTCTTGACACTCTTCGGCGGTAAGGTTTTTTTGTCGTCTTAAAGAAGACTTTAAGTAATCGTCATCAGTAGATTTGATTTTCTCGTTTAATGCTTCACACTTTTCCCAAGCATTATTAGCGTAACTTAAAACAGTTTCTCTTGATTGAGGTATGAATGTATTAGAGGTATTATTAGAAGTATTATTCATTGAATATGAGTATGACTGAGAAGTATTATTTTTATTTAAATGATAAAGATACATGGCATCTTGATGATGTGCTTTTAAAAAATCGCTTGCAACCGTACTTGGTTCTTGTGGTTTATAATGTTTGCTCATATTGATTTCCTAAATTGCAATTTTAAATACTATTAATTTAAACACTTTAGATCTTAACGTTATTTCGATCTTCAAGTCAAAATGTTTTTATACATAATATTTGTTAATTTGCAGTTAAAGTGTTTAGTCTCAAGTAGTAATAGTATGAAGGATCGGTTATACTTTCGAGTTAATAGAGAGAAAGAAAATCGTCAACTAAGCCAAGATGAGCGGGGTCTATTATGGGACAAATATTACACAAGCGCGCCACGACAACGGAGTCTGTCAGAGCTTCTATACAGCAATCACAAGAGAGTATATCCATCTTAGCGAAAAGGTATAACATCAACCCTAAAACAGTTATTAAATGGAAGAGTCGTGATACAGTACAAGATGCTAAGATGGGTAAGAAAGAGATAAAAAGCACAGTACTGACGTCCTTAGAGGAAGAGGCGATTGTTAAAGCCAGGATTGCCACAAGACTTTCTTTGGATGATTTATTTATCACTTTGAAAGATACGATTTCTACCCTTACCAGAAGTAATTTGCATCGTTGTTTGAAACGCCATGGTGTATCCAGACTTCCCACAGATGTGTCACAGACACGGGAGAAGAAACAATTTAAAACCTATGAGATTGGCTATTTTCATATTGATACAGCTGAGGTAAAGACTGCTGAAGGTAAGGCCTATCTTTTTGTTGCTATAGATCGTACCAGCAAGTTCGCTGTTGCCAGTTTACATAAGAACAAGACTCAAAAGACAGCTGTTACTTTCCTCAAATTGGTTATTGAAACTGTGCCTTATGTTATACAAAAAATCCTTACAGATAACGGAATTGAGTATACAGACGCGATCCACCAATCTTTCCCTTCTGGACATCATCCTTTTGATCGAATTTGCGATGCACATGCCATTGAGCATCGGTTGACAAAGGTTAGACACCCCTGGACCAATGGACAGGTTGAGCGCATGAATAGAACCATTAAGGACGCTACTGTGAAAACTTACCATTACGAGTCTTTCTTGAAACTACAGCAACATCTACAAAGCTTCCTGGCTGCTTATAATTGTGCCAAACGTCTTAAATCTATCAAACTCAAAACACCTCTTGAATTCATTACTGAAAAGTTCTTAAATAAACCTGTTCTCTTTAAGTATAATCCATACCATTACTACTTGAGACTAAACAGTTAAGTTATATAACTAAGACTATTCGTTTCTAAATATCTCTAATTCATGTTGCCACTTATTCGTTAGTTCTTTGTTAACCTTAATTAGCTCTTTCCAGTTATCGTACAAATATTCATTGAGCTTGGTAATATAAAGAATATTATCAAGTAATCTTTCGTTGAGTTCTTGAACTAGCTTTGTCTGAACTAGACTAAATCCTTTATCTGTTTTGTAAGTTATTAAATTAGAAAGTTCGGTAATAGAAGAAACATTCTTTAACTGATCAATTTCTTTTTTGGAAAATTGAAAATTCATAATCAACCTCATAGCTTGTTAAAAATTTCTGGTGCTAGGTGGCTTATACCAGTTATTACAAAGTAACAACTACCTTCTAAATTTCACACCTAAAGGGGTGCTTATAGTAGAAGACCCCTAGCATAAAGCAAAAGGCTAATAGATTGATTTTGTAATGATGGGTATAAGGCATCACTAACAGTTTTAGCTTATTAAATATAAGAACACGAAACAAGTACATTTTGTTGTTACAGGAATTAGTTTTTTAGATATCAAAAACCAAAAAAAAGACCAAGGAACGCTAAATATCTAACAACGTAGTTCAGTAGGTAAACATAAAAATATAACACCATATACTCGTTTAAACTCGATTTAGAGCTATGTTTTTAGCGATAACTCAATATTTCTAAAAACAGTTAGGTTAATAGGTTGTTGATTATTAAAATTTATGTTATCTTGTCAGATGCAAATAAAGCGCCTCTAATATAGAGACGCTTCAAGAGAAAGTCAGAGGACTTTTGAGTAAATTAATAGCTGATCACCGACAAGTTTTTAGCTTTTAATTTTAAGAGACAACTTTAACAAACAAGAGGTAAAACACGAGGTTCTATTATTTGTTCTATCTACTATAAATCAATAATATTGTTTTGTCTACCCCTGTGAAACATGTTTCACGACTTTTTTTGTTAAAATTGTCTCTTAAAAGCTCTCAAATCCAGACTTTCTCTGTTTTAAATTAATTTTAAACAAGGAGAATTTTATGCTACCAAAACAATATAAACGTGACTATTTTGCGGAAGCTCATCAACTTTTAAAACAACAGGGTTTTAGTAATTACATAGAGCGGTTACTTCCTGCTGGTAAATACCAAAGCAAAGAATATGTAGTATTAAATCCAACTAGAAACGATGGAAAAGCTGGTTCTTTCTCTATTAATGTAATTACTGGTAAGTGGTCAGACTTCGCTACTGGCGATGCTGGTAATGATTTAATAAGCCTAACTGCTTATGTCAAAGGAATATCTAATGTTGAGGCTTGTTTCTATATTGGTGTGCCACGACCTGATAATAATAAATCTAAAAGCGATATAATAAAATTTCCAAAAACTCCAGCACTAATAGAAACCAATATTATTGATGATGATGTACTAGACGCTATTCAAGGTAGTTTAAATACACCTATGGACGTAAAGAAAGATAGAGAGATAGAATATGCACAAGCAGAAACGGAAGAGGCTCTAGAGGCTTTAAACGAGAACACTGGACAAGAAAAAGATAACTTAGCAGGAATAGAGGGACAGGAGCCATTAGAATCCACTATTGTTACTAGTGAAGCAGAATTACCGCTTCAAAAACCCGTACCTGAATTTACCAAAGATTGTATAGGTCGCAGAACAAAAGATAGGTTTAAAGACGGAGAGTTAACTTTTTATCGTTACTATAGCAGTAAAGGTGTTCCAGTAGGTTGCGTTGTTAGATGCGATATGAATATTGAGGGTGATAGGGTTAAGTCATTTGCTCAATTCTCTTATGATCGAATCAAGGAAAAATGGCAGAGTAGTTGGAGCGGAGAGGGAAAACCTCTTTATAATTTGCCAGAGATAGTAGCAAGAACTGATGCTACTATAATGATAGTAGAGGGTGAAAAAACAGCGGAAGCCGCTAAAATATTATTCCCTGATTATGTAATTACCACCTCTTGTATGGGTTCAAACTCCCCACGTGCTAGTAACTGGAGTTTTTTAAAGAATAGAGACGTAATTATTGCCCCAGATAATGATGCAACAGGTGCTAAATATGCTAGAACCTTAAATGATATATTACAAAGAGTCGAAGCTAAAAGTATAAGGGGTTTAGACGCTAAAAAACTTGGACGTTATATCATAGTTGAGGGAAAACCTCAAAGCAGAGATGAGCCAGTTCCTGATAAATATGATTTAGCCGACATCGCAAATGACGGCTGGACTGCTGATTTAATTAATGAGTGGAAAGAGCATAAAGACTTCGCCCCTTTCCTTGAGGTAGTAAGAGACGTGCAAGCTATTAGAGATTTGCCGAGAGAAGGCGAAGAGTGTTTACACATTGAGGGTATAAATTATAAGCTTAATTCTAAAACTAGTATGCTTTGGTGGGAACAAGTAAAGGAAGACAAGCGAACTGGAGAAATTATAAAAACTTGGATACTACTTTCTGGTTACGTTAAACCAACTCATTGTATGGAAGATGTAAACGGCGATCATGGGTTTCTAGCTAAAATAGTTACTCGTAAAAATAAAACTGTAGAATGTTTTTTCTCTAGAGACGAAACCGCTTCGGAAAAAGATACTACCAAGATATTGCTAAAAAAGGGGTTAAAGATTCCCCATGTAAAACCAGCTAATTGTTATGCTCTAAACTTTTACTTAAATAATTTTAAACCAGAATTTAATGCGATAGGCGTTGATATAGTAGGCTGGCAAGGCGATAACACAGTTTATATGTTACCTTTTGCAAACGAACCACGCAATAGTTACAGCAACCAGCAGAAAGATAAAAAGGTAATTGAATATATTCTTCAACAAAAAGGTGCCACGCCTCGTGTTCTAAAGAAAAAAGGCTCTTTAGAAGAGTGGAAGCGTACAGTAGGACAAGTGTGCAGAGGTAATCATTTACACACTTTTGCTATTTTAGTTTCCCTTACATCTCCAGCATTAAAGTTACTAGGTGAAGAGGGTGGTTTTTTTCATTATGTCGGGGGTACTTCCAAGGGAAAAAGCACAGTTTTGGAAGTTGCAAAATCCGTATGGGGTTTTAATGAACTGGGCTCTTTTAGAGCTACAGATAACAACCTAGAAGGTATTTGTAAAAACTCTAATGATGGGGTTTTGTTTCTTGATGAAATTGACGAAATCGAAGGAGATGCATTACACAGAACAATATACATGTTGGCCAATGGAGTTACAAAAGGAAGAGCTGATAGAAACGGAGAGGCAAAGGTTGTAACCTATTTTACAGTATTGGCTCAAAGTACAGGGGAAATAGGCTTAGAAGCTAAACTTGCAGAGAAAAGGATACAAGCTAAAGGTGGGCAATTTATGAGAATGGCTGAGCTAGATGCTGATCGAGGTAAAGGCTTAAATACTTTTGATGTACTAAACAAAAACCCCGATACTAACACCAATTTTGTTACAGGAAGAGAGCAAGCGGAATATTTGAAAACTCATGCTAAAGAAAATTGCGGAGTAGTGATTGATAGTTTCCTAAAAGCCGTAGTTCCTAATATCGAAAACTATATAGGAATGTTAAAAGAAGCAAAAAGTAAATGGTTAGAACGTAAACTAAGAGGTAGTGAGGGGGTAGAGGTCGCAAGAATGGCTAAAAGATTTTCAACTATTTTTGCTACTGGAGTAATAGCGGTTGAACTTGGCATTATTCCTCATTCTATTGAGGAAATAGAGAAATGCGTGGATGCTATGTTCGTAAACTGGTTAGAAAGGTTTGGCGGTGATAATCCTCATGAACTTAAGATGATGAAAGCTGATATTAAAACACTATGTATAGAGAAACAATATTCAAGATTCCAAAATGCTCACCCAACAGAAGAAGAAAGAGAAAATTTACCGAAAGACAAAGCTGGTTATTGGAAAATGGAGCAAGTTACAGACAAAGATGGAAAAAATCTAATTTGGGTCGTATCTGAATACTGGATGTATCCGTCAGTATTTGATAGAGAGGTTATAAAAGGTAGAGATAAAAAAGCTTTCTTCCCTCTGTTGGTTAAAGATGGTTATCTTTTAAAAGAGGGGATGAAGGGGTACGGTTGTATAAGACGCCCAACCAAAGAAGCTTCACAAAGGTTTATAGTTATTCCAGCTTCTGTGCTTTATGGCGAGGACGAATGATGTCTTATTTCTCAAGAGGCTTTAATCAGTATTGGCAAGAGTCTGTTAATACTGACTGGAAGTTAGTATCTGAAAGACCAAAACGTAAAGCAGTGATCTTGAATTTTTGCAACAAGAAAGTTCAGGAGGTTAAGTTCGAAGTTCCTGAACTTGAAGAAGTAGTAGAGGAAAGAGCTTGTATTTTAGCAAGCGATATGGACTTACCTTTTGAATGGGCTGAGGTAGTTGTTAAGCTTCGCAATACTCAAAAACCAAAAAACATTACCATGAGTTCTTGGTTAGAAATAAACAAAGCCTGCGATATTCTTTATGCCGATAATTTTGCATTGTTAAAGGCTATTATAGCTCATGGTTGGTCATTGCATGATATATATGGCTGTAGCCCTAATAACCCATGTAATAGCTTTGATAATATGGGTTTGTTATTATTACTAAAACTAACAGATAAAATTATAGAAGTAAGAAATGATAGTATTAAAATTCGTTCTAAAAGTGGTAGTATTACTGGTTTTTATAAAAGATTAAAACGAGATGCAAAAACGTCTCTATTACATGAGTTAATATAGCTCCGTTATTATTTTGCCATTTTGCCATTTATTATTCACGCTAAATTGGTTATTTTAAGCTATTTAAAATTGGTTTTAAGTTATATTTAAAATTGGTTTTAAGTTATATTTAAAATTGGTTTTAAGTTATTTTATGAGAACAGGTATTGTTAAATATTTTTCGATGGATAGTAAATACGGCTTTATTATTGATGACGAACAAAAAAAAGACGTTTTTGTTCATCTTAACGATCTGAAACAATCTGGTATTAACGAGCTGATAAAAGGCGATAAGGTAAAATTCGAACTAAAAAACAAGGGTGGTAGAAATTATGCTTCTAATATTGAATTAATCACCTTTAACAATTAAACTACATTTTTGTGATTTGCCCGTATTTCCCTGTTATTTACAGATAATATTTTTATTTAATCTAAATCTTACCTTATGCAAATATCAAATTGTGATCAATTAACCGCTGAAGAAGAAACCAACAAAGAAAAAGGTTTTTTAAGCGAACAATCAAAAAGAAAAGCGATTATCCAACAAAGGATAACCGCCTATTTGAATACATCTAGTACAGAGGTTTAAAAAACCCAATCTCTACTAGTAAAGCTATTTTTTTCTTCTTTTACTTGTAGAGTTTTATTTTCATCTTTCATTTTCAGATACAAATCAGCGATTATTTTTAGTGAGCTTATTAGTTCTGTTGGATAAGTGCTAATTAAGTCATTTTGTTTTTGAGAGACTTGATCTGTTATATCAACGACATAAGTAAGCATCAGTTTTTGTAATAACTGTTGCAGTAGTATGTTGGTATGTTTGGACTCTTCTTTTAGTTTAGTGATATCAAGGGTTTTCAGTAGTTCTGCTGTTTTTTCTGCGATGCTTTTCATTTTTTAATTTTCTTTTTTTTGTTTTTCTTTACGTTTAAGAGGAATATGCTTGCCTGTATCTTGTATATAGGACTTACGCCAACGATAGACTGTATTCATAGCAACATACACTCCGTATAATTTTTGTATATCTGTTGCTATTTGTTTAGATATATAACCTTTTTTAAGGCGTAATATTGCCCATTCTTTGATAGATTGGTCATGTTTCTTTTTTCGTGCCATTTTTTACCTCTGTTTTGCTTCTTGATTTTTTAAATTCTTTAATTTTAAGCGTTCGTAATACGCTTTAGTATTATGATGAATATCTAGGCTATGTTTTTTATGATGATCTTTTATTACTAAAAAAAGACGTTCTAAACACCTATCTAACACGGCTTTACCGATAGAGATCGTGTTAGGTTTTAGTTCTTTTTGTTTTTCTGAATAATCTAATATAGAATTTTTGTTGATAAATATTTTATCGTACCAATTAGTAGTTGTATCATTATGTTTAAATATCTCTTCTATTAAATGATCAGCCCTTAAATCCGCTGACTTCGGTGAGTTTCTAATACTAATATCAATAGTACTTTTGTCTACCTTTTGAAGGTTTATTATATCTGTCGCATAACGCAAAGCCCCTCTTTTTATTTTTTTCTCGAGTGATTTCGGAGCTAGTTTTAAAGCTTGTTGCATAATTTCTTGTTCCTCTTTATTTAACGGAGCATAGAAATTTTTATAATTGTTTAACAAGGTAGCTAAGAACTGAGCTTGAGTTATGTTATTAATTATTGCAAGGTGAATAAATTCGCTTTTTACAACTTCTTCAATTCCGCTAATTGATAAGGCATTGGCTTTTTTATTTGTCTTCTTTTTTTTGCTCATGATATTTACCATTTTTAATGATTTTACGTAAATACCACTATAAATAAAGTTAAACCCCTTGTCAACTTTATTTACACCTCTTTCTTGTTCGGGGTGCAAAAATCAATATAAGAACCACAAGTTACAACATCATTGACACTATGACCTAGAATATTTGCAAAAAACTTATTTACCGATATGGTTGTAAATTCGCTTTGTTCTTGTTCTTGAAAATTATTGAAAGCCAGTAATGCATAAATAGCTCTAAGGTCTTTTGTTTTTTGTTCTCCCTCAAACAACCCAGCAAAACGTTTTTTGACTAATGCGCTTAATTTGCTAGCGGCCGTTGCGTTGAATAAAGCAGGGTTAGCTAAAAATTGCGGTTTACTTTCTTGGACACTTGTAAGCGATTTAGCTATAGCGTTGTAATCATGAAGCAAAGGTATTTCGTAAGGTAGCACGTCTGTTCGCCCCTTAGTCTTTAATTGCCCTTCAAAGATAGCTTTTAAGTTATTATCCTTGATAGGCTGTAATTTAGCACTACAAGCAATTTCAGCCACTCTACGACCAGTTAGAGCGGTCAGACCTAGTATTCTATCATAGACAGAAACAGCGCCTAGCAAACCAACAGCAACAGCTATATATTTATCAACATTATATATTTTACGTAAGTTACCTTGAGAAGTGCTAATCTCTTGACGCTGGGCTTGCATAAACGTTGCCTGTTGTTCATTACTAAGTCTTAGAGACTGAAGTAGTAAATTAAGTAATGGAACACCAGAAACCAACCTATCTTGTTTTATGTTTTCTTTGAGATAATTACGATAGATAGAGAAATATCGTTTTAAGCTACCTATAGAACCGCACTTACTGTTCAAATATTCTACTTCTCTAGCGGTTCTTTTTAAAACAGCCTCTTTAGTGTTATATTTTTGCAAAGAGTGGTAGAAGTTTTCTACCTGACAAATACTCATAGTTACCTCTTTAAATCTCGATAAAAGTTTTCATAACTTCCAAGAGCCAACAATATTAGTTCTTGTGTACCAGAGACGGAATAAGCTAAAAGAATTTCTTGATTGTTAGCTTTGAATTTATAAACACGTACACCAACTAAATCACCTTTTTTCATAACTCCGATATCTAGCCGTTCTGATATCTTGGTTATAGCTTCTTTAACTATCTGTTTCTCTAATGGTTGTAATTTTTTATATTTTCTTTTGAATATCAGTGTTTGTAGTATTTTCATAAAACAAATTCTTCTAGTTTGTTATGTTTTAGCTCTTCTTTAGCTAAAAGAATATCCATTATGAAGTCATAACTTAAGTCTGGGTTTTCTTCCGACAGTTTACCTAATTTTGCCCAATATTCTACTTGCCCAGATACTGATCGGTTTAATGCTTTTGCTACTATCTTCGCCTCATCTATTATGTAATCTGAAATTTTTATACTTTGTCCCATGTTTCCTACTCTATTAAAAATAACATAAGTCGTATTATACAACTTTATAACTCTTAATGCAACTTTTGTATGTACCAATCAACTCCATCACTCTAAATTTAATTGTAGTTTTATCTATTCTTCTAGTATCACTGTTTTTTATAGAGTAGGAAAACCTCACAATACAATAAACATAGCTAACTTTAAGCTCGATTATTTCCTTTCTGTATTCCTATTGAACTCGTCCTTTTTTATAAGCAAAAAAAACCTCGATATACATTCTAACTTACATCATTTGTCGTCATCTAACATCTTTAAACCAACAACTGCGCAAACCACTACGAACACCAGTAAGTATAAAGCTTACAGAGGAAGAATAACCAACAGAGAAAAGGTTTAGGATTCAATTATGTTTTGGGGTAAAACACCTCTATAACCTTTATATTTTCTACTGTTACACTGTTACACCTTTTTTTAAGTTTAATAATAAACTTTATAAATCATATATTAAGTGTACTTCTCTACATAACCCATTTCATAGCTTTGTTGTAACTAAGGTAAGACAAAGTCTACACCCATCTTTGTTTTTAATGTTTTTTTAGGTCTATTTTGCATAGTTGTACACTTTACCACCACATATACAAAATTTTCAGGCTTATACTTTTTTTGGTATAACAGTGTAACAGTCATTTTTTACCTCTTGTAAATGCTTTATTGTATAAGGAGTTGTAACTGTTACACTTAACTGTTACACTTTTTTTTTTGCGAGTGTAACAGTGTAACAGTTTTACATTCTTTTCATTTTCTACATTATAAAACCTCTATAAAGTATGTTAATATAGAGTGGTTTTGCCTTTGTTTTGCTCTATACTTACTAGTTATAAAATATATAGTATAAGGGTTTGCGTCTTATATTATGTAATTAACATAGCATCTATTTTAGTTGGTTCGTAAATTTCACTAAATATGGGGAAGGGTAGGGGTATAAAACCTCTACCCCCTACCATATTGTTTGATATAAGCATAATATAATTATTTTCATGGTGTACAATCGTACACTTTTTTTAAAGGTATTAGATTTTAATTATATTTTTAAATTATTGATTTATAAAAAGGGTGTAACTTTATCAACACCCTACCTATATAATAAATAAAAACTCTTACCCTAACCTTGAGTTTTAAGTCTTTTTTTTAATTATCGAAGCATTTTTTGTTACTGGGGTAAGGGTTTTTATAAACGGGGTTTGGGCAAAAACGCCCCGTTAGACCACCACCCCGACTTTTCTTCCACCCCCC
>Ga0194132_10006535_pt1 | contig 18015 bp, 17 predicted proteins | sample TA2KigOf80mmetaG_FD_148612 | JGI IMG/M metagenome (GOLD analysis project Ga0194132, IMG submission 148612) | Freshwater microbial communities from Lake Tanganyika, Tanzania - TA2015054 Kigoma Offshore 80m | ecosystem: Environmental > Aquatic > Freshwater > Lake | place: Tanzania: Lake...
GCGCTTGGAGGTGGTGCGCCGTTCGGCAGACGCCAAAGGCTTTACCGTGTTGCCCCGCCGCTGGGTGGTGGAGCGGTCCTTCGGTTGGCTGGGGCGCTAGCGGCGCTTGTGTCGGGACTTCGAACATACCACCGTTTCCAGTGACGCTATGGTGTACTTGGCCAGTATCCGGCGCACGCTGCGGATGGTGACGACGGAAAATACGAATTAAAAAACACTTTCTAAGGGTTTCAAGCGCAAATCGAGGGTGAGATCGCGGGCAAGCGATAACTCCAGTGGTTCGGCTAATGCTTGTTTGTGTTTACGCCAGACACGTAAGAGATAGGCGCCAGGGGGAATATCTGAAACGAGATACCGACCATCCACGGCAGTGACGGCAAAATACGGGTCCTTGACCACCAGCACACGCGCTTCCATCTCCAAGTGGACATTACATAGAAGCACCACCTCTCCCAGCGTATCTAGCCTTACCGATCGCACTTCGCCATGACCATCAGTGCCCAGGCTCAGTTTCCCAGCTCCTGGTGAAGGACTGAAAATTCCATGATGGACGTTATCGCTATTAACAAACTTAATGGTGGTACCCTGCACGACCGGTATCACATTTGGAGAAAAGGTAAGATTTCGCTGCTCAATGATCACGGGCTCACGTTTGGGCGTCGACTGTACCGCCTCAACACTTTCAAGATACACGATCACGCTTTCGACCGGCTTGTCGTTCAGCGTGACGGTGCCACTTAACGATGCAGCCTCGCTCTGGGCTGAGAGCAGTAGACAAGTCGCAAACGTGAACACCAATAGCGTAAATTTCACACCATCCCCTGTGTCATCCGGATTCTGATCTTCCTCTTTTTGCTAGATCGGGGGTTCGGGGATTTTTTTTAGGATGATACAGAGAGAGACTGGGGAGGGAGTGCTTCTATTTTTTCTGACCTCATCCTGGCCTTCTCCCTGATGGGAAAAGGAACCGCGAATGATCCACGCATCGTGGCCCTACCGGTCAAGTAAGGGAATGGGAGATGAGTTTTCTCAGTTCCCTCTTCTGTTACGAAGAGGGATAGGGTGAGGTTTTTAGCTCTGTCGTGAGCGCTTCTCAACGTTTAATGCAGCTTCTCGCAGGGCCTCTGGAAGCGTGGGGTGACCGTGCATGGCGCGGGCCATATCTTCAGCCGATGCGCCAAATTCCATCGCCATGACCGCTTCAGCAATGATGTCCGAAGCACGTGGTCCAACGATGTGCACTCCGAGAATACGATCAGTCTTCGCATCAGCAATGACTTTCACCATGCCATCAGCCTCATCCATGCATCGGGCCCGGCCATTGGCAAGGAAAGAAAAGGTACCGACTTTGTATTGGACCTCTGAAGCTTTTGCCGCTTCTTCAGAAAGACCGACTGACGCGACCTCAGGCCAGGTGTACACGATACCCGGCACGACATCATAGTTCACATGGCCCGCTTTCCCGGCCAGTAACTCAGCGAGTGCCACGCCTTCTTCCTCAGCTTTGTGCGCTAACATCGGACCTGTAATCGCATCGCCGAGCGCATATATGCCTGCGACGTTCGTCTGGTAGTGGTGATCAACTTTCACCCGACCGCGTTCATCGAACGCGACACCGATCTCGGCTGCGCCAAGGCCAGCAGTATAGGCTTTGCGCCCGACAGCAACGAGTACTCGGTCAGCCTTGAGTTCCTTGTTTTCTTTTTTATCGTTCTCAACAGTCAACGTCACTTCGCCGTTGTTCACCGTTGCTTGAGTGACCTTCGATCCGAGCATGAAGGAAAAGCCTTGCTTGGTCAGAGAACGTTGGAGAGCCGAGGCGATTTGTGCGTCGATCCCTGGAACAAGTCGAGGAAGCAGTTCGACCACGGTCACTTTCGCGCCGAGGCGAAGCCATACTGACCCTAACTCCAAGCCAATTGCTCCACCACCGACAACGACTAAATGTTGCGGAACCTGAGAAAAGGTCAGGGCTTCGGTTGAACTCACAATGCGTTCACCATCAAAGGGCACGGTCGGCAGGGCAATCGGTTCACTACCAGTGGCAATGACGATGGCTCTCGCTTGCACGTCTTGTGTCGAACCATCAGCGGCAGTGATCGTCACTGTTCGAGCATCACGAAAACGCGCCTGGCCTTGCAGGCGCGTCACTTTATTTTTCTTAAAGAGGCCCTCGATCCCTTTCGTCAACCCTTCGACAACTTTGTCTTTGCGCTGCATCATCGCCGGGAGATCAAGCGTGACGTTACTACAGACGACGCCATGATGCGCGAACTTCTCTTTGGCTTGGGCAAACCATTCACTCGAATCGAGTAAAGCTTTGCTCGGGATACAGCCAACGTTGAGACAGGTGCCACCAAGCGTAGGCGACTTCTCCACACAGGCCGTGCGCAAGCCAAGCTGCGCGGCTCGGATTGCGCCCACATAACCGCCAGGGCCCGAGCCGATCACTAAGACATCAAATTGTTGTGTTTCAGCCATTCCTCAACCCGCATTCCGCAGTCGTCAATCCGCAATTAGGTTTATAGTCCGAACAGCATCCGGGCCGGGTCTTCAAGGCAGTCCTTGATCCGCCGCAGGAAAAGAACGGCCTCGCGACCATCAACAATGCGATGATCGTAAGACAGAGCCACATACATCATGGGGCGGACAACGATCTCATCGTTAGGTCCCGCAACGATCGGACGTTTTTCGATCTTATGCATGCCAAGGATGCCACTTTGCGGCGGATTGAGAATCGGCGTCGACATCAGCGAGCCATACACGCCACCATTACTAATAGTGAAAGTCCCGCCAGCAAGTTCCTCAACTTTGATTTTCCCAGCACGCGCCCGCTGACCGAGTTCACCCAATTCGATCTCAATTTGCGCAAAACTCTTGCGGTCCACCTCACGAATCACTGGCACCAGTAACCCTTGCTCGGTTCCGACCGCAATGCCGAGGTCATAATAATTCTTATAGATGATGTCCTCACCACGAATCTCAGCATTGATCGCCGGGAAGGCACGGAGCGCTTCTACACTCGCTTTCGCGAAGATCGACATAAAGCCGAGCGAAATACCGTAGCGCTCCTTGAAGCTCTCATTGTATTTGGAGCGCAGCGCCATCGCCGCACTCATGTCAATTTCGTTGAACGTGGTTAGAATCGCCGCCGTGTTTTGCACTTGCTTGAGGCGTTCGGCGATGCGTCGGCGAATACGGCTCATTGGCTGGGGTTGTTCACGCGGCACGTTCCCATCCGCAAACGCGGCAACAATCGGCGGTGGCGCTGCAGGACGTTGGACGGGAGCAGGTGGTGTGGACACTGGTGCTGGTGCGGCTTTCGCGGATACGTGTTCCAGGACATCACCCTTGGTTATCCTTCCACCACGACCGGTAGCGGCAACATCGGTAGGGTTCACCGCATGCTCTTCGACCAGGCGACGCACGGCTGGGCTTAATGGTGCAACAGGGGTTTGTGGCTGCACGGGCGCAACTGGTGCTGGAGTTGGAGATTTTGCCGCCGCAGTTGGTGCTGGACGGGCAGTGGCCGTGGCTCCTGGAGTCACGCGTCCAATCACCTCGCCAATCTCGACTTTTTCACCTGCGGGTTTGAGAATCTCGCTTAAGACCCCAGCCTCTGGGGCAGCAAGTTCCATTGTCGCTTTATCAGTTTCGATTTCGACAACGATTTCGTCACGTTCAACCGCTTCGCCAGCATCTTTGAGCCAGCGCAAAATCGTTCCCTCGGTAATCGATTCACCGAGAGCGGGAATCACAATATCAACACTCATAGATTTCCTTCGAAGAGTTATCAGTCATCAGTTCTCAGTTTTCAGTACAAGCAGAAAAGTCTGTTTGTACTGAACTGGTCGCTGACAACTGACAACTGATTACTTTCCCCCTGCGAGAGCTTGATTCAGTAATTGCGTTTGCTGCTGCTGATGGATCTTTTGATATCCAACCGCAGGGCTTGCTTGCGCTTGTCGTCCCGCATAACGGAGAATTTGGCGTGCGCGTAGGAGTGGAGAAAGATGTTCCAAGATGAAAGTCCACGCTCCCATGTTGCGTGGTTCTTCTTGCACCCATACCACATCATTGGCTTGCGCGTAGCGGTTCAGCACTTCGGTCAACTGTTGTTCAGGCAGAGGATAGAGCTGCTCAAGACGAACGATAGCCGCGTCGTTTCGTCCGAGCTTCTCTCGCTCGGCTAACAAGTCGTAGTAGACCTTACCGCTACACAACAAGATCTGTTTCACACCCTTCGGGTCAACAGTGACTGTGCTTTGCGGAGCTATACTTTCATCCAAGACTTCATGGAACGCACCATCTGCCAACTCAGTAACTGAAGATACCGCCAATTTATGACGCAAGAGGCTCTTAGGGGTAAATACCACCAAAGGCTTACGAAAGTCGCGCTTCACTTGTCGGCGCAGGAGGTGGAAGATCTGCGCCGGGGTCGTGCAGTTAGCAACCTGGATGTTCTCCTCTGCGCAGAGTTGCAAATAGCGCTCCATCCGTGCACTGGAATGTTCCGGCCCTTGTCCTTCATAGCCATGCGGCAAGAGGAGCACGAGGCCACTCATACGTTGCCATTTTGATTCACTACTGGTGAGATATTGATCGACGATGATTTGCGCACCATTGGCAAAATCACCGAATTGCGCTTCCCAGATCACTAGCGCATTGGGGCTGTCCATACTGTAACCAAAATCGAACCCCATCACCGCATATTCAGATAGCGGACTGTTGTACACGCTAAATTGCGCTTGCCCTTCACGGAGGTTGGCTAAGGGAAAGTACTGGAGCCCAGTGTCGTAATCGACCAGGACCGCATGTCGATGGCTAAACGTGCCGCGAGCACTGTCCTGCCCACTCAGGCGTACCGGAATGCCTTCACAGACAAGCGACCCATACGCTAATAATTCAGCTAAGCCCCAATCGATTTGTCCGTTAGCAAGAACCGTCTCGGTTCGGGCTTGGACCAATTTTTCTACTTTGGGATTGAGGGTAAAGTTTTCTGGTACGGCAGAAAGACGACGCGCAATATATTCCAATAGTTCGCGTTTCACTCGCGTATCAACTCGGCCATTATGTGCTCGCGTTAGGCCTTGCCAGACACCACCGAGAGCTTCAGCCGACGGACGTAATGGCTGACTTTTGACCGTATCGAGCGCGGTCTGCAAACGCTCACGGAAAGATTTCTCAATCGACTTTGCTTCGGCATCACTCAGCTCGTTCTGATCAAGAAGCCGCTCACGATAGAGCCACGCGGCATGCCGCTTGTCCTTGATCGCACGGTACATACGCGGCTGGGTAAAACTCGGCTCATCGCCTTCGTTATGACCATGACGACGATAGCAGACCACATCGAGGACGACGTCACGCCTGAATGTCTGACGGAAATCGACCGCCAGCATGGCAACACGAGCAACAGCTTCAGGATCATCGCCATTCACATGAAAGATCGGCGCTTGAATCGACTTCGCAATGTCGGTGGTGTATGACCCGGAAAACCCGTCTTCAGGGTCAGTGGTAAAACCAATTTGATTGTTGACGACGATGTGGATCGTGCCACCAGTGGTGTACCCTCGCAATTGCGAAAGATTGAGCGTTTCACTCACGACCCCTTGGCCAGCAAAGGCGGCATTGCCATGCAATAAAAGCGGAACAACGCGTGTACGCTCACGGTCGTCGCGACGGTCTTGTTTGGCACGGACACGACCTTCAACCACAGGATTGACTGTTTCAAGATGGCTGGGATTCGCCGTCAGCGTGAGATGGACTTTTTTGCCGTTCTGGGCAAGGTGATCAGCCGAGAAACCCAAGTGATATTTCACATCGCCAGAACCCATCATGGAATTGGGGTCGACATTACCATCAAACTCAGAAAACACTTGCTCAAAGGATTTCCCCAACAGGTTCACAAGCACGTTGAGGCGCCCACGATGGGCCATACCGATGACGATCTCCTCCACGCCGTGCTCTGCAGCGTGATCAACCAACCGTTCCATCATCGGAATTGTCGACTCCGCTCCTTCGAGGGAAAAGCGCTTATGACCAACGAACTTCGTATGTAGGAAGGTTTCAAATGTCTCAGCCGCGTAGAGTTTCGAGAGGATCGAGCGCTTAATCTCGACGGGGAAGGATACTCGTTTCCGCTTGTCCTCCATGTGCGCTTGAATCCAACTTCGTTGCGCAGGATCCTGGATATGCATGAACTCAACCGCCAGGGTCCCACAGTAGGCTTCACGGAGAGTAGATAAGATTCCGCGCAACGTGACCGCTGGCATACCGGAGAGGCGTGCGGCGCTAAACTCGCGCTCCATATCCTCTTCAGTAAAGCCATAGTAGCTAGGTTCGAGTTCAGGATGGGACCGTCGCGGCGCGATTCCGAGTGGATCAAGATCGGCCTGAAAATGACCACGTTCACGATAGGCGCGAATGAGCTGTAGGACACGAGCTTGCCGTTCGATGTCCGCAGCGGATATCGGCTCCGCGTGGGTGGCGCCGTTGGTCGTTGAAGGAGTCGAGGCCCCACTAGCGAGGTGGGAAAAATATTCCCGCCATTCCTCATCAACTGACTCCGGCGCTTTTAAGTATTGGAGATATAACGTCTCGACGAATTCAGCGTTTTCATTGAGCAGAGCAAATTCGAGCGGAGCACGGTCTGCACCGTTCGCTCCCTCCAACGCGGCAGGTTCCATAGTCTTCATGCGGCTTTCTGTCCTGGAAGTTCGCCTCTGGCCTTCCCCTTATCAAGCTCGGTAGCGTGGCCCTGGCAATGTCAGAAGAACTCTTCCTCGGCGAGTATGTATTTGCCTCTACTATATCGTGATTACCCGTCCACCTCTACCACCATCTCAATCTCCACCGCGATCCCAAACGGTAATTGATACATGCCAACCGCTGAACGGGCATGGCGGCCACGATCCCCGAATAACTCAACGAACAGATCGGATGCGCCATTGATGACTTTAGGCTGGTCGGGAAAGTCTTCTGTACAGTTGACGAATCCTAAAACCTTGACAATACGACGGACTTTGTCAAGGTCGCCGATCACCCCTTTAAGCGACTGAAGCATATTGAGGGCAACCACTTTCGCGGCGTCATACCCTTGTTCAACAGTTAAATCCCGGCCAACTTTTCCTCTGATACGGGAAACTTTTCCATCTACCATTGTCACTGGGCCATGCCCAGAGATAAAAACCAAGTTGCCAGTGCGTACTGCAGGAACATAGTTCGCCACCGGAGTCGGGGTTGGTGGGAGCGTAAGCCCGAGCGTTGCAAGCTTTTTCTCAACTTCCATAGTTTTTCCCTTTCTATTTCAATTCAATTCTGAGCGGTCAGCCGTCAGCTATCAGCTTTCAGCTTGAGGACACAGATCGAACACACCGGCCAACTATAACCTATCCCCTGTGCCCTATTCCCATCTGGCTGTTAGCTGACCGCTGATAGCTGAATTCTCTCAACTCATCGTCACCATTTTGTCTGGATCACCGGGAACTGTTCCATTACGAATCTTCTCCGGCATTTTTGGGTCGGCGTTTTCCCACACTAACAACATCGAACGCTCAGGGGCAAACCCTTGGTGTTGGATATCCGAAGGCATAGCGCACACATCTCCAGGTCGCATGCGCACATACGCCATCAGTTCACCAGTATTTTGATCACAGACCTCCCAATCGATCTGGCCATTCAACTGGATAAACCATTCAACCCGATCATTCCCATGTTTCACCGGCAGCCGATGCTCTTCAGTCGTGGGGCAAAAGAGACTGTGCTCCAATACTGAAACAATCGAGGGATTCCACGTGACATCCGAGCGTGCGAGATATTCATAGAGGTTCACCAAGCCAAATTTGTTTTCTTGTCCAGACTTGATGTGCATCTCGCCGTACTTGAATTCGATCCCTTTGAAGCCATCGTTGATCGGATATTCAGGTTCTTGTCGATCAGACTGTTTGACAATACGGGTTGTCAGCACCCGTTTGCGATGAATCGCCTCAATATTTGAGGAGCGTTTCGGACCTACGGCTGATCCAGTTTCGCGCGGTGCGGCAAACGGATCAAAGTCAGCCGGCACCCAATCTTCCAACATCTGCGTAAACGTACGCTCAACTTCACCACGATTCAGCTCTTCCGCATGCCAGAAGCCACCTTGCTTAAGCGTTTTGTGGTATTTCCCAGCAAAGACTTCCACGGTCCCATAGTGGTTAATCGTGCCAAATATGTCATCGAACTTCACCATGCCGTAGAAAAAGCTCCAGGCCACATCACGTTGCAGAGGCTTGAGGAACGCATCAATGTCGAGCTTATGCTCCATCTCTTTCCCGGTCTGCGTGGGAAAGTAGATATGCGCAAAGTAATCATCACGGGTGAAGCGAAATTTGCTTAATTGGAATTCTTTGTACGCGGACATGGTTGTTCTCCATTTCCCTTCTACAATTCATGCGCCAACATGGGGCTAGGGGCTAGGGACTTGGGGCTTGGGGGAAAGAAGAACCAGCCTCACGCCTCTACTTACGTCGCTTCTTCGGCTCCCAGACTCCTAGACTCCCAGACTCCTAGACTTCTAGACTTTCCCCGACCATCCCTCACAAATCGTTTCCCAGGCCAGTATCGTCCCGTCGCTCTGCTTGGCTTGCTGGAGTAAGAGTGATCGCTTCGCAGCGCTAAACTTATAGGCCATTCCTTTTGGCAACAGACACAGATTCCCTTCGCGGACGATGATGTACCCCATCTCTTCACCTGGAACATCTACATGTGCTCCTGCAGCAAGTTCAACGCGAGGCTCCATGAAATCAACTCGGACTTCTCCTTCAAGGCAAACGATAAACTCATCGTGCGGCTGTAAACGCCACTGCGGCATGACCCCTTCAGCAGCGATACACTCAACCACATATGGGCCATTCTTTGCAACCGCAATTTTTTCGTAGGGTTTCGCGCGGGCACCGATCTCATAGACGTTGGAGTAGACGTATCGCTTGACGTTCTCGCGCGGGTCAACAATATCAACTCCACCTTTTTCATAGTGAGCCATACTTGCGGCTTGCGGCGCATCTTTTGTTGGTTTCATCTTTTCTCCTTTGCCGGAGCTTCGGCAGGTATCGCTGGGGGTGGCTCGGCAGGTATCGGATCTTGCGTTGCCGCTTTCCCCCATTGCAATAAATAATTCACCACAGTCCCCACGCGACTTTGGTCGTACCATTCACCCGCTGCGGGAAAAACAATCGTCAAACAGATCACGACGAATCCAAGCAAAAACAGAAATCGCAGGATTTTGCTGATCGCGACCAGCAAAGCAAGCGCAACCCCAAGGAGAATTAGCTGCACTTTAGAAAGGCTAAGGAGGAAAGCCCATCCCTGCCAAAAAGACTCTGCATCCATAGGGCTCTTACAATATCATTAGAAAATCATCCGTGCACCGCCAAACCAACCTGTATGGTGAGCGCGCACGATATAGAAGACGACCAGGGCAATCACTACCACAACCCAGCGCAATTCACTCACATTCAATGGTTGCCGTTTATCAATAATTGCGGCAAAGGGGACAAAAGAGGTCTGTTCCTTAAAAGCTGCGTACCCAGGAACATCAATAACCTTACGTCCATCTTGATGTGCGGCACCAATCCACGAGAACACACTAAACCCACCGAAAAAGATCAGGTCGGTCAGCGTACCGTTCATTAAACAATGCGCGATTCCAAAGAGAAAGATGGCCGCAAATGTCGGATGACGTGTGATCCGCGTGACGCCATACGCTTCTGGCACTCCGCTCGCGGGCATCATTGAACTCGGAGGGCGCGCGACCAACCCACTCACCAGAAGAACAAAGGCAAACGCCATAAGCAGCACATTGAAATCCTTCGCGATCAACTCAAGCCCAAGGAAAGAGTGCCAGAATTGGACGCCGGTGTGTTTATGGTTTCCGTAGTACATAGCCAAAGGAATGAACGTCGCGAAAGCAACCAGCGAGTAAATCCCCTGAAACGGACGTTCACCAACTTTGGCAATCAACTGTGGCCGGACAAAGGAGGAAGACAGGAGAATGTGTGATCCACCAAAGAGCACCCACCAAAATAAAACGACAAATGCTTCCCACATTTTTCCACTCCGTGGAGGGGCTGGGGGCTAGGGCTAACCACAAGTCCCTAGTCCCCAGCCCCTGGTCTCTCGTTAGCGCGCGATATATCCCCCATCAATCACAAACGGTGCACCAGTGGCAAAAGACGATTCATCGCTGGCGAGAAACAGGGCAGCATTGGCAATTTCTTCTGGCCTGCCCAAGCGACCAACAGGTTCGGTCCGCACGATTCGCTCGCGTGGTCGTCCGCCCACCACACGATCGACCATCGGCGTTTCGATCACGCCCGGACAGATACAATTGACGCGAATGTTCTTGTCAGCATACTCAAGCGCAGCCAAACGGGTTAGATTGATCACTCCTGCCTTTGCTGCGGCATAGGCCCCGCTACCAGGAAACCCAACCATTCCCGCCACCGACGCCGTACTAATAATCGACCCACCACCTTGTTTGATCATCTCAGGAATCACGTACTTCATTCCCAAGTAAACTGAGGTCAGGTCGATAGCAATGACACGATCCCAATCTTCTTCTTTGAGATTAGCGAGCTTCGATGACGGACCTTCAATCCCAGCGTTATTAAAAAGGACATCGACACGACCATAATTGCGAATGGTCGCACCAATCATGTTCTGGACATCGGCTGATTTGGACACATCAGCTTGCACAAAGACGGCTTCCCCACCTGCCTCTGTAATCTGCCGGACTGTTTCCTTCCCACCTTCGAGCACATAATCCGCGACGACCACTTTTGCCCCTTCACGAGCAAACAGCAGACATGATGCCCGCCCAATGCCAGAACCACCACCGGTGATGATTGCTACTTTGCCTTTGAGTCTGTCCATTGTTTCTCCTTATTGGGGCTCTGGGATGTTGTAGGCTCTAGGCGCCAGAAAAAAAAGAAACCTAATTCTTTTTCCCTTTCTTTACCCAAAGCCCAACTTCCAGAGCCCAGAGCCTAGTTAAACCGCTTCCGTGCCTGCGCGCGCAACTCCTCGCGAAACTGCGGATGTGAAATGTCGACCAACGCCTCTGCACGCTGGCGTTCACTTTTTCCAGCAAGGGCAGCGATTCCATATTCAGTCACCACGTAGTCAACATACGTACGCGGTAACGAGACAATCTGCCCCTCGGGAAACATTGAAACGATGCGAGAGACCGTTCCACCACGTGCCGTCGACGGCAACACCGTAATCGAACGTCCGCCTGGAGACAAATACGCCCCAAGTACGAAATCGAGTTGCCCAGCCACACCAGTAAACATCTGCGGACCAAACGCTTCTGCTGTCACTTGCCCGGTGAAATCCACCGCTAAGGCATTGTTGATCGCGACTTGATTATGATTTTGTGCAATCACTGCCGGATTGTTCGTGTAGAAGGCATCGCGCAACTCGACAACTGGATTATTATTGACAAACGCATAGTCTTCCGGCTCGATGAACATCCCCGTCGCCACCAGCTTTTCAGGATGCAACGTCTTGCGTTTGCCGGTAATCACTCCACATTTGTAGAGGTCGATCATTGAGGAGGTAAGAATTTCCGAATGCACGCCAAGATCATTCTTTTCGCGCAAATAAAAGCCAGTAAACATCGATACCGACCCCAAGCCAATCTGGATGGTATCCCCATCGTTCACCAATGATGCAACCAGGGCACCGACCTTCTTTGCAGCTTCTTCCTCTTCCGGCGAAATCACTGGTGAAATGCGAAACGGTGGAACCGGTTCCGGCTGTTCAACCAGATAGTCAATCTGTGAGACATGGACGTAGTTATCTCCGCCAGTTCGAATGACCAACGGGTTCATCTCGGCTATCACCAACCGTGACCTTTTAACCCATTCACGGGAGTACCACAGTTGCTCTCCAAAGCTGCAGAACCCTTGATCATTGGGTGGAGAGAGCGTGAGGAAACAAACATCCGCCTCCATCATCGGTGCTGAGCGCCCTGGTTCAGCCCACTTCGACGGAGAATACACAGTGTTGATCGAGTATTCGATCCGTTTTTCTTGATACAGTGGGCGAGAAATCGCTGAGAGATAACCAGCCTGAATTTTGAAGGCCGCACTCCGCTCCTTATCAAACCACGGATACGGCTTCATCGCATTACTGGTGAGGATTTCTACATCGCGCAACTCCTGCCAACGATCACACAGCGCGTTCGCAATATATTGTGGCTCTAACGTGGCTAAGCCAGTTAACACTCGTTGGCCAGACTTCACCATGCTGGCAGCTTGTTTGATGGTAATGAGTTTATCGCGATAGATATCCTGCCACTTCATTAGTCGCTCCTTGTTGCCTTTTGGGTCTAGGGGCTAGGGGCTTGGGACTAGTAAAACAAAGTAAAGTACTAATTAACTTTTCGCTCCTAGTGCTTTGTAAAGGCCTCGTAACATCTTGCCAACAATAGCAAGTTGTTTGAGAAGATCGCTCTTATTTTTTACGTTCAGGTACTCCAATTCATGACTGAGGGTGACTTGGGTTTCCAGTTCGGCAACAGAGCCCATTGCTATCGAGATGAAGCGCCTGAATTCATTTGCTCCAGTCCTCGTGTGACCTTCAGCCAAGTTCGAAGGAATAGAGACAGCCGCCCGACGCATTTGGTTGACTAAACCAAATCTCTCCTCCGAGGGGAAACTCTTCGTCGCCTGATAGCTCTCTTTTGCCAAAGTCATGGCTTTTTGCCAGACCTCCAAGTCTTGGTAACTTCTGACATGACTCACCTCCGTACTCTTATTGTTCACAAGTCCCAAGCCTCTAGTCCCTAGTCCCCAATTACAAGTCCCAAGCCCCAAGCCCCAAGCCCCAAAATTCCTAGCGACTACTTTAGGCCCCTCAAAACCTCCTCTGCTTCAGAGACGATACCAGCAACGATCTCTGCCGCAGGCCTAATATCATTAATCAACCCACACGACTCCCCAGCATACAGAGCTGTACGTTCCATATCGCCGGTAAATCCTGTCATTGGCGGAAAGACCCCATAGCGTGGCATGTCGACCGTGGTTCCAGCGATTTGCATTGCTCCGTTGGTAGTTCCTTCACCAGGACGTTTCCCTGTTTCGGGACGACCAACGGCTTCCCATTCATTCATCTCTTTGTTGCGTAACACACGGTGAGCGGCGTTGGGCCAACCCACATCAAAGAGAAGTGTGTAAACAGTATCTTCAGCGTTGGCGCGAGTCACCCGTTCTTTGTATGCCTGTGTGACCAGGGTCTCCTCGCTACAGAGAAAGCGCGTACCCATCGACACCGCCTGTGCGCCGAGACTCAACGCCGCAACGACACCCCTGCCGTTCGCGATCCCACCTGCGGCAATCACTGGTACCAGTTTCACCGCTTCAACCACGGCAGGAACAATTGTCGATAAGGAAGTCGTGCTCTTTACATGACCTCCAGCTTCAACGCCTTGGGCAATGATGCCGTCCACGCCAGCCGCAGCGGCAGCTTTGGCTTCTTCCACTGAACCAACTTGAATGAAGACCTTCGTGCCGCGTTTGTGAGCTTCTTCAACGTACGGTTTCGGATCGCCCCAGAAGAGCACGAGAATCGGCACTTTCTCGTCGAGACAGGCTTCGATCTGTCCCTCTTGTAGCATTGGCAGAATAATATTGACGCCGAACGGCTTGTTCGTCAGCGTGCGCAGTTGTTGAATCTGTTGGCGAATATAAGGGGCGGGTAATCCACCCATACCCAACACGCCACAGCCACCAGCATTCGACACCGCCGCAACCAACCCCGGCCCAGCCATACCACCGCCCATACCAACAGAAAAGATAGGATACTCAATCCCAAGTTGCCGACAGAGTGGAGTTTTTAGCATAGAGCCTCCCGAGAAAGACTTGCTGGTGTATGTCTCACGGGAGGGGGGAGAAATCAACTCGGGGAATGATGGGACGAGAGACTAGTAGATAGTCCAGAAAGTTTTGATGGATAACTCAAGGGACGTCATTCCCGCGAAGGCGGGAATCCAGGAGGCTTAACTACAGGCCACTGCTGAATTTCCCTGGCTGCCCGCCTGCGCGGGCATGACGAAACCCGATCCCTCAAAATTAAATGGACTGACGACTAGAGGCTAGGGGTTGGTGGAAGCGGAACATTCTCTTGTTCATATGTTCATTCAACGGACGAGGGGCAATGCTATCAAACAACACGCGGAACCGGGGCCAAAGGAGTCTCTTTTCTGCCGCTCACCTTTGACAATACCGCCTCAAGCATAGGCCGCATCAGCGTCAGCCGTTTGGCTTGAATGATCAGATCCCAGGCAGGCTCGAACTTCTTCCATCCCACGCTGTAGCAGAAGTGCTTGAGGCAATGCTTAAGTGTCATATGATTCCGGCTCGCCTCAGCGATGGAACTCCATCGGTAGAACTCTTTGTATGCCCAGTCGTATCCAGCTTTCAGTTCGTCGGCTGAAAGTCCTTGAGTCTGATACACAACATGGCGCGTGTCATAGAGATCCCAATTACGAGTTGTGATGCGCCCTGCTGCTTCCATTTTGCTGAAAAGCGCGGTGCCCGGATATGGCGTGAGAGTGTGAAACGTCGCCGTAGTGATACCGTTGTCAATTGCCCAGTCAACTGTGCGACGAAACACATCTCGATCATCATCATCAAGCCCAAAGACAAAGCTCCCGTTAATCATGATGCCAAGATCATCAAGCCGTCGAATTGCCGCCTGATAATCTTGACCAAGATTTTGGCGTTTGTTGCTTTGCTTGAGATTCGCTGGACTCAAGGACTCAAATCCTACGAACAGACTCCGCAACCCAACTTCCGCCGCCCGCTCAATGAGGTCTCCTCGCAGGATTGAGTCCACGGTCGCCGCGCCTTGAAACAACCGTCCCATGCCACGCATACCCGCAAACAAGGCCGCAGCAAACTTACGATCGCCAAACAAGTGGTCATCAAGAAAATATAAATGACGCCCTGGCAGGCGCTCGATTTCCGCCAGGGCATCATCAACGCGTTGGGTATAGAAAGATTTACCTCCCCGCGAAGAAGGCATCTTTGTAACAAAACTCACAGTGATGCGGACATCCGCGCGTCACCACAATCGAGTTTGGGACCAGATAGAGTTCACGCTTGATCAGGTCCTGACGGACTAGAGGGATGCGCTCAAGAGTCCGCACCGGAGACGAGTAACACCGTCGCGGCTGGCCTTGGGCGAAGTCACGAAGAAATTGCGGAAACGTTTCTTCTCCTGGTCCCAGGAAAATTGAGTCGGCATGGCAGAGTGCTTCATCGGGCAACGACGTGACATGAAGCCCGCCTAACACCACATAACATCCTTTGCGTCGATAATGGTCGGCAATGGCATACGCGCGATACGCATTCGTGATGTACACCTGAATGATCACAAGGTCTGGCTCGTCATCGAGTGTCAGCCGCTCAACATGCTCATCAACGATGACGGCTTCATCTTCAGGAGCGAGATAGGCTGCTAACGTTGCCAATCCCAGTGGAGGAAACAAGGAGTACTGAATTGGCCGCCAGTGCGGACTGGTCGCTTCGGTAAGCGCCGGGAGGATGAATTTTACTTTCATTATTCCTCCCCTCTTAACGTGAAGCCCAACCGCTTTGCCCGGTAGTCGGTGACCTCTGCCCACGCCCGAGACCGACTCCAATTCCAGGTTCGCCAGTCTGACGTTGTTGGTGGTGACCAGCGGAGCAGCAGTTGATCAACCACCGCCCGTCGCTTTTCTTCAGTGAGTGTCGGCAGTACGGCAAATAACGTGGGGACCGCATCTGCACTCAGTGACGTTACATAGTTGGCATCCAATGAAGCAGCGGCACCTTCGCGATCGATGTTCGTGCGAACGATGACGGCATCGGGATTCACGACATTCAAAAGTACAGCCGTCGCAATGCCCGACACGAGCATGCCGAAGGCAAAGTGGTCACGTTTGCCTTGCAATACAGTGAGCGAAAACCATACAAACACAACTGCCAGCCAGCCCATGAACGCTGTTGAATAGAAGCGCAATTCCGTGAGACCATACTGACTCTGATACAACCACATGCGCTGGACAGCGGAGATCATGATCACAAACAGTAGAGCGATTAGCGTTCCCGCCAATCCACGAAAGATCTGCTCATGTAGAGGTTGTTCTTTACGTAGCAGCCAGTGAACAACTAACAAGAGTGGTAAGACCAGTGCCGCAACAGTGACTAACTCAAAGAAGCCGCGGCGGGTATATTCGGCAAGCGTCAGACCTGGGACGGCGGTGACCGCTTCGCTTCCGCCAAAGAAGTAGCGAAATTGCACCCAAACAAACGCCAGGAACAACGCATTGAGGAGCCCCAACATGACCGTCACCTCAATAACTCCGAGTGATTTGGCTTCCCTATTCTTTGGAGCAGGCGGTTGCCATTCCGGCGTGATCAACATTTGCCGCAAGAGACCACCAACGAGCCAGGCTATAACCACAATGAAAAACAGGTGCCCAAGGTATTCTGTAAACAGCCAATGGAACACGGCTGTTGCCAATTGCTCGAACGCGGCATCCGCAGAGGTAAGCAGCGTCCCAAAGATCCAGAGGAGTGGTAAGCTGAACATGGCGCCACGCGCAAGTGCGCGTGCCGTCCCTGACCATTGCGAATGCGGGATCTCCTGCCAATCGATATCTGTGGTAAGCAATGGAGCACTGCCGCTCAACGTCTGGCCGAAGGCATAACTCACCTTAGCTGTATAATCCGTCACTTCCGCTATTCGGATTTGCCCAGAGCGGTAATGTAAAATGGCCAGGGCCAGGAGGCTGAAGAGCGCGGCACTATTGACGAGGTGCAACGTGGCCGAATCCCGCCAGGCAAACGCCACCGCAAAGAAGAGCACTGGAACCAGCAACCCCTCGCCTTCACCCGCCACGGAGATACGCTGCCACCGCACCAGCCCGACACCACCAACCAACAGTAACGCCATCCACAGTCCCACATTGATCCCCCAAGGTGTTACTCGCAGCAGCGCATCTCCGGCCACACCAAGGACTAGCGCCAGTGCAACAACGCTCAGCCCTCGCTGAGATTTATCACTTAGCGTTCCAAATTGATTTTCCATAGAGCGCCTTTCGTAAAGAACTTTGCGATGCAAAGAGAGAAGATAAAAAAATTCCCCTTATGTTGCGGAGGCAGGAATCGGGCGAGAAATATGAGCAATACGAGGCAAGAGCCAACCACAGGTCGCACCGACAACCAAAGCAGTCCCCCAAAATGAAGCCGGCCATTGGACCATGAAAAGAGTGCTCCAGTTCCCATCAAAGAGCAGTCCGAGTCCCCAGAGCGACGCCAGTCCGCATACAGCACCGACACTACTCATCCGCACCTGAACGTCAGCAATACTGTCTCCGCGTCGCAGCCAGGCTCTCGCCAGGAGTCCACACAGAACAGCGAAGACAATTCCAAACGGTGCACAGAGAATCGACACAAAAAGTGACATATTAAAAACAACGAAGAAAAAAGAGAACAGCGTCGGAAACTCAGACCAGTTTTCCGCGCGGAGAAGCAGTAAGGCTGTAGTCGCAAGCAACGGTGGAACAATAGTACCGAACAACGCCGCACGAATGAGGCTGACATCAGCTGTCTGCGATCGGGAAACCGAGTTCATTGGTGTCATTATGAGTGCTGAGTCAATAATCATACCAGCCTTTCCTCCGTAGCGTGCGCGGTGTGCACGGAGAGTCACGGGGTGACGAGAAGCAGTCGTGCGCGCCGTGCACGCTACACAAAACCGTTCGGTATCAAACGCAGGACCTCAACTCCCTGCCTTCACCAATCGCCCCCAGGGAAGCCTCCGAGCGGACGATTTTTTCTCCACCGCCGCAACTGACTCCGCCGCTTTTTGCAGAATTTCTTCTAAGAAAGTGTTTTTTAATTCGTATTTTCCGTCGTCACCATCCGCAGCGTGCGCCGGATACTGGCCAAGTACACCATAGCGTCACTGGAAACGGTGGTATGTTCG
>Ga0194132_10006536_pt1 | contig 18014 bp, 17 predicted proteins | sample TA2KigOf80mmetaG_FD_148612 | JGI IMG/M metagenome (GOLD analysis project Ga0194132, IMG submission 148612) | Freshwater microbial communities from Lake Tanganyika, Tanzania - TA2015054 Kigoma Offshore 80m | ecosystem: Environmental > Aquatic > Freshwater > Lake | place: Tanzania: Lake...
CCGAAGTGGCGGAATGGCAGACGCGCCGGACTCAAAATCCGGTCCCCGCAAGGGGGTGTGGGTTCAAGTCCCACCTTCGGTACTCTCGAAAATCGCGCCGAGTTTTCGGCGTGTACGGTCTTGTGTCATTGGCTTGCAACTCCCTCCAAATTCGGAAACGCACGCCCAGCTATTTCTTCAAATCCCGCTCAATTGGGACGCCATCGTCGGTCTTCCCCAAGTCGTAACCGAAGCAGACGTGCCGACGGTTAAACGCCGACGCCGGCTTAGCCTTGTCGAGAAAGCGCGTGCCGGTCCGGGTCCGTGGCCATCTCCGCCGGCAGGAAAGTGATCGTCGCCTTCCGTTACAGACGGATGTCTTGGGCCGGGAATACTTCGCCCATTCCGCCCGCGCTGAGCTTGGCCGTGACGCGATAGCATCCGACCATTTTGCCGATCATCAGGTTCCTTCGCAGGGAGTGGAGTGGTTGACAATCACACCGGATCGCTGTCATTGATGTGCGGAGTCATCGGTCGATGACGAAAAAGAGCCGAGACACTGCCGAATGCCATGAAGATTGCGGAGTTTAGCCACGCGCTGTGCGCGGAACTTGAAACGCTGAATGCGCGGAGAACGCATAGAGGATTCAGATTGTGCTCTCCGCACTCCGCACGTCAATGGTGACAGGTGTTCTAATTCCGCGCCAGGATCTCGGAGAACTCGCCTGCGTTGTCGGCGAAGGAACGCATGGGGACATCGAAGCGGTGCAGCATCGTGACGAAGAGATCGCCCAGCGGGCGCTCGGCCTGCTGCTTGATGAAGCGACCATGGCGCAGGCCGAGGTTGCGGGCGCCGGCGAGGATGGTGGGATAGTTGCGAGCGTTGTGCGTGGTGCTCGTGCCGCTGCCGTAGAGGGCCATGGTGTTGTCGAGCAGCCGGTCCTCGCCCTCGCGAATGGATGCGAGGCGATCGAGGAAGTAGGCAAATTGCTCAGCGAGGTAGCGGTCGTAGCGTCCCCAGGGGAGCATCGGGCCGTGGCTGACGCCGTGATGCCCGCCACCCGCGATGCCGAGGATCGAGGGAAAGCGATCGCAGATGCCGACGCCGTCTTCGGCACAAATCTGGTAGGCAGCGGCGCGCGTCGTATCGGTCTCAAAGGCAAGAACGATCAGGTTCATCATCGTGCGGATGTAGTCGGTCGGGCCACGCGGCGAGACGTCGAGGTTAATCGCGCCGCGGTTGACCTGGGGCAGTGCCCGGCCAAGCCATTCTTCGGATCGCACGAGGCGCGTTTCCACTTCGCTGAGCGATTGCAGGAATTCGTCGAGCCGTTGCTGATCGGGCCGGCCGAGGTTGTTGCGCAGCGAACGGGAATCGTCCAGCAAAAAATCCACCCGGCGCCTGCCCGAGGCGAGGGCACGCTCCCGTGCGGCGCGGTCGCCTTCGGTCGGGGGCTCGAATAGACGTTCAAAGATGCGGCGAGGCGCCGATTCGGCGGGGATGGCACGGCCTTGTGCATCAAAGGAAATCGTCGTCGATCGGCTCTTGGTCCCGACGCCGCCCTGGCTCGACAGCACAAGCGAAGGAATGCGCGTCTGCGAACTGTAACGCCGTGCAATAACCTGGTCGATCGAAATCGAGTTGTGCAAATTCAGGCGAATGTCCGCCCCGGTAAGCCAAACGTCAACCGTATTGTGGCCAACGAGCAGTCGGCTGGTCGGATGCGACAGGCCACCGAAGATGGTCATGTCGTTGCGATGCGCCGCCAGCGGTTCGAGCGACCGCGTCAAGCGATAGTCGGCGCCATCGGTGTGTGGGAACCAGTGCCAATCCTGGTACGTCGGCTGATTACGACCCGGCAGGGCCACGCCGTTGCCGAAGAAAAACGCGCAAAAGCGCTTGGGTCTCGCCGCCGGTGGACTTGCGTCCGCCATGGCTTCGAGCCAGGGCAAGGCGAGTGCCATTCCGGCGCCACGAAGGAAGGATCGCCGGTCAAGGTGCCAGGAGGCTCGCGGCATAGAGTTCTGCCTTTCGTTACTTGGTCAGAAACGGTTCGCTTGACGCAATCAATTCTATCAGAGCAGGCAGGCGGTCGCCACGCTCGCGCAGTGCCGGAACCAAGGCGTCGGCCGCTTCAATGTCGCCGAGGTTGAGCGAACGGCCCAGGGCGTATGCCATGACCTTGCGCAACACAGCGCGGCGGAAGTCATCGGATTTCGTCCGCAGCAGTTCTTTCCGCAATTCTTGCATGCCATCGACGTTGACGCCACTGGGCAATTCAGCTTTGGCATCGATCGGCTGCGACGTGCGCCGTTTGCGGAGGGTGGCGCCGACGCCGTCGCGCTGCCAGTTGCCGACGGCATCGTACTCCTCAAAAGCGATGCCCCAGGGATCGATCTTGCGATGACAGCCCATGCAGGCAGCCGTGTTGCGATGGACCGCCAGCGCCTGCGGAATGCTCAGGTTCTTGACCTTCGGATTCTCGCGGTTGAGCTCGGGAACGTTCGGCGGCGGCGGCGGCGGAGTCTCGTCGAACAGATTCTTGAGCAGCCACGTGCCGCGCTTGACGGGGTGCCCGTCGCGCCCGTCCGAGAGACCGGTGAGAATGCTGGCGTGAGTCAAGACGCCGCCGCGGTGATGCGCTTCGTCGAGCTTCACTTTGCGAAACTTGAGGCCCGCGACACCATTGATTCCGTAGTGAGCTGCCAGTGTTTCGTTTACGCACGTGAAGTCGCTTGCGAGAAACTGGAAGATGCTCAAGTCGCCGCGCAGAACTTCGCCGAAAAAGTGGATCGTTTCGAGGCGCATTGCCGCGGCCAGCTGCTCATCGAAGCCAGGGTAGCTGCTCTTGCTGACGGTGACACGCTGCAGGCGATCGAGTTCCAGCCATTGCTCGGTGAATTGCTCGATGAACAGCCAGGCCTTGGGATCCTGGATCATGCGGCGAACTTGCGCTGCCTGTGCCGCAGGTTCGCGCAGCTTTCGTTGATCGGCGAGGCGACGCAGTGCGTCGTCGGGCATCGTGCTCCATAGGAAGTACGACAGCCTCGCCGCGATCTCATGGTCGTTCAGATGTTCCTTGGCTCCGCTTGCACGGCTGGCCGGCAGGCCGAGAAAGCGCGGCGAACTCAGGACGACGCCGAGCGTGTCTCGCAGGCTTTCTTCAAGGGCGCCCGTGCTCGACCGTGCTTTGACCCAGTACTTGGCGAGCCGATCGAGGTCGCCAGGCGAAATCGGTCCGCGATAGGCGCGCTCGGCAAAGCGGCGGATAACTTCTCGGGCATAAGCCTGCTCGGCCATGTCTCCCTTCGCGAACAGAATGTTCGCATGCGTCGCCGGCGGCCAAGTCTCGAAATAGGGATTCTCAAATTCGATCCATTCAATCTTCAGCCGCGGCGGTTTCGCTTCCCCCTTTATTGCCTTGGCTGAGTTCCACGCGGCAACCACCGCCGAATTCTTGTCGTTTAGCGGCCCCGTGTTCGGCGGCGAGATGTTCTCCATCCGCACGCGATACTCGTAGGTTCGGTATTCCGTGTGGTCGATGACGATCGGTTCGCCGATGGTGGCCAACTCGACGCCGTGAAAGTTCGTCGAACCCAGGGCAAGCGTCAAAATCGGCAACCGAGTCGCGTCGGCCCCTTCGCCTGGCGCGACGCGGGCGACCCGGACCTTGATGCGTGCCTCGCCTTTGCGGTACGCCTGATGGAAGCCGAACGCGTAGCAGCGTTCCGGCATCTGCACGGCTGCCTCGCCAAAGCGCCGAATTGCCGACGGCGCCAGGTGGGGATCCCACACCTTGTTGATGTCCTTGTCCTTATCCTTGTTCGGCGCCGACATGTTCCAGATGCGAAATGCTTTGCCCTTCTTGGCGTTGTACTCAAACGATTCGCCAGGCCGATCCGCCGGCCTAGGCAACGGCGTCACCTCGAAGTTCGCATGCTTCTCGCCGACGGAGAGCCGATAGCGATGAACAACTGGCGGGGCCCCGGACACGATGGCCTCGGCCAGAGCGTCATCGGCGATTTGCAGGTAGCTTTCGTATTGCAAGGGGGACATCCGCAGGGCGTCGCCGTCGTTGCGGAAGCCGTCTTTCGATTTGCCGTCTTCGGGAAGCCGCTTGCCGAAGCCGATCGCCAGGCCGAGCAAGTCCTGCATCGTCCGCTCGTATTCGGTACGCGTCAGGCGGCGAAAATGAGTGGCTTGGTTCTTCGCGAGAGAGGCTTTACGTCGCTCCTGGGCCAGCCAGGAAGTCATCAATTCGCGGTCTTCCTTGTTGAGGGCCGGCGCTTTCGCGGGCGGCATGTCGCCGAAATTGAGTCGATCATGCACTTCGCGCCAGTGATCGCCGTCTTTGCCGTTGACGAGATCGGGATTCAGCTTGTCGATCCGTAGTTTTCCCTTGGCCATTTCGACGCCGTGACAACTGTAACAGTATTTCTGGAAAAGGGGGGCCACGCGCGCATAGGGGATCGGTTCATCGGCACATAACGCTGTCGCCACGACAAGCAGCGCGAACGGCGCCAGGATCCATGTCAAGGTAAGTCGACGAACGATAACCATCGCATGCAATCTCGACATCACGCCTTGGGGCAGAGCATCCTATTCCAAGGAATCCGCGGAGGTAGAAAAGCGAGGCGGTTGGCAGGCAATTACATGCGCATCATTAAATTGCATGCGCGGACAAAAAGCAATGCCAACAGGCGATAATCGCCCACATGGCCTAGTCGTCGGACTACGAACATCGCAAGGTCGAGTGGAATGGCGCGCGGATCGACCTGCTCACCTCAGAATTCGAAAACTCTTCACCTGCAAAGTACGACACCAAGATCCACTTCGGAGCGTTCCGGGAGCTTGCAACGTGTTTCGCTGGAGGTGCGTTGTGTTTGCTTGCGTCGTCAAGGCGAACGCCCCTTGCGCCGTTCATGCACGCACGCTGCGTTTCTATTCTGGTTGCACGGTGCTTCCCACCGATCACTTCTTCGCCGTGACTCCGCTCATGGGATAACTGCTGACGGTTTCCCAGGCGATCCGCTGCAAGAGCTCGTGCAGTTCGGCGCTGATGGCGGGTTCTTTCACGCCGACGCCGACGGGACTACGGCCGGTGATGCATGCGTAATTGCAATAAGAGACAAGGATCACGACCGGCAGTTTTCCGTGGCCGATCGCGTCGGTGAAGAGCTCGGACTGCTTGGCGAGACCGGGCGCCTTGCCTTCCGCGACAAGCGCCCGCAGCCGGACGACGGCGTCGCCGGCCGGCACGATGAAGACAGCGTCTCGTCCCGCCTTCTTGTTGAGCGCCTTGACTTGCGTCTCCATCTCGCCGCGCCACTTCCCATGATCGGCACGCAGCTTGTCGACATCGAGCTTCTCGGCATCGCGCTCGGCATTGTCCTTGACGCGCTTGTCCAGAAAGTCGAATGGCACCCACGATTGCTGCACGAGGAAGCGCATCTTGGCATTGTGCTTGAGGCCCAACTCGACGAAGCGATCGATGCCCTCGTCGGGAATCTTGAGGTGTGGGGCCATGGTAAACACATCGACCTCGCCTTGCTCCAGAGCCTTGCGCGCCTTGTTGTTCCCCTTGTCCTTGTCCCAGTGCTGAATGACGCGCGAGCCGCTGATTCCCTGCGAACCGGCGAGTTGATACTCCTTGACGCCGGCCGCCTTGGCTGTCAGAACCACGCGCGCCGGCACGAACATGTGGAAGCTATGCCCCGTGTAGAAAACGCGCAGCCGCGGTGCGTCGCCGGCGTGGCTGACGCAAGGCATGGCAAAAACCACGAGCAGAAGTGCAGTCAAACGGCGAGTCATGGCACAGCTCCGAAATTCGGACGAAGGATCGACTCTCGTATCGTATCGTGGGGTACGATTCCGTTTGTGCCGGAGATTCTCGGCGCGATTGGAACCGTTCTCCATGAAACTAAGACATTACCCACGCTCTTGTCATTTGCCGATGCAGTATAGGTGCGTTTGCGATCGCGCGTAGATTCGACCATGCGCCGGCGTGAGCGACGCGCGGAAAATCTCGCCCTTGGTATTCAGCACATTCGTCGCCACCACCTTCAACTTCGGCCCCGGCTCCACGACGATCGTCTTGCCCGCTTCATTGATGAAGTAAACCAACCCGCCGGCGGCGAACGGCGAGGCGGTGTACTGGCCGTCCGGGAGGCGATCTTTCCAGATCACCTTGCCGTTGTCCGCGTCATAGCAGGTCGCGATGCCGGTCATGTCCGCGGTCAGCAGGAACTTACCCATGACGATCGGCGACGGCTGATCGCGGCCGCCCTTGCGCGGCGTGTGCCATTGAACATGCGTTGAGGTCACGTTGCCCGAGCCGCCAAGTTTTACCGCATAGATATCGCCGACCAGGCCGTTGATGACGTACACAAGCCCGTCGCCCGGCGCGACCGTCGGCTCACCGCGGCCGGCGAACGTCTTGCAGCGCCACAACTCCTTGCCGTCGGCGGGATCATAGCTGATGACGAATGCCTCGCCGTTGAGCACGATCTCTTTGCGTTTTCCCGTATCGACGAGGACCGGCGAACTCCATCCCCCCTTGGGCAGATCGGGCCTCGGCGTCTTCCAGACGTTCTTGCCCGACTTCTTGTCGACCGCCAACAGATACGCGTTGCTGGTGGCATCGCAGTTTTGCACGACGAGATCGCCGACGAAAAGCGGACAGGCCGTCGTGCCCCAGGGGCCGGTGAACTCACCCAGATCGGTGCGCGACCAGAGCTTCTTCCCGTCAGCCGAGTAACAATGCAGCCCGCCCTTGCCGAAGAAGGCGACGACGCGTTCGCCGTCGGTGGCGCAGGTGGCGGAGGCCCAGCCGTTCATGCTGTGACTCTTCTCGGGGGCACCGGTCCAGGCGGTCTCCTGCCATAAGATGTTTCCCTTGTGCCGATCGACACACAGCACGACGCGTTTTTTTCCCTTTTCCAGCGATGCGGTCAGAAAGATGCGGTCGCCGAATACCACCGGCGACGACTGTCCCTCGCCCGGAAGCGGAGTCCGCCACAGCACCGACTTGGCGTCCCACTTGGTCGGCAGCCCCGTCTCGCGCGAATGCCCGCTCCGGTCCGGCCCACGCCACGCCGGCCAGTCGTCGGCGATCACATAACCACCGATGCACAAAGTGAACAGTGCCAACGTCGCAGTACGTGCCGATGCGTGCGTCATGAATCGACCTCAAGAAAGGGCAGGGGGGTGGGACGGACGTGATTAAGATATGAATCGAACCGGGGCGCTGCAACGATCGCGGGAAACACGCGAAGCCAAATATTGAAACGCAGAGCACGCAGTGAACACGGAGAGTTTCTGCTCATTTGCTCCGCGTACTCTGCGCACTCTGCGTTAGAGATCTGCGCCTACTTCCCAAGCTCAACAATACGAAACCCGCGAAAGCGCACGTAGCGATCGGCATCCTTGGGAGCGCCGCCCGCCATAACGCCGATTCGACCCTCTTTCATCGACGGCAGCGCGCTTTGGCCGACCGTCTTCCAGGCGGCGTCGTCGGCCGGCTTAAAATGGGTCGTCGCTTTGACTCCGTCGATGACGAGGCGAAGCCACACTCCCTTTGCGCTGTGCTTGGCGACATGAAAGGTTCCCTTGCCCGCTTTCTCGGACACCATCTGCAACTCGACTTCCCCCTTCAGGACTTCCTGAAACAGCGACACATAGTTGTCGTCATCGACATACCAGACGACGCCGGCGTGCTCGTACTGCACCTTCGGCTCCGCCTCGACATGCACTTCGATGGCGATCGCCTTGTTGGATTTGGGCATCGGCCGCAGGAGAATATTCCGTGAGTTGTTGTATCCCGCGTGTAAGTAGCCCGGCAGATTGCGCAAGACGAGAGTGCCTTTGTCCTTGTCGATGCGCCATGCCTTGGCGTCCTCGCGAACCCACGCCCATTCCTTGGAAAGCTCGCCGGCGAATTTTTCTTCGAACAGGACTTTGTCCGCCGCCGTCTTGGCTTCCTGAACCGGCGGGGCAATGGCAAGAGCGAGCAACAAGAAAAGCTTCATGAGAGGCTCCAGATACGTAATCGCTCCACGTGCCGTTCGATGATCATCCGCCTAGTCTCGTACGAATCATCGTCGCCGTCCGGGTAGCGAGCATTTGATACTGGGCATTGGTGATGGGTAGTATGTTACCCGCGTTGCGGACGTTCGGTAGGTCGGCTGCGATTCGGCCGGGTTCGTCTAATCATCTAGTTTCGGGGGAGGGATCATGAGATGAAGTAGACGAATCCTCGCATCAGCGAAACAACGGGACGGTTCCGAGGCTTATGCCGTGATCCTTATGTGCTTGGGCACGGCAATCCTTGCCATCGGCGTTGCGCTGTGCGCGCTGGCCGAAGGCGCACGCGTACCCGGCGTCGTACTGATCGCTGTCGGCACCAGCATCGGCTTCTGGGGTTGGCTGCGCAAAATCCCCAGCGGCTGGGAATTGATCTATACGGAAGACGACGGTATTTTGTGGCTGGTGCAAGATCGAAACGAGCCCGCTGTATGTGTATCGAAAAGGAATGAAGACATCCGGCAGGTGCAGCTGGTGCTGCACCAAGCTCTACGATTGATTCGTCCCGTCCATGTTTTTTGACGGCAGAATTTGCGTTGCATTGCCGAAGGGGGGGGGTGTGAGTGTGTGCATGCAACGAATCGGCGCACCGGCTGGTGGCATACCGAGTTGCGGACGAGATTTTCGTTGCACCATCTATCATAACCCCAGCACGTCCTTCATGGTGTAACGGCCGGGGCCTTTGGTGGCGAGGAACTTGGCGGCTTGCAGGGCGCCGCGGACGTAGGCGTCGCGCGTGTGGCCTTTGTGCACCAGCTCCATCGTCTCGCCGAGCGTGCTGAAGATGATCGTGTGCTCGCCGACGTTGTCGCCGGTGCGGACAGCGTGCATGCCGATCTCTTTCGCCGGCCGTTCGCCGACGAGCCCCTCGCGGCCATGACGGATCGGCATGTCCCCCATTGCCTCCTGGATGACGCGAGCGAAGTGCAGGGCGGTGCCGGACGGCGAATCCTTCTTGAAGCGATGATGGCGTTCGATGATTTCGATGTCGAAGCCCTTGTCCTTGAGCGCCAGGGCGGCGTCACGCACCAGCTTGAACAGCACGTTGACCACCAAGCTCATGTTCGGCGCGAAGAGGATCGCCGTCTGATGGGCCGCCCCCTCGATCTCTGCTTTCTCGGCGTCGGTGAATCCCGTGGTCGCGACGACCAGCGGGATACGGCGTTCGACGCACGTTTTCAGGACGTTCATCGCCCCCTCGGGGACCGAGAAGTCGATCATGACCTCGGGATGCACGTCGAGCGGGATGACGGGCGCGACGCGCACGCCGAGCCGACCGAGCCCCGCCGCTTCGCCGACGTCCTGGCCCTGGAGCGGATGACCTGGGAACTCCACGGCAGTAACGAGTTGCAGCGACTTGTCCTCATTCGCCAACTGGATGATGCGTTGTCCCATCCGGCCACAGGCGCCGTTGACACCGATCAGGGTCTTCATTGTGCGTTCTCTCCGCCAGTTTCGTCTTCGTCCCATTGATCCGCGAGCGCGAACAAGCGAGCGATCGGCAATTCGAACCCGGGCAGCAGCTTGGTCCGATAGCTTTGTTTCGCCGTCACGACTTTCTTGCGAAAACCGTTGTGAATGATGTGCACCGTCATGATTCTCTCGAAACGGTCGATGCCCCAGTATTCGTGCACCTTGGCTTTGCGGTACTCTTCGCGCTTCGTATCGTAGTCGAACTCGCGGTCACGCTTTCGGCTCGACACGAATTCCACGGCGATGGTCGGCGTCTCCCCCTTTCGCGGCAGCCGTCCCAAGCCGGCCCAGACCACGCGATCGGCCTTGCGGCGATTGCGACCACACCGAAGGTACTGCTCGGGCAATGTCTTGTCGAGAGCCATTCCGAACGGATGCGATTCTCGATAACTTCGGAGCATGTGCCCCAACTCCTCATTCGGATCGGTCTCTTGGCGCATTGGTATTGGCGACACGACGAGGACTCCATTGATGAGCTCGTAATCGAAACCCGGGTCAAAGTCTTCGTAATCTGCCTTGTCAAACTCCTCCGGCGACATCAAGATGCCGTTCGAGTGAATGCCGAACGGGTACTCCGGTAGCGGGCGTTTTCGTTTTCGCGTCAACGTGGCGGTGGCCATGTCCGTTCCTCACATAACGATGGCGTTTTGCGTTCGCAGTATCTCTCGGAGAGGCGCCACGCCACTGCGCGGGATCCTGCGAACGCTAAACGAAGAGGCGGAGTTAAGTATACACTTCGATCGCCTTGATGATCTCGTCCAAATCGTTCGGCACCTGTACAGCACGATTCGCGAAGGTCGCCCGGCGGACGCCGCGATGGCCGAGGACGTCGTCGAACGTCTTGCGGTCGGCGCTGTGGTAGGCGACGGTGGCGGTCGGGTCCTTCAGTTGATGGCCGGTTAGGACGCAGACCACGCGATCGCTAGGGGCGATGATGCCTTCGCGGCGGAGTTTCTTGGCCCCCGCGACGCTGGCGGCCGACGCCGGCTCGCAGCCCAGGCCGCCGGCGCCGACTTTCGCCTTGGCGTCAAGAATCTCTTGATCGGTCGCCTCGCGCGCCACGCCGCCGCAGCGATCGAGCGCCCGCAGCGCCTTGTGCAGATTGACCGGATGATTGATCTCAATGGCGCTGGCGATGGTGGCGGCCCGAATCTTCTCCATATCGAGGCTCTGGTAGTAGCCGTCGATGAGCTTGGCGTCCGGTTGGCCCGCGTTCCAGCGCAGCCCGTTTTTTTCGTAAAGTTGATGGAACGTGTTCGCCCCCGCGGCATTGATAACGGCGAGGCGCGGCGGGCGTTTGATCAGGCCAAGGTCCATCAGCTCGATGAACGCCTTGCCGAACGAGCTGACGTTGCCCAGGTTGCCGCCCGGAACGACGATCCAATCCGGAACCTCCCAGCGCATCGCTTCGAGGATGCGGTACATGATCGTCTTCTGCCCCTCGAGGCGGAAGGGGTTGACGCTGTTGACGAGGTAGATGCCGAGCCTACGGGAAACTTGCTGCACGCGCTGCATGGCGTCGTCGAAGTCGCCGGTGATTTGGACGGTGAGGGCGCCGTGATCCAGAGCCTGGGCGAGTTTGCCGTAGCTGATCTTGCCGGAGCCGATGAAGATGATCGCTCGCATGAGCCCGGTTGCGGAGCAGAAGACGGCGAGCGAAGCGCTCGTGTTGCCCGTGGAGGCGCAGGCGGCGCGTTTTGCCCCGGTCATGCGGGCGTGCGTGAAGGCCGCCGTCATGCCGTTGTCTTTGAAGCTGCCCGACGGGTTCATGCCTTCGTACTGAAGATGCAGACAGCCCGCGTTCATGCCGACGAATTGCGCGACGGCGTCGGCACGCTGCAGGACCGTCTGCCCTTCGCCGATGGTCATGATCTTGTCGGGCGGCGCGAAGGGGAGCAACTCGCGGAAACGCCAAACGCCGCTGAAAGAGAGCGGGTTGCTGCGCTCGGCCCATTTGCTCTCGAACCAAGCCAGGGCAGGGGGGGGCTTCAGGCGGTTCCAGTCGTAGGCGACATCGAGCAGCCCGCCGCACTTGGGGCAGGTGAAAGACGTGTCATCCGCGGCGAGGGCGCCGTCGCAGTGCGGAAAGATGCAGCGCTGAAAGACTGCGTCGCTCAAGGCGAGTCCTCCGTGGGAACCAATCGATTCATCGTTGAATTTATGGTTTTTCCGCGGGGAGGAACATCGTCGGATCGCTTGCGTTTAGCGCTCGCATGGCGCAGCCGGTGCGCTGAATGAAAACGGCATCGTCAGTAGTCTTTGTACGTGAACCAGAGCGATGCCAGCCCGAGGCAGAGGGCGATCCAGAGCGTGGAAACAATCAGGCTCTCGAGGAAGTTGACGTCGGTCGAGTACAGCTTCGGCATGTCGCGCAAATCGCCGGTCATGAAATCGGTGAAGACGAGCATGTCGTTGAGCGTGTTGAGATCACCAGTGCGTGGCGTCACAAAATGCAGGACACGCGCCGACTTGGCAATGTACCCGTCCCCCCAGCGCTGTTCTTCGGGTTTCCCCATGCCGACCTCGGCCATCATCTTCTCTCCGCGGTCGATCGTCGTCATTACCGTGTAGAACTGTCCGATGACGAAAAAGCAGAACCAGGCGCCGATGGTCACCATAATCGCTGTCACCGTGCTGCGCGTGACGACACCGACGAGCGTTGAGACAGCGTAGAGAATTGCGAAAAAGAACGTGATAGTCAGAATCATGACGAGAGCGCCATTCGCCCAAAGCCCCGTGCGAATGCCGAGGACCAGCCAGATTCCGCCGATGGCATACGCAGTGCTGAGGAAGATGAACGACAAACCGCCGATGTACTTGTAAACCAGGAGCATCCAGCGTTCGATCGGCTTGACCAGGAGCAAGTCGATCGTTCCCTTTCGCAGCATGTTGGGGATGAAGAACGACGTTATCACGACGCCCGCGAGCACGGCCACCCAGGCGCCGATCGCCAGGACGGTCGACGTCAGATTGTAGAGTTGGAAGCCCAACGGCACGGAGATGCCCTCCAGGGGATAACCGGCTATGTTGGGGTGACTTGCCCAGATGCGATGTGTACGGGACGTTCCAAGCACGACCACGCGCAGCGTCTTGGACCCGCCGACGCTGGCCGTGAGTTCGATTTTCTCAAACTTGAGTAAACCGAGCTCGTCCGCACTATCGAACGGCGACCGGGCCCATTTGATGATCTGTTCATCGGTCGGTAAAGGCAGCTTTTTCTTCTCCGCGTCCGGCGGCTCGGGCATGCCGCCGTGCATCATCTTTTTTCTGGCCGCGTTTTCCTCGATCTTGGCGGTAATGGTCAGCTCGTAGTCGCTCTCTGGACTGTTGGCGTCGCCGCGCAGTAGCGTGACTTTCTCCAGGTTGAACCTGACGGGCCGATGCACAGCCTGCTTACTTCCCTCCGCCATCATCACTTCGGGCTTGTGGGAGTTGATCGCGTAGAAAAATCGCGAGTCCGGGCCCATGAACTGACCCATTGTCTCTTCCGCCGGTTGCGGCGAAAAGGACAGCAGCGCCACAAACACGATAACGAGCGTCGACAGCCCCCACAGCACGAGGAGCACCGTGCTGTCGAGAGCCTCACGCAGCGAGTCTTTCAGAATGGCGAAGTATTTCATGACGCGCGGTCCTCGTCCGTTGCCTTGAGGACTTTGACATTCTCCGACTGTTCGCGTTTCGATTCGCGCGGCTTCTCCGGCTTGTTCTCATTCCCGTCGTGCGTCTCCAGGAACAGTTCTTCGAGCGTTTGCCGCTTCTCGACAAGGTGCCGAAGATTCAATCCGCGCGAGCGGACGAAATCGACGACGGCGTCGATGTTCTGGTCGTCGCGCAGGCGCACCTCCCAACGGTCCTCGACGGGGGAGACGTCGTAGCCCATGCTCGCCAGGTCGGTGACTGGAAGGTGCTTCCCCGGCGCCAGACCGATGAGAAACTGCCCTTCTTGCCGCGTGAGCGTCTTGATCTCGCCCTCGCGGATGATCTTGCCCTTCATCAGGATCGCGACGCGGTCGCAGATCAGTTCGACTTCGCCCAAGAGGTGCGAATTGATGAAGATGGTGCTGCCGCGTTTCTTGAGGTCAAGGAGGAGTTCGCGGATATCGCGGCGCCCGACGGGGTCGACGCCGTCGGTCGGTTCGTCGAGGAAGATGACGTCGGGGCGATGCATGAGGGCTTGGGCGATGCCGAGGCGCTGCTTCATGCCTTTGGAGTAGGTGCGAATCTTGTAGTCCATGCGATCGGCGATGCCCACTTGCTCGAGCATTTTCGGAATGAGCTCGCTTCGGCTGGAGCTGGCCAGGCCGAGGAGTTCACCGTAGAAGTCGAGCAGGCTGTAGCCGGTGTGGTAATCGGGGAACTGGTGATCTTCGGGGAGATAGCCAACGCGAGAGCGAACGTGGCTGGTGCCGGCCGTTTCGCCCAGGAGCATGGCGTCGCCTTCCCAGCCTCCGGTGATGCCGAGCATGATTTTGATGAGCGTAGTCTTGCCGGCGCCGTTCTGGCCGAGCAAGCCATAGATTTCGCCCTCATCGACTTTGAGACTGACGCCGGCGAGGGCTTCGATTTCGCCATACTGTTTTCGGAGTGCACGTGTTTCCAGAACAGGCACGATGAATCTCCGGAAATGATGCGGGCGACGCAGTTCAATATATGGACCGTCTGTGGGGCACGTTTGAAACGTGCTTCGTTTCGCATTAGCACGTTGGAAACGTGCCCCACGGGTTGTTATTCCAGCGCGAACGGCGACGGCGCTTGCAGGTCCTTAATCCGCACGCCCCGTCGTCCCTCGAGAACGTCGAGAAGGAGCGGCAGCACGGCCTCCTTGCGCCAGCCCGTTATTAGGATATTCGTATCCGCGATCGGTTCATTTGACATTTTCGATCGCACGAGGTCCTTCAGGTCGCTCATGGTGGCCGTCAGACTCACGCTCAGTTTCTCACGGGCGCAGAAGTCGTGAAGGATCGCGCCAAGCAAATCGACGACAAGGGCGACCTGAGGGAGGTCCTTGTCGCGCTCGACGACATCGGGCCATTTGTCGGGCGAGAGCTTGCGGGCACGCTCGACGGCGTCCCAGAGCGGTTGCACAAAGCGCTTGGCCATGCCGCGCATCGATTGAATCTCGCCGGGCGATTTCGGGTTACGCCTTGCAATCTCGATCAAAAGGTCATCGCGCACCAGCACACGTGGTGGTCGATTGAGCTGAGCCGCGATCGCTTCGCGCGCCAAAAACAGTTCGCGCACTATCGCCAGGCGTTTTCGATCGAGCGCCCCGATGCCTTTGAGCTTCCGCCACTTTTCCATGGCTTCCGGTGGGCGTGAAATCTCCGGCAACGCTTGGGCGATGAATCGCGTGAATTCCTTTTTGGCCCATTCCTGGCGGTTCAACTCGGCGAGATGCCCGTCGAGCCGTTGCCAAAGCTGTAACAGATATCGCACATCATCGAAGGCATAATCAATCTGTGACGGCGACAATGGACGATGGCGCCACTCGGTCAGCGTTTCCTTTTTCGAAAGCTGAATTCCGAGCATCTGGTGTACGAGCGACGCATGGCCCATCGGATAGTGCATGCCGACGAGTCCAGCTGCGACTTGAAGGTCGAACCAGCTCCGCGGCGTCTGGCCGCTGAATCGTTGACAGAGCCGAATCTCCTCGCGGCCGGCGTGAACAACAACGGTGCGTGCCGGATCAACGATAAGTTGCCAGAACGCATCGAGTGGCCCGGTCGTCAGTGGATCGATGAGAAAGAGCGCGTCCGCTGTCGCAATCTGGATGAGGCAGAGGCTTGGCTCGTACGTGTCCTCGCCGACAAACTCGCTGTCGAAGCCGAGCACATCGGATTCTCGCAAGCGGGCGCAGCATTCTTTCAACAAATGGGGGTCGGCAACGACGATCTCTTCGCGGGTGTGCATACAGGGATAATCATATCAGCTTCGTTCTGCCCTGCTTCGTACATGCGGGAAGAGCCGCGACCGCTGCGCTCTCGAAGGCGAGCTAAACCACGCCCCAGCCGCCGTCGATGGGCAGGACGACGCCGGTGATAAACCGGGCGGCGTCGCTGCAGAGAAAAACGGCAGCTTCAGCGCAGTCCTCCGGCGTGCCGGGACCGGGGCCGAGCGGCTGTTTCGCCTTCAAGAATTCAACGATGGCTGGATCGTTCACGGCGCGCGCCGCCATCGGCGTGTCGATCAGTCCTGGCGCAAGCGCATTGACCCGAATGCGATCACCGGCATACCGAGCGGCCGCTTGACGTGTCATGGCGATGATGCCGGCCTTGCTCGCTGCGTAAGCGATGGTGTCGAAATAGCGCGGCGACGGCGCGATCGCCAGAATGCTTGCCATGTTGAGAATGACGCCGCCGGTCCCTTGCGCCAAGAACTGCCGAACGGCGGCACGATTGGTTAGAAAAGCACTGGTGAGGTTCGCGTCGATGGTCGCTTGCCAGCCCGCGTCGGTGCATTCGTGGAGCGGTCCATCGCCATGCTTGCGCCCGCTCGATCCGGCGACGTGGTAAAGCACATCGAGACCGCCGAGTTGGTTCACCGATTCGGCAATTAACGTGTCAACCTGCGACGCTGAAGAGGCATCGCACGAAACAAAGGCGAAACCGCCGTCCGGCGGCGACGTGAGTCCGGCAACGACGAGCCGAGCGCCTTCCTCACGAAAGCGCCGCGCCGCCGCCAGCCCGATGCCGCTCGTGCCGCCGACGATCAGGCAGCGTTTCGATTGCAATCGATTGGACATGGTATTCCGCTTCTTCGTTCGGCGTTCGCATGGCGCCGCGCCAACGCTAAACGAATTCATCCCTGCCGCTCATATAGCGGCGCGACGCGCTTCGCGTATTGGGCGTAAAAGTACTCCAACTGTTCTTCCACGGTGCGGCTGCCGACGAATTGATGGCTGGGCAGAAACACCGGTTCGATGCCGCGATCCATGAGCCGCTGGGCGACTTCGCAGCGCAGCATGTTCATAATCATCGCGCCGCCAACAGTGCTGAATGGGCCAGTACGACTTGCCCCTCGCCCCTTCGGGGGAGAGGGGTTGGGGGTGAGGGGGCCGTCAATACTCAGAAGCGAATCGCCGATCGGAGCGCCATTGTCGAGCACGACATCGGCGACATCCATCAACTTCTTTCCCGACGGATGCGCGGGCTTGGCTTGTTGGCAGTGGGCTGTGCTTAGCAATGCGATCACGGCCAGGCCGCGTTGCTTTGCCCCCTCGGCCATCTCGATAATGACCTCGCGAATCCCGCTCGTCGAGATGACGATCATGACATCCTTCGGCCCAAAAGCGAAGTTGCGCAGAATCTGCTCGGCGTATCCAAGCGTCTTCTCCAGGTGTAGGCTCTGGCGCAACCCATTGGGGCCGACGATGAGATTGTGAAACGTCAAACCAAGTTCGACGATCGTGTGCCAACCCACATAGCAGCCTTGCCGTGGTGTCATTTCCTCGCACATCATTCGGCTATGGCCGCAGCCGAAGAGGTGCACCAGCCCGTCGGCAGCAATGGCGTCGGTGCATAAGGCGGCGGCCCGATCGAGCGCGTCACGCTGACCGTCCAGCAAACGGGAAAGTCGCGACATCGCATCTTCGAAGTAGCGATCAGCGGCAGCAAGCGGCACGGTTGACATTGGCGGTTCATCGAGGAAAATGGTGAGTATTCTTTCAGTCTACCGATGGCATGTGAATTGGAAACCGGTTATGGACGAGTTGATCGGCGAAATCGTCGTCATCGATCTGCGCAGCCCGTTTGTTTGCCTGGGCAAGCTGACGAAGGTGACGCCGGATTATCTAGAGCTTCACGATGCGGACTTGCACGACCTGCGCGACACCGACACGACGCGCGAGCGGTATGTCGCCGAATCCGCTACGACGGGAGTGAAGCACAATCGTACGTCGCTGCTGCTGATGCGTGCTGAAATCGTCGCGATCGCCAAGCTTGCAGACGTCGTGGAAGGTTAGGACCTGGATGTCAACGATGACCTATGCCGGCGGTTCGCCTGCGAGTTCGCGAAACGCCTCGGCCAGGGCGTTCCAGTCGCGCTGCAACGTGTCATCGGCGTTGCCCCAAACGACGAGCGAAACGCCGTCGGGCTCGCGCCGGAGCGTGACCATGCCTCCCGGTGTACCAACGCGAAGCTCGCGCCAGTCGTGCGGAGGAGTCTCGTCCGGCAGGGCAAGCTCGCCGTCGATCATGCGCAACTGCAACGAAATTGGTCGCCGATTCATGTGGTCGACAATTTGCGACCACGGCGGCATTTTTGTGGATGCAAACAGCACCTTCTGACTCATCCCCATGGCGCGTCCTCGTTTGCCTACCCTTCGGATTCTGTGGCCTTTGGCTCTCAAAACTCGGTCGTCCTACACGATGTTGGCAAAAAAACACGGGGGTTTTATACTCTTTGGGCGTCTGTTATGGAAAATCTGACGTTCACGCGCGGAATTTTGCGCGTGGAGGATTCCGATGGCACGGATGCCAAC
>Ga0194132_10006537_pt1 | contig 18014 bp, 18 predicted proteins | sample TA2KigOf80mmetaG_FD_148612 | JGI IMG/M metagenome (GOLD analysis project Ga0194132, IMG submission 148612) | Freshwater microbial communities from Lake Tanganyika, Tanzania - TA2015054 Kigoma Offshore 80m | ecosystem: Environmental > Aquatic > Freshwater > Lake | place: Tanzania: Lake...
CTCGATGACCGCATGGTCCGCCGCCACGCCCTCCACATTACCGGTAAGCGAGGCGATCACCGCGCCGCTCCGGCCGCCGCCAGCACCGCGGCGCGGCGCCGGCTGCCGAGGTGGTGCGCGTGGCAGATCGCCACGGCCAGCGCATCGGCGGCGTCGTGCGGCGTCGGAACGCGATCCAGCCCCAGCAGCAGCTTGATCATCTGCTGCACCTGATGTTTCTCCGCGCGGCCGTACCCGACGACCGCCCGCTTCACTTCGGCGGGCGTGTACTCCGCGACCGGGCACCCCGCCTGCACCGCCGCGAGCACGGCCACACCCCGCGCGTGACCCAGCTTCAGGGCGCTCCGGGCGTTGCTGGCATGGAACAGATTCTCGATCGCCACGCAGTCCGGCCGGGCCTCCGCCAGCAGGCGCGAGAGTCCGGCATGAATGCGCGCGAGGCGCTGGGGGAAGCCGTCGACGGCAGGCACGCTGATCGTCCCGGCGGTGACCAGCACGTGCCGGGTCCCGTCGGTCTCGAGGCACCCGTAGCCGGTGCGCTCGGAGCCGGGGTCGATCCCGAAGATCCTCACGCCAGGGAAGCCTCGATCTCCTTCTCCTCGATGTCGAAGTTGGCCCAGACCTTCTGCACGTCGTCGTGATCCTCGATGGCTTCCATCAGCCGCAGCATCTGCTGCGCGTCCTTGCCCTCGAGCTTCACGAAGTTCTGGGGAATCATCGCGACCTGCGCGCTGGCGGGCTCGACCTCCAGGGCGGTGATGGCGTCACGGACGGCATCGAACACCTCCGGCGGAGACACGATCTCCCAGACACCGCCATCGTCGCTGACGTCTTCGGCACCGGCCTCGAGCGCCGCGCTCAGCAGCCGCTCCTCGTCCACCTTGTCCTTCTCCACGAGCACCTGGCCCTTGCGCGTGAACATCCAGGCCACGCTGTTCTCGGCGCCCAGGTTGCCGTTGTGCTTCGACAGCATGTGCCGGATCTCGCCGACCGTGCGGTTCTTGTTGTCGGTCATGGCTTCGATCATCAGCGCGACGCCGCCGGGGCCGTAGCCCTCATAGGTGACCTCTTCGTAGACGACGCCCGGCTCCTCGCCCGTGCCACGGCGGATGGCGCGCTCGATGTTCTCGCGAGGCATGTTGCTCGCCTTGGCCTCGGCCACGATGGTCCGCAGGCGCGGGTTGGTGTCGACGTCGCCGCCGCCCTGCCGGGCCGCGACGGTCAGCTCCTTGATGATGCGCGTGAAGAGCTTGCCGCGCTTGGCATCCGCGGCCCCCTTCTTGTGCTTGATGGTGTGCCACTTGGAATGGCCAGACATGCAGAAACTCCAGAAAAACAGGCCGAAAATCGACTGTCGATTCTAGCACTTCCGCGCCAGGACCACCCAGACCTCGGCCCGCGGATCCCAGGGGCCGCCGCGGTAGTCGCCCAGGAGCGCGGTGATCGCGAACCCGGCGCGCTCCAGCCTGCGCCGCATCTGGGGCACGCCCAGGGTGCGGAAGGCGAGCGTGAAGCGCCGGGTCAGGCTGGTGCGGCCGCGCCGCTCGGTGAACGCCTGATCGAACAGCGTCAGCCGCCGTTCGCGGTCCTGCCTGACGGTCTCGACGAGCGTGACGTGGGCCCCGCCCTTGCGGCTCCGCCAGCCCCTGAGGCTCGTCCGGTGCCGGTACTCCCGCCATGCGGGCAGGTCGGCGACCAGCTCGAGGCCGAACGTCCCGCCCGGCTCGAGCACGTCGCGCACGGCGGCGAGCGTGGCCGCCAGATCGCGCTCGCGGAGCAGCGATTGCAGCACGCCGTAGGGCGCCATGACCAGAGGGAACCGCTGCGCGAACGGCAGCGCGCGGATGTCACCCCTCACGAACCGCGCCCGATCGCGAAGCCGCGCCCGCCGCACCCGGGCAACAGCCCGGGTCAGCATCGGGAGCGACCGGTCGATGCCGACGAGCTGGACGCCCGCGCGGGCCACGGGCAGGGAGATGCGCCCGGTGCCGCAGCCCAGTTCGAGGACCGGCCCTCCTGCCTGCAGCGCCAGGTTGCGCCAGAACGGCACGTCGCGCCGGCCGAGCGTGCGCGCGTTCTCCCAGTCGTAGAACGCGGCGTACTCGTCCCAGCCGTGCCAGCCCTCCTGCCGGGTGCTCGGGCGCGGCATCCTGCGTCAGTCGGACACGGCCAGCTCGCCCGGCACGATGGGCCGGGTGCGCGGCAATCGTCCCATCCGGGCGAGGTTGCCCATGAACGCCAGAATGCCGACGAAGACGATCAACTTGACGGTGTCGGCGATCGGGGTCTGCGGGAGCACTTTCCAAAGCAGCCACAGCGCCGGCTGCGCCACGGTCACCGCCCACAGCGACCCGTAGAAGTAGCGCCGCTCGTAGCCTTCACCCTTCGTCGAGCGCTTGACCCGCGGCAACTGCCCGAACGCACCGAGCAGCCAGATGGAACCGGCAAGCGGGAAGTACGCCGCGTCGTACATCTGCCTCAACCGCCACTCGCCGGTCACGATCGCCCAGGCCAGCCCGGCGATGTTGAGGACGGCGAACGCGACGATCTCGCCCCACGCGGTCGTGTAGCAGATGCGCCGGTACAGGGGGTTCGGCCGGTCTTCGGTGAAGCGGATGATGTAGGGCTTCGGCTCCACGCCGGGAAGGCAGCCGAAGATCCCCGCGATGCCCGTGCCGGCCATCACGACGCCCAGCCACAGGAACATCCGGCTGTCGAACCCCCGCTCGAAGAGGTCGAACGTCAGGGGGCCTGGCGCGATGAAGAAGACGAAGATCCAGATCGGCCAGTGGTTGAAGCGGTAGTACAGCTTGTTGCGCTGCCGGATCTTCCGCTCCGTGTCGAGCTGGACGCGGAGGGACGAGGCTCTCGGTGTGGTGCTCATGGTCGGGAGACGGGGCGGACGGGGTCGCCGTCAGGGGCGCGCGCTGACAATCAGTACCACGGCCGACAGCGCGCACACAATTCCCGCGCCCTGCGTCGCACTCAGCCGCTCACCCAGTACGGTGCGGGCGAGCAGCACGGTGCTCGCCGGGTAGAGCGACGCCAGCGTCACGATGCTCGGCAGCGGACCCTGGTGCGACGCCAGCAGGTACAGCGCGTTGGCGGCCATGTCGAGCGAGCCACCGCCGACGGCCAGCCTGGCGACCGATCGGCGCATGCGCAGCGAGTGGCCGGTAGCCAGCGTCATCCCGGCGAACGCACACACCGAGACCGCCCTGGCACTGAGGAGCGGCCACAGCCCGGCCGCCTCACTCGTGCTGGCAAGCGAGAGGAAGAAGAAGCCGATGCTGACGCCCGAGGTGAGCGCCAGGCCGAGACCGCGGGTCGAGGCGCGCGCATCATCGTCCATCCCGGCTCCTCGCCCATCCGAGTGGGCCGGCCGACTCACCAGAGCGATCCCGACCAGTGCCAGCGCAATGCCGACCGCGGCCAGCGGCGCCGGGCGTATCCCGCGGGCCAGGCTCACCGCCACCGGCACGATGACGGCGCAGACGGCCGTGGTCGGGGCCACGACGCCCATGGTGCCGATCGCCAGCGCTCTGTAGAGCAGCGACACGCCCACACCGCCACACCCGCCCGCCACCGCACCCCAGAGGTAGTCGGAGGCCGAGACGGTCGTGACGGGCACCCAGCCGCGGGCGGCCGCGGTCTCCGTGGCGAGCAGGATCAGGCCGAGCAGGATCAGCCCGGCACCCTGGCTGACGGCCACGACCGCCAGCGTGGTGGTGCGCTTCGCGGCAAGGCCGCCCAGGAAATCGCCGCTCCCGTACAGCGCCGCGGACGCGAGCGCCAGGACGTACGCCATGAACCCGCGCGCCTACCGCCCCGGCGTGACCGACACTGCCAGACGCGGGTCGCAGCCAGCAGCGAGCCGCGCCTCGAGCGGCGGGACGTTGCCGATGTAGCACCCCTCGATGACGTAGATGGTCGATGGTGGCGGCGCAGCCGGCGCCTGCGGTCCGGCGGATGGAACGGGCAGAAGCGTGGCACCCGATGGCGTCAGGAGGCCGTCCCAGGTCGCCGTACGCCCCGCGGTCACCTCCACCGGGAGCCGCAGGCGCTCGTACCCGTCCGCGACCAGCTCCAGGACGTGACGGCCTGCCTCGAGCACGAGCGCACCGTCCAGATCGTCCAGCGTGCCGGCGAAGTACCCGTCCACGTGGATCCGCACGTTCACGGCCGGGGACACGGACAGCCGGAGAAGGCCGGCGGTTTCCGGCTGCGGCGGGATCACGCGCTCGCGGGGTGCGGGCGCGGGCATGGCCGGGCGGAGCGTCGCCGTCACAGGGGCCTGAACGGGAACCGGCACGGGCACGAAGACGTACCCGAACCCACCTGCCGGGCGTCGGCTCCGGCGGCTCGTCCGCGGCGCGCGCGGCTCGTCGTCTGCGACTCCTCGACGGCTCGTCGCACGATCCCTCACGGGACCCTGCGACGTGATGCGCAACACGTCGGGCAGCGGCAGGTGCGAAGGCTGCGAGAGGCCGCTCGGCGCGAGCGGCAGCCCGATCGGCGGCAGCGGAAGCCCGATCGGCGGCAGTTCCTGCGCGGCGACGAGCGCCGGGACGGCGAGGACGACAAGGCCGATCAGCAGGCTGCGCAAGGTGGCGTCTCACTATAGCGCCGGGCGAGACGGTGCTCACGCGGCGTCACGCAGTGGATGAGTGCAAGATGCCTGCCTGTCGCATGAGCCTGCTACACTGCGGCACCGTTGCGCCGCAGTGGCCACCATGGAGGAGGAGTACCGTGAAGACTGTCCTCGAGTACTACAAGGAGTCGTTCCGGAACGAGAGGCCCACGTTCATCAGGGTGATGAAGGCCGTCCCCGCCGACAGGGCGGACTATCGCCCCCACCCGAAGTCGATGTCGGCGGCCGAGCTGCTGTCGCTGCTCGCACAGGAGCTCCGCGACGCGTGCGAACTGATCGACACGGGCCAGGCGAACTGGACCCCAAGGCCAACGCCACCGGTGGCCGAGTCGATCGCGTCGTACGAAAAGGCAGCTGCGGACCTGGAGCAGCGCCTGGAGTCGCTGGACGAGGCGAAGTGGACAGGGCCGGCGAAGTTCCTCGCGAACGGACACGTGGCGTGGGAAACCACGCTCGGCAACATGCTGTTCGGGTTCCTGTTCGACGCCGTCCATCATCGGGGACAGCTGTCCACGCATCTGCGGCCCATGGGCGCGAAGGTGCCGTCGATCTACGGCCCGTCCGGAGACGACCCTGGTCCGCAGCCGTCGTAGCCACTACGGGCGCGAGCGGCGCCAGTAGACCAGCCTGTGGGGGCCGGCTTCAGCCGGCCCGACCCGAGGGCCATCCAAAGGCCTGGGTAGGTGCGATCTAGAATCGATCGGTGGAACCCACCGACGGCCCTCTGATCCGCGCCCGCAACCTGACGAAGCGATTCGACGCCGTGGCCGCCGTGGACGGCGTCGACTTCGACGTGTGGCCCGGCGAGGCGTTCGGCTTCCTGGGACCGAACGGCGCCGGCAAGACGTCCACGATGCGGATGATCGCCTGCGCGTCGCCGGTCACGGCGGGCGAGCTGACGGTCATCGGCATGGACCCGCGGACCGAGGCCAGTGCCATCAAGGCCCGGCTGGGCGTCGTGCCGCAGCAGGACAACCTCGACGTCGAGATCACCGTCGAGGAAAACCTCCTGATGTACGCCCGCTACTTCGACATTCCCCGGAACGTCGCGGCACGCCGGACGAAAGAGCTGCTGGAGTTCGTGCAGCTCGGGGAACGCCGCCGCTCGGAGGTGGAGCCGCTGTCTGGCGGCATGAAGCGCCGCCTGACGATCGCGCGGGCGCTCATCAACGAACCGGACGTCATCCTGCTCGACGAGCCCACCACCGGGCTGGACCCACAGGCCAGGCACGCCATCTGGGATCGCCTCTACCGCCTGAAGCGGCGCGGCGCCACGCTGCTGCTCACGACGCACTACATGGACGAGGCCGAGCAGCTCTGCGATCGGCTGGTCATCATGGACAAGGGGCGGATCGTGGCGGAAGGATCACCGCGCGACCTGATCGCGCGCTACTCCACACGCGAGGTGCTCGAGCTCAGGCTGCATGACGACGTGCGCGCGGGGCTCCACGGGCAGCTGGACGGCCTGGCGGAACGGGTGCAGGAGCTGCCGGACCGGGTGCAGCTCTACGTGGCCGATGGTGAGCGCACGCTGGAGCAGGTGCGCGCCCGTGGCGTGCCGCTGGTCAGCGCCCTGGTCCGCCGCGCCACGCTCGAGGACGTGTTCCTGCGGCTGACCGGCCACACGCTCGTGGACTGACCCGCCGGTGATGACGGGACTCCTTCGCGTCGTTCAGCGCAACCTGATCGTCTACCGCCGCGTCTGGCGCGGCTCGCTCTTCTCCAGCTTCCTGCAACCCACGATGTACCTCCTCGCCATGGGTCTGGGCATCGGCGCGCTGGTGGATCGCACCGCGGCGGCGCTGCCGGGCGACGTCGCCTTCCTCGACTTCCTCGCGCCGGGGCTCCTGGCGGCCGCCTGCATGCAGACTGCCACGTTCGAGTCCTCGTGGCCGGTGCTGGGCAAGATCCGCTGGGATCGCACCTACGACGCCATCCTCGCCACACCGCTCGGCGTGGGAGACATCGTGCGGGGCGAGCTGGCATGGGTGGCGCTGCGTCTGACGACCGTGGCCGGGGCGTTCACCATCGTCATGGCCCTCTTCGACGTGCCGCGAAGCTGGACGACGCTGCTCGCGATTCCTGCTGCCGTTCTGACCGGGGTGGCCTTCAGCGCGCCCGTGCTGGCGTTCGCGGCCAGGCGCTCCGTCGTGTCCGGCAGCAACAGCTTCAACACGATGTTCCGCTTCGTCATCACTCCGCTGTTCCTGTTTTCCGGCGTGTTCTTCCCGATCGAACGCCTTCCCGCCTTGCTCCAGGCCGCGGCCTGGGGCACGCCGCTCTTCCACGGCGTGGCACTGGTGCGCGGGCTGGTGCTCGGGTCGTTCGAGTCGTGGATCTGGCTGGTTCACCTCGGGTATCTGCTCGTCATGCTTGCGGTCGGGTATGTCGCGGCGCTGTGGATGTTCCGCCGAAGGCTGCACGCATGACGTCGCTGGCGCTCATGCTGCCATCGCTGCGGCGCTCGCACCACATGGTCGAGCGCAACCTCGTCGTCTACCGCCACGTCTGGATGGTCATCTTCTCGGGCTTCTTCGAGCCGCTGTTCTACCTGCTCGGCATCGGCCTCGGTTTGGGCGGGTTGGTCCCGGACGTCGGCGGTCTGAGCTACGGCGCCTTCATCGCGCCCGGGCTGCTGGCGGCCAGCTGCATGAACGGTGCGATCACCGACGGGATGTTCAACATCTACTTCAAGCTGCACCACCAGAAGACGTACGACGGCATCCTGGCCACGCCGATGCGTGTGGCGGACATCACGTTCGGGGAGATGCAGTGGGCGGTGGTGCGCGGGTCGCTCTACGCTGCGGCGTTCCTGGTCATCGTGTGGCTGCTGGGCGAAGTGGTCGGCCCGCCGATGCTGCTGTCGCCCTGGGCCGTGCTGTCCTTTCCCGCCGCCGTGCTCGTGGCCGCGACGTTCTCGGCCATGGCGGTGTGCGTCACGACGTTCCTGCGGAAGGTGCAGGACTTCGACATCGTCATCGGCCTGGGTGTGATGCCGATGTTCCTGTTCGGCGGCACGTTCTTTCCCGTGGACCAGTTGCCGGACGCCGTGCGCTGGGTCGTGCAGGTCGTGCCGATGTATCACGCCGTGGAGACGCTGCGGCCGCTGACCACCGGCACCGTGGACGGGAGCATTGCCGGCCACGTGGCGTACCTGGTGCTCACGGGGACGGCGGCGTTCGTCGTGGCGATGCGGAGGCTGGAACGGACGCTCGTGAAGTAGAGAATGAACCGGGTTGAATTTTGAGACTCTTGGAGCGATCTTTTCGGCGCTGATCGCTGCCTGAAAATCCAACCCGGTTCAATTTCTCCAATTTCTCTACTGACGGGTCACGTCGAGCACGGCGATCTGGAAGGGCGGGTTAGTGCCGGAGGGGACCGGCGGCGCGCCCGCCTTGAGCGCCAGACGGCGGACCGGGCCACCGGCCTCATTCGTGATAAGCACCAGCACGTCGCTATCTCCAGGCTGCACGACGGCCCGCAGCGCGTAACCCCCGAGCTCGGGCGTCCGAATCGTGCCGGTCTGACCGTGCCGGAGAGTCAGGACCGGACGCTGTCCGCCCTCCAGTTCCAGGCCGAGCCGGACCACGCGGCGCGAGGCCCAGAAGTTGACGACGACGCGCATCGAGACCTCCACCGGCACGCAGTTGAGCAGCGTCTCGTCGAACTCCCACTGCCGGACCGCGTCCACCGCCGCCTGCGCCAGCAGCGGGTGCGCCTCGACGACGGGCGTGGCTTCCCGGATGAACCCGTCGGTGCCGATGATGGCGTTGAGCACGACGAGGCCCTCGATGCCGGCCGCGCGCAGCGATTCGGGGTAGACGGGCCTCACGTCCCGGACCTTGATCGGCGGGCGGATGTTGCCGCCCACCGGGATACCACCCGTGGAGCCAGGGCAGGGGGGAACGGACCGGCGCGCGCGGGCCGTTGACGGCTGCGGAAGGGTCGATGATGGGCTCTCGCCAAGAACAGTGATCGTTTCCTCGAGCGACCCCACCTTCATCACCATGTCTCGCGTCGCACGGCCGCCCTGGATGACCAGGCCTTCCACGAGCAGGGTCGCGAAGCCGGGCAGGCTGGCCTGGAGCACGTAGGTGCCGGGCGGCACGCCGGGGAACTCGTAGCGGCCGACGTTGTCGCTCCTGATCTCGAACTTCGCCTGCGTCGCGGTGTTGGTCAGCACCACCGTGGCATTCGGCAGCACGCCGTTCATGGCGTCGAAGAGCCCCCCGGACACCGTCGCGAGGTTCTGGGCCGACACGAGGCCGGCGACGCCGACGGCTGCGGCCACCAGCGCAGCGGCGCTGGTCGCGCGCGCCGTGCGGTTCACGCGTGAGCGGTTCATTCGATCGTTCAGCATCGCCTTCACCCTCCGTTCCAGACTGCTGGTGTGCACCATCGCCACCGCGGGCACCCAGGGTCTCGGCCGGGTGCCAAGCTCGCGGGCTACGTCCAGGAGCGCGGCCGCGTAGTCCGGTCCCGCCACGCCGAGTTCAAGGACGCGGTCGTCGCACGCCCGCTCCGCCTCTTCGCGCAGCCGGCGCGCGGCCATCCAGAAGAGCGGGTTGTACCAGTGGATGGCGCGGAGGGCCTCCGCGAGCAGGTTCGCCACCCAGTCCCCCCGGTCGATGTGTGCCAGCTCGTGGGCCAGAACGACGCGTACGCGTTCCGGCGGCCACTCAGCGGCCGCGTCGGGCAGGAGAATCACCGGCCTCCGCCACCCCCACGTCGCGAGGATCGACGGGTGCGCCGTCGCGAGGACCCGGACCGGCCGCCGCACGGCGTGCCGACGGGTGAGTTCCGAGAGCGTGCCCGCCCAGGGCCCGCCGGGGACCGCGCGTGCCGTGCGCGCCAGCCAGGCCAGGCGCATCAGACCCGCCGCGAGCCTGGCGAGGAGCGCCACCACCACGACACCCCAAAGGGGCACGAGCGGCGCGAGCCAGCCGGCGATTGCCTGTGCAAGGCCGACGCGGGCGGCCGCCGGTCCCGCGGGGGGGAACGCGTCCGATGCGGCCCCTGCGTCGGCACCGAGGCCCGGCGCCAGAACCACGCCTGTCGTAATCGCCTCGGCCGGCACCCTCAGCGGGACGCCGAACCCCCACGCTGGCGTCAGGTTGTCGAAGACGGGCATCAGGGCGGCAGCGGCGAGGCCGACGATCAGCACCCAGTGGCGGAGGGCCGCCGAACGCCCCTTCAGGACGGCAACCGCCAGCAGCACGACCGCCACGAGCAGGGCGCCGGTGACGGCGCTTTCGACGAGCAGCGTCATCGTCCGCCTTCCTTCTTCGCCTTCTCGACGAGCGCCGCGATCCGGGCGAGCTCGGCCTCGGACAGCCGGCTCGAGTCGCCGAGCAGGGCGGCGACGGCCTTCTCCGTGGAGCCGTCGAAGAACGTCTCGACGAGGTGCCGCAGCGCGGAGCGCCGCACGGCGCTCCGCGCCGTCGCCGGCACGTAGACGTAGCGGAGGCCTTCTTCCTCGTGCCGGACGTGCCCCTTCTCCTCGAGCACGCGCAGCTGCGTCCGCACCGTGGAGTAGCTGGGCGAGCCGGACAGGTCCGCCATCACCTCGGCCGCGGTGGCCCGTCCCTTGCGGTAGAGGATGTCCATGATGTGCCGTTCGCGGCGGCTGAGCAGGTCGTGGGGTGTCTTGGCCATAGTGTTATTTTTATAACAGTAGTGCGACATTAATAACACTGCCGGCGCCAGCTGTCAAGCGGGGCCGCCCGACGTCCCGGAACCGGCCCGCGGACGGGGGCTTGACACGCCTGACTACTTACTACTAAGTATTTAGTAATGAAGCACCGGACACCCCCCGTCCTCACGCCGCAGGAACTGGCCATCATGAAGGTCGTCTGGGACCGCCACCAGGCGACGGTCCGCGACGTGTACGAAGCCATCCGGGAATCCCGGCCGATCGCCTACACCACGATCCTGACGATGATGCGCATCCTCGAGGAGAAGGGACACCTCCGGAAGACGGTCGGTACCGGCGAGCGCGCCCACGTGTACCGACCCGCCACGCCCAGGCAGCAGGCCGTCGGGACGCTGGTCCGCGACTTCCTGGACCGCGTGTTCGACGGCGCGCCCGACGCCCTGCTGCTGCACCTGGCGAAAGACAACCGGCTGACCGCCGCGCAGCGCCGCATCGTCGAGCAGCTGCTCGCCCGGGAGAAGAACGATGGGTGAACCCCTGCTCGTCAACCTCCTCCTGTACAGCGCCCAGATCGCCTGCGTCACGGTGCTCGGCGGCGGGCTCGCCCTGCTGCTCCGTCCCGGTCCCCCGTCGCTGCGGCATCGCTTCTGGCAGGGACTGCTCGCGGTCTGCCTCCTCCTGCCGTGGCTGCAGGGCCGTCAGCCCCCTCCCGCCACGATGGAGCACGTCGACGCGGCAGTTCTGGCGTGGAGGCCGGCGGACGGCCCGCCGGACTTCAGGTTCGCGACGCCGCCCCCCGAGCTCGACTGGAGCAGCACCGCCGGGACGATCCTCGTGGCGGGTGGCGCGGCCAGGTCGGCCTGGCTGGCCGTGGCATGGCTCAGGCTGCGCCGCCTGCGGCGCCGCGGGGTCGCACCCGGTTCCTTCGAGCGTTCAGCTGTGCCGGCGGGGGGGCGCCGCACGGACATCCGGCTCGTCCCAGGACTCCAGCAACCGATCACCTTTGGCGCGTGGGAGCCGGTGGTCCTGCTCCCCGACGGCTTCCAGGCGCTGGCGCCCGGCGTGCAGCAGGCGGTGCTGTGCCACGAACTGCTGCACGTGGAGCGGCGCGACTGGCTCTGGCTGCTCGCCGAGGAGGGCGTGCGGACCGTCTTCTGGTTCCACCCGGCGATCTGGTGGCTCGTGGCCCGGATCCGGGGAACCCGCGAGGAAACCGTCGATCGGCTCGTCGTGCAGGCAACAGGCGATCGTCGGACGTACGTCACCGCCCTGCTCGCCTTCGCCGACGACGCACCGCCCACGCCCGCGCCGGCGTTCTCGCGCCGCTCGCACCTTTTCCGTCGAATCGTGCTGATCTCCCAGGAGGCCGTCATGTCCAGAACTCGCCTGTTCCTCGCGCTGACCACCATCGCCGTCGCGTTGTCGGCCGGCGCCTGGTATTCCGTCTCCGCCCTTCCGCTGCGACAGGCCGCCAGCGCCAGGATCTCCACCAGCCCTGGTCCGCTCGAGCTGCAGGCGAAGACGGTCACGCCCGAGAACCCGGTTCCCCGCCGCACCGACGCGGTCGCACCGCGCTACCCGCAGCGGTTCGCGGCCAGCGGCGTCTATGCCTCGCTCACGCTGAGGGTGACGCTCGATGCCACCGGCCGCGTCGCCGAGATCCGGCCCGTCCGCGCCGACTACTCCAACGCCAGGGCGGGAGCGACGGCACCGGCCGACACCACGCCGTTCGTCGAAGCAGCGGTGAGCGCCGTGAACCAGTGGCGTTACGATCCGCCGATCGAGGCGCCTCTGGTGTTCGAAGTGTCACTTCGGTTCACGCCGGACACGGACGGGGTGATGGTGAACGCCGCCGGCGCACCAATGGAGACGCCGGCCTGGCACGAGGGGGCTCTTCGGGTTGGCCAGCACATCCAGCAACCGCCGGCGAAGGTGCTGGATGTCAGACCCGTGTACCCGATGGAGGCCCAGAACGCCGGGGTGCAGGGCATCGTGATCCTGGAGGTTCGAATCGAGGCCGATGGTCGGGTGAGTCACACACGGGTGCTGCGCTCGATACCGCAGCTCGACCAGGCGGCGACCGACGCGGTCAAGCAGTGGGAGTTCCAGCCTGCCCTGCTCAACGGCGCTCTGGTGCCGGTCGTGATGGCCATCACCGTCCAGTTCACGCTCAGCCGGTAGCCGGCAGCGGCAACCGGAACGCCGGCCGCTTGACGCTCCCGTCGCAGACAGTCGTGGAGGCCGGCGTCAGCCGGCCCCTACGACACGGGGGTGTGAACCGGGCCGGCTAGAGCCGGCCCCCACGACTGTCGGGCGCATCGATCGTGACGACGCGCGCGCGGCACTCCCCGACGAACCCGGCGTCGTGCGTCGCGACCAGCAGCGCGCGACCCTGGCCTGCCAGGCTCCGCAGCGTCGCCGCCAGCTCGCCGCGCCGACCGGCGTCGAGCGACGCGGTCGGCTCGTCCATCAGGAGCAGCGGGGGGTCCATCGCCAGGGCGCGCGCGATGGCCACCCGCTGCGCCTCCCCTCCTGACAGCTCGTGGGGATACGCGCCCGCGCGCGCGGCAACCCCGAGCGATGCGAGCAGTTCCTGCGCGCGTCTGACGGCGTCCGCCGGCGCGACACCGCGCGTCCGGACCGGCGCGAGGCAGACGTTCTCGAGCGCCGTCAGGTTCTCGAACAGGTTGTGGAACTGAAAGACGATGCCGACCTGCCGGTAGAGCGACGCCAGCAGGTCGCGCCGCGCCCGGGCGCCGGCTACGAGCCGCACGCCACCCACCTCGATCTCACCCGACACGAACGGGTCGAGGCCGGCCACCGCCCTGAGCACCGACGTCTTGCCCGAACCCGACGGCCCCATCAGCGCGACCAGCTCACCGCGGGCGACGCCAAGCGACATCCCCTCGACGAGCCGCCGGCCCTCGCGCTCGACGGCAACCGCACGCAGATCCAGCACTGGGCCCGTCATCCGCGCCGCCACCCCGTCTCGATCCGCCGCGCCAGCCGCGCCAACGGCAGCGACATCGCGAGGTACATCACGGCGCACAGCAGCCCGGGCACGACCCAGCTGCCGATGTCGGACGCGAAGATGGATGCCTGTTTCGTCAGCTCCACGACGGTGATGACCGACACGAGCGAGCTGTCCTTCAACAGCGCGATGAAATCGTTCGTCATCGGCGCCAGCGCCAAACGGAACGCCTGCGGTCCGCGCACGAAACGCAGGATCTGCCGGTCGGTCAGTCCGAGGGTGCGTGCGGCATCGAGCTGCCCCTTCGGCACCGCCTCGAGCGCCCCCCGATAGATCTCGCTCTCGTAGGCGGCGTAGTTCAGGCCCAGGCCCAGCAGCGCCGCGATGAACGCCGGCAACCTGATCACGGACGCCAGGCCGAAGTAGATGACGAACAGCTGCAGCAGGAGCGGCGTACCGCGGATCACCTCGACGATACCGGTCAGCAGCATCCGGAGCGACCGGGGGCCGTACACACGCCCGCTCGCGATGACAATCCCCAGGGCGACCGCCAGCGCCATCGCGAGGCACGAGAGCGTGATGGTGATCGCAGCCGCCTGCAGCAGCCGAGGCAGGTACCGCTTCGTGCTCTCGATCGTCCCGGGCCGGCCGGAAGGCCGGCTGGAGCCGGCCTCTACGGGCGTCTCTGTCTCGTCCGCCCCAACTGCCCCATCCGCCCCGCTCGTCCCGGCGGCGAGGCCGGCGCTGCCCGCCCTGCTCGCCCTCTCGTAGAGCCGCGCCGTCGCCTCGTTCCACATGCCGTAGGAACGGAAGATGCGCTCGAGCGTGCCATCCCCCATCGCCGCGCGGAGAATCGCATCGATCCGGTCGCGCAGCTCCGTGTCGTCCGGGGCGAGCACGCCGACGTAGTGGCCCACGGCCAGCGCGCCAGGCTGGGTGACGAGGCCGGTTTCGCGCCGCATGGCCTTGTCCGCCAGCACCTGGTCGAGCACCACGGCGTCCACGCGGCCCAGCGCCAGATCGCTGTAGGGATGCACGTCGTCCTCGTACAGGACCGGGACGACGCCATGGTCGCGTTCCGCCTGCTCCAGGAGTTCGGCCGCGAGGGTGGCGCCGAGTGTCGCCACACGGCGGCCCGCCAGATCGGCAAGGGACCGGAACCGTTCGCGATCCGCGCCGCGGACGGTCAGCTTCTCTTCGAACTCGTAGTAGGGAATCGTGACCGCCAGGCGCGACCGGCGGCCCGGCAGGTCTTCCAGGCCGGACAGCGCGATGTCGAAGTCCCCGCGGGAAACCGCAGCGTCGAGCGTGGTGAAGCCGCTCTGCACGAACCTGGCGCGGCGTCCGAGGCCGCGGGCCATCAGCTCCGCGACGTCCACCTCGAAGCCGACGACCCGGCTGGTGTCATCGGGATCGGCCGAGACGAACGGGGCCCCGCCTTCCGCATCACCGCCCCAGACGAGTTCGTCGGCCGATTGCGCGACCGCCGCCGACGTGGCGGTGAGCAGGTACGGCGCCAGGAGCGACAGTCCGAGCCGCCCGAGGCCGTACTGCCTCATCCCGCCTGCCCCTTTCCAACTGGCGCGATCGCCGTGAGCTTGCTGGGGGCGAGCATCGTCTGGACCTCGTGCACCAACCCGTCCTCGCCGACTTCCAGCCGGAAGACCCAGCGCGGCGCCCACCGGTCAGGCGCCACCACCTCGGCCACGACCGCCGGCTGGCCGTTTATCTCCCGCAGATCCGCGCGGACCTCACCCCGTTTCGCCGCCAATCCGAACAGCAACCGCGCCACGCGATCCGGGCCCCGTACGATCTGCAGCGCCGCCTGGAACTCGCCGCCGCCGTCCGACACGAACCGGGCGTCGGCGGCCAGCATGGCCTCGATGGCGGCGACGTCGCGCCGTTCCAGATGGCCGAGGAACTCCTGCAGCTTCGCAGCGTCCCCGGCGCGCCGGTCCCTGGCTGCTGGTGTGCGACGGCCGTCGTACGCCGACATGACGCGTCTGGCACGCAGGTGGGTCACCTTCGCGTTACCCTGCGTCATGGCCAGGGCGCGTGCGGTTTCCAGCACGTCGTAGTCGAAGACATCCCGGAGCAGGAGCACCGCCCGCTGGCGCGGCGTCAACCTCTCCAGCGCCAGCAGGAAGGCAAACGACACGCTCTCCATCAGGTCGTACCGCGCCTCGGTGGACAGTTCCGGGGAGCTGACTTCATAGGACGGCAGCACCGACTTCTCCCCCGTCTCGACCGGTGCGGGCAGCCACGGGCCGACGTATCGCCGGCGCCGTCTTCGCCGCAAGCTGTCGATCGCCAGGTTCGTCGCCACGCGCGTGAGCCAGGGGCGCCACCCGTGCTCCCGCTCACTCGGGCGCCGTTCGAGCGCCTTCAGGTACGTCTCCTGCACGAGATCATCCGCGTCGGCCGCGCTGCCGGTCATGCGGTAGCACAGGCCCCACAGGAACCGGCGATGGGCGTCGAACTCCCTCGCCGCGGGTGTCGCATCTGCCCTCCCGGCGCCCTTCATGCCGCCACGGCGCCACGCAGGCGGCTCGCCGCTGCTGCGGCCGCGGCAGCGCTGGACACCGACGCGTGTGCCAGTTGCCCGTCGGGACCAACCCAGTCTCCGGCCACGAACAGCCCGTCGATCCCGGCCACCTGCGTCACAGGGCGTGCCGCCAGCGCCGATCGCCTCCCGGCGGCCGCACCCTCTGGCGGGTTCGCGAGTGGAATGGCGTGCGCCACGGTCATGCTCGGCAGGAATCGACGTGTCTTCACGCGCACCCGCCAGCCGGGCTGGAGTGTGTCCATGAATGCTTCGAGTTCCGCCTCGTCGTCCCTCGCGTCGTGTGCCCGCAGGGGGTGGTGATACTTCGCCAGGTGGATGAGCGCCATCCCTCCAGGCGCCACATCGGCCACCGCCGAGTGGACGGAGTAGTACAGGGGCCGATCCACACCAAACGCCACGAGCCGATCCGGCGCGGGCAGCGAGGTCAGCCCGACATCGAGCGTCGCCACTCGCGCCGGGACGGGCGACCAGGCCGCCGTCGATGCCACTGGAGCGAAGGGCAGCAGGGCGCGCGCCATCGCCGGCGTTCCGGCCATGATGACACGAGCGGTCCGGACCACGGCGCCGCCACGCAGTCGCACGCCTTCGACGGCCGCGTCATGGAGAACTTCCTCCACAGGCGCGGCTGTGACGATGTCGACGCCGAGCGATCGGGCTCTGGCCGCGAGCGCGTCGCCAATCGCCTGCCAGCCGCCGTGGATGTAGCGCACCCCGCTGGCGAGCACCAGCTGAACGGCGGCGAGCCCGGCACCGGCGCTCAGGAGGTCCGGGGCGTGTGCGTAGGACGCGACGCGCACGAACGTCTCCACGACCTCGCGGGCGACGGGGTCCTGTACCTCGGCTGCGAGCCAGGCCTCCAGCGTTGATTCGTCGTCACTCGACGCATCCAGCCGGGGCAGCCGCGCCAGCAGCCGCGCGAGCTCGGCCTTTCCCCTCGCGCGCAACAGGTCCGTGGTGAGCAGCGAGAGGAGTCCGGACGGCATCGTGTGCAGCCTGCCGTCCCGCATCGCCAGCACGCCGGCCGCTCCCGGGACGCCACCCGGCAGGGGGACACCCAGGTCCGCCAGCACCCGTGTCCCCGGACCGCCAGGGTACCAGGCGTGGGGACCCAGGTTGAGGGCGAAACCTCCTTCGGAGCAGGTCATCGCCCGCCCACCCGTCTGGCGGGAGCGCTCGAAGAGCACGACCCTCCGTCCAGCCCGACCCAGCAACGCAGCGGCCGTCAACCCGGCCAGACCGCCACCCACCACGACGACGTCCACATGCCTCGTGCGGTCATCCATGTCGCTCACCTCCTGCCGACAACCACGTCCGAAGGCCGCGAAAGGTTACGGCGAACGAAGGAACGGAACGCCGAGGTTCTACGCGTGACGGGCGGTGGAGGGCGCCCGCGGCTGGTTCCTGCGGGCGTGGGATGGGGCGTACGAGCCGGGTGAAACACGAAAGGCCGCTGCGACATCACGCAGCGGCCTTTCCACGAACACTCCCGGCGGCGACCTACTCTCCCACGCACCTGCGCACGCAGTACCATCGGCGGTGGCAGGCTTAACTTCCGTGTTCGGAATGGGAACGGGTGTGGCCCTGCCCCTATGACCACCGGGAAACCGGTTCATTGACGACGGTCATCAATGAATCTTGGCTGTCCGGGGTTCCCGCCTTCGCGCCTTCCGGCGCTACGGCGGGCTCGTCCCGAACAATGTCAAAGAGCACACAACTGAACACCCTGCGAACGGCAGTTCTCGCAACCACGGAAGCGGGAAAAATGGTCAAGCCTCACGGCTTATTAGTACCAGTCAGCTCAACGCATCGCTGCGCTTTCACATCTGGCCTATCAACCTGGTCGTCTTCCAGGAGCCTTCAGAGGTCTTGCGACCTGGGAGATCTCATCTCGTGGAGGGTTTCACGCTTAGATGCCTTCAGCGTTTCTCCCGTCCGGACGTAGCTACTCGGCGCTGCCGCTGGCGCGACAACCGATACACTAGAGGTCCGTCCAACCCGGTCCTCTCGTACTAAGGTCAGCCCCACTCAAATCTCCTGCGCCCATCACAGATAGAGACCGAACTGTCTCGCGACGTTCTAAACCCAGCTCACGTACCGCTTTAACCGGCGAACAGCCGGACCCTTGGAACCTGCTACAGCTCCAGGATGCGATGAGCCGACATCGAGGTGCCAA
>Ga0194132_10006538_pt1 | contig 18011 bp, 17 predicted proteins | sample TA2KigOf80mmetaG_FD_148612 | JGI IMG/M metagenome (GOLD analysis project Ga0194132, IMG submission 148612) | Freshwater microbial communities from Lake Tanganyika, Tanzania - TA2015054 Kigoma Offshore 80m | ecosystem: Environmental > Aquatic > Freshwater > Lake | place: Tanzania: Lake...
CTGCCAGCCCGCGCACGCGCGAATTCCTGTCAAAGATCCTCAGTCACTAGCCAGCAGCGCGGACCATCGTCGGAATAACTGTCAGTATTCGAATTGTCTTCGTAATAGGGCAAAGACATTCTTTATAATCTGTCAGTATTCTGTATGGGAACCCGCGGTCCTGGCTAGCCGGACGTTGGCGGCGGCGCGGCGGCTCGGCGGCTTACCAGCCCGCCCACTCCCATCAGCAAGGCGCTGATGGCGAACACCGGGCCCAGCCCGGCCAGCGAGCCGATGATTCCCAGCAGCACCGGTCCCCCGGACCGAACCACGCCATTGGTGGTCAGTTGCAGCCCCAGCATTTCGCCCGACCGCCCGGCGGCCGACCGCGCCACCACCATCATCATGGTCAGCGGCTGCCCGACGCCGGCACCCAGGCCGATCAGGAACGACACCATCGCCAGCGGCCATGCGTAGGTGAAGGCCGGCGCAAGGGCGAAGCCTGTGCCGGCCACATAGAACGAGTAGCGCAGCAGGCGACCCTCGCCCAGCCGATTGAGCAGGTTCGGCATGATGGCCCGCACCAGGAACACGGCAACCGCGAAGGCCGCCATGACCGAACCGATGGTGGTCGCCGACAGTCCCACGGCGCGGCCATAAACCGGCATGTAGAAGAGAAACACGTCCGTGCACAACTGCACCAGTGCGCTCAGGAGCAGGATCTGCCAGATCTCGCGCAGCGGCTGCCGGCGGCATTCCCTGGATTTCTCCGCAATCCGCCCGCTGCCCCCCGGCAGCAGCCGGCCCCAGATGAGCAGCGTGGCCGCCCCCGCCAAGGCAAAGCCCAGAACTACCAGGCCGGCCCCGCCGTGCCCCAGATGATCGATGGACACGCCGGCGAGCAGCGGGCCCGCCAGGTTCCCGGTGGCGCCGGTCAATGCCAGATTGCTGAAGTTGCGCGCCCGGTCCGCGGGCGACGACAGTGCGCCCGCCAGCTGCTGGAGCGCCACGTTGTTGATGCCCAGCAGCACGCCGTTGAAGCCGGAGACGAGGAAGAACATCGCCAGCGCCGGTGCCGCGACCATCACCAGCATGCCCGCAACCAGACTTGTGAAGCCGGCAGTCATCAGCCAGCGCGTGCCGAAGCGGTCGGCCAGCCGCCCCACCGGCAGCGACAGGAACAGCGGCACCACCTGCAGCGTGGCGATCAACATGCCCACGGCGAAGGGTTGCGCGCCCAGCTCGATGGCATAAAGCGAGATCAACAGCCGCGCGCCGGACATCGCGGTGTAGCTGAGCACCCCCAGCGCGAGGCACAGGATGAGCGCCACTAGTGCCCTGGTCCGCAAATGCGCTGCAAAGACATATCGCCGAAGATGTACGGGGAGCAAGACCCGGCCGCGTTCGCACCCGGGTCAGGCGCGCGAAGAGACTGGGTGAGGCACCCGGCAATGCGCGCAACGACGCATGGGCGACCGCATCGCACGCGCCTGTCCAAGCCCTGCGGATCACTTGCCGAACAGGCCACTATAGATCCTTGAGCGAAACGCCTGGCCGGCTTATCAGTCCGCCGGCAGCCATCACGGCGGCGCTGATGACGAAGATCGGCCACATGCCGAACGCCGCCCCGATGCCGCCGAACACCGCTGGCCCCACCACGCGCAGCGTGTTGTTGACGGTCAGGCGCAGACCCAGCGCCCGGCCGGAGCGCCCTGCCGGCGAATGACTGAACATCATGAGGATGGACAGCGGCGTGCTGCAGCCCATGGCGATGCCGAACAGGAACGCGATTGCCGCGAGCACTGCGGCACTCTGCGACAGCGGCAGCAGCAGGAACGCCGCAGCGCCCAGCCAGAAGCTTGCCGCCAGCAGTCGCTGCTCGCCCATGCGCGCGATGAGCCGGGGCATGGCCACGCGCACGACAAATGCCGCGGCAGCGTAGGCGCCCAGCACCACGCCGATGACCGAGGCCGAGAGCCCGATGCCATGTCCGTAGATCGGCACGCAGAACTGGAACAGATCGATGCTCAACTGCACGCAGGAGCTGACTGCCAGAGCACGCCACATGCCGCTAGAAGCGCTCGCCGCGGGCATTCCGGCCCCCGCGCGCGGTTTGCCGCTTCCCGCCGGCAGGCCGCCACCCCACACCAGCAGCATGACCATCGATATGCCGCTGAGGCTGACGACATACAGGCAGGCCGCCGTGGGACCGGCGAAATCGACCAGGCCGCCCGTGAGCAGCGGAGCGGCCAGCAGGCAGCATGCCGTCACCAGGCTGTAATTGCTGAAATTGCGCGTGCGTTCCTCGGGCCGGCTCTGGATGCCCACCAGATTCTGCAGCACCACGGTATTGAAGGCCAAGCCCATCCCGGCCAGCAGTGCCGTGACATACAAGGCATCCACGCCGATGACGAATACAGGTATCAACAGTCCCGAGGCGGTCAGTACCGCGCCGGCCAGCAGCAGCCAGCGCGAACCATGGCGGTCCGCCATGTGGCCGACGAGGAGCGACAGGGCCAGCGGGCACAGCGCCAGTACTGACGCCAGCGCACCCACGGTGGCCGGCGAGGCGCCCTGGGCCAGCGCAATCAGCGCGATCAACAGGCGCACCGAGATCGCCGCGGTAAAGCCGACGAACGAGAGCACGAAGGTGAAATGAATCGACATTCCGAAGCGGTGCAGAACAAGGGCGGAGCAGCATGATATCCCGCGACCAAAGTGGCCAACACGACTACGGGTGATGCGCAGCCTCCCCGTTGCCACCCTGCTTCAGGCCGTCGGACGGCGATTTAGCGGGTTGGTATCGGCGTGGCGAACGCGACTGAGGGCGCAGTTACGCAACCGAAATGCGCCCTGGTCCCCGGGGCTCACCCGCCGGGAGGCTGCCAGACGATGCCTCCGTCAGGCGCCATTACAAATGGTTACTCCGTGGACACAGGCCATTTACAAGACTCTGCTGAAATGGAGCCTGCTCGACGAGCCAAGCTGGCTCGCCCAACCACCGGGAGAAGAACATGAAAGCGATGCGCGTTTCACTGCCTGCAGGCTTCGTCATTGCCACGCTGGCCGCATTCGGTGCCAATGCCGCCGAGATCACCGATACCGCCAAGGTAGTCTCGGCCAGTCCGATCATCGAGAAGGTCACCGACATCTCCAGCGACTGCGGTCGCGAACCGGCCAACCGACCGGTTTCCCGTGCGCCGGAGCCGGAGCGCTCGCTGGTCGGCCCGATCGTCGGCGGAATCGCCGGCGCCATCCTCGGCAAGCAGGTCGGCCAGGGCAACGGCAACGTGGTCTCCACCGCCGGCGGCGCGATCGCGGGGGCCGTCATCGGCGACCGCGTCGGCAACCGCGCCGCGCCGCCATCGCCGGCGCAGTACGCAGACCAGCAATGCCGCCGCGTGGAGACCACGCGCGACGTGGTCAGAGGCTACACCGTCGTCTACCGCTACAACGGCCGCGACGCCACCACCACGCTGCCGTACAACCCCGGCGATCGCATCTCCGTGGGCATTTCAGCCCTGCCGGACGCGCGCTGAGCTGCTCCGAAGCCGGCGCCGGGCGCGGGGATTCGCCCTGCCGGTTTTTATCCTGCGCCGCCTTCGTGTAGATTTGCGCCATTGACAGCGCGCGGAGGCAGCATGAACGTCTTGAACGGCTACGACATCGAGGACCTGAAGGTGGGCATGCAGGCCAGCTTCACCAAGACGGTCACCGACGCGGACATCACCATGTTCGTCGGCGTGTCCGGCGACAACAATGCCATACACATAGATGACGAGTTCGCCGCCACCACGCCGTTCAAGGGCCGTATCGCCCACGGCATCCTGACGGCCAGCATCATTTCTGCGGCCATCGCCAACCGGCTTCCCGGGCCCGGCGTGATCTACATGGGCCAGAACCTGCGCTTCAAGGCGCCGGTGCGTCCGGGCGAAACGGTCAGGGCCACAGTCACCGTCACCGAGATCGATCTCGTCAAGAAGCGCGTCACGCTCTCGACCGTGTGCACGGTGAAGGAGAAGGTCGTCATCGACGGCGATGCGCTGGTAAAGCCGACGTCGCGCACCTGATCGCCGCGGCAACGGCAGGGCCCGCGGACGCGCTGCGAACTGGGCTCGGAGGGCAAGGGTCGCCTTCTTGGAGCGCGAGAGGGAATTGCCGTCAGGCGCCCTGAAACAGGGGTAGCCGGAGCGCCTTACCTGCCCGATCGTGAAATGCGCGCTCAGACCGCTACGGTAGAATTGGCGCCTGATTTCTGAGGCCCCGAAGATTCCTAATGTCCAAGCATCCCGCCGGGCGCCCGTCAGGCGTTCCCGCCGCGCAGGCAGCGCAGGCCGGAACACCGCTGCCCGCATCGAATTTCATCCGCCACATCATCGACGAAGACCTTGCCCGCGGCACCAATGCCGCGCGCACCTGGGGCGGCGCGCCCGGGCCGGCCACCGCGCACGCCGGCCAGCCCGTCGATCCGGCGAAGATCCGCACCCGCTTTCCCCCCGAACCCAACGGCTACCTGCACTTCGGCCACGCCAAGTCGATCTGCCTCAACTTCGGCCTCGCGCGCGACTACGGCGGCGCCTGCCACATGCGCTTCGACGACACCAATCCCGAAAAGGAAGGGCAGGAGTATGTCGACGCCATCCTCGATGCGGTGAAGTGGCTGGGATTCGGCTGGGATGCCTTCGGCACCGAGCACCTGTACTTCGCCAGCGACTACTTTGACTTCATGTACCAGGCCGCCGAACACCTGATCGAGGCGGGGCATGCCTACGTCGACAGCCTCTCGGCGCAACAAATGCGCACGCTGCGCGGAACGCTCACCGAGCCTGGCAAGCCCAGCCCTTATCGCGAGCGCGGCGTGGCGGAGAACCTCGGGCTGTTCCGCGGCATGCGCGCGGGGCGCTTTGCCGAGGGTGAGCACGTCCTTCGCGCCAAGATCGACATGGCCTCGCCCAACATCAACCTGCGCGACCCGGCCATCTACCGCATTCGCAAGGCGGCGCACCACCGCACCGGCGACGCCTGGTGCATCTACCCCATGTACACCTACGCGCACCCGATCGAGGATGCGCTTGAGAACATCACCCACAGCATCTGCACGCTGGAGTTCGAGGACCAGCGCCCGTTCTATGACTGGCTGCTGGAGCGGCTGTCGGAATCGACAACCCTCCCTGATGGCCGCATCCTGGACGGCCTGCTGCTGCGACCGGTGCCGCGCCAGTACGAGTTCGCACGCCTTAACCTGACCTATGTCGTGCTGTCCAAGCGCAAGCTCATCGAACTGGTCGAGGAAGGGCTGGTCGAGGGCTGGGACGACCCGCGCATGCCGACGCTGGTGGGCGCGCGCCGCCGCGGCTACACGCCGGAGGGATTCCGCCTGTTCGCGGAGCGCATCGGGGTAGCGAAGTCCGACTCGTGGATCGACTACGCCACGCTCGAGGAGTGCATGCGCGAAGACCTCAACGAGCGTGCCCTGCGCCGCATCGCCGTGCTCGACCCGCTGAAGCTCGTCATCGACAACTACCCCGAGGCGCTGGAGGAAGAATGCCAGGCGCCCAACCACCCGCAGAAGCCCGACTGGGGCAGACGCAGCGTGCCGTTCTCGAAGGAACTGTGGATCGAGCGCGAGGACTTCATGGAGGCGCCGGTAAAGGGCTACTTCCGCCTCTTTCCGCCCGGCGTGAATGCAGCGGGTGAGGCGACGCCGGGCAGCCGCGTGCGCCTGCGCTATGGATTCGTCATTGAATGCACCGGTTTCGACAAGGATCCGGCCGGCAGGATCGTCGCAGTGCACTGCAACTACTTCCCCGACAGCAAGTCGGGCACGCCGGGATCGGACAGCTACAAGGTCAAGGGCAATATTCACTGGGTGAGCGCGCGGCATGCCTGCACCGCCGAAGTGCGCCTGTATGACCGCCTTTTCAAGATGCCGCACCCGGGTGCCGGGGACCGCGACCTAATGCTGGACCTCAACCCGGATTCGGTGAAGACTGTCATCGGCCAGCTCGAGCCGGCCCTGCGCACAGCGAAGCCCGGCGAGCACTACCAGTTCGAGCGCCACGGCTATTTCGTGGCCGACCGCATCGACCCGGTCACCGGCGAGCCCGACTTCAACCGCGCCGTGACGCTGAAAGACACCTGGCAGAAGTAGCCGGCCGCAGAGCAGGCGGCAAGGGTTGCGGCGGCAATGGCATGGCAGTATTTAATCGCATGAAGCAGTATTGGCACCCATATACGCGTTGAATAAACAGGAATAGGCCGGCGACCATGACCACCATCGGTACACCGTTTTCCGCATCCGGCACGCGCCTGATGCTGCTCGGCGCCGGCGAACTGGGCAAGGAAGTCGCGATCGAACTGCAGCGCTTCGGCTGCGAGGTGATCGCGGTGGACCGCTACGCCAACGCCCCGGCCATGCATGTTGCACACCGCTCGCATGTCATCAGCATGCTCGATGGCACCGCGCTGCGCCGCGTGATCGAGCAGGAACGGCCGCAGCTCGTCGTCCCGGAAATCGAGGCGATCGCCACGCCCGTGCTGATCGAGCTGGAGCGCGAGGGGCAGAATGTCGTCCCCACCGCGCGCGCGGCACGGCTGACCATGGACCGCGAAGGCATCCGCCGCCTGGCGGCCGAGGAACTCGCGCTCGCAACCTCGCCCTACCGCTTCGCCGACACGCCGGCCGACTACCGCGCCGCGGTGGCGGCGTTGGGGCTGCCCTGCGTGGTGAAGCCGGTGATGAGCTCCTCGGGCAAGGGGCAAAGCGTGGTGCGCAGCACCGGCGACATCGATCCCGCCTGGGAATACGCGCAGGCAGGTGGCCGCGCCGGCGGTGGCCGCGTCATTGTCGAGGGCTTCATCGACTTCGACTACGAGATCACGCTGCTCACGGTGCGCCATCAGTCGGTGCAGGGTGGCATGGAGACGCGCTTCTGCGATCCCATCGGCCACCTGCAGATCGACGGGGATTACCGCGAGTCCTGGCAGCCGCAGCGGATGAGCGCGGCAGCACTCGAAGAAGCGCGCCGCATCGCCACGGCCGTCACCGGCAACCTCGGCGGCAAGGGAATTTTCGGCGTGGAACTCTTCGTCAAGGGCGACCGCGTCTGGTTCAGCGAGGTCTCGCCGCGCCCGCACGACACCGGCCTGGTGACGCTGATCTCGCAGGACCTCTCGGAGTTCGCACTGCACGCGCGGGCCATCCTCGGCCTGCCCATCCCGGGCATCCGCCGGCATGGCCCGGCGGCCTCCTGTGCACTGCTGGTCGCGGGCGACTCTGACGATGTCCGCTTCGAAGGCGTCCAGCATGCGCTGGCGGAACCCGATACCGCTCTGCGACTGTTCGGCAAGCCGGAGGTGCGCGGCCAGCGCCGCATGGGCGTCACGCTGGCGCTTGGCGCGGACATCGACGCCGCGCGGGAGAAGGCGCGCCGCGCCTGCGCGCGGCTGCTTGAGGGCGTGCGCTTCGGCGCCTGAGCCGGTTCCTCCTCGGCGCGCCGGGACAGCAGGCCCCGACGGCCCCGGGCAGGCTGGCTAAGGTTGCTGGCGTTCGCCCGTGTCGGAGGACTTCCGGATGACTTCCAGCATGTGATGCCGTACGACGGCTTCGTAGAAGCCCGGGCTCGGATTACGCCCTGCGCGAATGGCCTCGCCCAGTTCGACATACAACTGCGCGACGTTGTAGGGCCGCATCGCGGGTATGCCCTTGGGCACCCTGCGATAGCTGTCGGGAATGGGCAGGTCCGCCAGCGGCTCACCTTCCTGCCCGCCCCGCAGCTTCAGCTCCGCATACTGTATGGTGGCGTCGCCGGTGACCGCCAGATCGCCCTTGTCGCCATGGATTTCCCAAAGGAAGGGCGTGCCGCGTGTCATGCCCCCGCGCGCATGGAATGACACCACCGCACCACCCTTCAGGACGCCGCTCAGCGCGACCTGGTCCGGCGCGGTCATTCCGACACGCTTGCCCGTGGTCGAGATGAGCGCTTCCTTTCGCTGCGTCTTCACGGTCGCGCTGATCTGGCTGAACTCGCCCAGGCAGTAGCACAGCGCATCCAGCGAATGCCCGCCGGGTATGGACAGCAGCGTCGCGCCATTGCTGTAGTTGTACAGGTAGGCGCTGGCCGCATCGGTCGTGCCTCCCCAGGTCGGCGCGGTGGTGACCATGGTCGTGCCCAGCACGCGTCCGACATACCCGTCGGCGACCAGGTCCTTGACGCGATTGACCACCGGCGAGCCTCGCGACTGCAGGCCGACGATGCAGCGCAGGCCCTTCTTGCGCGCCAGCGCAGCCATGCGCTCGGCCTGGACACTGTCGCGTCCGAGAGGCCATTCGCAATAGACATGCTTGCCCGCGTTGAGTGCCGCGGTCACCATGTCGAAGTGCATCGGCACCTTCACCGACACCGTGATTATGTCCAGGTCGGGGTGGTTCACCATCTCATGGTAGTCGTCAAACGCCAGCGGCACGCCATAGGCCTTGGCCGCCGCATCCGCGGTTTCGCGGCGCGACGTGGCGATGGCGGCCAGCTCGAAACCGGCCAGTCCCTTCAGCGCCGGAATGTGCGCGGCCATGGCCCAGCCGCGGGTTACGGTGGCGCCAATCAGGCCAACACGCAGTTTCTTGCTCATGTTTCCCCCTCGATTAGGTCGGGCGGCGAGTCGAGCCCGACTCTCGCGGCGGATTCTAGCAGTCCGCCCTTATGCCCGACGGCAGCGGCAGCCGCAGGGCGGTGACTCTCCGCAGACGACCGTCTTCAGCCTACGATTCGGCGGTCCCGCCCTCGGCCGCCGGTGAATCCGCCTTCTTCGCCGCCTTGCGCACGCGCTTGGGTGGCGGCGGCGGCTCCACGGGCACAGGCCGCGACGCCTGGTACTGCTTCCGAATCTTCTCCTGCAGCTCCGGCCAGCGCGCCTTCAGTCCCTCCAGCACGGCGGACGCCTCGGCGGCGAGCTCTGGCCCGAGCGTGAGCAGGTATTTCGGCGCATAGACGTACAACGGCGCCTTCCTGCTGTCACGCCTCGCTTCGAAGGTAGTCTTGTCCTTGCAGCGAAGGAAGAACAGTTGCGTCTTCAGGCCCGGCTTGTTGATGTCGAGCGAACGGTCAAGGACGACCCAGCCGTGCTCCTTGTTGTACCCCCACCACTGATCATCATGCGTGATGGCGGAGTCGCTGCTGCTGTTCGCCGCGGGGCGACGGGCGGTGGGGCCGTAGGTTGAGGACAAGACATTCCCTCCGTGTGCAAGGTTGATTGCGACGGGCCTGACCTCGCGGGCACCGGCCCGCCTTCCCCGCGCCGATGGCGCAGTGATCACCCAGCATGCGCTTAATCCCGCGCGCCCATTGAATCCGGAGGGATTTATCCGCCCCCCGGTCGCGGCAGGGGGCAGCGATCCTAGAGATCCAGCACCAGCTTGTCGCTTTTCGCACCCGAACAGCACACGAACATGGTCTTGTTTTGCTCGCGCTCGGCTGCGGTCAGGATGGCATCGCGGTGGTCGGGGATGCCCGACAGCACATCCACTTCGCAGGCGCCGCAGATGCCCTCTTCGCAAGAGGACGAGACCGTCACGCCGCCCTCGCGCAGCACATGCAGGATCTTGCGGCCTGGCGGGATGTAGAACGACTTGTTGCTCTTCGCGCAGTCGACGGTGAACCCGCCGGCGGTGGCCGCCTCCGCCCTGGCTGTGAAGTATTCCACGTGCACCAGTTCGCGCGGCCAGTCCGCCGTCGCCGCCTCGAACGCGGCGAGCATCGGTGCCGGCCCGCAGCAATACAGGTGCGCATCACGCTCCGCGCGCTTCACGGCGCCTGCCATGTCGAAGTACCGTCCTGACTCGTCGTCGAAGTGTAACCGTGTACCGCCCATGGACGACAGTTCGTCATAGAAGGCCGCATCAGCGCGCGATCGGCACGCGAAATGCAGCGTCCACGGCCGCGCCAGCGCCTGCAGCCGCATCACCATGCTGTGGATCGGCGTGATGCCGATGCCACCTGCAAAGAACACGCTGGAACGGGCATGCTCGGCCAGCGGGAAATTGTTGCGCGGTGCCTCGATCTGCAGCAATGCAGCCTCGCGCAGCTCGTCGTACATCCAGCGCGACCCACCGCGACCGCCGGCATCGCACTTCACGGCGATGACATAGGACTTCGGCGCGGCAGCCGCATGCACCAGGGAGTACTGGCGCATCACGCCATTGGCCATGTGCACGCCGATATGCGCCCCCGCCTCGCCATCCGGGAGTGGCGCTCCGTCTGCGCGGGCAAACTCGAACAGGCGCGTGTCGCGCGCCACGTCGCGCACCGACACTACGCGAACATCGATCAGCGCATGCTGGGTCATGTTCGGTCCCAGCTCAGTGGCGGACCGTCACGACCACCTTGCCCTGCACCTTGCGCGTGAGCAGGTCAGCCAGCGCCTCGCCCGTGCGTTCCAGCGGATACTTGGCGGAAATCAGCGGTTTCAGCTTGCCCTCCGCGACCAGTCGGATCAGCTCCTCGGTGTTGCGGTAGCCCTTTTCCGGCTCGCGCCGCGCAAAGTCTCCCCAGAACACGCCCACCAGCGCACAACCCTTGAGCAGCACGAGGTTGAGCGGGATCTTCGGGATCTCGCCTGCGGCAAAGCCGATCACGAGGTAACGCCCGCCCCAGGCCATGCTGCGCACCGCGGGCTCTGCGTACTTGTCGCCCACCGGGTCGTAGCAGACGTCCACGCCGCGCCCGCCGGTGATGCGCTTGATCTCGGCACGCAAGTCCTGCGATTCGTAGTTGACCAGCTCATCGGCGCCGAAGCGGGCGCAGGTGTCGAGCTTTTCCCGAGTCGATGCGCAGGCAATGACCCTGGCGCCGATCATCTTTCCGAGCTCCACTGCCGCCAGGCCGACACCGCCCGATGCGCCCAGCACCAGCAGCGTCTCCCCGGGCTTGATCTCGGCGCGGTCCTTCAGCGCATGGTAGGTGGTTGCATAGTTCATGCCGAATCCCGCCGCCACGCCGAAGTCCATGCCTGCAGGGATCTTCCAGACCTGTTTGGCGTTGACGGCCAACTCCTCGCGGCAACCCTGGTGGCCGCGGCCGAGTACGCCGTCGCCGGGCTTGAACTGCGTGACGCCCTCGCCCACCTCCTTTACCACGCCTGCGAACTCGTAACCCGGCGAGAATGGCAATTCCGGCTTGTACTGGTACTTTCCCTGCGCGGTAAGCACGTCCGGAAACGCGATACCGGCGGCCTTGACCGACACGACGACCTCGCCGGCCATCGCGCTGGGCGAGGCAATGTCTTCAACCACGATGTTCTCGATCGACCCCAGTTGCTTGTACAGCGCAGCGCGCATCATCACTCCCGATGTCAGCCCTCGACGCAACCGATTCGCATCTCTACGGGCCTGCAATGTTACCCCGTGTCGTGCGTGGCGACTTCGGCGCGGACGGACCCAGGCGGTGTTCCGGGATACGCCGCCGCTAGCCGTCGGCGTCGTCGCCCACGGCGGGGCGGATTTCCAGCTGGTCCCAGCCCTCGCGCCCGAGTTGGCGCAGCACTTCGATATTGCGTTCGTAGATGCGATCAGGATCCGGGTAGGTCTCCAGCACGCGATCCAGGCTCGACTCGCGCAACAGATGCAGCATCGGGTATGGCGAGCAGTTGGTGAAATTTCCCATGTCCTCGGCCGCGGTGCCGCTAAACTGGTAGTCGGGGTGGAAGCTGGCGACCTGGATGATGCCATCCAGGCCCATGCGCACCAGCACATCGTCCGCGACATCGAGGAAATCGTTGTAGTCGGCGAAGTCGCCGAGCACGCGCGGGTGGATGAGCAGGCTGGTTTCGACCGTTTCGGCGCCGGCAAGCCGCTGCAGCGCATCAATGAGGTCCACGACCAGGGCGGAGGTCGTGGTCGCGTGGCTGACGGAGTAGCCGATTCGGTTGCCCGCGTGCGGCGCGTACGCGAACGGGCACAGGTTGAGCCCGATGACGGCGGCTTCCAGCCAGTGGCGGGTCGCCGCGATCACCGCCGTATCCGCGGAGGGATCATGCGGACGGCGCGCGGCTGATGACCCTGTACGCTGGTTGCCGTTCTTCATTTTCCGAAAGTAACAATTTCATGGCCCTCAAGGCAACGATTTTCAAGGCAGAGCTGCAGATCGCCGACATGGACCGCGGCCATTACGCCGACTACGCACTGACCCTGGCACGGCATCCATCGGAGACCGACGAGCGCATGCTGGTGCGCCTTGCAGCGTTTATGCTGCACGCCGACGAGACGCTGGCCTTCGCATCGGGGCTGAGCAGCGAGGATGAACCCGACCTGTGGCGCAGGGACCTGACGGGACGTGTCCGCCAGTGGATAACAGTCGGGCTGCCCGATGAAAAAGCCGTGCGCAAGGCCTGTGGCCGTGCCGATGCCGTATGCATCGTCGCCTATGGCGGCCATGCGGCCCAGCTCTGGTGGAAAAAGAACGCGTCGGCGCTCGCCGGCTGCAAGTCCCTCACGGTGGTTGACCTGCCCCAGGCCTCGACGCGTGCGCTTGCGGCGCTCGCCCGGCGCAATATGCAGCTGCAATGCAGCATCCAGGAGGGCCTGCTTCTGGTCACGAATGGCGATGCATCGGTGCAACTGGAGCCGCGCCTTCTCAAGGCGGCTTCCTGATCCGGGCGCCCGCACAGATTGCACGCCGGTCGGGCCCGGATTGCTGCAAAATGGGCGCACATTCAGGGAGGACGCAACATGCGCGACTACGTCGATTTCGACACCCACGTCTATGAACCGATCACCGTCTTTCGCGATTACATGGACCCGAAGTTCCGCGACCGCGCCCCGCGGTTCTTCAAGGGCGATGATGGCCGCCTGATGCTGCAGATGGCCGAGCATGTCTATCCGAAGGTGCCGGGTCACCCGGGCTTCTACAACATCTACGGCGAGGAGTCGAAAGTCGACCGCAGCGGCAACGATCCGCATGCGCGTCTCAAGCGCATGGATGCGGAGAACACCGACGTCCACGTGATCTTCCCCACGCTCGGAATGATGGGCTTTGCCAATGCCGTCGGGGACCCAGAGCTGGCGCTGGCGCAGGCGCGCGCCTACAACCGCTACATGGGTGAGTTCTGCTCGACGGACCGACGGCGGCTTCGAGGCGCCATGCTGATCCCCTCCAATCACCCGCAAATTGCCGCGACCGAGTTGCGCCGCGCACACACGGAGGATGGCCTCGGCATCCTTTACCTGAACCCGACACCGCCCAACGACGTGCCCTGGTGCGACGCGAGTCGAGAACCCATTTTCCGCGCCGCAGAAGAACTGAATATTACGGTGGTGTTCCATGAATCGACGCCGGGTGCCGCGGCCCACACCATGGGCATTCACCGCTACCGCGGCCGCTGGCCGCTCATCTATCTGGCGACGCACGTGGTGGAGGCCATGTTCGCCTATGCCGACGTGATCCTTGGTGGCGTGCTGGAACGGCACCCGGCGCTGCGCGTGGGCAGTGCCGAAGCACACATCCATTGGCTGCCGGGGTGGCTGGCCATGATGGACCAGCAATTCAGCGTTGCCTCGAACATCCACGGCAAGAAAGGCGGCGAAGAAGCGCTCAGCCTGAAGCCCAGTGAATACTTTCGGCGCCAGTGCTTTTGCGCCGCCTTCCCGGAAGACACCATGATTCCCGAGGCCATGGGCGCCGCACCCGAGTCCATCGTGGTGATCTCCGACTGGCCGCACCCCCTGGCGGGGCAGTACAGCCAGAAGGGCCTCGCGGCCATCGAGCACAACCCGCGCATCGACCCGGCGAGCCGGCACAAGCTGCTGGTGGACAATCCGCGCCGGTTTCTCTGATCAACCGGGATGCGGCGGCCGCGTCGCCGGGAAGGCACGGGACTGCCTGGCCGCGAGCGGGTGCGTCCCCCATCCCCTGCTGGCGCTGCTCCCGACCGCACCTTCGCCAAGCGCGCCGGACTGTTCTCCGCCAGGCCGGCTACGAACAATTGTCGGCAGTCATGCGCGCCTCGAGGGATTTGATCTGCACGCCGATGGCGTCGGCCTGCTGCGGCGCCGCCTTCTGCCGCTCGCGCAGCTCATCGCGCTGGCGTCCGAAATTCTCGCATCGAATCTGGCGCTGCTGCTGCGCCTTGGTCATGGCCACGGGCGCCTTGGGCGCGTCGGCCACCGGCTCAGGCGTCACCGACTTCGCCGCCGACTTGGCAGCCGGCGCTGCGCTGGCGGCGGGCGTCGCGGCCTTGGCCGAAGGCGCCCCGTCGCACGGACGGTCCTGATAGTTGTTTCCGCATCGATACATCTGTTTGCCTCCCTGCTGGGCAAGCGCTGGCAATGGCGCCAGCGCAGCCACTGCAATGATGGTCATCAGGCGTTTCACGAGAACCCTCCGCGCGAGCATTCTTGCGGAACTTTATCGCAACTCGCAACAGTCAAGCGCGCCGAAATCGCGGATGCGTCGGCCAGTTGACAAGCCGGTTCGCTTCGCCCACCCTCACCAGCTGTTCCGACCATGGGAGATCCGCAATGAGTTCAGTGACCACCAGCACGGGACTGATATATGAAGATGTCGCGATCGGCGAGGGCGGCGAAGCCGTGCGCGGCACCCGCGTTACCGTCCATTACACGGGCTGGCTCATCGACGGCACGAAGTTCGACTCGGGCAAGGACCGCGGCGACCCATTCCGCTTCAATCTCGGCGCGGGCCAGGTCATTGCCGGCTGGGACGAGGGCGTTTCCGGCATGAAGGTGGGAGGCATGCGCAAGCTGATCATTCCGCCGCAGCTCGGTTACGGTGCGCGCGGCGCCGGCGGCGTCATTCCACCCAACGCCACGCTGGTGTTTGAGGTGGAGTTGCTCGGCGTCTAGCTGCGAATGGGGCAAGGGGCGGCCCGCCCCCTTGCAATTCCCCTCGATAATTGCCTTGCAGAACTACTTCAGCCCCTTGAAATGGCTGCGCTCGGGCCTGGCAGCCTCTTCACCCGGCCGCTTGACCTTGTCCGCTTGGGGAGAAACGAACAAGGGGGCTGGCTCGCCCCCTTGTATATCCCCTCGACAAGTGTTTTTCGAAACTACTTCAGCGCCTTGAAACGGATGCGCCTGGGCCTGGCAGCCTCTTCACCCAGCCGCTTGACCTTGTCCGCTTCATACTCCTGGTAATTGCCGGCGAAGAACTCCACCTTGGAGTCGCCCTCGAAGGCCAGGACATGCGTGGCGATGCGATCGAGGAACCAGCGGTCGTGCGAGATCACCAGCACACAGCCGGCAAATTCGAGCAGCGCATCCTCGAGCGCGCGCAGCGTCTCCACGTCGAGGTCGTTTGACGGTTCGTCCAGCAGCAGCACGTTGCCGCCTTCGATCAGCGTCTTGGCCATGTGCAGCCGGCCACGCTCGCCCCCCGACAACTGCCCGACCTTCTTGCCCTGGTCGGTGCCCTTGAAGTTGAAGCGGCCGAGGTAGGCGCGTGACGGCATCTCGAACTTGCCCACAGTCAGCAGGTCGGAACCGCCCGTGACGTAGTCGAACACGGTCTTGTCGGCCTCGAGCGCGTCACGCGACTGGTCGACGAAGGCCAGCTTCACGGTCGGGCCGACCACCACTTCGCCGCTGTCGGGCTTCTCGCGACCGGCGATCATGCGGAACAGCGTCGACTTGCCGGCGCCGTTGGGGCCGATGATGCCGACGATGGCGCCCTGCGGCACGCTGAACGACAGCTTGTCGATCAGCTGCCGGTCGCCCGCAGCTTCGTTACGGAATCCCTTAGAGACATCCTTGAACTCGATGACCTTGTCGCCGAGGCGCTCGGCCACCGGGATGAAGATTTCCGACGTTTCGTTGCGCTTCTGGTATTCATAGGAGCTCATTTCCTCGAAGCGCGACAGGCGCGCCTTGCTCTTGGCCTGGCGCGCCTTCGGATTCTGGCGCACCCACTCCAGTTCCTTCTTGATGGTCTTCTGGCGCGCCGACTCGCTGGCCTCCTCCCGTTTGAGGCGGGCCTCCTTTTGCTCCAGCCAGGAACTGTAATTGCCCTCCCACGGAATTCCCGTGCCGCGGTCGAGCTCGAGGATCCACTGCGCCGCATTGTCGAGGAAGTAGCGGTCGTGGGTCACCGCCACGACCGTGCCCGGGAATTTGTGCAGGAACTGCTCCAGCCACTCCACGCTCTCGGCATCGAGGTGGTTGGTCGGCTCATCCAGCAGCAGGATATCGGGCTTGGACAACAGCAGGCGGCAAAGCGCCACGCGCCGCTTCTCGCCGCCCGAGAGCGGTCCGATCCTTGCCTCCCATGGCGCAAGACGCAGCGCATCGGCGGCGACTTCCATTTGCAGCTCGGCGCTGTCGGCGTGCGAGGCGTTGACAATGGCCTCCAGTTCGGCCTGCTCGGCCGCCAGCTTGTCGAAGTCGGCGTCGGGCTCGGCGTATGCCGCGTAGACCTCCTCCAGCCGCTTCTTCGCCGTGAACACGTCGCCGAGGCCCTCCTCGACGATCTCGCGAACGGTCTTGTCGGCATCCAGCTTGGGTTCCTGCGGCAGGTAGCCGATCTTCATGTTCGGCATGGGCACCACTTCGCCCTCGAAGTCCTTGTCCTCTCCCGCCATGATGCGCAGCAGCGTCGACTTCCCCGATCCGTTCAGGCCGAGGACGCCGATCTTGGCGCCGGGGAAGAAGTTCAGCGAGATGTTCTTGATGATGGTGCGCTTGGGAGGAACGATCTTCCCGACCCGGCGCATGGTGTAGACGTATTGGGCCATGAGTTGCGACCTGCAGAGTGAAATGAGGCGGGAATTCTCTCACTAACAGCCTCCCTGCGGGGCCGCTTGACGCCACGTGACGCTGCGTGACGGTTGGTGGATGCTGTTGCCCGCGGACACCCGGCCGCCTGCATTCGGGCCGGCGACTACGCGGCAGGCGCGATCGCCGCCGAGGCAAAGGCAGGCCCGGCGAACGCACTTCCCGATGCGCTTCCTTTGTCGGCGTGTTGCAATCCTCAATGCGAGTCGGACCGCGGGGTCGTGGTACTCTTTTGTCGATGCAGGAACAGCTGCAATAGCATGTGAAGACAGGCAATGGGAGCGCGCAATGAACGAGAACAGCATCACCTACGACGTCCACTGGCCGCTGGCGCGGTCGACGGAAAAGGGCGTGGCGATGAACGCGCGCTTTGCCGACACCAAAGCCAAGCGCATCGGCTTCGTCTGGGACTACGTTTTCCGCGGCGACCACATGTTCCCGCTGATCCAGGCCGGACTGGCCGAGAAGTATCCGGGTAGCGAGTTCGTGCCCTATACCGCCTTCGGCAATGCCCACGGGCATGACGAGCGCGAGATGCTGGCGGCCCTGCCGGGGCGGCTGAAAGCCGAGAAGGTCGACGCCGTCGTCGTCGGCGTCGGGGCCTGAGGGAGCTGCACGCCCGCCGTGTTGCGGGCAACCAAGATCGCCGAGGAAACCGGAGTCCCCGGGGTGGCCATCGTGTCCACCGGGTTCATGAAGCAGGCCAAGGCCACGGCGCGCGCCATGGGCGTGCCCGACATCAGCATTGCCGAGTATCCGGGGGTCATCCCGATGGACTCGGCCGACACGCTGGCCGACAAGGTCTGGAACAGCGTGGTGCCTGCGGTGGTGGAGGCGCTGTCGACCAACACCACGCAGTCGGCGGCCGACGAGGCCGAACCGGGCCCGCGCGACCTGGTGTTCAGCGGCACGCTGGACGAGGTTCAGGAATACTTCGATGCGCGGGAATGGTCGGACGGACTGCCGATCGTGCCGCCGACCAAGGCCAAGGTGGAGGCCTTCCTGGCATGGACGGACCGCGACCCGGGTGAGGTGATCGGGGTGCTGCCGCCGGAGTTCCGCGAGGCCACGGTGTGGTCGGTGGCGGTGAACGGCGTGATGGCCGGCTGCCGGCCCGAGTACATGCCCATCTTGCTGGGCATTGCCGAAGCCATATCCGACCCCGAGTTCCGCCTCGTAGACGCCGGCGCCACGCCCGGCTGGGAGCCCCTGGTCGTCGTGAGCGGCCAGATAGTCGATGCCCTCGAGTTCAACACCG
>Ga0194132_10006542_pt1 | contig 18005 bp, 30 predicted proteins | sample TA2KigOf80mmetaG_FD_148612 | JGI IMG/M metagenome (GOLD analysis project Ga0194132, IMG submission 148612) | Freshwater microbial communities from Lake Tanganyika, Tanzania - TA2015054 Kigoma Offshore 80m | ecosystem: Environmental > Aquatic > Freshwater > Lake | place: Tanzania: Lake...
TTCCCAGAACATCGCATCAACATCATCGACACCCCGGGCCACGTCGACTTCACCATCGAGGTCGAGCGCTCGATGCGCGTGCTGGACGGCGCGTGCATGGTGTATTGCGCGGTGGGCGGCGTGCAGCCGCAGTCGGAAACCGTGTGGCGCCAAGCGAACAAGTACAAAGTGCCGCGGCTCGCCTTCGTCAATAAAATGGATCGTACCGGTGCGAACTTCTTCCGCGTGCATGACCAGATGCGTGCGCGCCTTAAGGCGAATCCGATTCCTATTCAAGTGCCCATCGGTGCCGAGGAAAAATTCGCCGGTGTTGTTGATCTGATCAAGATGAAAGCCATCGTGTGGGACGAGGCGAACCAGGGCACCAAGTTCGAATACGAGGATATCCCCGACGAGCTCAAGGCGGAAGCCGAAGAGTGGCGCGAGAAAATGCTCGAAGCCGCGGCGGAAGCCGACGAAGAGTTGATGAACAAATACCTTGAAGGCGAGGGCTTGAGCGAAGCCGACATCAAAAAGGGCTTGCGCAAGCGCACCATCGCCGGGGAAATCGTGCCCATGCTGTGCGGCTCGGCTTTCAAGAACAAAGGCGTGCAGGCGATGCTGGATGCCGTGATCGAGCTGCTGCCCTCGCCCGTGGACATTCCCGCGGTGAAGGGCACGGACGATCACGAAAAAGAAGTCACGCGCAAGGCGGATGACAGCGAAAAATTCTCCGCGCTGGCGTTTAAGTTGATGACCGATCCGTTCGTCGGCCAGCTCACGTTTATTCGCGTCTACTCCGGCGTGTTGAAATCTGGCGATTCGGTGTTCAACCCGATCAAAGGCAAAAAAGACCGCATCGGCCGCTTGCTGCAAATGCACGCCAACGAGCGCGAGGAAATCAGCGAAGTGCGCGCCGGCGACATCGCCGCGTGCGTGGGCTTGAAGGAAGTGATCACCGGCGAAACGCTGTGCGACCCGGATCATTCGATCATCCTCGAACGCATGATTTTCCCCGAGCCGGTGATTTCGCAGGCGGTCGAACCCAAGACCAAGGCAGACCAGGAGAAAATGGGTCTGGCGCTGCAGCGTCTCGCGCGCGAAGACCCGTCGTTCCGTGTGCGCACCGACGAAGAGTCGGGGCAGACGATTATTTCGGGCATGGGCGAGCTGCATCTTGAAATCATTGTCGACCGCATGAAGCGCGAGTTCAGTGTCGAGGCTTCGGTGGGTAAGCCGCAAGTGGCGTACCGCGAAACCATCAAGAAGGCCTGCGACAAAGTCGAGGGTAAGTTCGTCAAGCAATCGGGTGGCCGTGGTCAGTATGGTCACGTGTGGCTTAAGGTTGAGCCGAATGAAAAAGGCAAGGGCTTTGAGTTCGTCGATGCCATCAAGGGCGGTTCGGTGCCGCGTGAGTACATCCCGGCGGTGCAAAAGGGCGTGGTCGATACCATTCCCAACGGCGTGCTGGCGGGCTTCCCTGTGGTGGACGTAAAAGTCACGCTGTTCGACGGCTCTTTCCACGAAGTCGACTCCAACGAAAACGCCTTCAAGATGGCAGGTTCAATGGCGTTCAAGGAAGGCATGCGCCGCGCCACGCCGGCGTTGCTCGAGCCGATCATGGATGTTGAGGTGGAGACGCCGGAAGATTTCATGGGCAACGTGGTGGGCGATTTGAACTCCCGCCGCGGCGTGATCATGGGCATGGACGATGTCGCCGGCGGCGGCAAGACCGTGCGCGCGGAAGTGCCGCTGTCCGACATGTTTGGCTATTCGACACAACTGCGTTCGCTGACGCAGGGCCGTGCGACTTACACCATGGAGTTCAAGCACTACTCCGAAGCGCCCAAGAATGTCGCGGAAGCGATCATCGCCAAGTACACCGGCAAAGATAAAGACGAAAAGTAATCAGGAAATCGGAAGGAAAAGACCATGGCCAAAGGCAAATTTGAGCGGACCAAGCCGCACGTGAACGTAGGGACGATAGGGCACGTTGATCACGGCAAGACCACCTTGACGGCGGCGATCACCACCGTGCTGTCGAAGAAATTTGGCGGCGAAGCCAAGGCGTACGACCAAATTGACGCTGCTCCCGAAGAAAAGGCGCGCGGCATCACGATTAACACCGCCCACGTCGAGTATGAGACTGAAAAGCGCCACTACGCCCACGTTGACTGCCCGGGCCACGCCGACTACGTCAAGAACATGATTACCGGTGCCGCGCAAATGGACGGCGCCATCCTCGTGGTGAGTGCCGCCGACGGCCCCATGCCGCAAACGCGCGAACACATCCTGCTGGCGCGTCAAGTGGGCGTGCCCTACATCATCGTGTTCATGAACAAAGCCGACATGGTCGACGACAAAGAACTCCTGGAACTCGTCGAAATGGAAGTGCGCGAACTGCTCTCCAAATACGAATTCCCGGGCGACGACACTCCCATCATCATCGGCAGCGCCTTAAAAGCCATGGAAGGCGACAAAGGCGACATGGGCGAAGGCGCGATCTTCAAACTGGCCGAAGCCCTGGACAGCTACATCCCCGAACCCAAGCGCGCCCTGGACGGCACCTTCCTCATGCCCGTGGAAGACGTCTTTTCCATCAGCGGCCGTGGCACCGTGGTAACGGGCCGGGTTGAGCGCGGCATCATCAAAGTTGGCGAAGAAATCGAAATTGTCGGCCTTAAAGCCACGCAAAAGACCGTATGCACCGGCGTTGAAATGTTCAGAAAACTGCTGGACCAGGGCCAGGCGGGCGACAACGTCGGCATCCTGTTAAGAGGCACCAAGCGTGAAGACGTCGAGCGTGGTCAAGTGTTGGCGAAGCCTGCGAGCATCACCCCGCACACCAAATTCACGGCCGAGATCTACGTGTTATCCAAGGATGAAGGTGGCCGTCACACCCCGTTCTTCCAGGGCTACCGGCCGCAGTTTTACTTTCGCACGACAGACGTGACGGGCTCGATCGAACTGCCGCAAGGCACGGAGATGGTGATGCCTGGGGACAACATCTCGATCACGGTCAGTTTGATTCAGCCGATCGCGATGGAAGAGGGGCTGCGCTTTGCGATTCGCGAGGGTGGCAGAACCGTCGGCGCGGGCGTGGTGGCGAAAATCATCGAGTAATCATCAATGGCTCTCAAAAACCAAAAAATCCGTATCCGGTTAAAAGCGTTCGACTACCGGTTGATCGATCAGTCGGCGCTGGAAATCGTCGATACGGCCAAGCGCACTGGCGCCGTGGTCAAAGGCCCGGTGCCGCTGCCCACGCGCAAGGAGCGTTTTGATTTGCTGCGTTCGCCGCATGTGAACAAAACCTCGCGCGATCAAATGGAAATTCGTACGCATTTGCGTTTGATGGACATCATCGACCCCACCGATAAAACGGTGGACGCGCTGATGAAGTTGGACCTCCCCGCTGGGGTTGACGTGGAAATTAAGGTGTAATGCGGTAATGTTTTAAGCGTCGCGGCAAACGCTGCGACGAGTTGAACTAAAAACGAGTTGCTGGTCAATTGTAACCAGCGCCTTTTTAAAAGGTAAATAAAATCATGAACTTAGGTCTGGTTGGCCGAAAAATCGGCATGACCCGCGTATTCACCGACGACGGTGATACCGTGCCGGTGACCGTGGTCGATGTGTCGAACAATCGCGTCACGCAGCTGAAAACGCCGGATACCGACGGCTATGCCGCGGTGCAAGTGGCGTTTGGCAAGCGTCGTGCAAGCCGTGTGATCAAACCTGCCGCGGGGCATTTCGCCAAAGCGAGTGTCGAAGCCGGCAGCACGCTGCGTGAATTTCGTGTTACACCCGAAAAACTAGCCGAGCTCAAAGTGGGCGGGGTAGTGGCCGCGAACCTGTTCGAGGTCGGCCAGATGGTCGACGTCACCGGTGTGTCGCAAGGCAAGGGCTTTCAGGGCGCGATCAAGCGGCACAACTTTTCGTCGAATCGCGCAAGCCACGGCAACTCGCGTTCGCACAACACGGTGGGCTCGATCAGCATGGCGCAGGATCCGGGCCGCGTGTTTCCGGGCAAAAAAATGCCGGGCCACATGGGTGCGGTGAAGCGTACTGCGCAAAGCTTGCAAATCGTGCGCATCGATGAAGCGCGGCAACTGCTGTTGATTCGCGGTGCAGTGCCCGGTTCACGTGGCGGCGATGTCATCGTGGTGCCGGCCAAGCGTGCGAAGAGGGTTGCGGCCGCCAAGCCTGCGGCCAAAGCCGATGGCAAGAAGAAATAAAGGCGCGCGATCATGGAACTTAATTTAATCAACGATCAAGGCCAGGCGACGTCGAAAGTTGCGGCGTCAGACGCGACCTTCGGCCGTGAATACAACGAAGCGCTGGTGCACCAAGTGGTGACCGCGTATCTCGCCAACGCGCGCCAGGGCACGCGTGCGCAAAAAGACCGTGGTGAAGTTAAACACTCCACCAAAAAACCGTTCCGTCAAAAAGGCACGGGCCGCGCGCGCGCCGGTATGACCTCCAGCCCGTTGTGGCGCGGCGGTGGCCGGATTTTTCCGAACCGCCCCGACGAAAACTTTAGCCACAAGTTGAATCGCAAAATGTATCGCGCGGGTGTGTGCGCCATTTTGTCGCAGCTCGCGCGCGAAGAGCGGCTGGTGGTGGTCGATACCTTTGCGCTCGATGCACCCAAGACCAAGCTGCTGGCGCAAAAGTTAAAGGGCATGGGCTTAGATAATGTGCTGATTATCACCGACACGTTGGATGACAACCTGCGTTTGTCCTCGCGCAATCTGCACTACGTGAGCGTGGCAGCGCCGAGCGAGGCCGATCCGGTGACGCTGATTCGTCACGACAAAGTCGTGGTGACGCGTAACGCGGTTGCCAAGATCGAGGAGATGCTGGCATGAAAAGCGCTGTGAAAACTTATAGCCAGGAGCGCTTGGCCCAAGTGCTGTTGGCGCCCGTGGTGTCGGAAAAAGGCACGTTCGTCGGCGAAAAGCACAATCAATTCGTGTTTCGTGTGGCGTTCGACGCAACCAAGCCGGAAGTCAAGGCGGCGGTCGAGTTGTTGTTCAGCCCCAAGGACAAGAAACTCGAAGTGCAAAGCGTGCGCATTGTCAATGTGAAAAGCAAGGAAAAGCGCATGGGCCGTTTTGTCGGTCGCCGCGGCGGCTGGAAAAAAGCCTATGTGGGCCTGAAGGCGGGGCAAGACATCAACTTCGCTGCAGGGGAGAACCAATAATGCTAGTCAAAGTTAAACCGACATCCCCCGGCCGCCGTGGCTTGGTCAAGGTAGTGACACCGGGCTTACACAAAGGTAAGCCGCACACGGCGCTGCTCGACAGCCAATCCAAGGCCGCGGGCCGCAACACTTATGGCCGCATTACCATGCGCCATCAGGGCGGCGGGCACAAGCAGCACTATCGCGTGATCGATTTTCGCCGCAACAAGGACGGCATCGCCGCCAAGGTCGAGCGTATCGAATACGATCCGAACCGCAGCGCGCATCTGGCGTTGCTGTGTTACGCCGATGGCGAGCGCCGCTACATCATCGCCACCAAAGGGTTGACCACGGGCACGCAGTTGGTGTCGGGCGCGGAAGCGCCGATCAAGGCGGGCAACGCAATGCCGCTGCGTAACGTGCCGGTGGGTAGCACGATTTGCTGTGTGGAAATGATGCCGGGCAAGGGCGCGCAAATCGCGCGCTCGGCGGGCACCTCGGTGCAATTGCTGGCGCGTGATGGCGATTACGCGCAGTTGCGATTGCGCTCCGGAGAAATCCGCAAGGTGCATGTGAATTGCCGCGCGACGCTGGGTGAGGTCGGCAACGAAGAGCATTCGCTGGAATCCATCGGCAAGGCGGGCCGTGTGCGTTGGCGCGGCGTGCGCCCGACGGTGCGCGGCGTGGCGATGAACCCGATCGACCATCCGCATGGTGGCGGCGAGGGCCGCACCGCGGCGGCGCAAGCGCCGGTGAGTCCGTGGGGCGTGATGTGCAAGGGTTACAAGACGCGCAAGGTCAAACGCACCAATAACATGATCGTGCGCCGGCGCAACTCGAAGGCGGCGGGCTAACAGGAGAAACAATAGCAATGGCACGTTCCATCAAAAAAGGCCCGTTTGTCGACCATCACCTGATGAAAAAGGTAGAGACCGCGCGCGCGGCCTCTGATAAGCGCCCGATCAAAACTTGGTCGCGTCGTTCGACCATACTACCCGATTTCGTCGGCTTGACGATCGCGGTGCATAACGGCAAGCAGCATATTCCGGTGTACGTAACGGAGAACATGGTAGGGCACAAGCTGGGCGAGTTTTCGCACACGCGCGTGTTCAAGGGCCACTCCAAGTCCGGTGGGGCGGGGGACAAAAAATCCGCACCCACGCCGGCGGCCCGGTAAGCGGAGAAGCACATGCAAACATCAGCAACATTGCGCGGCGTGCGGCTGTCGGCTCAAAAGGGCCGGCTGGTGGCCGATATGATTCGCGGCCAGGCCGTGGAGAACGCCTTGAATATCTTGCAGTTTTCGCCCAAGAAGGGTGCGGCGATCGTGCGCAAGGTGCTCGAGTCGGCGATTGCCAATGCCGAACACAACGACGGCGCCGATATCGATGAGTTGAAGATAACCAAAATCTTTGTGGAAAAGGGCCCGGTGCTCAAGCGCTTTCATGCGCGCGCCAAGGGCCGCGGCATGCGCGTGTTGAAGCACTCGTGCCACATTTTTCTGACGGTCGGGGACGGAAGGAACTAGCATGGGTCAAAAAATACATCCCACCGGTTTTCGCTTGGCGGTGACGCGGGATTGGGCATCACTCTGGTACGCCAACGACCGTAACTTTTCCGGCATGCTGCTGGAAGACATCAAGGTTCGCGATTTCCTGAAAGAAAAACTCGGCCATGCGGCGGTTTCGCGCGTGGTGATCGAGCGTCCGGCGAAAAACGCGCGCATCACGATACACAGCGCGCGTCCCGGCGTGGTCATCGGTAAAAAGGGCGAGGACATCGAAACGTTGAAAGGCACGCTGCAAAAAATGCTGCGTGTGCCGGTGCATGTGAATATCGAAGAGGTGCGCAAGCCCGAACTCGATGCGCAACTGATCGCCGACTCGATTGCACAACAACTGCAAAAGCGTATCATGTTCCGCCGCGCCATGAAGCGCGCGATCACCAATGCCATGCGCTTGGGCGCGCAAGGTATCAAGATCATGAGCGCCGGGCGCTTGAACGGCATCGAAATCGCCCGCACCGAGTGGTATCGCGAGGGCCGCGTGCCACTGCACACGCTGCGCGCCGGCATTCAATATGGTTTCTCGGAAGCGAAAACCACATACGGTGTGATCGGCATCAAGGTGTGGGTCTACCAAGGCGAAGTGCTGGGCAAAAACGAGCAGCCCGCGAACGCGCCGGGCGCGGCGCCGGCTGCCGATGCCCCGCCGCCCCCCAGAAAACCGCGTAGTAAGCCAGGAGCAAGACGTGCTACAGCCAGCCAGACGTAAATACCGTAAAGAACAAAAAGGCCGTAACAAGGGCATCGCGACCCGCGGCGCCAAGGTGAGCTTCGGCGACTTTGGGTTAAAGGCAACGGGCCGCGGCCGCTTGACCGCACGCCAGATCGAGGCCGCGCGTCGCGCCATGACGCGTCACATCAAGCGTGGTGGCCGCATTTGGATCCGCATTTTTCCGGACAAACCGATTTCGAGCAAACCGGCGGAAGTGCGCATGGGTAACGGCAAGGGCAATCCGGAGTACTGGGTAGCCGAAATTCAGCCGGGTAAAGTGCTATACGAAATGGACGGCGTGAACGAGACAACGGCCAAAGAGGCGTTTCGTCTGGCGGCAGCGAAGCTGCCGATCTCGACCATTTTTGTGCAACGCCAGGTCGGAGCTTAAGTCATGAAAGCAAGCGAGTTGCGCGGCAAGTCCGTGGACGAATTGAAGCAGGAACTGCAATCGTTGCTAAAGGCGCAGTTTTCGTTGCGCATGCAAAAAGCAACCCAGCAGTTGGCCAATACCAGCCAGATAGGCAAAACGCGGCGCGACATCGCGCGTGTGTGCACCCTGCTGGCCGAAAAAGGAAATGGGTAAAACCGTATGAGCAAAGCTACCGAACAGCGCGTCAACAAACGCACGCTGACCGGCCGTGTGGTCAGCGACAAAATGGATAAGACCGTGACCGTGCTGGTCGAGCGGCGGGTCAAGCACGAGCTTTACGGCAAATTCGTGACGCGTTCCAAAAAATACCACGCGCACGACGAAAAAAACGAATTTCACCTCGGCGACACCGTCACTATCGAGGAATGCCGTCCGCTCGCCAAAACCAAGTCTTGGCGGGTGACTAACCTGGTGGAAAAGGCGCGGACGGTATAGCGTTTCTTGGACTTTTGAGTTGGCAACGATGGCGGTGGGTGTTATAATATTCGCCTTTCACCGCTCGCGCTGTATTACTTGTTGAAACAGGTTTGGGTAGCGGTAATCGTAGCGATAACTACTGGCCCCTTAGATGTAGCGTATACGTGGCGTATGGCTGCGTATATGACGCGGCGTAGCGGGCTCCAATACTGATCTGATGCTTGGGGTTGTGGTCAAAGCCCGCTGCCGGATCAAGTTGGATGAGAGAACAAACGGCAAAATGCGGCGCTGATGCGCAGCTTTTAGGCGAGAAGCAAACATGATTCAGATGCAGTCCGTATTGGATGTTGCTGACAACACCGGCGCTCGCGCCGTGATGTGCATCAAGGTGCTGGGTGGCTCCAAGCGGCGTTATGCCGGCATCGGCGATGTGATCAAGGTCAGCATTAAAGAAGCCGCGCCGCGCGGCCGCGTCAAAAAAGGCGAGGTCTATGACGCGGTGGTGGTGCGCACGGCCAAGGGCGTGCGCCGCGCGGATGGTTCGCTGGTGAAATTCGATTCGAACGCGGCGGTGCTCCTCAACCAGAAGTTGGAGCCCATCGGCACGCGTATTTTCGGGCCGGTGACGCGTGAACTGCGCACCGAACGCTTTATGAAAATAGTGTCGTTGGCGCCGGAAGTGATTTAAGGAGCGGGGCGTGAACAAAATTAAAAAAGGTGACGACGTCGTCATCACCAGCGGGCGCGACAAAGGCAAGCGCGGCACGGTGCTGCGCTTGTTGGCCGATAGTCAGGTGGTGGTGGAAGGCATCAACAAGGTCAAGAAGCACCAGCGGCCGAACCCGATGAAAAACACCCAGGGTGGCATCATCGATAAGGAAATGCCGCTGCATATCTCGAATGTCGCGCTGTTTAATCCGGCCACTAAAAAAGCCGATCGCGTTGGGGTCAAGGTGTTGGAAGACAAAAGGCGTGTGCGCTACTTCAAGTCCAACGGCGAAGTCATAGACGTGTGAGTGTAGTATGAGCGAACAGAAAGAACCCAAAGCGCCAAAGGCGCCCAAGCAGGCAAAGCCCGCCCGCGAGCCCAAGGGCAAGACAGGCGCGCAAACTCAGGCGGACGCGCCGGCACGGAAAGAAAAGTCTGGTGCCAAGCCGGCGGGCTCATCGCGGCTGTCGGCTTTTTACAAAGACACCGTGGTCAGCGAGCTCACGCAGAAGTTTGGCTACAAGACGGTGATGCAGGTGCCGCGCATCAAAAAGATCGTGCTCAACATGGGCGTGGGCGAGGCGGTGGCCGACAAGAAGATCATGGACAATGCCGTTTCCGACATGACCAAGATCGCCGGGCAAAAGCCGCTGGTGACCAAGTCGCGCAAGGCGATCGCCTCGTTCAAGATTCGCGAGAATTACCCGGTGGGCTGCATGGTGACGCTGCGCGGCTCGCGCATGTATGATTTTTTGGATCGCCTGGTTAACGTGGCGCTGCCGCGGGTGCGCGACTTCCGTGGCATTTCGGGCCGCAGCTTTGACGGCATGGGCAATTACAACATGGGCGTCAAGGAGCAGATTATTTTCCCGGAAATCGAGTACGACAAGATCGACGCGATCCGTGGGATGAATATCACAATTACCACCTCGGCCAAGAGCGACGACGAAGCAAAAGCGTTGTTGGCCGCGTTTAAATTTCCGTTCAGGAACTAATCAGGTAACAGGTAGGCAGAAGGATGGGGCTCGTATATGGCAAAAACTTCCATTGTTAATCGCAACGAACAACGCAAGGCGACGGTGAAAAAATTCGCCGCCAAGCGCAAGGCGCTGCATGACGCTGCGAACGATCAATCGTTGTCGCCGGAAGAGCGGTATGAGGCGCGGCTTAAGCTGCAGAAGCTGCCGCGAAACGCGAGCCCGGTGCGTGTGCGTAACCGTTGCGCGTTGACGGGGCGCCCGCGCGGGACGTTTCGCAAGTTCGGGCTTGCGCGCGGCAAGTTGCGCGACATTGCCATGCGCGGGGAAATCCCAGGCATCATCAAGGCAAGCTGGTAGTTGTGGCGCGCAAGCGCAACTGAGCGAAAAGCAACCAAGGCCAGGAAGCAGGAGAAGATTGCATGAGTATGAGTGATCCGGTCGCCGACATGCTAACGCGCATACGCAATGCGCAGCAGTCGGAGAAACAATCGGTGGCGGTGCCGACCAGTAAACTGAAGACGGCGATTGCCAAAGTGCTCAAGGATGAGGGGTACATCGAGGATTTCGCCGTGCGCAATCAAGACGGCAAATCGCACCTCGATATCAGCCTTAAGTATTACGCGGGTCGTCCGGTTATCGAAAAAATCGAGCGCGTGAGCCGCCCGGGGCTGCGTATTTACAAGCCGTCCAAGGAGATTCCGGTGGTGATGAACGGCTTGGGCGTGGCGATTGTATCCACCTCCAAGGGCGTGATGACCGATCGCAAGGCGCGCGGCATGGGCGTGGGCGGCGAAGTGCTGTGCATCGTGGCCTGAGTGTGACTAAGAGCGAATCAGAGAACGGAGCCAGAACATGTCACGCGTAGCCAATAATCCGGTGCCCATCCCCGAGAAGGTGGATGTCACCATCAATGCCGCCGAGATTTCGGTGAAGGGGCCGCTGGGCAACCTGTCGCAAAAGCTCTCGCCCAAGGTGCAAGTTAAAAAAGTGGAAAACCGCATCGAGTTCGCGGCCAATGAAAACTCCAATCAAGCACACGCGATGTCGGGTACCATGCGTGCGCTGGTGTCGAATATGGTGACCGGCGTTTCCAAAGGGTTTGAAAAGCGGCTGTCGCTGGTGGGCGTGGGTTATCGTGCGCAGGCGCAAGGCGACAAACTCAATCTCACATTGGGCTTTTCGCACCCGGTGGTGCACCAGTTGCCGCAAGGCGTGAAAGCGGAAACGCCGACGCAGACCGAAATCGTCATCAAGGGCGCGGATCGTCAGCAAGTGGGCCAGGTCGCCGCCAATATCCGCGCTTATCGCAGCCCCGAGCCGTATAAGGGCAAGGGCGTGCGCTATGTGGGTGAGCAAATTGTGCTCAAGGAAACCAAGAAGAAGTAAGGCTACGCCATGATCGACAAAAAAACATCGCGCTTGCGCCGTTCGCGCCGCACCCGCGCAAAGATCGCAGAGTTAAAGACGGTGCGCCTGACGGTCAACCGTTCCAACGCGCACATCTATGCGCAAGTGATCGATGCGAGCGGTGGCAAGGTGCTCGCATCGGCCTCGTCCGCGGAAAAAGCGCTGCGTGGCGAGTTGAAAAACGGCGGCAACGTCAAAGCGGCCGCGATCGTGGGTAAACTGATCGCCGAGAAGGCGAAACAAGCCGGTGTCGAGGCCGTAGCCTTCGACCGTTCGGGTTACCGTTTTCATGGCCGGGTAAAGGCGCTGGCCGAAGCCGCGCGCGAAGCCGGACTTAAGTTTTAGGCGCTCCAGAGCGTTCCAGGATTAGGATCATTCCATGGCGAAAATGCAAGCATCGAAAATGCAGACCGGTAACGAAGACCGGGGTGACGGCCTGCGCGAAAAAATGGTGACGATCAACCGCGTCACCAAGGTGGTGAAAGGCGGCCGTATCCTCGGTTTCGCCGCGCTGACCGTGGTCGGCGATGGCGATGGCGGCATCGGCATGGGCAAGGGCAAGTCGCGCGAAGTGCCGGTGGCGGTGCAAAAAGCGATGGACGAAGCACGCCGCAAAATGATCAAGGTGCAACTCAAAAACGGCACCCTGCAGCACACTGTGCTTGGCCGGCATGGCGCGGCCAAGGTGTTCATGCAACCCGCGCATGAGGGCACGGGCATTATCGCCGGCGGTCCGGTGCGCGCCGTGTTGGAAGTGATGGGCGTTACCAACATTCTGGCGAAGTGCCAGGGTTCGACCAACCCGTACAACGTGGTGCGCGCCACTATCGACGGTTTGACCCGGATGAATACGCCCGCCGAAATCGCCGCCAAGCGCGGCAAGACGGTGGAAGAGATTACAGGCTAAGGCAGGCTCAGGTGTGACTATGGCGGATGGTAAAAAAATCAAGCTCAAACTGGTGCGCAGTCTGATCGGCACCAAAGGTGATCATCGTTTGTGCGTGCGCGGGCTCGGCCTGCGGCGCATCAATCATCAGGTTGAGGTGCTCGACACACCGGCCAACCGCGGCATGATCAATAAAGTGTCGTACTTGATAAAAATAGTTTAAAATCAAATACTTACGATACAAGAGTTGCGGCCATGAAATTGAATACGATTAAACCCGCTAAGGGCTCCAAACATTCGCGCAAGCGCGTGGGGCGTGGCACGGGTTGCGGTTTGGGAAAAACCGCGGGGCGCGGGCACAAGGGGCAACGCGCGCGCGCCGGCGGCTTTCACAAAGTCGGCTTCGAGGGCGGTCAAATGCCGTTGCATCGCCGTTTGCCCAAGCGCGGCTTTTTGTCGGTGACGGCGGGCGACACTGCGGAAGTTCGTTTGGGCGATTTGCAAGCGCTAAGCGCGGAAGTGATTGATCTGAAAACGTTGATCGACGCGGGCCTTGCGCACGCGCAGGCGCTGCAAGCGAAAGTGATTCTCGCGGGCAACATCGAACGCAAGATCGCGTTAAAAGGTGTGCGGGTCAGCAAGGGTGCGCGCGCCGCAATTGAAAAAGCAGGCGGCAGCGTGGAATTGCCGGTGGACAAGGCCGTGGTAAAAAAATTGCCTAAAAAAGCGGCACCGGCGCAAGTGTAACGATTCAAACATAACTGACGACAGGTTAAGCCATTGGCTGTTGGTGACTCACTGCTGGCATCGGGAAAATTCGGCGATCTGAAGCGCCGGCTCCTGTTTTTGATCGGCGCGTTGATCGTGTTCCGGATTGGTACGTACATTCCGGTGCCCGGCATCGACCAGACCGAGCTCGCCAATCTGTTCAATCAGCAACGCGGCGGCATTTTGGACATGTTCAACATGTTCTCGGGCGGCGCGTTGGAGCGCTTTTCGATTTTTGCCTTGGGCATCATGCCGTATATCTCGGCCTCGATCGTGATGCAGTTGCTGACGGTGGCCTCGCCCACGCTGGAAGCGCTGAAAAAAGAAGGCGAGGCCGGGCGTCGCAAAATCACCCAGTACACGCGTTATGGTACGTTCGGCCTGGCGCTGTTTCAAAGCATGGCGATCGCGATCGGCCTTGAGAGCCAGCGCAGTCTGGTGATCGACCCGGGCATGTTGTTCCGCATTACCGCGATGGTCACCTTGACCACCGGCACCATGTTCCTGATGTGGCTCGGTGAACAGATCACCGAGCGCGGCATCGGCAACGGGATTTCGCTGATCATTTTCGCCGGCATCGTCGCCGGGTTGCCGAGCGCGGTGGGTGGTTCGCTTGAGCTGGTGCGCACCGGTGCGATATCGATTCCCATTGCGCTGTTTATCGCCGCACTGGTGGTGGGCGTGACTTCGTTCGTGTGTTTCGTCGAGCGTGGCCAGCGCAAGATTCTGGTGAACTACGCCAAACGACAGGTCGGGCGCAAGGTGTATGGCGGGCAAAGCTCGCACCTGCCGTTAAAGCTCAACATGGCCGGGGTGATTCCGCCGATCTTCGCCTCTTCCATTATTTTGTTCCCCGCGACCATGGTGAGTTGGGTTGGCGATGGGTCTGCCGACTATAACTGGCTAAAGAATATTGCATCCACGCTTGCGCCCGGCCAGCCCGTTTACACCTTGCTCTATGCCACGGCGATTATTTTCTTCTGCTTTTTCTATACCGCGCTGGTGTTTAACCCGAAGGATACGGCGGATAACTTGAAAAAGAGCGGCGCCTTCGTGCCCGGCATCCGCCCCGGCGATCAAACCGCGCGTTACATCGAAAGAATCACCATGCGCCTGACGCTGGTAGGCGCGATCTACGTGACACTGGTGTGTTTGCTGCCGGAAATTCTGATCGTGTGGAAGCAGGTGCCGTTTTATTTCGGCGGCACATCGTTGTTGATTATCGTGGTGGTGACCATGGATTTCATGGCGCAGTTGCAGTCTTACATCATGTCGCATCAGTATGAAAGCCTGCTGAAAAAGGCGAACTTCAAAGGCGGCATGTTCCCCACACGCTAATGGCCAAGGAAGAAACCATACAAATGCAGGGTGAGATCGAGGAAACCCTGCCCAATGCAACCTTCCGCGTGAAGCTGGAAAACGGGCATGTGGTGTTGGGCCACATCTCCGGCAAAATGCGCATGCACTACATCCGCATTTTGCCCGGCGATAAGGTCACGGTGGAAATGACGCCCTACGATTTAACGCGCGGACGCATCGTGTTCCGCGCCAAGTAAGCGAGCAGAATTTAGGAGCAAAACATGAAAGTAATGGCATCGGTTAAGCGCATGTGCCGCAACTGCAAGATCGTTAAACGCAAGCGCGTGGTGCGCGTAATTTGCAAAGACCCGCGGCATAAACAACGCCAGGGTTAGCCTAGGGCGTTTTAAAAAAATCAATTAAATCAAGTGCTTACGTATTGAGGTTGTAACATGGCCCGTATCGGTGGCGTCAACATTCCGAATCATCAGCACGCGTGGATCGCGTTAACCGCGATTTACGGCGTCGGCAAGAGCCGCGCACATGTGATTTGCGCGGCGGCCGGCATTGAGGAAACGCGCAAGGTGAAGGATCTTTCGGATAGCGAAATGGACAAGCTGCGCGAGCAAGTGCAGAAGTTCGCCACCGAAGGCGATCTGCGCCGCGAAGGGTCGATGAACATCAAGCGCTTGATGGACTTGGGCACGTGGCGTGGCAAGCGTCATCGCGCGGGGCTGCCGGTGCGCGGCCAGCGCACGCGCACCAACGCGCGCACGCGCAAGGGCCCGCGCAAGGCGGCGGTGAAGCTGCAAAAAAGTACCACCGCTTAATCGATTGAATGGCACAACTGTTAACAGGTAAACACCGGTAATCACCTTATGGCAAAAGCAAGCACGCGAGTGCGCAAGAAGGTCAAGAAGAACGTCGCCGAGGGCATCGCCCACGTGCACGCGTCGTTCAACAACACCATCGTGACCATCACCGACCGCCAGGGCAACACGCTCGCTTGGGCGACCTCCGGCAGCAACGGCTTCAAGGGCTCGCGTAAGTCGACGCCGTTCGCCGCGCAGATCGCCTCGGAGCAATGCGGCAAGCTCGCGGTGGAGTGCGGCGTGAAAAATCTCGAAGTGCGCATCAAGGGCCCCGGCCCCGGGCGCGAGTCGGCGGTGCGTGCGCTCAATGCCGTCGGTTTCAAAATTACCCAAATTTCGGATGTGACGCCGGTGCCGCACAACGGCTGCCGCCCCCCGAAAAAGAGACGAGTTTAAGGAGTTCCAACGTGGCAAGGGATCTCGACGCAAAATGCAGGCAGTGCCGCCGCGAGGGCGAGAAATTGTTCCTCAAGGGCGAGAAGTGCTTCACCGACAAGTGCGCCATCGAGCGCCGCAATTATCCGCCGGGCCAGCACGGCCAGAAGCAAGGCCGGCTTTCGGGTTATGGCGTGCAACTGCGCGAAAAGCAAAAAATCCGCCGCATTTACGGTGTGCTTGAGCGGCAGTTTCGCAAGTCCTACGGCGAAGCCGCCGCGAGCAAGGGTGTCACCGGCGAAGCGTTGCTGCAAATGCTGGAAAGCCGCTTGGACACGGTGGTCTATCGCATGGGCTTTGGCGCCTCGCGCACCGAGGCGCGGCAAGTGGTGCGCCACAACTCGATTTTGGTGAACGGCAAGCGCGTGAACATTCCGTCATTCCAATGCAAGCCCGGCGACATGGTCGAAGTGGCCGAAGGCTCCAAGAGCCAGTTGCGCATCAAATCAGCGGCCGAAGCCGCGGAGTCGCGCGGACGTCCGGAGTGGGTCGAAGTCGATACCAAGGCGTTAAAAGGCACCTTCAAAAACCGGCCGGCGCGCGCGGAGCTGCCCTCCAGCATCAACGAATCGCTGGTGGTCGAGTTGTATTCGAAGTAATCAGGCCTTAGTTCATCAGTTTTAATCGAGGGGCACTTTTAACATGTCCAGCACCGCACTTCTGAAGCCTCGTATTATCGACGTTCAGAATCTATCGACGCATCATGCGCGGCTCACCATGGAGCCGTTCGAGCGCGGCTACGGCCACACGCTCGGCAACGCGCTGCGCCGCACGCTGCTTTCCTCCATGCCCGGCTATGCGGCCACCGAAGTCAGCATCTCCGGCGTGTTGCACGAGTACTCCACCATCGACGGCGTGCAAGAGGACGTGGTCGACATCCTGCTCAATTTGAAGGGCGTGGTGTTGAAGCTGCACAACCGCGACGAAGCCACTTTGTCGCTCAAGAAATCCGGCGAAGGCGTGGTCACCGCGAGCGATATCGAGCAGCAGCATGACGTTGAAATCATCAACCCCGATCACGTGATCGCGCACTTGGCGGCGGGCGGCAAGCTCGAATTGCAGATCAAGGTCGAGCGCGGCCGCGGTTATGTCGCCGCCACCACGCGTAAAGCCACCGAAGAAAGCCGCACCGTCGGCAACATCTTGCTCGACGCTTCGTTTAGCCCGGTGCGCCGCGTGAGTTACCAGGTTGAGTCGGCGCGCGTGGAGCAGCGCACCGATCTCGACAAGCTGGTGATGGATATCGAGACCAACGGCGCCATCGACCCCGAAGAAGCCGTGCGATACGCCGCGCGCATCATGGTCGAGCAGTTGTCGGTGTTCTCCGATCTCACCGGCACGCCGGCGTTGATCGAGGAAAAACGCGCGACCCAGGTCGACCCGGTGCTGCTGCGCCCGGTGGACGATCTAGAACTCACCGTGCGTTCGGCCAACTGCCTGAAGGCGGAAAACATTTACTACATCGGCGATTTGATCCAGCGCTCGGAGACCGAGTTGCTGAAAACGCCGAACCTCGGGCGCAAATCGCTCAACGAAATCAAGGAAGTGCTCGCCATGCGCGGGCTCACCTTGGGCATGCGGCTCGAGAACTGGCCGCCCGCCGGACTGAAGCAGCTTTAATTTCTCCGTTCGCCGGTAGAAAACTAAGGAATCATCATGCGTCACCGCCACGGATTACGTAAGCTCAACATGACCAGCAGCCATCGCCTGGCGATGCTGCGCAACATGGCGAACTCGCTGTTAAAGCACGAAGCGATCAAAACCACGCTGCCCAAGGCCAAGGAGTTGCGCCGCGTGGTCGAGCCCATCATCACGCTCGGCAAATCGCCCACGCTCGCCAACCGCCGCATGGCGTTTAACCGTTTGCGCGACCGCGACAACGTCACCAAACTCTTCGCCGAAATCGGGCCGCGCTACGCGCAGCGCAAGGGCGGCTATCTGCGCATTTTGAAGTTTGGTTTCCGTAAGGGCGACAACGCGCCAATGGCGTTTGTCGAGCTGGTGGATCGTCCGGCGCCGGTGGAAGTTAAGGCCGAGCCTGCAAAGGCTGAGCAAGCCGCAGCCTAACGCGCTATCGGGATAATAAAAGCCGGCATCTGGTGACAGGTGCCGGCTTTTTAACGCGTACTGCCCGGCATCGCGGCGGAGTAGGTATTTGTACCTTATTGATTTTATTTAATATTTTATCAGTAGTGTCCGGACGTTAATCGAATAAATTCAATTGGTTAGCGGACATGTCCGGAATTTCGTCGGCGACGATTTTGTTAAGCAGTTGATCCAATGGCATTTTCTCGAACATCGTGAGGCTCAAGATTTGTAGCATCTCATACAGGCTCGCCGACAGGTTAAGCCGCTTTTT
>Ga0194132_10006544_pt1 | contig 17998 bp, 14 predicted proteins | sample TA2KigOf80mmetaG_FD_148612 | JGI IMG/M metagenome (GOLD analysis project Ga0194132, IMG submission 148612) | Freshwater microbial communities from Lake Tanganyika, Tanzania - TA2015054 Kigoma Offshore 80m | ecosystem: Environmental > Aquatic > Freshwater > Lake | place: Tanzania: Lake...
AATATGTATTCTTTTGCTCTTTTTTCTTCATTTTTTGTAATTGTTTTCATACAAAAAATATTCGATTGAGAATATTTAAAATGCCGGCAATTTTTGTCGGCATACAAGGGGTATTAAACAATGGCTTTAACTCGTATTCAACAATCTCAAATTTCTGGCTCGTTGTCTTCTGCTATTAACGATTCACTCGACGCAGGCTCTAGCTTAGCTGGCCAGTTGACGTTAAAAGATGATCTCAATGCACTTCGCTCACAAATGAAGCGCGTCATTGGTAAAGATGCCTGGTACTCTGAACTTGACGGTTCACAAGATCTCGCTGACATCTACGCTGCGATGCGCGTCACCGGAGCGGCAACTACCTTCCAAGGCGACATTACGGTCGGCGGAAACAACATCAAGTCTTCCGGCGGAGACGTCGCGCTGACACTTGACGATGCTGCCGTGAGTGTTGCCGGTGACCTGATGGTCGGCGGAAACAACATCAAGTCTTCCGGCGGAGACGTCGCGCTGACACTTGACGATGCTGACGTGAGTGTTGCCGGTGACCTGATGGTCGGCGGAAACGACATCAAGTCTTCCGGCGGCGCGGTTGCGCTGACACTTGACGATGCTGACGTGAGTGTTGCCGGTGACCTGACGGTCGGCGGAAACGACATCAGGTCTTCCGGCGGCACTGTTGCGCTGACACTTGCCGATGCTGACGTGAGTGTTGCCGGTGACCTGATGGTCGGCGGAAACAACATCAAGTCTTCCGGCGGCACTGTTGCGCTGACACTTGCCGATGCTAACGTGAGTGTTGCCGGGGCGCTAAATGTCGGTGACTCTCTCTCGGTTGCTGGTGCATCCTTGTTGAATAGTCTCGCGGTTACAGGATCCTCAGGTTTAGCGGTCGCAGGTGCTTCTGCACTCGCCGGCGGCCTCACAACGACAACCCTCGCTGCATCAAGTAACGCGTACGTTGGCGGTGCGTTGACTGTCAATGGTAGTTCGACATCGTACATGAATAATCTCACAGTTTCAGGATCCGCCGGAATCCAAACGACAACCCTCGCTGCATCAAGTCACGCGGGTGTCAACGGGATGTTGGTTGTCAATGGTACTATGACTGTCAATGGTAGTTCGACATCGCGCATGAATAATCTCACAGTTTCAGGATCCGCCGGAATCCAAACGACAACCCTCGCTGCATCAAGTGACGCGGGTGTCAACGGGGCGTTGGTTGTCAATGGTGCTACTACGCTTTCAAGCACTCTAAACGCTGGTGCTTCTACACTCAGTTCGCTATTAGTGACGGGAAATGCGCAAGTTCAAGGTGATCTTCTTGTTCAAGGTTCATTCACGTATATCGAGACCGATAACATGAAGGTCAAGGATGCATTCATCTATCTCGCAACAGGATCTAACGGATCAGTCGATTCCGGTATCGTCCTTAGCAAGGGTGCTGGTTCTTCTTGGGACCTTGTGGTTGGACAAGACGGCGGAGCAGGAGAAATTATCTTCGCACAAGTTGCTCACAACGCTGATGGCACATCCCCGGCAGACCTTGATGGTTCGTCACTCGTTCCAGCTTGGCTGAGCAATGTCAAACTAGGTTCGGTTGAAGGTAGCTTGAACGGTTCATTGGCTGCTTCTGCTGCTGGCATTGAACTTACCTCTCCGGCGGGTAAGGATATTGCTATAGCTGCTACATCAGCTCTTTCGCTTGCATCAAATGGTAACGCAGCGATTAACTTCGCAGACGCAGAGCAAGCTCCATCAGGGTTTACGGCAACGACGATCGTAGGTATGCTTAATGAACTTCGTTCAGCAGCTTCAGGCGGAAGTCTTGCAAAGGCTTCTTATACTTCAAGCAACTTCGCAGACAACGTTCTCACCTTCTCGGGTCAAGGAACGTTGGCAGCAGCTCAGCATAAGTTTATCGATGTTTACCTCAACGGCGTTCTTATGGCGCCGGACGGAGACCTTACGGCACTCTCAACCACAGCAGTAACGTTTGACGCATCAATCGTCAACGCGCTCACGTCAGACGACGTGATTGTTGTTATTACGCGCGGCTGATAATCGATAAAATCAGAGACCAGAACTGACTAGTCTCGGGGGCCCGGAGGAAACTCCGGGCCTTTTATTTTTTCGTGTTAATATATTATGATAATTAACTGTGGTGGCGTTATGAATCAAGAAAACCAATTATATACAAAAGATGAATTAAACACAAGAATAAAGTTTCTAAATGAATTAATTGATGGTAAAACATCTCAATTAGAAATGATGAATGATGCATTAAAAAAAGTTGAAATTTTTTCTGCTGGTTCAAAGGACATCGGAAATAAAGTCGACGAATTTATCAGAGTCCAAAAGAAAGAATTGAATGAACTTGTAATTCAAGGAAAATTATCTGAAGAAATTAAAAACTTCACAGATTCGGTGATCAATATCATTCAAATATTCTCAAAAAAATCTTCAGAAGAAAATGAAAAATTACATTTTATAAGGCAAGGAGAATTTATTTTTTTAAGCCAAGAGATTGAAAGATTGACATCTTTAAAGAAAAATCATGAAGTTGCTTTAGAAAAAATGAATCAAAATGAAGTTAAAAAGACTTTTGAAGATGTTCACACAGAAATAGAAAAAGACGTGAAAAAAGAAGAAAAAATAAGAATAAGGCCAGACAAAGATCCCAATACGGTATTAGGAAGAACATCTATGCGTTTAGTCGAGGCTAGAAGAAAGAGCATAGAACTGTCTTCTACATCATCTGAAAATGTTTCGAAAAAAAAACAAAAAGGTAATTAATCAAATTAATTAATGCTTATAATGGGTTTGCGATTAATCAAACGCTACCGGAAACGGCTTGATATCTTAATGTGACTACCCAATCAATAGTCGTAGCAGCTTGACCGGTTACTTGCGCTACGATGTTTTGGCCTGAAGTTGTAAGTCCTGCGACATAAGTCACCGGGAGCTGTCCGATATTGATTGTATTATTTGTCGATCCTCACTTTGTCGATTATACCCATAATTGGTGTATTTAAAGAAATTGGCGAGTTATTCTCCTCGCGTATTCTTGGTGATTTTACCTGTGACTTCGTCGATTACATCGTCATCTTGTAATTTGTTTTTTAGATATACTCTAAGGATGACATTATTCAATTCAAGTTCAGCAATTTTTCGCTGATTTTCTGCAAAATATAATTTTTCTTTAGCAGACTTGATTACGTTTAATTCTTCTTGCGATATAGAAGGTTGATCTTTTTCTTCACTCATAAATACCTGCTAATGAACTGTAAATATAACAAAATTTTACGAAAAGTTAACCTGCATTTTTAGATTTCGTCGGGCGTTTCTACGACAGAGATTATCTCTTCCCATGTAGTCATAGTAGATTTAAGAAGTTGTTTTTTCTCTTGCTCATCTAAGCGGTCAAGAACGTTGACTGGTCCTCCCTTATAAACTGCGCCACAGTTCCCACATTCAAAATGCCAGCTTTTCCACACGTTGTTATATGAAGCTATTCTCCACACGTCGTATCCACACTCGCTGCAGTGCGGGCCCGCAGGACCAAATGTCGTTGTTGTGCCGCTAGATCCCCTCCATTTTGCGGCGCCAGAGTCTACAAACATAATGCCGCCGGAGGTGGGGTTGGATGATGGATTTACCGTTTTATTTCCAATAAAAATTACGTTTTGCCCACCCCCATACGTTGGGGTAAATCCCATCGCAATTGCAATATTTCCGTTACCAGCAAGGTCAAGCACCGTATGGCCAGTTCCAGAGTGCAATGTCAATGAAGAAGCGCCGGTCTTCGAACCTAAAGTGACAGCTTGAGCTGCTGCTCCTGTTGCGATGTTAGTCGTTCTAGCTTGGGCTCCTGTACCAATTGAGATAGCACCAGTTCCAGCATCTATCGTTGTAGATGAAGCACCTGTCGTCGAACCTAAAGTGACAGTTTGAGCTGCTGCCCCTGTTGCTATATTCGTCGTTCTAGCTTGGGCTCCTGTACCAATTGAGATAGCACCAGTTCCAGCGTGCAATGTCAACGCAGAAGACGTCGAAGTACTTCCTATTATAATCACAGATTTATCAGCGCTTCCGGCGATTTGAACGGTTTGAATCGCCCCAGCGTGGGTGACGGCGTCACCTATGCAAATAGTATTCGAACTCATTGATTGACCTATCGTTATTGTGCCAGTCTGCCCAGTGCCTCCGATGGTTATCACGCCTGACGTCGCCGCGCTTCCAGCGATAATATTTCCTGTGGCACCAGAGCTTATTGATATTCCTGCCGTGCCTGCTGACAGTGTTAAACTTGATGCGCCGTTGGTATTTCCGATACTGACCAGCGCCTTTCCCGTCCCAGCGGCGGCGGTCGCAACGTTTATAGTCTGCGTGTTCCCTGTCGCAGTCGTGGCGTTACCAACATTTATTGTGTTAGAACTAGTAGACCTTCCAACTATAATTGTTCCCGTTTGTGCTGTACCACCGAGCGTAACGTTTCCGGAAGTCATCGAAGTACAAACATTTAAGTCTGTGGCAACGTCAGCAGAAATATTATTCGCAATTAAACCCATATTTATCTTTTCACTTTCTATTATTTAAATAGAGCTGACCTCAGAACTTGAGAGTAGGGTCCTCGTCAAATTGAGGTATTGCTTCAAGAAGGAATTTGTAACGTTTGCCTGTTTTGTTGAATCGAATTGTGAGCATTTCTTCTTCTTCGATAAGGGTATAGTCTCCGCGGTCGTTCCTGAGGTGTAAGTCGCCCGTGTAGATGTTTGCCCAACGATTAGACTCAGAGCCTAAGTTATATGAGTTATCAGAAATCGGCAAAACGCTTGAATCGACTCTGCCTGTAAAAGTAATCGAATCGGTGTTTTCATTGCCGAGATCGACGTTGCCGTTCAGCGCAGCAAGGCCTGTGACGTCGAGTGTACCACCGATGGTGGTGTTACCAGTACCATCAGCAACTGTAAACTTGTCTGTGTCCATCATCAATCCACCGTTGAGTCTAGTAACTCCGCTGACGTTAAGCTCACCGTTTGCTGCAATGTTACCATCTGAAGTGATTGTGACACCGGTGTCTCCGAAACCGCCACCGATTTTAAAGTCTCCAGTAGTTTTGTTGAAAGTTAAACCGCTATCTCCGCCGAAAACTCCCCCGTCGTTGAATTGGACGAACGTATCAGATCCTCCCGGTGAACCTCCCGTAGAAGAAATAGTGATTGGCCCGTTGGATTGTGAAGCAATCAATATTCCTGAGCCGGCAATTAGGTAGGATGTTCCATTGGTAAGCTTTGTCAATGAACCACTCAACCCAGCATTATGCGTTGTAACGCCGACAAACGTTGCGCCGGCTAAAAGAGCAACTTCATCAGTATGTGCAAGAGTTCTAGACATTCCTTCTATGAAAGCAGTTGGACGTCCGGATGTCTTATTCATACCAAGATCACCGACTGCAAGAGGTGTAGAAGTTGCATTAAATCGTAGAATGGCACCAGGCGCGGATCCACTAACACTTAAAATTCCGGCAGCAGATCTTCCGAATCCAATGTCGCTGGGCTGTCCGTTAGAAGATTGAAATCCTAATGTGTTTGAAGATTGAAAAATATGATTGACATTTTGTTCTATCGTTGTTGCGGTTCCTCCAGCAGACCAACGATATATCGTAGAGTTTGCTTGGCCAACTTCAATATAGGATGAATTCGGCCCTATTCTGAATGTTGCTCCTGCAGCAGGCCCGACGTGAAGTGATCTAGCAGGAGATGTTGTACCTATGCCTAATCTATTGTTGTCGGCGTCCCAAACAAATGTGCTATCTTGTTGGATTATTCCATCACCTTGGTATAAAACTCCGCTAATTACTGTTAATGATGTAGAACCCAAAGTACCAGAAATACCAAGATGCGTTCCATTAAAATTTAAATTTCCTTCTGCAATCAACCCGCCGGCTCCGTCCGCGGTAATAATGTTGTTGTTTAATCCATTACCCCCATTCATCGTTGCGGCTGTAGAACCTATTGTAACGCTGCCGTTCGAACTAGTCGTAATCGAAATAGGAGAAGATGCTATAAGATATGATGTTCCATTCGACAATTTTGTTAATGATCCAGAAAGCCCCACTGTTGCAGTTACATTAGTCGCAGAAATTGTAGTTGTGTTAACTCCGCCATTTAATATAGCTTGTCCTGCAAGCGTTAATGTTGAAGAACCCGTAATACTTTGCTGAACTGTTAATGTTCTTGTGATATCCAATCCAGAAGAGCCGGTCACTGATAAACTGTCAAGCTGGTTATTCGTTCCTTTTCCAGAAATATTGCCGTTAAATATTGCAACGTCTGAGAAATTTGAGGAGCCAATGACATCTACGTTACCAGCAATAGTTACGTTTCCAGATGTTTCGACACTAAAAGTTTGAGTCTCTGAACCATCTACGATAGAAATATTTCCTGAAGAAATTAGTCCGCTAGTTCCAAAAAGCGCTTTTTCATGAATATACATTCCAACATCAGAACCTGGTGCAGGTGGAAATGATGCATTTGGTCTATTCGCTACAATTACAGATCCAGATATTCCGATAATCGAATTTAAATGTGCACTTCCTGATATATGACCGACTAATGCCATTGAACATTTCTCCTAAGTTTATACGCCTGGGTTAAATATTCAATTACAATTTAAAGTTGCTCATCATCCAGCGGTTGCAACAACATTTTATATCTTTTGCCAGTGATATTATTTACTACACAAAGGTAATCACGCTCTTCTGCTATTGTCCAATTGCCACGATCATTACGGAGATGTAAATCTCCTGTATACACGTTTGCCCAACGTTTTTCTGAAGAACCTAAATTATACGTTGTATTTGAGTCTGGAATGATATCACCTTGCATTCCAAATGAGCCTGTTAATGATAATCTGCTGGTAAAAGAGTTGAAATTTAAGTTTGCTGATGAAGCGAACGAACCGATACTATTGAATTGAATTTCTGTATTATTTCCAGCCACCGATGATGCTCCTCCGGTAGAAGAAATTGTAACCTGTCCATTTGATGCAGATGTTATCGTTACGTTTGTGCCTGCTACAAGATAAGAAGATCCATTCGTAAGCGTAGTAAGTGATCCTGAAAACCCCAATTTTGAGGTTATAGAACCTGTTACATACGCATTGTTTAATCCGTAAATGTCTCCTTGGACATCTAGATTAGACATCGCAACTATATTGCCTGTGGAAACAATTCCTCCATACCCCAATAATGATCCTGCTATTTCCATGCTGCCAGAAGAATACAAGTTTCCGTGAGTATATGCGTCTGAGTATAAATCTGTTGTTGATATGACTGAAAAATTAGACAAAACGCCTAGGTCTGATTGAACCAATACGTTTCCTAATAATTCGGTGCTTCCAGACACAACTATGTTTGATTGAACATCAACATTTTGAATGAAATAGCTTTTTCCTACAACGGAAAAATCATTCTGAGATAAAACATTTCCTTCTACGGTCAACATTCCAGACAAGATAGAAGAACCAGAAACGTATAAGTCATTTAATGCGTAAATGTCTCCTAAGACATCTAGATTTGACATTGCCGCCATGTCATCGATGGCTGTTAAATTTCCATAAACTGATAAATCATCAGCAAATTCAACGCTACTTGATGCGTACAAATTTCCATGAACGTAAGCTTCTGAGTATAAATCAGAAGTTAAAAGAACTGAGAAATTGGAGACGACACCAAGATCTGATTGGATAATCGTGTTTCCTAATATTTCAGTAGTACCTGAAACTACTAAATCCGTTTGAACGTCGACGTTTTGGCCAAAAACAGAATTTCCAGCTACCAACAAGTCATTTTGAACTATTAAATTATTCGACGTTAATGTTTCAGAAAAAATAGATGAACCAGAAACATATAAATTGTTTAAAGCGTAAATGTCTCCTAAAACATCTACGTTTGACATTGCTAACATGTCATCTACTGAAACAATACCTCCATATCCGATTAATTGTCCTGCTATTTCTGCTAAGCTACCAGATGCATACAAGTTTCCGTGGACATAAGCTTTTGAGTATAAATCTGTCGTTGATATAACTGAAAAATTAGATAAAGCTGCTAGCTCTCCTTCAACGAGCGTGTTACTTAAAAACTCAGCGCTTCCTGATACAACAAAATCTGTTTGAAGATCAACGTTTTGTAAAAAATAGCTTCTTCCGATTACTGCGAAATCGCTTTGCGCTAAAAGATTTGCAGATGAAACGATGGGGCCAGTAAATGTTGTTCCACTAATCGTTGCAACTACAGAATCATTTATGTTGAGAGTAACAGTACCAGTTGTGGCGCCACCTGTTAATCCTACTCCTGCTACAACGCCTGTGATATCGCCGGCGCCAGGAGTTATCCCTGCTGATCCAGCTGATGACGTTAATATTCTTATCGTGACGACATCAGGGGCAACTAATGAAAAATTAAATCTTACCGTACTATCTGTAGGAACGGTATAATCATTCCCGACACCAGGTGTTAAGAGCTGTCCATTTTTGTATACGTCGACGTCATCTTCTTCGTTATATCCTGGCATAAGAATGCCTATTGAAGAAAAATTAATATCTCCAAAGATATCTTGATCTGTTCCAGCAAAGATTCCTTTTGCATAGCCATTGGCACCGGCGGAAATTGTTATCGAACCGTTTGAACCTGTAACAACGGAAACATTGCTTCCAGCTACAATATATGAAGAACCATCTACTAACGTAGTTAGTGATCCTGATAACCCAGCTTGGTGTTTTGTAGCTCCAGTAAATGTTGTGCCGCTTACTGTCGCAACAACATTATCATCTATAAAAAGAGTATAAAAATTGTTTGATCCGGCGTCGGCAGATTTTATTCCTGCACCAAGTGATATTTGTCTTTCGTTTGATAACGATGAAGTTAAGGAAGTAACAAGATATGACGCGGCTTGATCTGCTCCAGGAGGACCGCTTGGACCACCACCGGAAGCATAGACTGGTTGTTGTCTAAAAAATGAGTATGTTTTTCTTAACCTATTTTTATCATCGGTCATTTTTTAGTGAATCCAGGGTGATTGTATACTATCTATTAAACAATGCATGTGCTTACATACGATAAAATTATTCAGCTCAAGACATTCTGTGCCTATGAAAATGTTAAAGATTACTAATCATTAAAGAACATATTTAAATTTAACGCATAGTAGAAGCCTAAATCATGAATAATCTAAGGCTGTACTTAAACATGTTGGTAAAATTGCCCTTAAATGACTCATGTTATCATAAAAATATTTTTCAAAATGTTTATGATGACAAAATAGTCGGATTTAATAAAGTTAATGGTACTGATTTTTTGTTAAATTCATACCCATCTGTAATTTCTTTTGAAGGATTGTTGTATCCAACGGTTCAGCATGCTTATGAAGCGTCTAAAACCAACAATTTTGAAATAAGAGAACTTATTAGAAAATGTAAGACATCTTCTGATGCAAAGAAGCTATCTAGATCTATAATTGTCGAAAAAGAATGGGTCGAATCAAAAGTACAAATTATGAAAAATTTGATTCGTGAAAAGTTTCAAAACCCGTTTTTAAGGCATATGTTGTTATTAACGGATAATTTTAAATTAATTCATGAAAACAATTCTAACGACAAATTTTGGGGTGTTTTAAAGAATAAAAAGGAAGGAGAGAACTGGTTAGGAAAAATTCTTGAGGAAGTAAGAGAAGAAATAAAATCACAAGAAAATGATTTTTGACGAGAAAGGATGTAATTTTGTATGGTTAAACAAGCTATAATTGTCAGAAAAGACATGAACTTAAAGAGAAAAGAGATAATTTCTCAGGCTACGAAAGCTTCGATAAAGTTTATCGTAGAAAACAATGAATCTGAGAGATGTGGTCAATTACTCGTCAATTTATCTAGTGATGAAACGGCATGGTTAACGGGTTCTTTTTTACAGGATATCATGTTTGTTGAAACAAAAGAACAACTAGAGAACATAATGTTTAAAGCAGAAATTTTAGGGATTGAAGTTTACCCAGTTTTTTCGAAAAAATGTAATAATATGTCTGAAACTTCTTGTGTAGCGTTAGGTCCAGATGAACCAGAAATAATAAATAAATTAATTCATGGATTAAAATCGTTATAAAGTTAAACTGTTATAAAACTTAGAATAAGAATTCTATCACATGAAAAAATGTAAAGTAAAATTAATCGATGAAAAATCAAAGAAAAAGTATTTTTATTTGTCTCCTACCGCAGATTTACTTTATTCTTTAGCATTAAAATTTAGTAATAAATCTTTGATAAAAAAAATGAAGCTTAATTCAGAAATTGAAATTATTTCTTTGGATCCAAATGAAGAACAATGGATCGAAATTGAGTGGAATGGTTGTCAAAACGTAAAAATACATGATAGATTAGTCAGAATGAATTATGTAAAGTTAGTAAAAACAACAAAATTAACTTCAGGGAATGATTCTGACACATTAATATCAATTTATCTTGGATGGATGCTAAAAGATGATTTAAGCTTTACTACGCATAAAAAGAATGGTGTAAAAGTAACTTTACTTTCAAAAGATGATGAGCAATATGATTTTTGTGAATTATTTCAATCTTACGATGAGATTATTAAAAGCGTTCTAACACCTTCGTAAACAAACAACCGTTGCTAATATTATGGATTTTCTTCTTTTTTAATTAATTCTTCTCGCATTATTCTATTCTTATAATAAGGTCTTGAAAAATATAATTCTAATAATTTGTTTTCAGATGCTGGCATGGTATCAATTTCTGAATCTTTAAATAAATTTTCTTGCGCTTCTTTTAATAATCTTTTTTTTACATTATTAATTTTTCCGTCTATAGACTCTAATACCCATTGTTGCACGTCTAATAAGTCATGTTGCAACACTTTTTCATCCAAATCATTTATTTCTATTAATATTTTCATATAAATTTATCCTAACAGCCATCCGCTAAAATACGAGCAAACTTGTCCTGCTGTCGTATTGTCAACAATTGTAGATTGATTGTTTGTTCCACCGCTTTGTCTAAGCTGGACCTTCGCTGTGTCTCCAACATCCATATCAACAACCGCTGAACCACACATCCAATAATAGTCTAAATCTGCTGAAAAATTAGGATCGATGACACTCATTTGGTACGTTGCATTTGATGTAACTAAAGAAAGGTAATAATAATTTGCCGCAGTATCAATATCATCAATTCTAATCGAAACATTGAAAATATATTTTCCAGTAACTGGTGCTGTGAATCTAAAGTTCGTACTGCTATCGTAATTCGATTGTACATCGAAGCGTTCACTATTAAATTGTATGTCGAATGCGCCTGTGTTTGCGATAGATTGCCCTGTACTAACATATGCTAAAAAACAAGGTTGGTCTTGCATAGTAATGCATCCCGTACCATTTCTGATTTTAACGTATGAATCGCTGTACTCACTTCCAATAGTAATTTTTTTTACAGCGCTAGTATTAATACCGCCGCCTGTCGTGTTAGTGCCTCCAACGTTAATGTATGTGAGAGCATTGATAGTTCCTATGTTAACCAAGCTGTATGCATATGGTTGTGTGGCACCAAATGCATGACTAATGATATCAACCTCGTGACCGTTAGAAGATGGACCATCACAAATACGAACTCTATTATAACCAGATGTATTTTTTGTGCCTAATTCGATTAATTGAGCTTTGGTAGCAGTACCATCGCCATCAGAACCTATCTTTATTGTTCTAGAAGAATATGTGTCTTGTGTTCCTATGTAAATGTCGCCGTTTGGTGTAACAACATCCAAGTTTCCAGCTTGTATTGACAATCCGCTTGACCCAGCTTGAATAGTCGTAGTAGAAGTGCCTGATGTACTACCCAACGTAACGGTGGCTGGTTTAAGTGACCTGCCTTGCAGGTTAATAACCGTTCTGTCAAAAAATGTGCTAAAGCCGATGTATCCGTCAGACAATGGATTTCCGTCGGTCGTAAAACGAACATATTTATCAGTTGGTGCGTTTAACCAGGTTTCTCCGTCATTCTTTTGAACTATAGCATATCCACCTAAACTTGTTTGATTTTTATGACCAAACATAGCGTAGGTGCCTGCGAATCCAGACAAAGAGCCAACCTCGGCGTCATAAGTCGTAATATTGCCTGTCGTGTCTGCGACAGTTGCGACAGAATTTTGCAATAATTTTCCCGTAGTCCCATTAAATCTTGCTATTGCATTAGCAGTTGCGCTGGCAGGTCCTACGACGTCTCCTGTGCCAGCTCCACCAGCAGTGGAAGAAATTGTAATTTGACCATTCGATGCTGATGTTATTGTTATATTATTTCCTGCGACAAGATAAGAAATTCCACTATGAAGCCTAGTCAAGGATCCACTTAACCCTTGTCTAAAAAATGAAGCACCATTTGAAGTTAGGCCTCGAGAAAAAGTTGATTGACCGGTAACTTTTAAGTTAGAAGCAGAATCCGTTAATCCTATTTGAAAGTTATTAGGACTTAATATAAGTTTAGTCGTTTTATTATTGGTATCTTTGACAACTAAAAATATAGATTTATCTACTTCATTTTTTGTTATTGTCATAATATTATGAAATTATGCTGTTAAGTTACCAGAATCATCTAAGCTTAACGTAATTAATGATAAATTAGTTACAAAACTTGATTGTCTGTTTCTAGTCTGCATATCAAAATAAGGTAAAGAAGACGTCGCATATTGACTTAAGTTTTGAGATTGAGTATTCTCTGGTTTAGTTATATTTCCTTCTGAATCAACGAAAGTTACAACAACAGGATTGTTTAGAATTGTATATGAAGATTTTTTTTCATTTATAACATTGACAAAAATTCTTTGTTCTAACATATCTCTAAATTGTCCAAATCTTCCTTGTCTAAAATAAGCAGAAGTGTATTGAGGTAACCCGCTATATAATCCGTATCTCCACCCTCTAATAATAGGCCCTATATTCCAGTAACTTGTTCTTACTGACTCATAATTCCCTGCGGGAGCTCCGCTTGGGCTTAATGACGTGGTTTTTCTATCTCTAAAATCAGGCCAGTTTGTTGTTCCGCGACGAGCAAAGCTCGTTCTTTCAAAAGAATCAACTATATTAGAATCAAAAAATACAGTACTAACATCCCCATAACCGAATATTGTTTTTATTAAATCGTTTTTATTCGTTGAACCGGTTATTGCAGTAGGCGATGACAAGTTAACGTCAATTGACCAATGGTGATACCAATTTCCTGTTGACGGCGAAGAATAGTCTAAGTCTTTAGCTTCTTTTACTGGACGATAAACCTTTTGTCGGCCGACTGTTCCAACTATTAACCCATTAACTTGTTTATTAGTTGATAGCTGCGTAAATGTTTGAGAATAAAATTCTGCTACATGAGAAGCTTCTATGTTATTAAATAGCAATTCTTTTTTTCTTTGCACATTAGAATATTTCGGTTCAAATGGATACGATTTAGTCCAATGCTTGTCAACACCTGGGTTTAAGTTTACTGGTCTATTTATCCCCGGGGTGTTGGCTGAGGGGATATAGTTATCAAAAATAATAAACCCTACATCTCTATTTTGAATACCAAATGCTGGCCCGCCGCCGGCGGCTTCATCATCCGACGGATACATATAAAAAATATTACCGCCATTTATTTTGAAGCACGCAATAGGATCAGGCGGCAATGTGTCGTATATTCTTTCTTCTGCACAATCATGTTTTGAAGCCTTTAAATTTCCTGCCTTTTCGCTGTACGGTTGCATTCTATAAGAAACAGAGTTTGAAAAATCGAAAATAGAAGTCCCAGGGGTCGTCGTGTTTTCGTAATTCAATATCTTTCCAAATATCACGCCTCTATCAAAAGAAATTCCATTGGTAGGTACTAGTTTTTTTATTCCACGTTCCTGTCTAATTTCAACTAAACGACCCGCAACAACTCTATCATAAGTTCCAGAAATATAAGATTCTTTACTCTCTATTTCATGTTGATCAAGAACTCTTACCATGTCTTTGTTCCTCCAGCAACTACATCGTGAATTGCAACAGATGCTAATGGTTGATTTAACGTGTCATGAAATTCTTTTCCTTCGGAGATTAAACTTCCATAAAGAGTAATATGAATGCTTCCTGTGGTTAATTTGATATCATGTTCTATGGACCCAGAAGTATAAGGAGGAGATGCTGGTATGGCTGGTCCTCCGGTCGGAGGAATTGTTTCTACTCCTGAAAAAAATACCGGTCTTGATTTCGAGACAGAAAGTATCAACTTGTCTCCAGGAAATAAAAGATATGGTGATGCTACTGTCTTTTGTTTTTGAGCAATTGAAGTTGCATATAAAACTTTATCTAATCCGCCAGCAAAAGAAATTATATTTTTTAAATTTTGAAGAGTTGAACTTTTTTTATACAAATAGAATGGATTGTCATAACTTTTTTCTGTAAAAGTCTTAAATTCTTTTCCGAATATCGAACGATTTGATGAGTCAAATCCTTGTGAATTTCTTCCAAAGTTATTTATCGAAAGAATTGCGCGTTCTCTAGTACCAGTACTTCCTCCAAAGCTAAAAACAGTTGTTTCTTCGCTTCCGAATGTCCACTTTTCAGTATTAAGAAGTTGTGTTAACGCTGAATGAGCAGCGCTTACAGACATTCCTCCGTGGGGCCCTGTATATGCTTGCGTTATATAAAAAATATCTTTTGCTAAAAATCCATTTGATATAGAAGATTGGCAATTAACCACGACGCTTCCAGTATATTGACCCACGGTTCCACTGCGAATAACCGCAGTAGGCCAAGAATAAGCCTTAAATCCTATCGGACTAAGCTGCCATATATTCCCTGATTGAGAAGTCGGACCAGCAGAAATATCTGGCGTGTTAGAATAAGTTAATTCTGATATATCATCAAGTTCATGGGTAAAAGTTCCTGATAAAATCAAATCTCTAACACTGGTCCTTCTACCTGAAAAAACTTGATTAAACAATGAGATTGTTATGCCAGGTCCTCCAACATCAAACGTTGTTGCTACGGATCCTGGTACTTGTGGAGAATTTGAAGTTAATGGAATAAAACATCTAGTTTTATCATTAAACCATCCAGGTCCAGCTTCAATTGGTATTTCAATTACTGCTTTTTCTAGTAAGAACGGTTGTTGAATCGGTATTGTGAATGTTTCGTCATCTATTGCTGAATATCTGTTATCTGCTTGGACGCTTTTGTCATACTTTTTTGTAAGAGCGTTTATTTCATTTTCACGAGTTAGAGAACTATTTATTAATCCGTCAGTTGCTCTAGTTCCTATTGATCTATTTGCAGAGCCTGAAATTAAATTAAAACCAAAAGCATTAAAGCATCTATCGACTTCGATTATTCTATCAGCAGATGCATCTCCATATGGATTTGCTATGTCAAATTGCCCATTTAAAAATGATGAAGTTGGATATTGCCATCTATTTGTTTTTGAATTAAAGTAATAAATGCTTGATGAAGCTCCGAATAATTTTGTTTTATGATCAACTCTAAAAGATAGTCTAATTTGCGTCTTTGATTTTAATGATTGATTGAATCCTTCCCCTACGTCTTCAATTTTACTACCTGTTAAGAAAAAAGAGTCAGATAATGCGTTTGGATCATTTTCAAAAATTTTATTTTCATTAAATGGGCGTATGTAATCTTTTTTTGTATCTTCTAAATAAGAATCTACGAGAGATTTGACAATACTCGAAGTTATAATAAAATTGTTAGAAAATAAGTTTTGGTTTTCTGATACGCTCAAAAGATTTGACCCATAAAACCTCGGCAATGAAGTTGGAAAACTGACTACGCCGTTTGTGTAAGCTATCGATTTTCTATCATCAAATGATATTTTGTGATTTCCTGTTCTTGAATCACCGGTTTTAGCTATCGTTGGTAGATTTATTTTTGAATCTTTTTCTTTTAGTAAAGATCTGGGTAATATCCTTCTTAAATTTAATGGTGGGTGAAAGGTAAAAACTGCTCCAATTTCTCCGATGGCTGGCCAATGTTGATCAATTTTTAAGTTACACGCATATTTCGCCGTATTTCCATCTGCTAAGTCAGAATATGATGGATTATACGTGGCACCACCAAATTCATATTTTGTTCTTGCATAAGTTTCATAATTTAATTCATAAGAAAAATCTCTAAAAGAATTACCCGTCATAAAGACGCCGACTGTCGCATCTTCTCCTGTTGAAGAAACAAATTGCAATTTTGATAATGGAAGATAACGATATTCTATTTTCCCATTTTCGTATAAAACAAATTCAAATTTTATTACATTTCCTCGTACTGTCGTTGAAGACCATCTAATGATTAATCTTCTACCTTCAGGATTTTGATTATCGTTGTAATATCTGACACCATAATCTATCGGGCTTAACTTAGCATCTGGTTGTGATAATCCTTTTTCGTATAAATCAATTTGATTTATTGATAATCCTGCTGATGACGGGTCTTCATATCGATTTTGCAAATCATCAAACCAAACTGCAAACAGAACGTGTTTTATATTACCAGCAAAATTTGCTTTGATTGCTGAATTAGCATATGATACAGGTGAAAGCAATCCAGGAGGGAATGGTGGAATTACAAATATGTCAGATAAATTAAATGTCCCATATCTAGGATCAATTAAGCATACCCATCCATCAGGGGAAACAACAAATGACTTATATGCTAGCCCATTAAATAAAAATGGAAACCCTATATCAATAGGGGAACTTACACCGTCGTCAACTCCTTCTTGTGATATTGGATCAGGTATACAAGAAAATTTTTGTTGTGGTACGCTAACGAACCCAATGTTATATTCTTTGCTTAACGTAAGAATATATTTTGAGATGTCTCTATTAGGTGCTGCTCGTAAAGATTTTGGAGTAGGCATGTTAGTATGTAAAACCCCCAAATGCTATAGAGTCCGTTCCTTTTGACCAAACATCATCGTACGTCCAACCTGCCGACGCTGAAATATCTCCATCTTTAACGTAATTGTCAGTAGAACTATTCATTTTTTTTACGACTTCAATCATGTCTTCAGACAAATTTGTTGATAATTGTACCTTATTTGACAAATCGTTAAAAGGATCCAAATATACTTTATCATTAGTATTGAAGAAACCCATTGTAGGAATTTTTTTTACATTTCCAATGATATCAACCATATCCAACCAAGGTTGAATTTTATGTTTTGTATACTTCTTATCAACCGTTAGTTTTCTATCGCTAGCCAATACAATATCTAGATTTCCATCAGATAAATGACCTTTTACTGATCTTGCTTCAAATGGAATATCAATGCTAAAAAATGAAGCGACGGATCTTATAGGCATTGGTTCTATAATTCCATTGAAATTATAATTTTCTAGCTCATTAAAATCGCTTGTTATTATAGGATATGTTAATTGGTTCGTTTGAAGAAACTTTATAGGATTATAAAATTCTAAATCTTGATAATAATTTTCTGGAAAAATATTACCCTTTTCTGATCCAAATGAATTCTTTTTTATAACATTCCCAGGTTCACCAGAATGAATTTTTGGAATTGATCTTGCAAAGAAATGTTTTGATCTGGTTATTTCTACACCTTGTCGATAAGCATCAATCGCTGAAGTATCTATTGAACCTGTATTAACGTAAGAAGACGAATTGCTGGCCTTGAGTCTTTCATCTTTGTTGACACCAGGGGTATCATCAAAATATTCTTTATTATTTGAAGGTAAGAATTGGCAAAAGAATACTTTGTTTTTTTTGGGTGTCAATAATTGTGAAGCTCTATTAAAGATGGTGTTCATTTGAATAACTTATAAATTTCCTTCATGTATGATTCTTCTTTTGTTTTGTTTTACGTAGTTTTCTGAAAAGAAATACTCTATTTTATGTCTTTCTAGCATGTGAGATTCAATAACGAAGTTAGTTCCTTTATACACTGTTTTCTTCGGTATCAA
>Ga0194132_10006545_pt1 | contig 17997 bp, 12 predicted proteins | sample TA2KigOf80mmetaG_FD_148612 | JGI IMG/M metagenome (GOLD analysis project Ga0194132, IMG submission 148612) | Freshwater microbial communities from Lake Tanganyika, Tanzania - TA2015054 Kigoma Offshore 80m | ecosystem: Environmental > Aquatic > Freshwater > Lake | place: Tanzania: Lake...
CTCCCAAGCCTTTGCCCCTGCCATCGGAGGTTTGGATCAACAAGCCGGTCGACACCAGCCCAACAGACAGAGAGGAACGTCAGTAAATTCCCATGCCGGGTGTCTCAAAGTTGTTGACACGCGCCGTGCGTTTCAGGGGAGATCAACCGGGGGAGAGGGCAGTGAGAATTCGGGAGATTGGTGGACCTGAAGGGATTCGAACCCTTGACCTCTTCCATGCCATGGAAGCGCGCTCCCAACTGCGCCACAGGCCCTTTCCGACGAGACTCCTTCAGTATATAACAATCGTCGGCCTCTGGCTACGCGCAGTCTTGTCACGCGCAGTCTTGTCGAGGGTGCGTCACATCTGAGTGCGCCGAGGGGTGGTCTTCCTTTCTTGTGGCACAAAACCGAGCGGACGGATACGCTCTAGCGCGCTGGCTCGATCACGGCGATCCCGGCCACGAACCGCTCCACCGCCTGACCTTTAAGGTGAACAGCACGACGGTCACCGAGACCTTCCCCACCCCAATTGCCCTGCGCACCGCCCAGAGCGCGGTCGCGGAGTATCATCGGTTTCGGGCACTGAGTCACGAACTGCTGGAGATCAACGAACAGATCTGCCGTGCCCACGCCGGAGGAAAAAAAACGGCCGCCGCGATCCAGAACGAGATAGCGCGCGAAGCAGCCACGCTGGTGGCTCGTATCTTCGCCGAGCGGAAGCAGACCGCCGGACCGATCTGGAAGCGATGGAGATGGCTTTCCACACGGTTCTGTATCAGGCCGAGGCCTTCGCCCGCGGCGAGTTACCGCGCTTCCCCAAGCCCGCCGAACAGCAACGCAGCTTGCCGTGCTCCTGTGGTCGCCCGGCGCGTTACCGCGAACTGGATATCGAGAACGGTGACCGCTCACCCGAGGTGCGGCGCATGCACGCCCTGGTGGGACGGCAAGCGATCGGGCAAGACGCGATCAAAATCGCCGAGAGATTTGGCCGACGCCTGTATCTGGGAGCCTGGACTCGTGGCTGGAGCCGCGCGCCGATGAAAGTCGTCATCGGCGGTGGTGCCGAGCGGATCCGGAACCCGACCGAAACCGAGTTTCCGTGCGCGATTCAGATCGTGGATATCTACCCCGCTCGACAGCACGCTCGCCAGCACTTATGGGAAGTGGCGCGGGCTCTCTACCCAAGTGATGCTGCCCAGCAGAAGGGTTGGATGAAGGTTTATCGCAACGTCTGTTGGATAACGACAAGATCGAGAGGCTGGTCACCGGTCTGCGCTCCCTCCACACCAATGATCCCAAAGCAACCGAAGAGATCTGCGTCGAAGCCGACTACTTCAATAAGAACCCCGAAATCATGCGTTACGCCGAGTTCCGTCGCCAACACCTCTTTGTCGGCTCCGGCGTCATTGAAGCAGGCTGCAAAACTGTGATCGGTCCCCGCCTCACACATCCGGGATGTTCTGGACGGTCCAGGGTGTCAAGTCTATCCTCGCCTTGCGCTGCTCACACCTGAACGGCCGATTCGAAGACTATTGCGAGTCACGCCGGGCCGCTTGATCAACACTTTCATGTCGCGCACCCTACCGAACCCCGTCATCATCGTGCGGCAGGGGAACCTGCCTTCGGCCAGTTCCAACCGTTCCGGCCCGCCTCTGCGTCCAACGGGCCCGGCGGCAAGCCCTTTTGCCAGGCAAGAGCCTTTGCCGACAGCCGTTTCACCAAAGCCGGCTGTTCCTCCGCCAGGTTGTTCATTTCACCAGGATCCTTAGGAATGTTGTACAACTCGACCCGGCTGAGATCGGGATTCATCAACAACTTCCACTCGCCGTCTCGCACCGAAAGGATGGGACTTCGATTCACGGCATAGCCGGCCACGTTAAACCGCCACTCCCAGTGCAGGGCCTTCTTCCGCGTACGAGACGCTCCGAACAGAACATCGCTCACATCTTCGCCATCCACCTGCTCAGGCGGCGCCGCGGCACCCGCCAGCCGGGCCATTGTCGGATAGAAATCCACCGCCGAGACCACAGCCTCCGTCTCCACGCGGCCGGCCGGAATCCGGCCCGGCCAGCGGAAGATGCCCGGCACGCGCACGCCTCCCTCATACAGACTCCGTTTCCGGCCCCGGAACGGGCCCGGTGTTCCGAACGCCGCGTGCGACGCGTTGGCAATGTGAATGTCCTCCGGGCCGTTGTCGGAGGAAAACACGATCAGCGTGTTCTCCGTCAACCCGGCCTTGTCCAACTCGTCCAGCAGCCGTCCAATCTGCGTGTCGAGATCCCGCAGTGACGCGTTGTACACCTGCGGAGCCCCGGGCCACGGCACGTGCGGCCCCGGCTGCTGACCCTTGAACGGGGCCAGTTGCTCCTCCGTGGGAGCCAGCGGGGCGTGCGGCAGCAGCATCCACAACTGCGCATAGAACGGCTGCGTCCGGCTGCCTGAGCGGATGAACTCCAGCGCATTGTCCACAATCCATGCCGAAGAACGCGCCCGGAACCCCTGCGCCATTTCCTGGAATCGCGTCTCGTTCGAGGTCACGGACATGTGATGTGTGAAGCCATAGACCTCCGGCATCGGGGCGCCAGGCCCATGCCCCAGGTGCCACTTGCCGAAGTGGCCGGTGCGATATCCGGCCGCCTTCAGCGCTGCCGCCACCGTGGGTACCTTCGGGTCGAGAAAATTCGGCATCGCCCGCTTCAGATTCATCTCTTCGGTGGCGATGTGGCCGTGCATCTTGTTCCGGGCCGGGAAGAGGCTGGTCATGAAGGCGCTGCGAGTGGGGCTGCAGACGCTGCCATTCACGTAAAACTGCGTGAATAGCGTGCCACCCGCGGCCAACCGGTCGATGTTTGGAGTCTTCATCCGCGGGTTGCCATAGCAACTCGGGTCTCCCCATCCCATGTCGTCGCACAGAATAAACAGGATGTTCGGCCGGGCTGCCGGCTGGACGCCCAGAGCCGCGGGCGCCAGCGCCGCCGCGCTCCGCAGAACCTCTCGTCGTGTCATCGCTCCTCCTTCGCCTTTCATGACTCTAAGCCCGCCGCCCCAGGAATGCTTCAAATTCCGCCAGTGGACGCGTATTCACCACATCCTCAGCCGTCAGCCACCCGCGCCGGGCCATACTCACGCCATAGCCCATGTTGTCCAGGTGCCGCGGATGGTGGGCGTCCGTTGAGACAATGAACCGCGCTCCACGGGCCCGCGCCGCGCGGATGTACTGTGCGCCCAGATCAAGCCGCTCCGGACTGCCATTCACTTCAAACCCAACTCCACGCCGCACGCAGGCTTCCGCGACGCGCTCGAAGTCGAACGGAAAGCCCTCGCGGTGCAGCAGGACACGCCCCGTGGGATGCCCCAGCGCACGCAGGTGCGGGCACTCGATAGCGCGCAGCAGGCGGTCCGTCATTTCGGCGGATTCCTGGTTCATGTAGCTATGCACGCTGCCGATCACGAAATCGAGTTCAGCCAGCGCATCGTCCGCCAGATCCATGGCGCCATCCCGCAGAATGTCGCACTCGATCCCCGAAAACACGCGAATGCCCAGCCCGGCATGATCCATCTCACGCACCCGCCGCGCGAAATTCACCACACGCTCCTCGTTCAGTCCATTCGCCATCGCCAGCGACTTCGAATGGTCCGTGATGGCGATATACTCATACCCCAGCGCCTTGGCCGCCAGCGCCATCTCTTCGAGCGTGGCCCTGCCGTCCGTCTCGCGGGTGTGCATGTGCAGGTCGCCGCGAATGTCCCGGCGCTCGATCAATCGCGGCAATGCGCCCTGTTCGGCGGCCTCGATCTCGCCCTGATTCTCGCGCAGTTCCGGCGCGATCCAGTCCAACCCCAGCGTCCGGTAGATCTCTTCTTCGGTCTCACTGGCCACAATCACTCCGTCGGAGGCCCGCGAAAGCCCATACTCATTCAAAGTCAGGCCCATGCGCACGGCACGCGTCCGCAGATGGACGTTATGCTCCTTGCTGCCGGTAAAGTACTGCATCGCGGCGCCAAAGCTCGACGTGGGCAGCGTGCGCACATCCACCTGCAAGCCCTCCAGGCCCACTCGCGCGCTGGCCTTGTTGCCGCCTAGCGCCAGCACCTCCTGCACGCGCGGATGCGACGTGAAGGCTGCCAGGGCCGGCGTTGGCTCAGGGCCCGTCACCAGCAGGTCGAGATCCCCCACCGTCTCCTTGCCGCGCCGCAGGCTGCCGGCCGGCTTCACTTCCGACACGCCGGCGGCCGATTCCAGAACCGCGCCAAGTTCACGCGCCACATTCGCCGCGAAACTCAACAGGAACCGCCCCGCGCCGCGCCGGTATTGCGCGATCGAACGCAGCACCTTCTCCTCCAGCTTGGCCCCCATGCGGGGCAGCGTGCGCAGCTTCTCTTCTCGGCACAACCGTTCCAGTCCGTCGATGGTGGTGACGCGAAAATGCTCGATGATCAACGCGATGCTCTTGGGCCCCAGCCCCTGAATCTTCAGCAACTCAAGTGCCGTGGGCGGATACTTCTCCAGCATCTGGTCCCGCCGCTCAAACGAACCCCGCGAGGCAATCTCCTCCAGCGCCGTTGCGATGCCCTTGCCAATCCCCGGCACCTCGGTCACCTTCCGTGCCGGGTCCGCCAGAATCGCCTCCACCCGCTCCGGCAGTCCCTCAATCACACTGGCCGCGTTGCGATAGCTGCGGATGCGGAAGCCATCCTCACCCGCGATTTCCATCAGGTCGGCGGTCTCCGACAGCAGCCGTGCGATCTCGCGATTCTCCATGGGACTGCCTTTTATTGTAGAAAGGTACACGGCCCATGGAACCAACATCCGGCGCACCCGCCCCCATCAGCCTCGCCGCCATCGACGGCATCATCGCCGAACTCACCGCCATCATCGGCGAGTCCCGGTCCGCCCGCAGCCGCCTTGGCTACTTCGCCTCGCTCTACCGCCGCGTCACCATTCGCGTGCGGCAAGGCATCGCCAACGGTGAGTTCGACGACAACGAGCGCATGTTGCGCCTGGACGTGGTTTTCGCGCGCCGTTACCTGGACGCTCTCGCGGGCTGGCGCGTTGGACGCCCGGCGTCCTCCTCCTGGCGCATCGCCTTTGAGGCCGCCAGCCAGAACAACCTGATCATCCTGCAGCATCTGGCGGCCGGCATCAACGCGCACATCAACCTGGATCTCGGGATCGCCGCGCAGCAGGTAGCCCCGGGCGCCTCCCTGCAAAGCCTGCACGGCGATTTCATCAGGATCAACACGATACTCGCCGAACTCACCGATGTCGTCAAAGCCCAGATCGCGGGTCTTTCCCCCTGGATCTGGCTTGTTGACACGTTCGCCGGCCAGGTTGACGACAAGATCGCCGGGCTGGGCATCCGTGCCGCGCGCGACCTCGCCTGGGTGGTGGCCAACGATTTGAACGGCGTTCCGGCCGCCATCCACGATGAGCGCATCGCTCACTACGACACCGCGGTGTCCCTGGGTGCTGAACTCATCCGCAAGCCGGGCCCCATTGCGCGTTCCATTTTCTGGGCCATACGCCGCCGCGAGGTTTCCGATCCCGTGAGGATCATCGATACACTTTCCGCACCCTAGCCGCACTGTGCTACCGTGCGGGAGAATGCCTCAAACCTTTTCCTTCCCGACGTCAATCGTCTTTGGCGCCGGCGCCATTGATCAACTGCCCGCCGAACTGGAACGCCGTGGCATGCGCCGCCCGCTCATTGTCACCGATCCGGGTTTCGCCGGAACAGCCGCCTACGCCCGCGTGGCCGCCCTGGCGTCTGGCGCCTCCGTATTCACCGGCGTTGACGGCAACCCCACGGAAAAGAATGTGCATGACGGCGTGGCCGCGTACCTCGCCGCCGGCTGCGACAGTATCATCGGCCTGGGCGGCGGCTCTCCGCTTGACGCGGCCAAGGCCATCCGGCTCAAGATCACCCACCCGCTCGCTCTCGAACATTATGACGATCTGGTGGATGGCGGCCGCCACATCACCGCGAATCTGCCGCCCATGATCGCCATCGCCACCACCTCGGGCACAGGCAGCGAGGTGGGCCGGTCCACCGTCATCACAATCGCGCGCACAAACCGCAAGACCGTTATCTTCAGCCCGCACCTCATTGCGTCGGTGGTTCTCAACGATCCGGAACTCACCATGGACATGCCGGGCCATGTCACCGCCGGAACCGGCATGGACGCCCTGACGCACAACTTGGAAGCGTATCTTTCCAAGGGCTACCACCCGCTCTGCGACGCCATTGCGATCGCGGGTGCGCGCCTGGCCGCTCAGAACCTGGTGACAGCGTTCCGCGAGCCCCGCAACCTGGAAGCCCGCACCAACATGATGATGTCATCCATGATGGGCGCCATCGCTTTTCAGAAAGGGTTGGGCGCAACTCACTCTCTGGCCCATCCGCTGTCGTCGGAATTCGGCATGCACCACGGCACGGCGAACGCGGTCCTGCTGCCCGCCGTACTCGAGTTCAACGCCGATGTGAGCGCCGCCCGCCTGGCCGACCTTGCCCGCGAGTTTGGAGCAACCGCGCTCCACCGCGTCCGCGAACTCAACGACGCGCTCGACATCAAGCCGCGCCTCCGCGACTACGGGATTCCTGAGGACGCCCTGCCCATGCTCGCTGCCAAGGCCATCGAGGATGGCTGCCACCAACTGAACCCGCGACCCTGCACCGAAGCGGACCTCCTTGCGCTGTACCGCGTCTCCTGGTAGAAAGGACCCCTCAATGCTCACCCGCCGCGAAGCTCTCGCCACTCTCATCGCCGCCCCCGCCGCGGCCCAGACACCCGGCCGCAATGGCCTGCTGCCCACACGCAGACTCGGCCGCTCCGGCGAGCAGGTCTCCATCCTCGCGCTCGGCGGCGCCCACATCGGGCGCGTCGGCCAAAAGGACCGCCCGCTCGCCATTCGCATGATGCACACCGCCATCGATGCAGGACTCACATTCTTCGACAACGCCTGGGATTATCACAACGGCTGGGGCGAAGAGATGATGGGCCTGGGCCTGGAAGGCGGCTGGCGCCAGAAGGTCTTCCTGATGACCAAGAACTGCCAGCGCGACTACGAGGGCAGCCGGAAGTGCCTGGAAGACTCCCTCCGCCGCCTCAAGACTGACCGCATCGATCTCTGGCAGTTCCACGAAATGAACTACGACAACGATCCGGACTGGGTCTTTGAGCAGGGCGGCCTGAAGTACGCCCTGGAAGCGGTGAAGGCGGGCAAGGTCCGTTATCTCGGCTTCACCGGCCACAAGGACCCCAGGATCCACTTGAAGATGCTCGCCAAGCCCTATCCCTGGGTCTCAGCCCAGATGCCGGTGAACGTGATGGATGCCTGGTATCGCAGCTTCCAGAACCAGGTGATTCCGGTGGCGGCGAAGCAAAACGTGGGCGTCATCGGCATGAAGTGCCTGGGCGGCGGGCCTTTCGAAGGCCGCATCCCCGCCAGAACGGCCATCACCGCCGAAGAGTGTGTTCGCTTCTCTCTCAGCCTGCCCGTCACCACGCTCTGCCGTGGCTACATCGAACTGAAGCAGTTGGAAGCGGACATCGCCATCGCCCGCGATTTCAAACCCCTTGCCACGGCGGACCGTCAGCGCATTCTCGATCTCGCCCGCCCCGAAGGCGGCGACGGGCGCCACGAGCTCTTCAAGTCCACACAGGTTTTCGACGGACCCGGGCACCGGGAACAGCACGGCTTCGCGCTGTAACTCGAAGCCATCCGGTTCCTGCTTAGAATTGCACGCGCAGCGCGAACTGAATCAGACGCGGGTCGTTGTACTGTCCGCTCACCACGCCAAACTGCGGATTCCCCAGCGCCGTCCCCGGGTAGCTGAACTGAACCCGGTTGAAGAGGTTGAAGATCTCCGTGCGGAACTGCAAGCCCACTCTCTCCGTGATGGTGGTGTTCTTGAAGATGCTGAAGTTGTAGTTCGCCACGCCATGCGATCGTACATCGCTGAGTGACCGCGCCAGGTTGCCAAACTGAAACGCAGGTGTGGACGTGAACGCACTGGTGTCAAACCAGCGTGTCAGCCGGCCCTGCGCTATACCCGTCAGGTTAGCGCTATTTCCGGTGGAATTCGGCCGCTGGCCGCCACCCTGCGAGTTGGACGTGTTCACCGCCATCGACATGCTGAGCGGGAAACCACTCTGGAAGGTGGTGATGCCGTTGATGCCCCAGCCGCCCACAATCCGTTGAACCGCTCCATTGGCGCCCGAGAGGAACTTATGACCCTTGCCAAACGGCAGATCGACGATGAAGCTGATCACCGCCCGGTGTGGCGTGTCATAGAGCGCCACTGACTTTTCCGCCTTGACGTTGTACCAGTTCTGCACCGCCATACCGCCGCCGGGCTCAAGCCACGCCGTCAGTGTATCGGTGTCGCTGATCAGCTTCGACCAGGTGTAGGAACCGAGAATCGAAGCGCCCTGGGCAAAGCGTTTCTCCACCTTCACCTGGGCCGAATGATAGTTCGAGTTGCGGTTCATGGGAGCTATCAGGTTGTAGCCCGTGTACTGCGGATATGGCCGCAGCAACTGGCCCCGCACCACGTTCGGCTGCGCCAGAATGCCCAGGTTCACCTGTCCGAAGAAGGGGTTCGGAACCTGCTGCGTCAGCGCCGCACCCTGGGAAAGGAAGTCCACCGGCAACTGGTTCAGCACCTGGGTCGGTCCCGGCAGGTGCGTGCCCTTCGACCCGGCATAGGCCAGATCCAGCGCCATGCCGCCCGCCACCTCGCGCTGGAAATCCACGTTCCACTGCTGCATGTTGGCGCGAGGGTCGCGATACAGCGGCGCGCTCACGCCCTGTCCGTTGAACAGCCGTTGAATGTTCGCGCCGCGGCCGGGGGCGGACACAATTCCGTTCGGGAACGGGTTTGAGATCCTGTCCGCCGGTGTGATGCTTCCGTCGGGTGTCCCGAAATACGGCGTGGTGTAGGCATTCGAGATATCGATATTGGGCGCGGTGCCGAATGCCACGTCATTCGGCAGGTAGAAGACCCCGTATCCGGTTCGCAGAACCGTCTTGTTGTTCAAGCGGTAGGCAACGCCGAAGCGCGGTGAGATCACGTTGCGCAACTCGTTGTTGTTGCGGCTGGGGCTGTCCGGCGAATTGACCAGACCGAAGCGTCCCTTGAAGTTCAGACCGCCGCGGCCGCTCAACTCGTGATCGGCGTTCGGCAGTAGAACCACCAGGCGATCGAACCGCTCCGACCACGGCCCCATCTGCTCAACACGCACGCCATAGTTGATCGTCAGCTTGGGGGTGACCTGCCACTGGTCTCCCGCGTAGTAGCCGCGATAGATCATCTGGCCGGCCACGAAATTGTTGTGCGTCAGCCCCCCACCGCTTCCCCATCCCAGCAGGAACGAAGCAAAGCCGTTGCCCGTTCCAGCCGCGGCCAGCGGATTCACCGAGGTCATCAACGGGTCGAAGCTGAAGGAGCCAGAGGGATTGTTCTGCTGATAGTAGTTGTGGGTGTTCCGGCGCACCTCGGCGCCGAACTTCAGCGTATGCGAACCCATGATCTTCGTCACGTTGGGGCTCAGTGAGAAGACGTCGTTCCGGGCCACAATCGTGCTGCCCGTGCCGTTGGTGCCGAACACGCCGTTGTAGCCGGTGACGATCGGAATGGGATGCACGCGCACCGCCACCAGGCTGTTCAGGGCCGACGGCCAGCCGAGCGAAGTCAGATCGAAGCCGGTGCTGAGTGCAGTGCGGTCATAGTGGAACCGCGAAAACGACGCGCGCAGATCCAGGAACGTGGTGGGGTTCAGCGACAGCGTGTCGCCCAGCACGAACTGGTTGGTGTTCATGTCCTCCGTACACCGGTCGACACAGGTCTTCGTCCTGTACGGGTCGATGGGCAGGTTCAGGTTCCGCCAGTAGGTGTACCGGGCAAAAATGCGCTGATTGTCGGAGATGGTGTGGTCCACACGGAAGTTGTACTGGTTCTGGTCGCCGCCCACGCTCGCATTCGACGTGAAGTTGTTCACTGCCGTGAACGGCAGCCCAGGCGAGTTGGCCCGCCCCCACAGGTTGGTCATCACCCGCGACGCGCCGTCAATCCGGTTGTTCGGAATGACGTTGTTCGGAAACGGCGTCCGCGAGATCACTTCCTGCCCAGCCGCATTCCGCGCGCAGGGAGCATTGCCCAGCCGTCCGCACGTGCTCAAAGGATCGAAAATCGGCACCAGCGCCCCACCGCCCGTGCGTACGTTCCCGAAGTTACCGCCCCGCATCTCATCCGTGGGCACGCTGAACACATACGAGGCGCCCTGGCGCAGCCGGAACCCTTCGTAGGACGCGAAGAAAAACGTTTTGTCCTTCCGCACCGGTCCGCCCAGCGTCGCGCCGAACTGGTTTTGCGAGAAGGCGGGCCGCCGGACACCTGCCCGGTTATTGAAGAACGTGTTGGAGTTCAGCGAACGGTTGCGGAGAAACTCGTACACACCGCCATGCAGGCTGTTCGTGCCGGACTTCGTGGTGAGGTTGATGACGCCGCCCGCCAGGCGGCCGAATTCGGGACCCAGATTGTTGGTCTGCACCCGGAACTCCTGCACCGCGTCCTGCGTGGGCACCAGCATCGTGTGATTCACATAGCTTGAATTGTTCGGAGCACCGTCAATGTAGGAAGCGCTCTGGTTTGCCTGCCCGCCGCCAATCTGGAAATTCGCCCAGGCGAACGGATTCGTCCCCGTCGGCGTCTGGCTGCTCTGCCCGCCCGGAACAACGCCGGGGACCAGCGCCACCAGGCTGAAAACGTTGCGGCCGTTCAAGGGCATCTCAAGCACCTTGCGCGCTTCAACCACCTGCCCCAGCGACGCGTTCTCCGTCTGCAGCAGCGGTGTCTGCTCGGTCACCTCAACCACCTGATTCACTTCGCCAATCTGCATCGCTGCGTCGATACGGACCGTGCTTTGCACCTCCACCACCACGTTGTCGCGAACCAGGCGCCGGAAGCCCTGCTTTTCCACTTCCACGCGGTACTGGCCCGGCGTCAGATTGACGAACTGATAGTTGCCCCCGGCGTCGGTCTGACCGGTGCGCCGGTCCGCCGTTCCGGTGTTGATCAGCGCCACGTTGGCTTGCGGAACGGCCGCGCCGGTCGCGTCGCTCACCGTGCCAACCACCGTGCCATAGAACACCTGTGCGGCCAGTGTGGATGCCAACAGGCCCAAGGATGCAAGAACTGAGATCGTCTGTTTCATTGTGGCGCCCCTTATTCAGCGAGTCTTGAGATACTCTGGCGATTATACCCAAACCGTACCCGCTTCAACGCCGGGCATGCCTGATGTGGTATTCCTGTTCAACCGGCCCGATGTCCTTCGATTCCATCGCCATCCAGCGCCTTCGCCGCAAAGTCGCCTGGCGGATCCTTCCGCTCACCATCCTTCTCTATCTGGCCGCGTATCTCGACCGCGCCAACGTCGGCTTCGCCAAGCTGCGTATGAAGAGCGATCTCGGCTTCTCCGAAGAAGTCTTCGGCATCGGGATCGGCATCTTTTTCCTTGGCTACCTCACCCTCGAAATTCCCGGTGCACTCCTGGTGGAGCGTTGGAGCGCCCGAAAATGGTTCGCGCGCATCCTGGTCACCTGGGGCCTGCTTTCAGCCGCCACCGCCCTGGTGGAAACGCCCGCCCAGTTCTACACGGTCCGATTCCTGCTGGGCGTCGCTGAAGCCGGTTTCTTCCCTGGCCTCATCGTCTACTTCACCCATTGGTTCCCCGCCGGCGAACGCGCCCGAGCCATGTCCGGCTTCATCGTCGCCGTTCCGCTCAGTCTCGCGCTCGGTGCGCCCATCTCGAGCCTGCTTCTCGATGTCGACTGGCTGGGCTGGCGCGGCTGGCAGTGGCTGTTCATCGTCGAAGGGTTGCCTGCCGTCCTGCTGGGCTTCATCACCCTGCGGTTCCTCACGGACCGTCCGCGCGACGCCCGCTGGCTCACACCCGCCGAACGCGATTACCTGGAAGGCCAACTCGCCCGCGAAGCCCAAGCCAAGGAGCAGACCGGCAGGTTCACCATCGGCCAGGCGCTTCGCACACCCAACGTCTGGTTGCTCGCCCTCGGCATCTTCGCCACCAACACGGGCGGCTACGCCATGTCGTTCTGGATGCCCACCACGGTGAAGAGCCTCTCCGGTGGCAGCGACTCCTCGGCGCTTCTCTACAGCGGGCTCTTCTACGCCTGTGGACTCGCCGGTGTCATCTACTCCGGATTCGCCGCCGACCGCACCGGCAACCCCAAGTGGACCTGCATTGCCGGCCAGTGGTCCACCGGCCTCTTCCTTGCCGCCAGCGCCATTCCCGGCCAGCCGTTCTGGATGGTGATGGCCTGGCTGGTCCTCACCGGACTCGTCGCCCACTCGTGGCCCCCGCCGTTCTGGGCCCTGCCCACCGCCACCCTCACGGCGTCCGCCGCCGCGGCCAGCATCGGTGTCATCAACATGTGCGCCAATCTCGCCGGCTATCTGGGCAATCACCTCATGGGCTGGCTCCGCGATCGCGGCTCCTCCGAGAGCACCATCCTCTTTCTGCTGGCCTGCTGCTACCTTCTGGGCGGCCTCATCGTCTCCCGCGTGCGCCTCCGCGCCGCGCCTCTTCTCTCCAAGGTGGTAACCACAAATGACCCCTGAAATGTTTGATCTCTCCGGCCGCGTGGCCCTGGTTAGCGGCGCAGCGCAAGGCATGGGCCGGGCCATGGCCATGGCTTTGGCCGAAGCCGGCGCCGATCTCATGCTCGCTGATCTCAATGAAGCCGGCATGAACAGCACCGCCGCCGCCATCGCCGCGCTCGGCCGCCGGGCCGTGCCGGTGATCTGCGACGTCTCACGGCCCGATCAGATTCAGGCCATGTTCACTCGTCTCGACACCGAGTTCGGCCGCATCGATTTCCTGGGCAACGTCGCCGGCGAAGCCGTCCTCGCGCCCCCGGAAAAGATTCGCCTCGAAGATGTCGAGCAGGTGTGGCGGAACCTGGTCTTCGGCCGCTTCTGCGCCTGCCAGGAAGCCGGCCGCCGCATGCTCGCCGCGGGGCGGGGAAGCATTGTCAACATCGGTTCGCTCGCCAGCGTCACCGCGCTTGGCCGCGGACACATTGCGTACTCCATGGCGATGGGCGCCGTCGCGCAGATGACCCGCGAACTCAGCACCGAATGGTCCGGCCACGGCGTGCGAGTCAATGCCATCCTCCCCGCGCAGGTGTTGAACCCTGGACTTGAAACGCGCATCGCGGCGCATCCGGCGCTCGCCGCCCAATTCCTCAGCGGCATCCCGGCCGGCCGCTTCGGCCACCCGAACGACATACGCGGGCTCGCCGTCCTGCTGGCCTCGGACGCCTCTTCCTGGATCACCGGCGCGCTCATCCCCATGGACGGCGGCAACCTTGCGCTGAACGGCGGTGGCTCCGTGCGCCACCGGGAGCCCGCGGCATGACACCGGACGCCTCCCGTCTGTATCGCACCATGACCCTCATCCGCACCGCGGAAGAGCAATTGGCCCGCAGTCATGCCAAGGGGCTGGTCCACGGAGCCTGTCATACGTACGTGGGCCAGGAAGCTGTCGCGGCGGGCGTGTGTCTCCATCTTCAGCCCGATGACGCGGTCTTCAGCACCCATCGCGGCCACGGCCACGCCCTAGCCAAGGGACTCCCCGTGGGCGAGTTGTTCGCCGAACTGTTCGGCCGCGCCACCGGCTGTTCACGCGGCCGCGGCGGCTCCATGCACCTGTTCGCGCCCGAAATCGGCATGATGGGCACCAGCGGCATCGTGGGACCCTGCATTCTTCAGGCCGCCGGCGCCGGCTATAGCTTCAAACTCCTGCGCACCTCCCGCGTGGCCGTAGCGTTCTTCGGCGACGGCGCGGTCAATAACGGAGCCTTCCATGAAGGCCTCAACCTGGCCGGCATCTGGAACCTGCCCGTCCTCTTCGTCTGCGAAAACAACCAGTTCGCAACCGAGGTCCCCTTCAGCTATTCCGCCGCGAACCCGGATGTGGCGGCGCGCGGCGCCATCTACAAGATGCCGGGCATTGGCGTCGATGGCAACGATGCCGCCGCGGTGGCGCAGGTGGCGGGTGAAGCCGTCCGCCGTGCCCGCGCCGGCGAAGGCCCCACGCTCATCGAATGCCGCACCTATCGCACACGCCCCCACTCCGAAGGCATGGGCGATTACACCTACCGCACGCGTGAGGATGTGGCCGCCTGGCGCGAGCGCTGCCCCATCAAGCGCTACCGCACCGCGCTGCTTCAAGCGGATGCAGCCGCCGAAGGGGATCTCAAGGCCATCGACACCGAAGTTCAGGCTCTCGTCGATCAGGCCGCCGCCGATGCCGCGCGCGCGCCCTGGCCGGACGCCGCCCAGGCTCTCACCCACGTCCACGCGCCCCCACGCGACATCCCACCCGAACCCGGCCCCGGCGGGTCCCGCGAGATCGGCTACACCGCGGCCACACTCGAAGCGCTGGATTCCGAAATGGCCGCCAACCCCGCCATCTTTGTCTTCGGTGAAGGCATCGGCAAGCGAGGAGGCAACTTCGGAACCACCGCCGGCCTCTTCGACAAGTACGGCCCGGAGCGTCTCCGCGACACGCCCATCGCCGAGCGTGGCTTCGTCGGCATGGGCGGCGGCTCGGCCATGACCGGCGCCCGCCCGGTCATCGACTTCATGTTCATCGACTTCATCAACGACGCGTTCGGCGAAATCGTCAACCAGATCGCCAAGATGCAGTACATGAGCAGCGGCCGCCTCAAAATGCCCATCCTGCTGCGCGGCGTGGTCGGCATCGGCCATTCAGCGGCCACGCACCACTCCGGCAGTTACCACGCCATCTATTCGCACCTGCCCGGCCTCCGCGTGGTCATGCCATCCACGCCCTACGACGCCAAGGGACTCATCACCCACGCCCTGCGCTCAGACGATCCCGTGCTGTTCCTTGAACCGCGCGAACTCCTCGCCGCCAAGGGACCGGTGCCGGTGGAAAGCTACGAAATCCCCTTCGGCAAGGCGCGCATCCGCCGCGAAGGCCGCGATGCTACGCTGGTCGCCATCGGACCCATGGTGCCCCGCGCTCTCGAAGCCGCCGAAGCACTTGCCGCCGAGAACGCCTCCATCGAAGTGATCGACCCCCGCAGCATCTCTCCGCTCGACACGGCCACCATTCTCAACTCCCTCCGTAAGACCGGGCGTCTGCTCATCGCCGACGAAGCCTTCGCCCCCTGCGGCATTGGCGCGGAAATCGCCGCCGCCGCCGCCGATGCCGGCTTCAACCATCTCGACGCACCGGTCCGCCGCCTCAACGGAGCCTTCGCACCCGCCCCCTACAGCCCCACCCTCGAGGCCGCTGTGACGGTGAGTGCCGAAGCCATCGCGCAAGCCCTGCGCGACCTCCTGCAGGAGTAAGCCATGCGCACGGAAATCGTCATCCCGCGGCTCGGCTGGTCCATGGAAGAGGGCACCTTCGTCGAGTGGCTCAAGCAGCCCGGCTCCACGGTCACCCCCGGCGAGCCCCTCTTTGCGCTCGAAAGCGAAAAGGTCACCATGGAGGTGGAAGCCCTGGACGGGGGCGTCCTCACTCTCAACCCGGACTCGCCTCCGGCCGGAGCCACGGTTCAAGTCGGGCAGGTCATCGGTCACCTTGACGATGGTGCATCCCCAACCGCCCCACCCGCCCGAGCCATCACACCCCGTGCCCGCAGCGCTGCCCGCGAACTCGGCATCGATCCCGCGCAACTCACCGGAACCGGCCGTGAAGGCCGCATCCGGGAACGCGACGTGCGGGCCGCCGCGCCCGCAAAGCCCGCCCCCTCACGCGCCACAATCGCCCGGCGCATGACGGAAAGCCGCGACAACACCGTGCCCGTAACCCTGGTTCGCCGCGTCGATGCCAGCCGCCTCACCGCGCTGCGCAATCGCTGGAAGCTGGCCCTGCAACCCGCCCCCGCCCCCACCATCAATGACATCGTGGTGAAACTGGCCGCCCACGCGCTCATGGCTCACCCGGCGATGGCCGGTGGGCTATCCACCATGCACATCGGTATCGCGGTTGATACGCCCCACGGGCTCATCGTGCCGGTGCTGCGAAACGTCCCCGAACTCAGCCTCACGGAACTCGCGCACCAGGCGCGCGGCCTCATCGAAGCCGCCCGCGAACGGCGCCTCCCGGCCGAAGCCGCCGCCGATGGTGTCTTCACCGTCACCAACCTGGGAAGCTTCGGCGTCGAGACGTTCAACCCGGTCATCAACCCGCCGCAGACAGCAATCCTGGGGCTCGGCGCCATCCTGTGGGAACCGGTGGTTCTACCAAGCGGCGAAATCGTCCCGCGCCAGCGCATGGCGCTCTGCCTCACCTTCGATCACCGGGCAGTCGACGGAGCCCCCGCCGCGCGGTTCCTGGCCGATCTTGCCCGCGTCATCGAAGAGCCCCCGGCCGCCGTGCACTGCGCCTGACCGGGCCGGCCTTCGCGTGCCTTCAGGCCACACTACCAGAGGGCCCGGTGGCGGCCGCCTCGGACGGCGGCGTGCTATTCGGCACGGAGCTTCACCCGCCTTGGGGCGCTGGCGCCCGTGCCCGGATCGCGGCCCGGATGGGGAGGTGGCACACCCGGCGGATCCGTGGACCCGCCGGCGCCGGCCCGCGGTCCCGGCCATTCAACCAAAGGTCCGCGCTCCCCGGCCCCGCGCACCGGAACCCGATATTGTTGTTCCGGTTCGTTGGCTCGTTCCTGTTACGGTTCGAGACCCGGACGTTCCTGTCGTTGTTGATGTTGTTCCAGGAACCGCCCCGCAGCGAGTCGACGGCCACGCTCCGCGCCATTCAGTATAAACTCCGTGAAGATCGCCCGCCGGAGCGCCAGAGTGTCCCCGTGCCGCGCGTGCCCAAGCCAGGATTGCACCCGCTGGCGAACCTGGGCGAAGTCAAGCGCGCCCTCATGGAATTTCGCGCGGATCTCATGGAGGCGCCGACGCATCCGCACCACGTTGGCCCGCTTAAGCCGGGTGCGCCCGGGAAAGAGCCTCCAACCCAGGAACGTCAGCCCATCGGCGCACCGGTAGACGCGGCTCTTGCGCGGATGGGGACGAAGCCTGAGGCCATCAAGAAACTCCTCGATCCGCCGCAGCATTGCGTTCAGGAAATCACGGCAATCCCCGAATAAAACGAAGTCATCCACGTACCGCAGGTAGAGAGCCGGCCGCAGTTCCCTCAGCACGAAGTGATCCAGCGCGTTGAGATAGACGTTGGCGAAGAACTGCGAGGTCTGGTTTCCAATCGGCAACCCGCGGCGCCGTTCCAATGGCGTGAACAAATCGTCCCCGGGAAAGTAGACCGAAGATTCTTCCTGCGGATTCGAAGCATCGATGATTCTGCCTGCCAGCGCCAGCGTTGGCTTGCACTTCACCACCCGGGCGAGCTGCTCCTTCAGGATCTGGTGATCAATGGACGGGAAGTACTTTCGAATATCGCACTTCAATACATACTTGTACCGCGCGCACGCGGCCTTCGCCCGCCGCAGCGCCGCGTGCTGGCCGAACCCCTTGCGTGAGGCGAATGAGTTCGCGGTAAATCGGCGCTCAAATACCGGCTCCAGCACCCGGGTCAACGCATGGTGAACCACCCGGTCGCGGAACGGCGCCGCGGAAATCATCCGTGGCTTGGGATCGCGGATTTCGAACGTGCGGTATTCGCCCGGCTGATAACTTCCGTCCAGCAACTCCCGCTTCAATTGGCACAGATTCGGTTCCAGGTTGGCCAGAAACCGGGCCACGTCCGGACGCGTTCGCTTCCCCCGCGCGGCTGCGTGCGCCGAAGCCAGCAGGTTGGCCCAACTGGTCACTTCACTCCACAGGTTGCCAACCCGCTTCATGGTGACCCCTGTTTCTGGTGGCCCTCCGGCGCGTGTCAACAACTTTGAGACACCCGGCATGGGAATTTACTGACGTTCCTCTCTGTCTGTTGGGCTGGTGTCGACCGGCTTGTTGATCCAAACCTCCGATGGCAGGGGCAAAGGCTTGG
>Ga0194132_10006546_pt1 | contig 17993 bp, 10 predicted proteins | sample TA2KigOf80mmetaG_FD_148612 | JGI IMG/M metagenome (GOLD analysis project Ga0194132, IMG submission 148612) | Freshwater microbial communities from Lake Tanganyika, Tanzania - TA2015054 Kigoma Offshore 80m | ecosystem: Environmental > Aquatic > Freshwater > Lake | place: Tanzania: Lake...
CCAATGCGCTTACTGAGCACCCCGACGAGAAAGATTCCCAGAATGACTCCTCCCATCAGACTTTGAATCTTGGCAAAAGCCAAAGCAAGAGTTCCCAACCGATTAGCGTAAAACGCGCCCACCGTTGCCAGGCCGCCCCATGAAAGCGTAGCCCATCGACTCGCTCTCGTATAGTGCTGGTCGGAACATCCCTTACGAATCAGCCGCTGATAGATGTCGACAACGGATGAAGTAGCCAGAGAGTTGATGCTCGCGCTGACGGTTGACATTGATCCTGCAAAAATCGAGGCCACCAGTAATCCTGCCAAACCGTGCGGCAGCATCTTGGCGGCATAGTGGGGAACGACCGCGTCGGGGTTGTGTAGCGTGCTTCTCAACTCAGGATGGCTCAAGTAGAAGACAAACAGAATTACTCCCAGAAGGAACAACAGCGTGATCAACGGAATCAGGACCGCTCCGTAAAAGAGCAAGGACTTGCGGGTTTCGCGACTCGACCTGGTCGTAAAAAACTTCTGCAGGACCGATTGATCGGTGCTCATCGCCTGAACCGAGAGCAGCGTGCCGCCCAGGATAAGCGCCCAAAAATTGTCGACCTTGTCCCAATTCAAATTGAAATCAAACAACTCGAACTTGCCATGTGCCATGCCGACATCCCACACCTCCCGTATCCCCCCGGGAATTTGGGTCAGCGCACTCGTGGCCAGCAGACTGAAACCCAGAATGACGGTCGCAACCTGTAACGTGTCGGTCCAGATCACCGCTTTGATCCCACCTAATGTCGTGTATAGGGCGGTCAAAGCGCCCATGGCGAGAATCGAAAATTTCAGGGGAAGGCCCATGAGCTCGGACATGACCAGCGCCGGAGCATAGATGATGACGGCCACATGCGAGCCGCGCACCAGCAGAAAGAACAAACTCGCCATCAAGCGTACCCGGAGATCGAAACGTTGTTCCAAGTACTGATAAGCCGTATAGAGCGTGCCCTTAGAGTAGATCGGGAGAAACAAACCAATCACGATGGGGATGGCGAAGAAATAGGCGAGGATTCCCACGCTTAATTTCATGTCATGTTGAAAAGACCAAGCAGGCGATCCCAGGTAGGTTATGGCACTCGTGTCGGCCGCCAGGATGGAGAGAGCGACCGGAAACCACCGCATCGCCTTGTTGCCCAGCAGGTACTGCTTCAGGCCAATGTCCTTTTCATAAAAGCGAGCGCCAATCCAGGTGATTCCAATCAGGTACACCGCGATGACAGTCAAATCGAAAAAGTTCAGCAAGCCCATGGGCAGGACACCACACAATCTTTCCCTGATCTAAAATATAAGGATGGCCGTTGATTCGAATCCAACTACGCAAGGGCTCCGCCTCTACACTCCGGAGACACCACTAAATCAGAGCCCGAAGCCCAGGCGCAAGCCAGCCTGTGAGCCTCTCGCTGTCGCTTCTGGCTTGCAGACCTTCACCAAAAAGAGAACCAACCTCTGGTTTCTTGCAAGATCCCGGATTGGGAGTTGAGACTGAGCCTTTCGAAGCGGGTCTTCAAGCGAGAACCGCCCTGGGATGGGCTGCGGTTCGAATCGAATCCAACCGATCTGAACACCGTTTCATCGCATGGAATGCTTTTGGAAGCACGGTTACGTCGTGGCCTGGGCAGACCATTCGAAATCCCTGCTGGACGCGTTGCTGCGCCTCCTCAGGCGTGTTAGTGACATACCCGGCTGCAACACCGGTCGCGCTCGATGCAGCCAGCACCTGCTGGATCAGATCTTCCACTCTGGGATCGTCCATGCTGCTGGCGCCAATCGAACGAGAGAGGTCATAAGGACCGATGAGGACACAGTCAATTCCAGGAACCTTCATGATCTCGCGTACGTTGCGAATCCCCGCTTCAGTTTCCAACATCACCACCACCAGAATCTGGTCGTTGGCGTTCTCCGTATAATCCATCGCGCTCCTGAGGTAGTCATACCTCTGCCCAATCGCGTGGTAAGGGGTCCGCAGGCCGGTTGCCGAGCGGCGTCCCTGTGGAGGGAATTTCGATGCGGCCACAATCGACTCGCACTGCTGCACCGTTTCAACCATCGGGACGATGACGCCTAGTGCGCCCAAATCCAGCACTCGACTGATCCAGGTCGCATCGTCCGAGGGAGTTCGAACCACAGCGGCAGTTTCGACGTGAACGAAGCTGGCCAGGGCCGAATTAATCGTGGACTCAGTCCAAGCTCCGTGCTGCCAATCGAGCCAAACAAAATCGAACCTGTGCTGGGCAGCCTCCTCGGCGATTTCCGGTGCCGGGTAGCATAGCGATGGCCCACAGATCACCCTTTTTTGAAGCAGCTTCTGCCGTGCTAAGTTAATTTTCATATGATCCACTCCTTTGCTGTTTGCTTCCAAAGTGCAATCCGCAACTGACGCCCGCCTCAAGCGTCAGGGATTCCCAAACGAGGAGCACATGCTATCCAGCGTCATACCGCCACCCGCGTCGTGAATGCCTTGATCCTGCGTCTTAAGGATGAACGACACGTTTCCCGCCAATGAGTCCAATCCTGATGCGACGGCTAGTTCCATTTTCCATGGCCGACAAATGTCCACTCTGATCTTCTGCGGGGACCTTCAATCGAATTCTCACCGCCCGCTCCGATCACTGTGTTGTTTACCCTCAGAAACTTGTCAATGTAGGCCGATTCGGGCAGAGGCGCCAGATCGTTGTATTCGAATGAGCGCAGACTTAACTCCCAGACTCTCTTTGCGGCACTAACCAGAATCATCCTGTCCTCGAACGGGAACGCGGTGAGGGGGACAGCCTGCCTTGTGGCTTGCGGCAAGTCAGGCATGATCTCCCAAGCTCCCTTGCTGAACACATAGCGGACCACATCATCAAACATCGTGACGGGATCCTGCTGACGATTCTGAAACGTGCCGCCAAACATCCAGAGTGCATTCGAATCTGCTTCCGAAGCAAAGAGCCATCGTTTATGTCCCGGATACGGAGGCAGCTGTTGCCACCCACTCTCTGGTTTGGCAGTATCCAGCATCATCAGGGTGTTTGTGGCGCTGCTGGTCGTGCAGCAACTGCCAGACGCGTCAAGGGGCTCAAATTGGGAAGTTCCCCCCAGCAGGTAGATCCGGGATTGGATGCCGACGGCTCCTGCAAACAGGCGTGGCTCTGGCATCTGCCCGAACGCACTCCACTGGTAGCTGTTTCCTCTCTTTTCCAAAACATAGACTTTGCGGATGACTTCTGAGCCTGTATACCCTCCCAACACGAAGAGGCGGTTCCCAACGGTAGCGCTGGACGCATAGCCGAAGGGCGTGGGCGCATCTGGGAGCTTCTCCCAAGTCTGCGTCACTGGATCAAAGGCATGCGTGCTGGCGGAAAAGGCCTTTCTGGTCCAATTCCCTTTGCTCCCCTCCCAGTATGTCCCCCCGGCGATCACCACTTTGTCTCCAATGACCCCTGAAGCATATCCGGCTCGAGGCTCCGGAAATGGAGTTGAACGAGTCCACTCCAGCGAAAACCGTCTGGCGTTCTTTCCCGTGCCTAAAGCAACCGAGAACCACAGGGCCAAGCCAACCATCAAACACACTACGCAAACTCGCTTCGAGATCATGAACAAACACCTCGTTCATCAACCATCAACCACAATCGGACTTCCCTTCAGACCTTGGACCGATCCAGCCCCAGGTTGTCATAGAATACTCGGAGTTCTCCCATTTGCTGCTCTGTCAGGGTCTTATCCGGAGGCCGACGGTACCTCTTAGCAATCCCAAAATGTTCGAGAGTGCCTTGCCAGAAGGCCATTGAAAACCGCTCAAAGAGCGGGGCATCATACTTGAGGATGATGTCTCTAGCCTGCTGGGTGTCGCGATTCTGAACGGCCGCCCAGAATCGCATTGCGACCGTTGGCACGCAGGTCGAGAAAAGGCTGTAGTAAGCGTGCATTCCGTACGGCTCATAGGCCAGGAATCTCGCCTTGGTTCCTCCAGCGAAGATGTTCAACCGTTCTCCGAACTGCTCGTACAAAGGAACCGTGTAGTCAGTCGTAAACTCCTCTTTGAAAGCTACGATCGATTCAATGGTCAGCAGTCGCTTCATGAGACCCAAGGAAGGCTGTCCATGCACCACCAGCGCCAGTCGTGTCGCCTTGGCTACGGCCTTGAAGTGTTCCATCTGGCTGTCCTCGTCTCCCAGGGATGACATGGACACCTGAACCGCGCTGGCTCCAACAGACTCTGCAAACCGCGCATAGTCAATTACCTTTCCTGTCCACCAGGGACCGGTAGCAGCAATGGTGACCCCCCGCCCAGCCACCGATTCAACTACGACGCGCGTGAGTGCCTTGATCTCATCGTAGCTGAGCTGGTCATACTGATTATTGCCGCTGGTCAAGGTGAACACCTTGATTCCAGCATCTGCAGCTCGATCAATCATTCTGCGAACCGGCGCGTAGTCCACCTCAAAATTCTTGTCATAGGTTGTTGGGAAGGACAGCATAGGCCCGCGCAGGAGCCGATTAAACTGGTCCGGAGGCATCGGAGGTGGAGACGCAAGGGAGTTATACGGCACCGAAGACCCAGGCAACAAGGCAATACCAGCGCCTGTGATTGTGAAAAACCTTCTCCGGTTTATTTCCACTCTGTCCTCTCTTTCCTCTGCCGATGAAATCAAAGACTTCCCTGATCGCGTCAAGCCTCTCCCAAGAAACAGTCCAGAAAACTCATAGACGATTTCCGACGGCCGGCTGAACATTGCCCAAGACGCAGTAGCGCCGCCAGGAGCTGTGGTTGATCGTCTGGATTGCCCGGATCACCATAGCCTCGCTCCAAAACGGATCATTCATTCGATCAATACTTGTCAGCCCTAGTTGCGTCACCTGTCACTGCGAGCCAGCGTGTAAACCGCCCCCGGGCTCGTATCGAAAGTTACGATGTCTCCTTCGCTCCTAACCGGCCGAACCAGCGACCCGTCACGGGCGTTCCTTACGTGAACCGAGGCGTTCTTCCAGGGATTGACCAGGCGAGCTACGGTGCCTTTCTCACTTTGTATCTTCAGTGACGTGACCTGATGGCCATCCCAGGCTCCACTGACGAGAAAGGCGCCCACGGCCCGGAGGTCTTGAAACCGGGCCGGGCCCAGCCCCTGTGTATTCGGGAAAACCCTGAGCGTGCCGGTATAGCTTTGAAGGATACACTCGTTGAGAACAACGGGGAGCGACAGGTTTTCCACCCAGATCCCCATGCGCATCAGAAAGTCGAAAGAAGTGCTGTCGCGATAGCGGCCGCGAACCTGCCGCACCCGATCGCCGGCCGCTCCGTTGGGAAGGAGGCAATAGGCAACCTCCTTCTTGAACCACGCGAGGTCCAGCATTCCGAGTCGGGCTCGAACCAGGGGCTGCACCACAAGGTCCGTCGCACCCTCCAGACGAACAGTGGCCACCGTCCGGCGTGCAATCTCGAGCATTTCTTCGTTCCTGCCCAATCCGACCTGTTCAGCCGGAAACACCGGTGCGAGTGTTACAGGATGACTGTAGACGTGCTCCACAGGGGCATCTACGACATCGAGCCAGACCTCACCGTACGGTCCGCTTGCCTTCGGGTAAGATGCCAGATTCGCCGAGACGTGCATCCACTCTTCTCGTTCCGCTTCATCCACGCCGAGGATCACGGACGACTGAACTGTTGCGTCCAGCAAGAACTCGGTCAGCGCCAAGTCCATAATGCAGTCCCGGTTCAATCGGAAATCAACGGTAAATCCCCAGTTCTCAGGAGAAACGGTCGGCTCAATGTGAAACTTCCCATCCTTTCCCTTGCGGGCGTAGTGAACCATGAACGTGGCTGCCGAACGAAGCAAGGGGTACGCGCGCCGCAGGTAATCGACATCCAAGGTGTACAGGTAATGCCACCAAAGGCTCTGAACGGTCCAAGGCGTCTCGCAGACCTGATATGCCCACGGGGGAACGGGATAAGGATTGACTCGGGTCGTAACCGGGTAAGCCGAATGAGGGAAGTAGGCCCCAGGAAGCTTGAAGTGTTCCCGCGCTGTCCGCTCGGCTATCGGCGTCAGCTTCTCGACCAGGTCTACGTAGGGCAGGTGCTGGCTCACATGATTGCTGGAGAAGACACTCCAGAACACCTGCTGCGTGTTGTAGTTCATGTGGTAATCGCCATGCCAAGCAGTCCCGATCTGCCCAGCGCTCCAGTTACCGAAGAGACCTGGAGCAACTTTGCCGGCCTTCAGACAACACGCTAGAAGATACTGGTTGAAGTACCAGATCCTTTCCAGTTCGCGATCCTCAAACTCGACTGCAGACCGCGACCAGTGTTCATGCCAGGACGCCTGGCTTTTCCGATGCAATTCACTTATTGATGTCAGCGTCATCGAGCGCGCTACCTTCCGGACATGGCCGGTGTTGTCTCGATGGTCCCGCGGCGTAAACATGACTAGATCGAACCGCAGCGGCTCTCGATTTCGGCTTTCCAGCACCACACTGTGAAGACCTTCGCCAGTGCCGTGTCGTTCTGTTTTCCGTGAGACCCGCCGCCATTCGCCTTGCAGGGCAGCCGCCAAGGCGAAACTACTGTCATCCGGGGACGGCGGAGGGTTCGGAATCTCCTCGGTCGGAGCGGTGGCCGGCAGGCGCTGGAAGCACGTGAAGTCAGTCCGCCCGCTGCCGAGCTGAACATCGAGTTCGGGCAGAGGCATCTGCTGTTGAGCTTCGATATTCGGATAGTAGGCGATAGAAGTGATGGGGGCGGGAGCACTGCTGAATACGGCAAGATGGCCCGTGTCCCAGCTTACGAAGCAGGACAGGGTCACGATTTCGGGAGACCGTCCAGGCTCCTTGACCTCGAAAGAAGCAGTCATGAGGCCATCGGAGATATCCAGCTTTTGAGTCAGCAGAGATACCCACCGAGAGTCCCAATGAAACCATACAGTCCCACAAGGCCATGGTCGCGGCCACGGCTTGGCATACGAACTCCTGGTCTTGCGCAGGTACTCCGCAAGCGGGGGATAGGCCTTCTCGAGGAAGAGCCGGTCCGGATCACCCTCTCTTCTGGCGGCATCACCCGCCTCCTTCCATAGCTTAAGAAGCTGATCGAATGGGAGGACATGCGGGGCGTGGTCCTCGCTCACCCGGACATCCCAGCAGTCCGCCTTGCCGATGTGCAGGCCGAGGGCATCGGGGCGCACAACGACGACGACACCGAGGTCTCCATTCCCAAGGAGCATCCCCTCGAAGAAATCCGGACTCAGCGAACTCCGAACGATGCTGTTTCGCTTGGCCTGCGCGACACGATCGAACTCAAACTCTCCCTTGGCGTCCGCGGCGCGGCTCGAGACAGGCTGAGATGCAACGAGGCATGCGGCCCCCATGGTCCGCAGAAAGTCTCTCCTGCTGGCTCCAAGTCCAACCATCGGATCGCGTCGACTCTCCGACTTGTCTGCACCCACGCAGGAACCATCACACTGCTTCATGACACGCTCTCGGATCATGCTTTCGGTCCTTTGTTTCGATAGGGCGCGGGCGGATCTCTACCCGATCGGAGGGTAGTGTCCTATTCGACGAAATCCTTTTCCCTAACCGCCACCCGAAGATTCCCTTGCATGGTCGTGATCCAGAGCTCGCCCGGGCGCGCTTCGAACACGTAAGGGTACGAGACCGGCTTGCCCTTGAGGCGCGCGATCACAACCGGACTAGACCACGTTCGACCGTCGTCGTTCGAGAAGGCAATCGACAGCTCCTCGCGGTGGTTGCTGACCGGCACATCCGACCACTGGTTGTCGCCGCCGCGTAGCGGGTAAGATGACTTACCCTCGGGATAAAGCTGATTCCACACGAGGAGGAGGCGCTCGCTCGAGAGGCGCGTGATGAGACCTGGAGCGCTGCTCGCTTCAATGCTCGACGGTCGGATCGTGCGCCACGACAGCCCACCGTCCTCCGAGAAGGCCTCCCAGAATCGGGACCAATTGGTACGGATCAGCTGCCAGATTCGGCCGTCCTTCAGCTCCACGATTGTGGATTCAGATATCCCGCCGTGGTGCCCGACACCTCCCAGATCGATCAGATGACTCCCGCGCCACGACTTGCCTTCGTCAACTGAGACGTATGTCAGCACGGAATGACGGCCGGGGTCGTGCAGCATCCGCATCGACGTGAAGACAACTTTGCCGTCGCGGGTCTCGATGATGTCTCGAATTGCGCCGGTCCAGTCGTCGTGCAGTTTGACCGGTTGCTGCCAAGTCTTTCCATCATCCAGGCTGCGGACCGTATAGGTGGGCAGTCGGGCGCCCGGAAAGTCTGAGATCGCAGCGTTCCAGGCCCATTTAGCCGTCTCTTTCTCGTTGATGAAGGCGAGAATCAACGTTCCCGCACGCGTCCGGATGAGCGCTCGCTCAGGCCGGATCTCAAACCGGCCTGAGCCGTCGAAGATCGAGCGGTGCTCGCTCCAGGTCTTCCCCTCGTCTCGGCTCCAGAACGCTTCGGTGCCGTCGACCGTCAGCATCGCACCGTCTCTAAGCCGCACAAAAGGGCCCATGCGCTGGCCGGGCAGGTCCTTGGCCACCGGATGTATCCAGAGACCTGCCGAAGGAGTCTGCGCGAACAAAAGCCACGGGATCAGGACAACCGCGACACTCAAGCAATAAGCTCCACAGGTTCCGACATGAACCGATCTAATCATCCGTAGCAAATGTCCCATGACCCACTCCGCCCCTAGCGTAGCCCTGCATTCAGACGTTCCATGATCAAATCAGCAATCAGTTCGTGCCCTTTCGAGTTCGGATGTATCCCGTCGAGCAGCAGCTCATCCACTGGCTTACCATGTGTCTTGGGGTAGTCCTGAAAAGCCGAATAGACATCGACCAAAGGCAGCTTCTCCGACGCGGCAATCCGCCGCACCGCCTCGGCGTAGCCCTTCAGACGAGTGCTCATGCCGTCAGGATTGTCCGGATGATGGAGAGGGTTCGCATGCCTGTTCCGCAGAGTGCTGGCCGACCTCACCGGGTTGGGAGTCATCAACACGATCTCAATCTCGATTGCTTTCAACTTTCCGATTATGGCCCTGAGATTGTTCTCGTAGTCCGCGACATCGATCCGTGACGATCCAGAGGGCGGCTCTTTCCGGACACTGATAGCTGCGTCATCGATGCCGAACTGAAGGATCACAATGTTCGTCTGCTGGGAGAGAACATCTCCGGCGATGCGATGCCTGGCGTCCGCTGTCGTGTTCCCCGGCACTCCCAGGTTGAGGACGCGGGGGATGACACCTTCTCCGGCCAGCCTCTTTTCCAGAATCGACGCATAGACATCGAGAGGCTTTCCGTTGACGATGCGCGGAGCGGTCGTCGAATCTCCGAACACAACACAGGTCAGCACTCGCGGATCCTCAGCTTGGGCGGGCGGCGAGGCCGCCCCGCAGAAGACTATCGATACAACGAACGTCAGCACCCAGCAGCGACCAACACTTGTGTTCCATTGAGTCGGCGCGTTAATCATTTAATGGTCTCTCTGGAACCAGCCCGTGAGTTGTCCCTACCCTCCTGGAGCAGCGCGCTCTCCGTTGTGCGAAGGAGCAACGGTCGGCTGGGCATCGTAATCAACAATCGACCCGGAGCGGTTTCCAGCAACAGGGAGTGGCAGACACGGCGAGCCCTGGCGAAAACAACCGGCTGGTGCCACGACACCCCTTCGTCGTCGGAAAGGGCAATCGAGGCTTCATCGAAGCCGTGTGGATAGTGGTATTTGGCCTCTGCTGACCAGTCCGCCTGGTTCCCGACCAGCGCCAGCCGTCCGCTGGCCAAGCGGGTCACGTACATGGGTCCACCGCAACTGAGTTTCGTTGGCGCGGGCTTGCTCCACGTCAGACCTTGATCACCCGAAGACGATTGCCAGAGCTTGCCGGTTATCGTCCGAAGAAGCATCCAGACGCGGCCACCCGAGAGCTGAACTACCGTTGGCTCCATACCGCCCCCGTCGAGATGTTCTGAGCGACGGTCTGCATCCACCTCTTCCCCGATGTCGATTCCGCCGACGAACCTCCATTGCTTCCCTCGGTCGGTCGAAACGAGGCAGGCACCCACCCAACGGCCCGGGGCACCCGGATAGCTAATAGGAAGGAGAATGTTTCCAGACTGCGTTTCGATGGCGCCATTGAGCATCCCCGCATAGCCCTCCCAAATGCGGTGATGGTCTTGCCAAGTCCTGCCGCCGTCGGAACTGCGGACGGCCCACACGTCGCTCTTGCTATTCTCAGGTCGAATACGGTCATATCGCACATAGCCAAAGTAGAAGACCCAGATCGTGCCAATGCGCGTCCGCACCGCTGCTGGGCGGCAAATCGTCACATCGGGAAGAGGGTTCTGCAGGACCACGCCCACGCGAACCCAAGTCTTGCCGCCGTCGCTGGAGATGGCACTCTCGAGCTGGTTTGCCATCGTAGGTCTGTAAACCAGAAGCACTTGCCCATCGCCTAGCGCCACGGGCGCGCCTGAGCCGAATCCGTGCGAGAACCCAAACTGGCTCGGCACGCCAGCCAGATCGGCTACAGCCGAGCGGACGATTTCGGTCTGCTCAGCTGTCTTGAGTTCTTCAGTCCTCTCCTCCGTCTTTACCGACAAGACACTCGCGAACGTAAGCACGAGCGGGACAGCCCCGAAGCCAATGGACCTGATGGCAGCTCTTGTCATGCGTCGCTCCCTGTTCTTCTCTCTGCTTCGCCCTTTGCCCGTGATCTTTCGCGAGCCAACTTCAGTGCTGCCTCAGATTTCGAAACTCCTTTGCAGAAGACTGGTGCGACGATGAGCGCCAGTCGCAGCAGCATCGGTCATGGTTCCACATCGACCTCGACTGATGCGAGCAGCAATCCGGCCGGATCCTTGCTGGTTGCTGTGGAGCGAAACCGCACGTAGCTGATGCCGCGAGCGGGACGGTAGGAAGGCTTCAGCCAGACCGTCGGCTTACCGTCCACCGACACTGTACAGACGCGTCCCGGCAGATCCCACTGGAAGCGCACGTCGTACCATCTCCCCGTCTCCAGCCTGTTCTTCAGCGAGATGTTTCCCTCCTTGCTGACCGGCATGGAAAACAGGGCCTCTTGGTCCCCTGTGGGATCTTGCGGATCAAAGAAACGGTCCAACAGCGAGATGACCAACCCGCTCGCCCCGGGCTGAACCTGGAGCCTCACCTTGAGGTCCCCTTTGCGACCAACCGGAAAGTTCCAGATCGCCCCATCGCCGTCGTTCTCATCTGGCCGCCGGACATGAAGGACGCGGGCACCGGATTTCTCGGGATGGTCGATCAGTTCGGCCCCCTGTACCCGATTTCGCCACCAATGCTGGGCCGGTCCAAAGGCCTTGAACACGCTCCAGCCTTCGAGTCCTTTCGAGAAGTCGTCCCTCTGCTTGGTTTCCAGGAGCCAGCCCGGATCAAACATCACCCGCGCATCCGAGCGCCCCTGGCCGGTGGCAACGATGACCTTGCCGTGAGCCCCCATATAGGCAAAGGGATATGCCGTACCCCGGTCCCCAAAGCGCTGCGGAGCTTCATTCCGCGTCGGGTCCCGGTACACCTCGCGGTAGCCCCGCCAGGTCTTTCCCTCGTCGTCGGAAATGGCGGCATGAAGGGCATCCCGTCCTCCATAGACCCCGGTCCCATCCACGCGTGGGGGCTTTTCGCAGCCGTTCCAGAACAGCAGCAACCGTCCGTCCGGTAACCGGAGGAAGCTGACCGGTGCGTCCGATGAGAGGAACGGCGATGGACGCAGGGGCTCCCAGTGGATTCCATCGGGGGAGTAGGATTCATAGAGGATTCCGGTTTCGGTTCGCACCAAGGCGCACACCCGGCCTTCCTTCAGTTCCACGACGCACGGCTCACACGCTCCGTACCCGCTCCCATTGAAGTCTGTGTAGCAGGGCGCCGTCAGACGGGAGGGCGACTTCTTCCAGGTGTCGCCGCCATCTTCCGAGTAAATGACTGTAGTCACGTGGGCGCCGGTCGGCGGCCCTTCCGGCACCCCTGCGATCCACTCGCCAAAGGGAAGCAGGATGCGTCCGTTACTGAGCTGGGTTAGACCGTTGACAGAGCCGACATAGCCCCCGAAGATTCGTTTGGGCTTCTCCCACACGGTTCCCCCGTTGCGGGTCTTGAGATGCCAGATATCGATGAAGTAATCTACGGCTGGCCGACGACTGGGCCCCTCCTTGCGCTCCACCATAGGAAACAGGTGACATTCCCCACTTTTGTCGAGAAGGGGAAATGCAGCCGACGGTCCCTCGTACTCGAACTTCTCCTCGCCCCAAGTCACACCTCCGTCACGCGAGATGAGCGAGTAGTTCTTGTTGCTTTCCTTCGTGATGAACGTCTTTAAGGCTCCGCCAGGAGCAGAGATCACACCGGTCCGCCCCGGTCCGCCCGTGCGAATGATCACCGGCGCCCAGACCTTTTCCGCCCGTATCGGTACCTCCGCACACAGCTCCTTCTGAGCTGCCAAGGCAAGAAGCGCGACTGCCACCAAAACCGGCAGCTTGAATGGGTTCCTTCTCCTCATATTGTTGACTCCTCGTCTTGAGTTCGCCCTGATTCTTCCTTGAATCCCCATCGTCATTCGCCCATGACACCCAGCCAGGAACTATGGCTGACGAATCGGACGTCGCGCTCCGACATCATGCATGTCGATGGGCTCAAAACCGATCTTCGTGGCGGGCGATCCGGACCGCAGGTCAAACTGGAAACGTCCGGGGCCGACAAAGAGAGGGTCTACAATGATGGATTCGTTGTCGCCAGTCCGTTTACGCCATTCTTCCTCAGGGAAGCCATTGAACAGCAGCGCTCCGCCCCGGGCATCGAAGTAGATATTGTTTCTGACGAGAAACTGACTGTCCGACCACGCACCTCCCATCAGCCTCCCATGCTCGAAGTAGACGATGTTACGCTCGAACGTGAAGGACCGGTGTGCTTCGGCCCGGGCGCGCGAGAACTGTACTTCCTGATTCATCGCAAGGATATTGTTCCGGACAACGTTGTCGCGGCCGTAATGCTGGTGGAATCCCGAACTCTTGCAGCGGTAGACAATGTTCTTCTCCACCAGGATCTGCGTCGAGCCCTCGTCCAGATAGATGCCCCGCCCCCGCTCGCCGTAGGACGTCACATCGTGGATCAGGTTGTTGCGAATGACGGTCCCCGGCTGCTGCCCGAGAGTGTAGATGGCACCCAGATCATTCAGCGTGTGTTTCCCGATTGCGTAGAGGTGGTTGTATTCAATCCTGTTGCCGGCACACTGATTCGGCTCATAGCCCCATGTCCAGCCCACCGATATGGCGGTGTAGAAAACATCGTGAATCGTGTTGTGAGCGATCGTGTTGCGGCTGCTTTGGCCGATCCAGATACCGACCGCTTCGGGGTAGACCTCACCCAAATGATGAATGAGATTATCTTCGACTACATGTTCGAAGTTTTGTTTGGCCTGGCTCTCGTGCAGGATCGTCTCGCCGATTTTGATGCCGCCGCCCCCGATGTCTGAGATCTGATTTCCGACGATCCGATTCCTTTGGGATCCCATGCCAAACCAGATTGCGTATCCGCCGAGCTTCTCAAAGGAGCAGCTTTCAATCGTGCAGTCTACGGCCGATTCGGCCTGGAAGGCCGCCCCGACATTGACGGCAGCCTGCGGGTGATCTGAGTGCCCTTCCGGCGGGAGCACCCAATCCGCGTGCTGGAAGTGGAGGTTGCGGAAGATCACGTTGCGAACAGCTTTTCCGCTCTCTGGGTCGCCGGAAATCCGAACAAGCTGCGAAAGGGCCGGCGCGACAATCTCCGCTCGGTCCAGAGTCTCTCCTCCCATCGGCCAGTAGGATAGAATTCCCGTCGTGCGGTCGAGATACCACTCGCCCGGAGCATCCAGGGTGCCCGGCGCGTTTTCAATAAAGTAGCGAGGATCCGTGTCCTCCGGAATCCCCACCGCGCTTCCGCCAGCATCGCCCGACAGGATCGCTATCCGCGCGGCATCGTCAACGCGAACAATCTGCTGTCGGATCTCGGTCCATCCGAGCAGCACCACAGCCTCCGCTCCGGTGCCCTCCCATTGCTTCTGGATATCTGTGCCCCCGAACTTAAGGCGGAACGGCTTATCCTTGGAACTGGGGCCCTGGATCCTGTAATAACCGAGGTTCGGCATGCGGGCCCGTTGGGCGCGGCGTCCGTTTACAAACAACTGGCGGAAATACCACTCGCCCTCGGCAACCCCGGGGATATGTTTCGTCCAGATTCCGTCTGTCCCTCGAGTCCACCCGCCGCCGATCACTCGACCACCACTAATGACCACGCGTTCGCCCGGATAAGCGGCGTAAACGATGGGGGCCTCCGGAGTTCCCGAATCTTCCTTCGTGAGCTCGAAGGGGCGGGTAAGGCGGTAGGTCCCTCCATGGATGAGGACGGTGATGGCTTCTTTCGAACCCGCTTGCCGCAGGGAGCGGATTCTGTCGCGCGCAGCCTCAAGCGAGTTCAACGATCCACTGGGCGAGACCTCGAGTGTGCCGGCAGCGGCGGTCTGGCAAAGGAACGAAAGTGCCAAGAGCAGAATCCCGATCATGGTTTTTCCTCTGCAGCCTGACGAACTCAGCTTTCGCATAACCTCGCCTTAGATAGGAATCCTCGAAGAGGCAGTCGTATCCATGGTCGCTCAGGATCAGGAGATCGCGGTCACCGTCGCGGTTTGCGTCGGCAGTGAAAACCCTGACGACTGCGCCAATCACGGGCACCAGGGGCAGGTCGAGCTTCTCCGCTTTGGCAAAGAGCCCCTCGGAGCCAGTATCCCCCACGTTCTTGAACAGCATGTGTTTTTGAAGCTGGCTGACCAGGAGATCGAGTCGGCCGTCACGGTCCCAATCGACGACATGGGTCGTTGCGTAACCACCGATCTCAGCGATCAGAACTTGGGATTCGACGACCGGTTCTTTCCCATGCTTTCCACGACGGCAGAAATAGTAGTGGCCAAACACGTCGTTTACGACCAGGTCCACGTTTCCATCACCGTCGAAGTCTCCTGCAACCAGCGAGGTCCGTGGACCCTGCATCGTGTCAAAGTCAAACTCCTTCGGAGTGGTGCGCCCGACGGTCACCAGTTTTCCCTGCGCCGTACTAACCCGCACCCCCGTGGTGTCGAAGGAAACGTCGTTCCCGGTGCTGGTATTCTTGTGGAACCAGACATTGCCCCAGTAGTCTCCGAACAAGATGTCTTTGCGAGAGTCTTTGTCGAAGTCCACGGCGACCGTGAATTCCCAGTCGTCTCCGCGCCAGGAGCGATGGTCAATCACCTGGCCCTGGGGCAGAAGCGATTTCACGGGCGCGAATTTCCAAGGCAGCTTATTCATTGTGCCAAGGGCGAATGTGTGGCCTTGTATCAGATCAGGAATACCATCACCGTTCCAGTCGGTCAGCTCGGTGGCATAAGGAAGCGGATCATTGCCCCAGGGCATCTGGAGAGGCTCGTGGCGGCGGGCGTCGAACTTTGGCCGGCTGGCGGTCCCGACGTTCTCAAACAGGTAGACTGAGCCGGTGCACGTTGATGCAGCCAGATCAAGATCTCCGTCACCGTCCCAGTCGGCTAGCGTGGGGCTGGTGATGATTTCATCCGGAAATTTGCCGATCCGCGGCAGTGGCTTCATCGTCAAGACAGGGGCTGTTCGAGTCCCGATGTTCTCGAAGTAGGCTAGGAAGTCCTCGGTAATTTCCGGCGGCCTCTCGTTTCCCCACTTGCGCCAGACACCGACGATCAGATCCAGATCCCCGTCGCCGTCAATATCGGCGGCCGCAGGATTGGCCGACCAGCCAACGTCGAGAGGCTTCCCGTCTGCCATCAAATGGCCTTTGAAGCTGAGAATGGGCGTGCCGTCGCTGTCACGGCCCTTGTTTTCGTACCAGAAGACCCTGCCGGTGACATAGCCCCCGATGAGCAAGTCCTCGTCGCCGTCGCCGTCCCAATCTACAACTTCAATGAAGGGCTCATAGTCCTCTTTGTAGATCGCTTCGCCATTCGGTCCTTCGACCTCAGGCACCGGGCTGGCCGGCGTGCGGAGCACCTTGCCGTCAACCTTCAGCGGTCCCCGGTCTTCGTAGCGCGGCGCAAGGTTTGTCCCTACGTTGCGATAGAAGAAGACCCACCCCTTGTTGGCGCCGACGATCAGGTCGAGCTTCCCGTCACGATCCCAATCGGTGGCGGTCGGTGTCGAGAGAAACCCGGGATCGATCGGCTTGTCATCGGAGTAAAACAGCATCCGTGCCACCGAGAATTTCGGTTTTTGCCGGTTTCCCAGGTTCTCGTACCACTGGATGGCGCCGCGTGACGACCCACAGAGCAGATCGAGCAGGCCATCCTGGTTAAAATCGATCATCTGGCAATCGACATGGTAGATCCCTGTCGATTGCGACCCGACAGGTGCGTTCCGTTTTGAGCCATCACCGATCCATCCTCGCGGCGGCGGGGCGGTCTGTTTGCCTCCTTCCGGGAGCAGGTCGAAGTAGACTGCATAGTGAGAAGCGTCGGCCCGGTCCTGCGTGTGGCTCCAAGCAAGCCGCCCGCTCTTCCAGTCGCCAATCGCGTCGTAGTAGTAACCCCACAGCGGTCGATGCACCCAGGGAGTTTGCACGGAACGGTCGCGGTCTGGAAACGGGTCCGGGATCGCATCGTCATGCCACTGTAGCGGCCTGTCGTACTCGCTCTGGCCGTAAAGGTTCTGGTCATACCGTACTGGCTTTCCAGTCGCGGGATCGTAACGGACGACCTGCAGGGTTGAGAGGTCTGCGCGTCCGCCAAGGCCTGCGTTCTTAAGGATCTGTTCGAAGTCGATGCGGACTTCGGCTGGCATCTCATCCGACGACCTGCTGCCAAGATCGACCGGCGGTACGGTGAGCAGGAGCCTGTAGGCCCCTTTCCCGGCCCACTCGGGATCCAGCGCCGCTCCAGCCCCAGCTAAGAAAATTAGAGATAAGAGTGCCATTACCAGTATCGATCGGATCAATAGGATCTCCCTCCAAAACCGGACATGGACCAAGTCCATCCTGGGCGCCAAACTGAATGATTGTCGTGGCCTGCTGCCGCGTTACCAGCATCCACTGGATAGACTGCTTCAATGTTAGACTCCACAAGAAATCGCGCGAGGGTCTCCGGGTGGCCATACAGCGCGACCGCAAATCGGACTGGATCCGTCCACGTCAAAACCTCTGTCTCGAAGGTATTGATGCCATCCACCCCGGCGCGGTGCAGGCCACGAGCTCTCTTCAATCCAGGCGTAATGACCGAGAAATCCCAATCGCGGACCCCAAAGACTCTCAGATCCCTAAAGGCCGTCGACCCCACGCCGCCGTTGACGGGGATGCCGAATTGCCGGGCCAGGGCGAGATATGGGCGCACGTCCTGGCTCCCCTCCCCGGGAGATTCTACGAGCGGATCGAGATCGATCAGATCGACGAGGCCCTCCCTGCACCAGGCCTCGACATCGAGCCCCTGGGCCAGATTCAGGAACAGTCCCTCGGACGGGATTCTGATCCCCACCGGGATGAGCCTTCTCTGTTTCGCGCGCAGAGGATCTAGACGGCGTTTGAGCTCACGCAACGTTTCGGTGAAGAATTCCGCCCGGAAACGGATCCATTGTTCGTACAGAGTTTGCTGCGATACATCGATCTTGCGGGCGTCGATGCCTGTCTGGGCGCGGAACTCCTCGACCATGGCAGGCTCGTACAGCAGCATCGGGACCTGGCGGTCGCATCCGACAAGCAGGCCGTCAGCTCCCCGTTCCGCGACTTCCATCAGGATGTCGACCCGCTCCTGACGCACTTCCGGGTAATAGAAGCTGAGCCCGGAGGGTTTCCCTTCCTTGTTGACTCGCCGCCACTCGGGGTGCTCTCGATAAAAGGGGCAAGAGAATATTCCACCATAGTAAGACTCGCCATAGTGGCGCTGCATGCCGAGCCACGGCCAGACTTCTGCACGGCATCGTT
>Ga0194132_10006549_pt1 | contig 17990 bp, 14 predicted proteins | sample TA2KigOf80mmetaG_FD_148612 | JGI IMG/M metagenome (GOLD analysis project Ga0194132, IMG submission 148612) | Freshwater microbial communities from Lake Tanganyika, Tanzania - TA2015054 Kigoma Offshore 80m | ecosystem: Environmental > Aquatic > Freshwater > Lake | place: Tanzania: Lake...
GCCGTCGACATGGATGGCCGCGGCCGGCTGTCGCGCGCGGACTTCGAGCGCATGCTCGGCGCGACGCTGCCGCGCAGCGGGCATCCGGCCTTCGCCGGGCTCTCAGGACCGTCTCGCGCGCACCTGTTGCTGTTCGTGCACCGTGTCGACGACCTCGCGCCGGGCCTGTACTTCTTCGCGCGCAGCACGGATGCCGGTACCCGTCTGCAGCGCCACGCGCGCCGCGAGTTCGCGTGGCGGCGCGTCGCGGATGCGCGCGGGCTCGAGCTCGTGTGCCTGCATGAAGGGGACTTGCGCGGCCTGGCGGCCGGCCTTTCGTGCGAGCAGGCCATTGCCGCCAACGGCGCCTTCGCGGCCGGCATGCTGTGCGAGTTCGATGCAGCGCTGTCCGAGTCCGGAGCGCGGGCCTACCCGCGCCTGTACTGGGAATGCGGTGCGCTCGGACAGGTGCTGTATCTGGAGGCCGAGGCAGCCGGCCTGCGCGCAACCGGGATCGGATGCTACTTCGACGACGGCGTGCACACGGTGCTCGGCCTGGGCGATACGTCGTTCCAGAGCCTGTACCACTTCACGGTCGGCAGCGCGGTCGACGATCCGCGGCTGACGACGCTGGCGGCCTATCCGGCTCCCGACGCGGGCTCGGGCGCCGACTCTTGACGGCGCTCAGGCGTGGGCGCCGGCCGGACGCCGACCGCGCGGCATGCGCACCTTGGGCAACGCGAGTCCCTGCGTCTCGAGGTACGAGGCGAGCGGCTTGCGCGCATCCGCCAGCGCGTGGCGCAGCAGCGAGTTGTTCTCTTCGGCCGCGGCATCGAGCCCCTTGTCGATCGCGCGGATCGAGGCGACCGCGAATTTTCCGGCCTCGGACTTCTTGATCTGCTTGGCCTTGGCGCGGTCCTGAACGCGCGCAATTTCCGCTTGCAAGTCGGCGATGATCTGTTCGGGACTACGACGAATGCGCTTTTCCTTCTGCAAGTCGGCGATGTTCTCTTCGGGACTACGACGAATGCGCTTTTCCTTGGCCATGATCGGGAGCGTGATGAAAGGAGGATTGGATGGAGGGGGAGGGTCTGCATTCCCGCGGCGCGCGCGGGTCGATTGGGGCGCAGAAGATGATCGAATTCGGACTCGGGCGCAAGGGGGAATCAGCCTGGCAGGGCCAGTCGATCGAACAGCCTGCGCACCGATGCATCGGCCTCCACGCTCGCCAACTGTCCGCGCTCGAACCAGCGCAATTGCAGCGACTCCTCGCTAAGCACCAACGCACGCTCGGACGGGGCCACGATCCGAAAACGAACGTCCAGATGCCAGTGCTCCGGTTCCTCTGCGCGAGCCGGGATCCGATGCGCGTCCAGATCGATCGGACGCGGATCGACGCACAGGTCCGGGATCCCGCTCTCCTCGACGGCCTCGCGCAGCGCGGCCGCGGGCAGGTTGGCGTCGCCGTCGACGTGTCCGCCCAGTTGCAGCCAGCGGCCGAGCTTCTTGTGCAGGCACAACAGGCCGCGCCGGCCATCGTGCGAAACGATCAGCGCCGAGGCGGTCAGGTGGCCGGTCAGGCAAGTGCGCCAGAGCGCATCGGGATGCTCGGCGCAGAACGCGAGGATCTGACGCTGGAACGCCGCCTGCTCTGGGTCTGGGGCGCGGAAGGCGCGAATCAGCCCTAGCGCGTGCTCGAGCTCGCTGCGCGGCGCGAGCCGGGGATCGCCGGCGGCGAGCAGGCGCGGGGACTCGCCGTCGCAGGCCATCGCTTCAGGCGCGCAACAGTTGCCGGTACTTGCCGGCCTTCGACTCGGCGCGCACGCCGCGCTTCTCCCGATCGGCCTTGCGCCACTCCGCATAGGACTCGTAGTCGCCGGGGAAGTAATTGACCTCGGCATTGCCCTCGAAAGCGAGGATGTGCGTCGCGACCCGATTCAGGAAATAGCGGTCGTGGCTGACGACGATGGCCGAGCCCGGATACTCCTGGATCGCCTCCTCGAGCACGCGCAGCGTCTCCAGATCGAGGTCGTTGGTCGGCTCGTCCATGATGATCACGTTGGCGGGCTCGCGCAGCATCTTCGCCAGCAGCACGCGGTTGCGCATGCCGCCCGAGCACTCGCCGAGCAGCTTCTGCTGATCCTCGCCCTTGAAATTGAAGCGCGCGACGTAGGCGCGTCCGTCCAGCGTCTTGCCGCCGAACGGGATCAGCACATTGCCTTCGCAGATGTTGTCGTAGACGCTCTTCTCGTCGTCGAGGATCGCGCGTGACTGGTCGAGGTAGCGCAGCTTGACCGTCGAGCCGATCGTGACCTTGCCCTTGTCCGGCTGCTCCTGACCGAGAATCATCCGCAGCATCGTCGTCTTGCCCATGCCGTTGGCGCCGACGACGCCGAGGATGCCGCCCGGCGGCATCTCGAAGGTCAGGTCCTTCATCAGCACGCGCTCGCCGAAAGACTTGCTCACGCGGTCGAACTGGATCACCTTGTCGCCCAGGCGCGGGCCGGGCGGGATGCGCAGCTCCAGTTCCTCGAGCTGCTGGTCGGCGCGCTGCTCGACCAGTTCCTTGTAGCGCGCCATGCGCGACTTGGAGCGCGTCGTGCGCGCCTTGGGCGTCTTGCGGATCCACTCCAGCTCGCGCGCGATGACCTTCTCGCGCGCCGCGTCCTGGCCGCGCTTGGTTTCGAGTTTCTTCTGCTTGAGCTCGAGGTAGCGGCTGTAGTTGCCCTCGTACGGGATGGTCTTGCCGCGCTCGATCTCGAGCATCCAGCCGACCACGTTGTCGAGGAAGTAGCGGTCGTGCGTGATCAGGATCACCGTGCCGTGGTAGTCGCGCAGGTGGTGCTCGAGCCACTCGACCGTGTCGGCGTCGAGGTGGTTGGTCGGCTCGTCGAGCAGCAGGATGTCCGGGTGCGAGATCAACAGCTTGCACAGCGCGACGCGCCGGCGCTCGCCGCCCGAGAGCTTGCGCACGTCGGCGTCCATCGGCGGCAGCTTGAGCGCCTCGGCGGCCTGCTCGAGGCGGCTGTCGAGCTCCCACACCTCGTGGTGTTCCATCTGCTCGGACAGGTGCATGAACTCCTCGCCCATGTCGCCTTCCTCGGCCAGCTTCTCGTAGCGCGCCTGCAGCTCGAGCAGCGGCCTGACCGCCTCCTTCAGGTTGCCCTCGACGCTGAGCTCCTCGTGGAGCGGCGGCTCCTGCGACAAGTAGCCGATCGACAGCTCACCGATCGGCTTGGCCACGCCCTCGAACTGCTTGTCCTCGCCCGCGATGATCCGCAGCAGCGTCGACTTGCCCGCGCCATTGGCGCCGATCATGCCGATCTTGGCACCCTCGAGGAACGCAAGGGTGATGTTGTCGAGCACCTTGCGCTGCCCGAAGTACTTCGACAGCTCTTGCAGTTGGTAGATGATCTTGTCGGCCATTGCGGGCGAAAAGGATAGCGCGTATCCGCTGGCGCGGCCATCGACTCCCGGCGCTACCATCTGCGCTTTCCGCCGCGTTCCTCCATGCCGACCTCCACCGCCTCGATCCTCGCCTCACTCGACCTTTCCTCCGAGACTCCCGGCGTCTACGACGGCCGTTGGAAGAGGGGCAAGGGCGCGACCATCACGAGTTTCAACCCCGCCACGGGCAAGCCGATCGCGCGCGTCTCCGGCGCGACCCGCGCACAGTATGACGAGGTCGCCGCCGCGGCCCAGGCGGCCTTCCTGCGCTGGCGCGAAGTGCCGGCACCCAAGCGCGGTGAGCTCGTGCGCCGCATCGGCAACGAATTCCGCACGCACAAGGACGCGCTCGGCGCGCTCGTCACGCTCGAGGTCGGCAAGATCCTGCAGGAAGGCCTGGGCGAGGTGCAGGAGGCGATCGACATCGCCGACTTCGCGGTCGGCCAGTCGCGCATGCTGTACGGCCTCTCGTTGCACTCGGAGCGGCCGGCCCATGCGATGCGCGAGCAGTGGCACCCGCTCGGGCCGGTCGGCATCGTGACCGCCTTCAATTTCCCGGTCGCCGTGTGGGCCTGGAACTCGATGCTCGCGCTGGTGTGCGGCGACGCCTGCGTGTGGAAGCCCTCCGAACACGCGCCGCTTGCGGCGATCGCCGCGACGAAGATCGCCGCGCGCGTGCTGGAGCCCGAGGGCTTCGGTGCGCTGGTCGGCCTGTGCTGCGGCTCGGTCGACGAGGTGGCGACGCCGCTGGTCGACGACCACCGTCTGCCGCTCGTGTCGTTCACCGGCTCGAGCGCGGTCGGCGGCCGGGTCGGCGCGCGCGTCGCGGCCCGCTTCGGCCGCGCGCTGCTCGAGCTCGGCGGCAACAACGCGATCGTGCTGCTGGAGGACGCCGACCTCGACCTGGCCCTGCCCGCGATCCTGTTCGGGGCGGTCGGCACGGCGGGCCAACGCTGCACGACGACGCGGCGGCTGCTCGTGCACCGCTCGCTGCAGAAGGAGGTCGAGCGGCGCCTGGTCAAGGCCTACGCCGGCATCCGCATCGGCGATCCGCTCGCGAAGGGCACCCTGTGCGGGCCGCTGATCAGCGGCGCCGCCGTCGAGGCGATGCAGCGCGCGCTGGCCGACGCGCGCGCCGAGGGCGGGACGCTGCTGTGCGGCGGCGAGCCCGTCGCGCAGAAGGGGGCGCTCGCCGGCGGCCACTGGGTGCAGCCGGCGATCGTGCGCGCGAAGAACTCGTTCCGCGCGGTGCAGCGCGAAACCTTCGCACCGATCCTGTACGTGATCCCGTTCGACACGCTGGAGGAGGCGATCGCGCTGCACAACGGCGTGCCGCAGGGCCTGTCGAGCGCGGTCTTCACGCTGAACCTGCGCCACGCCGAGCGCTTTCTGTCCTGCGCGGGCTCCGACTGCGGCATCGCCAACGTCAACATCGGCACCAGCGGCGCCGAGATCGGCGGCGCCTTCGGCGGCGAGAAGGAGACCGGCGGCGGCCGCGAGTCGGGCTCGGACGCGTGGAAGGCCTACATGCGCCGGCAGACGAACACGATCAACTGGTCGCGCGAATTGCCGCTCGCGCAGGGGATCGTGTTCGGCTGAACGCGGCGCCGGCCTCAGGGCTTCTCGTAGGCGCCCAGGTCGATCGCGGGACCGATCACGCGCGGCAGTCCGTCGAGATCGAGCTCGCCCGGAACCGGCACGTACAGCGGATCGCCGGCGTCGATGCACGGTGAGGCCGCCAGCGGGTGGTAGTCGCCGCTCGCGGAGGCCGCGAAGAGCGGATCCAGCGCGATCAAGCCCAGGCCGACGGCGAGCTGCGGCGAACCGCCGCCGAGGAACACACCCGCCGTGCCGCCCTGGAGGTCCGTGTACGCGAGGTCGATCAGGCACGGACCGACGGCCTGCAGCGACGGCGTCGCGGCGCCGAGCTCGTCCAGCGGATTCCACAGGATCGAGTTGCGCACGAGGATCTGCGCGCTCCCGCGCAGCGCGGCATGCGCGCCTTGATTGGCGCTGTTGCCGACCAGCGTGCAGCCGTACAGCTCGACGCGCGCACTCAGGTCGGCGAAGATCGCGCCGCCCTCGGAATCGTACAGCGAGCTGCTGGCCCACGAGCGGCACGCGTTGCGCGCGAACAGCGAGTCGCGCACGACGACCGTGGTCAGCCCCTTCGCGAGCAGTGCCGCGCCGCGCGCGTTGCCGTTGGATTCCCTGCGGTTGTCGAGGAACGAGCAGCGCTCGATCGTCAGCGCGAGCGGGACGCTGCTCTCGTTGTACGCCTCGACCCCCGTCGAGAACTCGAAGTTCGAGTAGGCGTTGTTGTGCTGGAACAGGCAATCGCGCAGCCGGACGTGGGTCGGCAGCAGCGCCGGGCCGATCGTGACGAACAGCGTGCTCTGCGAGCCGGTCTGCTGATTCTCGACGAAGCGGCAACGCTCGAAGGTCGGGCTGCTGGACTGCACGTAGATGCCGCGCAGCCGCCGCAGGGTCAGATCGGTCACGGTCCACTGGGCGCTGGTGGGTGGCGACCCGGCTGGGGCCGACATGTCCCAGCCGTACAGGTCCAGCCCGTCGACCACGCAGGTTTGCGCGTTCTGCCCGCGCAGCGTGACCTGCTTGCCGGCGGCGAGCGACAGATAGCCGTTGCCCAGTCCCGCGTAGATACCCGGCAAGAGCAGGATCGTGTCGCCATGCTGCGCGGCGTCGACGGCCTGCTGGAGCGTCGCGTACTGCGTCGGGACGACCTTCAGCGCGCATTCGTCGGGGATGGAATCGCCGTTCTGGTCCTGGCTGGTCCCCGCACTGATGTCGCAGGCATCCGGCACGCCGTTCTGATTGCAGTCACCGGCTTGGCCGCTCGCCACATCGCACGCGTCGGGCATGCCGTTGCCGTTGCAATCGGGGCTCGTGCCCGCGGCGAGATCGCAGGCGTCGAGCACGCCGTTCGCATCGCAATCCGCCGCTCCCGACGCGAGCTCGGCGGAGTCGAAGACGTTGTTGCCGTCGCAATCGTCGAGCGCCAGCGCGGAATCCACGAGCAGCAGCGTGGCGGGGGAGCTCAGGAAGTCCGGCCCCAGGGTCGACGGATGCACGCACAGCGCTTGCGCGTGCGCGAAGGCCGCCTCGACGCCGCTGCCCAGGTCCTGGATCGGAACCGCGAAGGCGAGCTGCCCCGAGCTCGGGATGACGCCCAGGAACAGGACCGTGAACGGCGCGGCCGGCAACAAGAGCCCGTTGAGCGTCGGCAGCCACAGCGGTTGCAACTGTCCGGAGATCACGGCGAACGCGAACTCGCCCGCGGCGCCGCCGACGACGAGGGAAAGGTTCTGCGCCTCCGCGACCGGCGCGGACAAACGCAGCACGTGTGAGCCGCCGGGCAGCACCGTCAGGCCGCTGCCGCTGACCGACGGGCCCGCGGGGCCGAACGAGCACGACGGAAAGCCGCTCGCCGGTATCCCCGGCACGCCCCCGGGGCCGCCGCTGAACGTGCTATCGAGCGCGTGCGCGGTCGAGGCGACGAGCGCCAGCCCAGCGCCTCCCGGGCCGCCGTCGAAGCAGAAGGTCCCGAGCAGAGTGCCACCGTAAAGGCCCTGGCCGCCAAGGCAGGCTGTGCCGGAGATGAAGGCGACGCAGTCGGTGAGCGCGACGGCCGGCTCGCCCAGATCGCCCTGGATCGCGCACTCGTAGAGCGCGACTCCGCTCGCCACGGCCGTGAGGCCCCTGCCGATCGTGCCCTCGGTGAAGAGCGCCTGTCCGACGGAGTCGATCGAGCAGTCCTGCGTGATCACGCAGTCCTCGAGCGCGACGACTCCCGGCGCGCCGCTGAGTTCGACGCGCGCCAGATTCAGGCCGTGCAGCAGCGCGTCGGGACGAACGAGCCGGCGCCGACGTGCACGGAGCCCTTGCCGACGGCGACGATGCGCAACGGCTTCGAGAGCGTGAAAGGCGGATAGCTGCCGGCCTCGACCAGCACCAGGTCGCCCGGCTGAGCGACGTCGATGGCCGACTGGATCGTGACGAGCGCCGCAGGCTGCGTGTCGTCGACGATCCACGTCTGTTGCGCCTCGATCCACCCCACGGGCGCGGCGAGCGCGAGGATGCGGAGCAGGAAGCCACGGAATTCGCAGAGATCCGAGAGTGCGAGCGGCATGCGAAACTCCTCGTGTGATCGTGTGTCGGTTGGAACGGGGTGCGAGCCCCGCTCCAAGCCTCAGAGGGCAGGCCCAGGCTGTCAAGGCCAGGCGCGCTGATAGAAGCGCATCAGCGCTGGCCAGGCGCGCCGGCGGGCCGCAAGCCGTGCGCCCGGTCGAGCCGCTCCAACTCGCCCTGCACTCCCATGCGGGCCAGAGCATGGTCGAGCTTGGCTCGCAACGCCTGGAAATGCAGCGGTAGCACGAGCGCGTAGCTCTCGCCGCACAGCGGCCGATCACGCAGCGCCAAGCGGCCGCCCGAGGCCTCGGCGCGCGCGCGCGCGGCCGGCTCGTCCATCGCGATCGCGAACAGCTCGCCCGCCTCCAGGCGCTCGATCGAGGTGCGATCGTCCTTGGCGGCGCTGACGAGCTCGGCCTGCGGCGCATGCAGCCGGATCGCGCGCTCGGCGGTCGTGCCTGCGCCGCCGTAGAGCTTCGCGCCCGGCGCGAGCGCCTGATCGAGCGTCGCATCGTTGCGCTGCAGCAGCACGATCGCCGTGTTGAAGTAGGGTTGGGTGAACGAGACCCTCTCGGCGCGCTCGGGGGTGATGCCGATCGTCGCGCATACGACGTCGACCTCGCCGCGCTCGACGGCCGGCAGCAGTTCGTCGAAGGGCATGCGCACCCACTCGAGCTCGCGACCGATACGGCGCGCGAGCTCGGCCATCATCTCGACGTCGCGACCGGCCGGAGTTCCAGCTGCATCGACGTAGGCGAAGGGCCGATTGTCGAGGTCGGAGGCGACGCGCAGCGCGGGTTCATCCGTTGACGAAAGGCCGCGACACCCCAAGCCCACGAGAAGCGCGATCAAGGCGCCGACGAGTTGCGACCGCCGAACAGGGGGGAGAGTACTCAGCGCGGAGTTCTGCATCGGGGAGATCGGCTAGTCGTGTACGGGCAGCACCGGCTGCGCCTGCGGGTCGAAGTCGCCTTCGATCGGCATGCACAGCCCCTCGCGGAACCACTCGAGCGCGTCGGCGGGCAGCAGGGCCTCGACGCGCAGCACGCCCGCGCGCGGCACGAAGTAACCAGCCTCGAAGTAGCGCGAGCGGAAGGTCCAGCCGGCCGCGCGGAAGAAGATCGGCCGCAGTTTGGGGCCGAGCCCGAGGCCCTGCTCGAACATGTCGATGCCCGGCGGGTTGTAGGGCGTCACGCGCAGCCCGGCGCTGATCGCGGCTCCCTCGACCACGGCCGGGCGCAGTTCGGTCGGCACGCCCTGCAACAGCCGCGCGAGCGTGTCGGGAGCGCGTTGTCGCCGCAGCCACAGCACGGCCGCCTGCATGGCGAGTTCGCGACCGGCGCCGCGCCACAACCACGTGCGCTCCTGCGGCGAGAGCAGCGCCGCGAGCGCCTCGTCCGCGTCATAGCGCCGGGCACGCGCGAGCCAGCCGCCGAGTTCGGCGAGTCGAACGCGGCGCGCGCCGTCGGCCGGCAGCAGCAGCGCGCGTTCGATCTGCGCGCGCAGCTCGGCCGGCGTGATCGCCGCATCGATGCGCGCTCCCTCCAGGGCCAGCGGACGCACGGCGAGCCAGTTCGGATCGAGCTCCCGCGCGAGCTCCCAGGTGCGCTCGGGCACGCCCGCGCCGGCATGGCGCAGGTGGAATCCGAAGCCGGGCACGTCGATCCCGCGCGCGCGCGGCTCGCGCGTGACCTGTAGCGGATCCGACAGCGCAATCACGCCGAGCAGGCCAGCGCCGACCGGCAGGAGTCCCTGGATCCAGAAGGCCGGGCGCGCGAGGAGCGCGGCGAGCGCGCGCGCCCCGTACACGATCCACAGCGCGAGCGCGGGCCAGAACGGCATCAGGTAGCGGCTGCCGATGCCGTCGAGCGTGTTGTCGAAGTTGAGCTCGAAATCGGTCAGCGCGTGCGCGATCGAGTAGCACAACGGGTGCGCGAGCGCGTAGAGCGCGAGCGGCTCGCGGCGCCACGCGCGCGCCAAGGTCGCGAGCAGGCCGACGAGCAGGCAGGCCGCCACGATCCACGACAGCCAGCCGCCGCCCTGCTCCTCGTACAGCCAGGAGCGGCGCAGTCCGTCCGGCACCAACGTCGTGAACTTGTCCCAGGCCGCGCCGAGATCGGTGAACTGCAGGTGATCCTCGGGCTTGGACGCCACCAGCTTGCCCTGGGTGGACAGGAGCGGAATCAGCGCGAGCAGGGGCGCGGCGGCCGGGAAGAAGAACCACGAGCGCGCGCGCAGCGGAAAACGCGGATCGAGCATCAGCCAGGCCAGCGCGATGGCCGGCAGCGCCACCACGAACTGCAGGCTGAACAGCACGCCGCAGCCGCACACGGCGCCCAACGCGAGCGCGCGCGCGGCGCTCAAGCCGGCGCCGGCGGTCGCGCCGCGCGCGGGCGACAGCAGCACGAGCAGGGCCAGCGCGATCCACAGGCCGACCGCCTCGTGGCTGCCGAGCGCGAGCACCCCGACCATCTGGTACGACGGCGGAGCGCAGATCACCAGCAGGCCGAGCAGCCATGCCTCGGCCCGTCCGAGCACGCGCTGGGCGAGCACGCACAAGAGTGCGACGTGCGCGGCGCCCCAGGTGCAGGCGAGCAGCTTGAGCGCGAGAAGCTGCGGGCCGAGCAGCCACTGCAGCGGCACGACGAGCAGGCCGAACAGCACGCTGCCGCGCAGGTGATCGATGATCGGCAGGCGCTCCGGATCCAGCGGCATTCCCTGCTGCAACGCCCAACCGAAGGTGCCGGTGTAGAGCTCCAGTTCCTGCTCGTCGCAGCGCGACACGGCCACGCACAGGCGGACGGCGAAGGCGAGCGCGCAGAGCAGCGCGGTCTGGCGCCACGCGTTGATCGGGGCCGGAGAGGAAACCGCCACGGGGGCGGGCAAGTCTAGCAGCGGCGGTTGCGCGCGCGGTACGCTCGGGCGCATGAAGGTCGCGCGGTTGCTGGTGCTCGGCGCTCTCGTCGTCGCCGCGTATCTGGCACTGGTCTTGTGGGCGCCGGCCGGTTGGGGCCTGGGCCGCGACAGCGACGGGCGGGCGAGTTGGCCGAACCTGCTCGAGGATTCGTACGACCGGCACGCGTATCAGCAGCGCGGACGCTGGTTGCCCGCGGGCGGCCGGCCCTACCTCGACGTCTTCTCCGAGTACCCGCAGCTGACGACCTGGTTCTTCGGGCTCGCCTATTGGGGCTTCGATCATCAGGTGCTGGCGGGGGAGCCTTTCGAGGCCGAGCGGGTCGCACAGGCGCGCCTGCTCGAGCTCGGCGCGCCGCCGGCGGAGGTCGAGGCGCTGGTGCGCAAGACGCCGAAAGGGCAGCGGGAGGCGCGCCTGGCTCAACTGCCGCAGGGCCCCAAGGGCATCGCCGCGGCGCAGGCCTTGCGCGCGGCCTACGAGTCGCAGGACCGCGTGGTGGCCGAACTGGTGCGCAACGCCGAGGCCTACGGCCGCGTGCACCAGGTCTTGATGGCGCCGTTCTATTGGCTGCTCTTCGCGCTGGTCGTGCTGTGCCTGCGCGAGATGGGGGCGCCGCCGGCCTGGGCCCTGGTGCTGTTTCTTCCAGGACCGGCCTTCTTTGCCTTCAATCGCTTCGACGTGCTGCCGATGGCGCTCGTGCTCGGCGCGGTGCTGGCGCTGTTGCGCGAACGGCTGCTGCTGGCCGGCGCCTGCCTCGGGTTGGCGACGATGACGAAGATCTGGCCGATCGCGCTGGCGCCGCTGTTCGTGTCGCACCGCCTGTCGAGCACGTGGTCGGCCGGCCGCGGCGCGCGCGCGCGTTGGCTGGCGCGCGAGGCGGGTGCGCCGGCCCTGGCCTGCGCGGCGGTGTGCGCGCTCGTGCTGGCCATCGCGTACCTGCAGGCCGGCGGAGGTGACGACGGATGGGACGCGATGACGCGCGTCTACATCTGGCACGACGAGGTACGCAAGCCCAACCACTCCTCGGTGCTCGCCCTGATGACGAGTCCCGAGCGCTGGGGCTGGCTGCCGCTGGAGTCACGCGAGGACTGGGAGCGGGTGTTCAAGCTCCTGATCGTCGTCCCGACCTTGCTCGTGGCGGCGTTCGGACTGCGCACCAAGGCGGCGCTGCTGCAGGCCTGCGCGTTCACGACGCTGTCCTGCGTGATCTTCCAGAAGTTCTTCTCGCCGCAGTGGGTGCTGTGGGTGCTGCCGCTGCTGCTGCCGCTCGTCGCGCGCATGCGCATCTACAAGCTGTTGCTGCCGCTCCTGGCGGTGCTGATCTACGTGCAGCTGCCGCTGCTCTACTACGGCGACAGCACCGAAACCCCGCGCGGCTACGATCTCAGCGAGCGCTTCTGGCAGGTCACCGACGCGCGGGTCGTGCTGCTGTTCTCGCTGTGGGCGCTGGCGCTGTGGGGCGTGTGGCGCGAGCGCCGCGCCGCCGGTACGGCTACCAGCGCAGCGACGTAGCGACGCGCACCAGCTCGCCGAGCACGCTGGTCAGGTCGCGGCCGACCACGGGCGGGTCAACGTCGAAGGTGCGGTCCTTGAGCCCCTGGCCGGTCCGCACGCCCGCGATATGGGTGCCCGCGCGCCACCCCGCCGCCAGCTCGACCGTCGAGTCGCCGATCACCCAGGAGTGCTCCAGCGCCAGATCGTCGAAGTGCACCGCATGGTGGAAGCAGCCGGTGTTCGGCAACAGGTACACCGAGTCCTGCTGGTGCACGCCCTTGCCCTGCGGGTGGTCGGCGCACGAGTAGTCGCGCTTGAGCTGGATGCCGTGCGCAGCGAGGCGCTGCAGCAGCGCACCCTGAATTTCCTTCCAGGCCTCGTCCGAGAGCAGCCCGTCGGCGACCGCCGGCTCGTTCCCGAACAGGTACACGCTGTAGCCGGCCTGCTGGGCCCGGTACAGCGCGTCCAGGCTGCCCGGCTGGAACTCGAGTTCCTCCGCCCGCTCGGCATAGCCGCGCGCAGGGGCCACCAGAAGTGTGCCCCAGCGGTCCAGGAACAGGCCGCGCGTGCGGCGGTCGACGATGGAGAGGACGCGCTTGGGTCGGTTGGGTCGTGCCAGCATGGATGGGGCTCGTGCGCCGTTTTCGGCTCCCGACGAGTCGCATTGAGCGCGGAAGCGTTCCGCGCGCGAACTCTCGCAAGCAACTTCAAGCCGGATGGGGAAAAGCTTCCGATAGGAGAGCGGGCGCACCGCATGCGACTACGCACGTTCCCTGCCAAGTTCGCGCCGCCGGCGCGGCCGATTCCGGCTACGATCTTCTGAGTCCCCCCGATGCGCATCGCCCTGTTGATCGACCCGCTGACCGTGCGCACGCGCCCGGGCGACCATTCTCACGAGCTGTGTCGCACGCTGCGCGCGCGCGGACACGAGGTGCGAGCCTTCGGGGCGCCGCCCGGGCAGCTGCCCGACGAGGCCGCGAGCGAACGCGTGCACACGCTGTCGGCGTTCGCGCCGCAGGCGCTGCTCGCCTACGACGCGCTGAGTCCGAGTGCCTACGCGGGCGCGCGTGCGGCGCGCAGGCTGCGAGCCGGTCTCGTGCTCGTCGAGCCGGGACTCGACGCGCACCGGCTGGGCTTCTCGCGCCGCGTGCTGCTGTCGATCGGCGAGCGCTTCTGGGGCAGCTACGTGCGCTCGACGGCGCGCAACATCCTGGCGCTGGACCCCGTGGGCGAAGCGATGGCCCGCGCCAAGGGGTTTGCGAGCGACCGGATCACGCTGTGTCCGGAAGGCGTCGATACGCACACCTTCCGGCCCGGACTCTCGAGCACGTTGCTGGCGGCCCACCGCATCCGCGGACGCGTGATGCTGTACACCGGGCCGCTGGAACTGTCGCGCGACCTCGGCACGCTGGTCTCCGCCTTCGCGGCGACGATCGGCCAGCGCAACGATTGGCACCTCGTGCTGGCCGGCGAGGGCGAAGCGCGCGCGACGCTGCGCGCGCAGGCCGAGCGCAGCGGGCTCGGCGATCGCGTGCACTTCCTGCAGCGGCCGTCGCTGGACGTATTGCCGGGTTTGATCTCCAGTGCGACGGTGCTCGTGCAACCGGGGCTGGGCGCCGAAGTGCGCGGCCGGCAAGTCGCTCGCGCGATGGCCTGCGGGATCCCGGCCGTGGCGGCCGAGTTGCCGCGCCTCAAGCACCTGCTCGAACACGAGCGGACGGGGCTGTGGGCCAAGTCGGCGGATCTGCCGAGCTGGACCTCGGCCTTGGCGCGCATGGCGGCGAGTCCGCAACTGCGCATGCGCTGCGGCGAGGCCGCGCGCGCTCAGGCGGTCGAACGGCTGGACTGGAGCGCGATCGGCGCGGACCTGGAGCGATTGCTCGAAAGCGCCTGCACGCGCGCGCGCGCGGCCTGAACACGCGCCCGCGGGCCTGTCAGGAGCGGCCTGGACCGCCGAGTTCGCTCTTCAGGAAGGCCAGGTCCTGCGCGTACTGGTCGATCGCCTTCTTGACGTCCTCGTCGAGCTTGGCGAAGCGCGCGCGCACTTTGATGCTGTCGGGGCGCTCCTCGACTTCCGTCACGGTGACGATCGCCTCGACCATCCCCTTCTTGAGCAGGGACAGCGAGAACTTGATGCGCAACTCGGTCCCGATGGACAGGAACTGCGCCATTTCGAAGGCAGTCAGGCCGGTGTTGCCGCCGCCCCAGGTGAAACGCAGGCCGTTGCGATCGAGCGAGGCCATGCGACCGATGCCGTTCCAGCCGCCCTTCGGGCTCTTCTGGCCCTTGGGCTCGAAGGGGATCGCCACGCCGCGGCGCAGGTCCTCGGCGATGAAGTGTTCGACGCGGCTCTCGTCGGTGGGCGTGAACAGGACCGCGGACTCGTCGCCGCCGGTCAGGTCGGCGGGGCTGTGCCCCTTCGCGGCGGGCGCGGGGTTCGCCGCCAGGGCCGCCGCGGCCTCCTCGTCGGACATGTAGATCGGCACGACGCGGTCGATGCCGACCTTCTCGATGATGTCCTTGCAGAACGGCGAGGGCCGCAGCAGCACGAGCTTGCCGTGGTGGCTGCCGAGCAGCTTGCTCGTCTTGATGATCTGCCCCAGCGCGGTCGAGTTGATGAACTTGACCAGGCGCAAGTTGAGCGCGACGTGCACGGAGCCCGCCTTCACCAGGGCATCGACCTCGCGCTCGAGGAACTTGCAGTAGAAGGTGTCGAACTCGCCGCGCAGGTGCAGGATCGTGTAGTGGTCGCGCGGTTCGACGGTGATGTGCATGGGAGGGCCTCCGAGTGCCGAAGCGAGGGGGGACTGCGGCTCGTCGAGCCGATCCGCGCCGCGGCAGGGCCGGGGATGATCCCAGGCCGACCGTCGTGGTGCAAGCTGCTGCGATGAAGCGCGCGCGTTCTGCGGCGCAGCGGTAGGGATCGCGCGGGTGTTGGCGTAAGATGATCGCGCGATGTTCTTCGGGCGCAAGAAACCCGTCCCGCCCGGCGCGCCGGACGATGAGCCCCCGGGGAGCTCGGGCGCCGCGTCTCCGGCGCCGAGCGGTTCCAGTGCGGAGCCGGATTCGGAGGATCCCTACGCGGCGGCACCCGGAACCCCCGGGCGCGAGGCGGGCGCCGCCACGACGCAATTCCTCACGGGCGACCAGCTGACCGACCGCAAGACCGTGCAGGTGCTGCTGGACGCGATCACCAAGGTCTCGACCTCGCGCGATCTCGACGAGCTGTTGGTCGAGTTCGTCGACCGCTCGATCCAGGTCACCGGCGCGGAGCGCGGCATCCTGCTGCTGCGCGGGGAGAAGGGCACGCTGGTGCCGCGCGTGGCGCGCCAGCGCGGCGAGAAAAGCATCGCGGGGGACCTGCGCTTCTCGACCACGGTGGCGGGCAAGGTGCTCGACCAGGGCCAGCCGGTGCGCGCGACCGTGCATTCGGAGAACCAGGCCATGAACCTGGGGCAATCGGTTTTCGACCTCAAGCTGCGCGCCGTGATGTGCGTGCCGCTTCGACCGCCGGCGCGCGAGCGCGGCGAACCGCTGCAGCCCGGTGCGACCGGCGAACAGGCTCCCAACGGCGTGCTGTACGTCGACTCGCGCGCCGCGACGCGGCAATTCAGCCATCGCGACCTGTCGCTGTTCTTCGCGCTCGCGCAGCAGATGGCGGTGGCCCTGGAGAACGCGCGCCTGCACCTCGACAGCGTCGAGCGCGCGCGCCTGGAGGCCTCTCTGCACACCGCGCGTGACATCCAGAAGAACCTGATCCCGCCGCTGCCGCGCGACATCGAGGGCTACGACCTGTATGCGTGGTTCAGCCCGGCCGAGAAGACCGCCGGCGACTTCTACGACTTCGTCAAGCTGCGCGACGGCCGCTTCGCGATCGTCGTCGGCGACGTGACCGGCCACGGGATCGGTCCGGCGCTGATCTCGTCGGCGGCCCAGGGCGCGCTGCGCTCGTCGCTGCGTTTCGTGCCGCACAGCGGCGAGGTCGTCAGCGCGCTCAACCAGGACCTGTGCGAGCGCGTGACCGACGGCCGCTTCCTGACGCTCTTCCTCGGGCTGCTCGATTCACAAGGCAAGCTCGAGGCGCTCAACGCCGGGCATGCCGAGCCGCTTTGGTGGAGCGCGCGTGACGGCGGCGTGCAGCGACTGCGACGCGGTGGGCCGGCACTGGGCATGCTGCCCGATGCGGTCTACTCGCCCAGCGACGAGTTGGTGCTCGCGCCCGGCGACGTGCTGGTGGTCTACAGCGACGGGCTGAGCGAGGCCAAGTCGGCCACCGATCCCGACCACCTGTTCGGCGAGCAGGGCCTGATCGCGGCCCTCAAGGAGCTGGCGGGCGCGGCCGACGCCAACGCCGAGTCGATCGCCATGGGGCTGGTCGCGCGCGTGCTCGCGCACAGCGACCAGAAATTCGAAGACGACATGAGCGTGCTGGTCGTGCGGCGCAGGGGCGGCGCATGAGCTCCGGCGGGGCGACAGCGCGGGCCCCGCGCGCCGGTGGCGGCGACCTCCTGTTGCGCAATGCGCGCTGTTGGCCCGAGCTCGAGCGCGGGCTCGAGGTTCGCATCGCCGGCGGGCGCATCGTCGAGCTGGCGCGCGATCAGGCGCCGCTGTCGCCGCGCGGAGGGTCGGAGCAGGTGCTCGATGCGCGCGGCCTGTGCGCGATCCCGGGCCTGCTCGATTGCCACGTGCACTTCCGCGATCCGGGGCTCGCGCACAAGGAGGGCTGGGAGACCGGTTCACACGGCGCGCTGCACGGCGGCGTCACCGCCGTGGTCGAGGTGCAGAACAATCCGCCGCTCTCGACCTCGCGCGCGGTCCTCGAGGCGCGCATCGCGCACGTGCGCTCGCTGGCGCGCGTCGACTTCGGCTGCCTGGCCAACCTGCTGCCCGACTCCTTGCCGGAGCTGGCGGCCATGGCGCCGCTGACGCCGGCCTACAAGCTCTTCCTCGGCGGCTCGACCGGCCTGGGCGGCGTGCTCGATCGGGAGGTGCTGCGCACGCTGATCCGCGCCGCCGCCACGGCCGGCCGGCGCATCGTCGGGCACTGCGAGGACGAGGAGTTGCTGCGCGCCGGCAAGCAGCGCCATCCGGACGCCACGGCGGCCGAGCACCACCTGGTGCGCTCGGCCGAGGCGGAGGTCGAGTCGATCCGCACGGCGCTCGAGTTCACGGCCGAGTGCGGCGGCGAGCTGCACGTGTTCCACATCTCGACCGCCGCCGGCGTCGAGTTGGTGCGCGCCGCGCGCGCGCGCGGCGTCCGCGTGCGCGCCAGCACCGCGCCGCACTACGTGCTGCTGTCCTGCGCCGATGCGCCCGCGCTCGGCAACCTGCTCAAGGTCAACCCGTCGATCAAGACGCGCGCGGACGCCGATGGCATCCTGCTCGGCCTGCGGGATGGCACGGTCGACGCGATCGGCACCGATCACGCTCCGCATCCGCTCGACGAGAAGCGGCGTGCCTACGCGCACGCGCCGTCGGGCATGCCGTCCGTCGATCTGTTGTGGCCTCTGGTGCTCGAGCTCGTCGAGCGCGGCTGGCTCGACGCGCAGACCGCGCTGGCGAGCGTGACCGAGCGCGCCGCCGCCTCGGTCGGCGTGCAGCACAAGCGCGGCCTGCAGCTCGATTCCGACGGCGATCTGGTACTGTTCGACCCGCGCGAGCGCCGCGTGGTCAAGGGGTCCGAACTGCCGTCGAAATCGAAGTGGTCGGCCTACGAGGGCTGGTCGCTGCCGGGCTGGCCCCGGCAGGTCGTCCGGCGCGGCCAGCTCGTCTTCGCCCAGGGACGCGCGTTGGGCGCGGCCGGCGGAGAGCAGCTCCACGTGGACGCGCCGCGCCCGCGTGCGGATCTGGCGACGCGCGCGCTGCCCGACCTGCGCGGGGCGCGCGGAGTGCAACCGGACGCCTGCTGCGGGTAGCCAGCGGCGATGACCGGCCCGCCTGACCGCCTCGATCGCGCGCGCGCCCGCCTCGATCCGGCGCGGCGGCGGACGATCCTGCGACTGGCCCC
>Ga0194132_10006551_pt1 | contig 17988 bp, 18 predicted proteins | sample TA2KigOf80mmetaG_FD_148612 | JGI IMG/M metagenome (GOLD analysis project Ga0194132, IMG submission 148612) | Freshwater microbial communities from Lake Tanganyika, Tanzania - TA2015054 Kigoma Offshore 80m | ecosystem: Environmental > Aquatic > Freshwater > Lake | place: Tanzania: Lake...
TCGATTTCAAGGGCCAAAACACCTGTGCGCAGATTCGTATGACGCCTAACGGCAAGTTCCTTTACGCGCCCAACCGAGGGCACGACAGCATCGCGGGGTTTTCCGTGGATGCGGCGTCGGGGAGGCTGACGGCGGCGGGACATACGGCGGTGGAGCGGGTGCCCAGGGCGTTCAACATCGATACCGAGGGCAAATTTTTATACTCGGCGGGGTTGGAGACGGGTAGGATGGGGGCGTACCGGATAGACCAGGCCACGGGCAGGCTGGACCAGATAGGGATGTACGAGGTGGGCCAGCGGCCCATGTGGGTGCTGACGACGAGGCTAGGCAGCTAGGAACTGCTCCAGGTGGGTGGTGAGGCGGTCTTCTATCTCCCGGGCCATCTCCTTGCCGGCCTCGGCGGAGGCGTAGGTGGCATCGCCCAGGGCGCCATTGGCGGTGACCTCGTCGAAGTAGTTGGCGGTGATGATGTCGTTGGTCTTGGCGTCCATGCCGCCGCTGAAGGCAGGGCCGAGCATCTGGCCTTTGGCCAGGGCCTCGGTCTTGGCGATGTTGGGGGTGAGGTGCATGGCTAGCGAGGTCTCGATTTCGCAGGCGTGGCCGATGCGGGGCGAACGCTGGTATTTGTCGACGAGGGTGGGCGAGGGCCAGTGAAGGGCGTAGGCCACTTTAACGCCTAGCTCCTGCCGCAGCTTCCAGGTGATGACGTTGAGGGTAGCCATGTTGCCGCCGTGGCCGTTGAGTATGAAAAACTTCTGAAGTCCGTGCTTTTGCAGGCTGCCGACGACGTCGCGGAGGACTTCGATGAAGGTCTCGGGTCGGAGAGAGATGGTGCCGGGAAATCGCATATGGTGGGGCGAGACTCCGAAGGGCAGGGAGGGGGCGAGGATGGCGCGGGGGTAGAGGCGGCGGGCGAGGTTGCGGGCGCCGGCGGTAGCGAGGGCGATGTCCGAGCTTTCGGCGATGTTGGGGCCGTGCTGCTCGTTGGAGCCGGTGGGAATGATGGCGACCTCGACGGTCTTGAGGGCTTCTTTGACTTCGGGCCAGGACATCTCAGCCAGGACGAAGGCTTTGTCTGCCATGCCACACCTCCGCGTCGTCGGATGGCGGTATGGTAGCACCGCAATCACCCTGGGAAAAGCGGCCTTTCCCTATATGCGGGCCGACGCTATACTACGCCCATCTTTGTAGAGGCGTGGGCGCTGTGAAAAGCATAGAAATCGACCGCAAGAAGCGGCTCAAGGACCAGCCCAACAAGGGGCACAATCGATGGCATCCGGACGTGACGCCGGTGGTGGAGGCGGACCCGGGGGAGGAGGTGGTTATCCAGACCAAGGACGCGTCCGACGGGCAGATAACCTTCGGGGCGACGCTGAAGGAGATCGCCGGCATATCGAGGAAGGTAAGCCACCCGCTGACGGGGCCGGTGTATATCAAAGGCGCCAAGCCCGGAGATTTGCTGGAGATCGAATATCTGGACATACTGCCGGAGCCGACAGCGTTTACTCGATTCGTGCCCAACGTCGGTTTCTTGCGAGACCTGTACCCGGAGCCGTACCTGGCGCACTGGAGCATCAAGGACGGGTGGGCGAGGTCGAAGCAGCTTCCGGGGGTGCGGATACCCAACGGCTGTTTTATGGGCACGGCGGGGCTGGCGCCGTCGAGGAAGCAACTGGAGGAGTGGACGCGTCGAGAGGAGGAGCTGCTGAAGCGGGGAGGCCGCGTTATGCCGCCGGACCCGGAGGACGCGGTGCCGTCGGGTGGAAAGATTGCGAAAGAGGGGTTGCGGACGCTGCCGCCCCGGGAGAACTGCGGCAACGTCGATATCAAGCAGTTGACCAAGGGATCTCATCTATTTATCCCTGTGGCGGTGGACGGCGGGCTGTACTCGGTGGGGGATGGGCACTTCGCCCAGGGCGACGGCGAGGTGTGCATCACGGCGGTGGAGATGGGGATGACGGCGGCAGTGAAGTTCAAAGTGCACAAGGGCGAGGCGCAAAAGCTGGGCATCAAGTGGCCCCGGTTCTCGCACCCGGGCTACTTCATCGACCCCCAGTGGGCGGCGCCGCGCAAGTTCATCGCCACTATGGGGATGCCCGTGCGGGACGACGGCGGGAACGAGAGCGAAGACCTGACGCTGGCCTGCCGCAACGCCGTCGTAAGGATGATAGAGCTGCTGCAGGAGCGAGGGTGGACTCGCGAGCAGGCGTATATTATTTGCAGCGTGGCGGTGGACTTGAAGATAAGCAACGTGGTGGACTTGCCGAACGTGACGGTGTCGGCATTTTTGCCGGAGGATATTTTTGAGAAGTAACGAGCGTTGTGAAGGTCGGATGCTAAATAGGGTTCTGTAATCCCTACCGCACCCTGAAGGGTGCGGCATAGGCTTCGTCGGCAGCTCTGTTAACGAAATGAACGAGACCTAGTTGTACAAGAAGTTAGGAGGAATAATGACAACGACATCCCAGCCGCAGCAGCAGACGACGAACAGCAGGCCGACGTATCTGCCCACGGGCATTACGATGACGGCGCACCGGCCGGTTATCAAGGCGCGAAAGGGAATGATAACCAGCGCGCACTACGCGGCGTCGATGGCGGGACTGCGGATGTTCGTGCAGGGGGGCAACGCGGTGGACGCGGTGGTGGCGGCGGCGGCGGCGCTGAACGTGGTGGAGCCGTATATGTCGGGCATGGGCGGCATCGGGATGCTGGTGATGAGCCGATATCATGGCAAGGAGCGGAAGGCCTTCAACTTCACTGGCCTGGTGCCCCACAAAGCTGTGCCGGAAGCCTTCTCGCCGCAGACCCACAGCGTGGGGACTCGGTGCCCGCTGGTGCCGGGGAACCCGGCGGGGTGGCTGACGCTGCTGGAGAAGCACGGCAAGCTGTCGAGGTCGCAGGTGCTGACGCCGGCCATAGAGCTGGCGGAGGAAGGGTACGTGGTGTCGGAGCTGGACGCTAAGTTTTTTGAAGTCAACATGGCGAAGTTGGAGAAGTTCCCCACCACCAAGGCTGCGTACTACCCCCACGGGAGGCCACTGAAGGCGGGGGAGATACTGGTACAGAAGGACCTGGGGAGGAGCTTTCGCATACTGGCCGACAAGGGGTTGGACGGGTTCTATCGAGGGCCTATCGCCGAGGAAATCGAGCGGTTTATGAAGGCTAATGACGGCTTGATAGATAAGCAGGACTTGAGGGACTACAAGCCGGCGTGGGAAGAGCCCATCGCTATCAAGTACAAGGGCTTCGACATTATCACCAACGGCCCCAACTCCAATGCCTTCCAGGTGCTGGAGACGCTGAACATCCTGGAGTCTTTCGACGTGAGGGGCCTTGGGCACAACTCGGCGGACTACATCCACCTGGTGTCGGAGGCGATAAAGCTGGCGGCCACGGACCGCATCATGTTCGGCGGCGACCCGAATTTCATGGACGTGCCCATAAAGGGGTTGCTGTCGAAGACATATGCTCGAGACCAGCGGCTTCGGATAAACCACTATCGCGCATCGACGGTCATGGGCGAGCGGTACACCGACAACCCGCCTCCAGGCTCCTTCGTCGCCGGCAAGCCCGCGGCCTACACCAGCGGCGAGACCACCCACCTGGCGGCAGCGGACTCGGAGGGGACGGTGGTGAGCCTGACGCAGACGCTGGGGGCGGCGTTTGGATGCTCGGTGGTTATCGGTAATACTGGGTTTATTATGAACAATAACATCGATCTAATGGACATCAAGCCCGGAAGCGGCAGCAACTTGCTGGTTCAGCCTGGTAAGCGGCCAGGGAGCAACATGGCGCCAATCCAGGTCTTCAAGGACGGCAAGTTCCTGCTGTCCATAGGCACGCCAGGGAGCTACGGCATTCCCCAGACCACCACTCAGATGATATTGAACTACATCGAGTTTGGGATGAACCTGCAGGAAGCGCTGGAGGCGCCTCGGTTCCGGGTTATGGGCGGCGTTCAGATAAACATGGAGGACCGGATATCCAAGGCGACGCGGGACGACCTGGAGCGTCGAGGGCACAAGGTGGGGCTGCTGGGCGAGTGGACTAGCGAGGTCGGTGGCGGGCACGCGCTGTCGCTGGACCAGTCGACGGGGGTGTTGATGGGAGGGGCGGACCCTCGGCGGGACGGGTACGCGCTGGGGTTCTAGGTAGACCCCTATCCTGACCTTTCCACACATTGTGGAACAAATAGAGAGCGGGGGTAGGTGACAGTGATAAAGGATTGTGCTTCCAGGGTTTACCCCTCATCCTACGCCTTCTCCCACAAGGGGAGAAGGAATTTCCTCGGTGGTGGTCAATTTTTGTACACAACTCAAGCCTTATCTAGCGCTGGGCATACAGGGAAAGAATGAAGGTAGCGTTATGGACTTCAGGCTAAACGCCGAACAGCAAGAGGTGGTGTCGAGGGCGGAGCGGGTGGCCCGGGAGGGGCTGGCGCCTCGCGCGGCGGAGGTGGACGCCTCGGGCAAGCACCCCGTCGAAAGCCTGCGGGACCTGTGGAAGAACGGGCTGCTGGCGATGACGGCGCCCAAGAAATATGGTGGCCTGGGGCTGGACGTGCTGGCGTCGACCATGGTGCTGGAGAAGCTTTCGGCGGGCTGCACCAACACGGCCAACAGCTTCAACATGCACGCCACGGTGCTGCGGTACATCGACACCCTGGCATCGGACAAGCAGAAGGCGTTTTTCTATGGCGAGGTGGTGAAGGAGGGGAGGCTCATCGGGAGCTGGGGGAGCGAGCCGGCCAGCCACGGCGGGATAGGGATGAAGCGGACGACCATCGAGCCGTCGGGTGACGGGTATGTGATCAATGGCCTGAAGCACTTCAGCACCATGGCCGGAGCGTGCCAGTGGGCGATGGTGCATTGCAATTTCAAGAATTCTGACAACAAACGTATGCTGACCCACGCCATTGTGCCGACGGACTCGCCAGGGATAACCATCAGCCCCGAGTGGGACACGCTGGGGATGCGCGGGACGGTGAGCCCGGTAGTGACCTTCAAGGGCTGTCTCGTGAAGAAGGAGTGGGTGCTGGGCCAGCCCGGGAGCGGCGACAAGGCCGTCGGCGATATGCACAGCTTTACTCTGGGCGACGCGGCGGGATACTTGGGTACGGCCCAAGCGGCGCTGGACTATACCAAGGAGTTCGTGAAGAAGAACAGGTTTGACCCCGACCCGGCGCCTATGTCGCACAATCCGATTATTCAGCGGCACGTGGCCGAGATGGCGCTGTCGATTGAAGGGGCGCGGCTGATGCTGTACAAGGCGTGCTGCTTATTTGATGAATCGGACACTATCGGCAAGGCGATACTGACGGGGAAGGCGCGATGGCTGGCGGGGGGGGCGGCGCTGATGGTGACCAGCCGCGCGTTGCAGGTGTGCGGGGGCCGGACGGCGCACAAGCGATACCCGCTGGAGCGGCACTTCCGGGACGCGAGGACGGGGACGCTGATGCCGCCAGCGGCGGACAGATGCCTGGACATGGTGGGGAAGTCGGAGCTGGGGCTGGAGGAGATGCTGGAGGGGTTGAGGCATTCGACGCAGGCGTAGGGGGAGGGACGGGTAGCCCAAGAGACCAGGGCACATATCCCTTGACGCCTAGCGTAAAGCGCTATACAGTTCTATTGTGATTAAGTCCTTTAAGGACCAAGAGACGGAGAGGGTCTACCGTCGTCTGTATTCCAGGAAGTTTCCGCCTACTATCCAACGGACGGCCCTGCGGAAGCTACGGATGTTGAACAATGCGCGGTCGTTAGGGGACCTTCGGTCGCCTCCAGGAAATCGTTTGGAAAAGCTTTCAGCGAACCGCCAAGGGCAGCACTCAATCCGAATCAATGATCAATGGCGGATCTGCTTCGTCTGGACTCGGAGCGACGCGTTCGAGGTTGAGATTACAGATTATCACTAGGAGTTGTATACCATGGGAGAGCAAAAGATGGCCCCTGTCCACCCTGGGGAGGTGCTGCAGGAGGAGTTCTTGAAGCCCTTGGGTCTCAGCCAGCATAGACTGGCCTTAGACATTGGCGTTGACCCACGGCGCATCAATGAGATCGTTTTGGGGAGGCGGAGTGTGACTGCCGACACAGCGTTACGATTAGCACGCTATTTCGACACGTCACCAGAGTTTTGGCTTGGGCTTCAGGCCCAGTTCGACCTTGATGTTGAATCAGATAAGCTGGGCACCAGGTTGGAAAGAGAAGTTAAAGTGTACTCTGGTGCTCGTTGATGATTCTGGCGGGGTTAAGGCATTCCACGCAGGTGTAGGGGTGGCTGTAATAGTCTCAACTTCGGCGTAGACACCCTCTATCATCAGTGATCAGGACGAAACCAAGTGAGCAGTTGTGGAGCGGTATCTTGGACAGTACTCGAACCTTCTACGGCTCGACCTGGTACCCAGACTAAACAACTGCTGGCCGAACACTAGCTGGGGGGGGGGGGGGGGGGGGGGGCGGGGGGGCTGGTGCGTGGACAAGGACTGGCCTAAATCTTGGCGTTCTTTCCTTAGTGTCTTCACATTTTCGAGATTGATTTCCCTTGGGAACGTTTTGGCGCCAATTTCACCAACCCGCAAGTGAAGGGCTAAGGCAGTAATGAGAACCATTGCCCTTTGTTGGGCCGTAGGTGGCGATTGTTGCAAGAGCTGTATGAGGGTCTTTCCCAAAGTGAAGGCTCCCGCATGAGTTGGTACAGAAGAGTATCGATAAAACATCTCGTACTCCCTTACCCAACCATCGCCTAAGTCTTTGCACATCTTTTGCAGCTTTTTCCAAGCTCGAGCCGGTACAATGCCCAGCACTGCAGGCTGGGGATTTTGCTCTATCTCCTGCTGTAGCTGTTCTGCTTCTTCGTGCGTGAGTGGAATCCCTCCGTGTCTCAGGTATTGAGTCAGGCGTCCGTTGGCGTCCTTCTCAATGTAAGCTAGATTCACTGCAAGTTCGAAGAGAGAGCGTGTGAGAATCACCGCACTGTCCCAATGGTCGTTGTCCGAGTCCGAGAGTACTTTCACAGAATGCAACCGTTCATTTGCTTGGGCTAAAAAGAGCGTCACAACTGTTGGCCAAGGATCGCCATGCGGCAGATCAATATCTGAGGTAACCGCAAACACGCGGTTGGACAGGTCGACGGTTCTTTGCCAGATGTCTTGTGTGGCCAATTCTAACTACTCAACGGGTCGGTACACTCAAGTGAACGACTGAGAGGTAAAGGAACTGAGCAGGGCTCAGTAACCTCACACCTCCACAATCATCTCGATCTCAACGGCGGAGCCGCCGGGGAGGGTGGCGAGTCCGACGGCGGAGCGGGCGTGGCGGCCCTTGTCGCCGTAGAGCTCGACGAACAAGTCGGAGCAGCCGTTGATGACGGCGGGGGGTTGAGTAAAGTCGGGGGCGGAGTTGACCATGCCGAGGACTTTGACGATTCGCTTGACCTTGTCCAGGTCGCCGATTTCCTTTTTAAGGTTAGCCAGGAGGGCGAGGCCGCAGCTTTTGGCGGCTTGGTAGCCTTGCTCGACGGTCAGGTCTTTGCCTAACTTGCCGTCGAATCGCGAGCCGTCGGGCTTTTTTGGAGGTGACGCCGGCGAGGAAGATGAGATTACCGGTGCGGACGATGGGGACGTAGTTGCCGCCCGGCGGTGGAGGCGGAGGCAAGGTGATGCCCATCTGCTTGAGTTTGTCTTCGACTTTGGACATGGCGGGACTCCTTGAGGTTTGAGGGGATTATAAGGCCATCAGTGGGGTTTCACAAAAAGGGACCACGGAGGGGAATAACCAAAGGGATGTGGTCTAGCCTGACGGACGAGGCGTGCTAGCAGGGCTTCACCCTCACCTTAAATCCTCTCCCATCAAGGGAGAGGAAAGAAGAAGAGAGGCATCAGTCGGAATGTTGGCGGTTGACATATTCTTTGATGCGTCTAATACCAAATCGGCGTAATAGAGGCAGGAATAAGGTATGGGATGTTACCGAGGTGTTCCTTCCGGTCCTCTCCCCCCTTGAGGAGGAGAGTTAGAGAGGGGGGTCGGGGTCGAAGTGTGGTAGGGGAGGTCTCCCTGTCACCAACCGCAATTATGCGGCGCCACTTCCTCTCACAGCATAACCGCCGTCTCTAGACCGATTTGGTATAAGAGGGATATTGTCGCTACTGGGCTAGCCAGCCGCCGTCGACGACGAGTTCAGCGCCGGTAACGTAGGAGGACTCGTCGGAGGCGAGGTAGAGGCAGGTATAGGCCACCTCTTCGGCGTGGCCGCGTCGGCCCAGGGGGATTTGGGCGAGGGCCTGACGCTCGACGGCGGGGTCGGTGAAAATGCCGGCGGCCATGGGCGTGTCGATGGGGCCAGGGTGGACGGAGTTACAACGGATGCCGTCGCGGGCGTATTGAATGGCTATCGCCTTGGTGAGGGTGCGGACAGCGCCTTTGGAGGCGTTGTAGGCGGGATGGGTAAACCTGGAGCCGACGACGCCAAGCTGGGAGGACATATTGATGATGGAGCCGCCGCCGGCGCGTTTGAGGGTGGGGACGGCGGCCTTGACGCCGAGGAACACGCCTGACGAGTTCACGTCCATGATAAACCGCCACGCTTCCTCGGTCAGCTCGTTGCCGAACTGAGCGCCGCTGACGCCGGCGTTATTGACTAGGACGTTTAGCTTGCCGAATCGGCTCTCGGCCTCATACACGGCCTGCTGCCAGTCGTTCTCTTTTCGCACATCGAGCTTGAGGAATCGGGCGTTGCCTCCGGCCTTAGCTATGCTTTCAGCGACGGCGCGGCCTTCTGCTTCCAGCACGTCGGCGACGATGACGGCGGCGCCCTCCCGGGCGAAGAGGCGGGCCGTGGCCTCGCCGATGCCCCGGGCACTACCGCTGATAAGGGCGACTTTTCCATTTAAGCGCATGGTTGCATTTATTTAATCCGCTCGCACTTCGACAGGCTCAGTGTGAGCGGATGGAATTGCTACTGGGCGGTCCAGCCGCCGTCGATGACCAGCTCGCTGCCGGTGACGTAGGAGGACTCTTCGGAGGCAAGATATAACATGCCGTAGGCGATTTCCATGGGCTGACCGATGCGGCCCATGGGGACTTTGGACATGAGGCGGTTGAGGAAGGCGGGATCGGCGCGGCGGTGGGCGGTCATAGGGGTCTCGATGGGGCCCGGGTGGATGCTGTTGCATCGAATATTGTCGGCGGCGAACTGAATGGCGATGTTCTTGGCGAGAAGGCGGACGGCGCCCTTGGAGGCCTGGTAAGCGGCGTGGCTGGCGTCGCCGCCGACGAGGCCCAGCTGGGAGGAGGTAATGATGACGGAGCCGCCGCCGGCGCGTTTGATGGCGGGGAGGCCAGCCCTGGCGCCGAGGAAGACGCCGGTGGAGTTGACGTCCATGACCTTGTCCCAGTCGGAGCGGGTTATCTGGTCGATGCGGCCCTGGCTGGTGATGCCGGCGTTGAGGATAAGGACGTTGAGCTTGCCGAACTGGTCGGTGGCGGCCTTGACGGCCTTGGCCCAGTCCTCCTCCTTAGTCACGTCCATTTTAATATAGAGGGCGTTCTTGCCGGTCTTGTTGAGTTCGTCGGACAGCTTGCGGCCCTCGGCCTCCAGCAAGTCGGCCATGACCACCTTGGCGCCCTCCTGGACGAAGAGCCGGGCTGTGGCCTCGCCGATGCCTCGCGCGCCGCCGCTGATAAGGGCGACTTTGCCTTGAAGACGCATAGTGTCCTCCCTCTACCTCGTAAACTGAGGGGATGATACACCACGAACCGTAGAGTCAAAAGGGGAGAGTGACAGAAAGGAATTGTCAGAAAGAAAAGTTTCTGTATAATTAGGCGAGTTTTTGGGAGCGCCCGAAAACAAACGACTAGGGAGAAGAAGCACTTGGTGGAATTTGCGGACAAGACCCTAACCTGTTCGGACTGCGGGACCAGCTTTGTGTTCACTGCTGGCGAGCAACAGTTCTTTGCGTCGCGGGGGTTCTCCAACGAGCCCAAGCGCTGCCAGAACTGCCGCTCCTCTCGGCGCGCTCAGCGCGGCGCCCCGGCAGCCTCGGGCGGCGGCGACGGCAGCCGCTCCAGGGAGATGTTCAAGGTCACCTGTGCGGAATGCGGGAACGAGACCATGGTGCCCTTCCAGCCCAGGGGCGTTCGACCCGTATACTGCCAGGACTGCTTCAGCAAGCAGCGCTCTCGCAGCTTCTAGTTGCCAATCCACCGCGCCCCCGCCTCCAGGCTTTTGCCCTCCAGCCCAGGGAAGCTACCCCGCCGCCCCCTTTATAAGTTATCCTGTCTTCAATCTATTAGGCATGGCGCTCGACTAAATGAAATTCAAAGACCTTAGCGAATTTATCGCTTTTCTGGAGGGCAAGGGGCAGCTTAAGCGCATCAAGACTCCGGTGTCCTGGGACCTGGAGATAACGGAGATTTGCGACCGCGTCGTTAAAAAAGGCGGCCCGGCCCTATTGTTCGAAAACGTCCAGGGCTACGACATTCCGGTCCTCATTAACATGTACGGCACTCAGCAGCGCATGGCCTGGGCTTTGGGCGCGGATAGCCTCGATGACGTGGTGGGACGGGTGAACGACATGCTGGGCCTGATGCAGGGGCCGCCGCAGGGCATCATGGAAAAGATGAAGGCCTTGGGGCAACTTATGAAGGTGGCGTCCTACCAGCCAAAGACAGTGCGCAGCGCGCCCTGCCAGGAGGTGGTGCTGGAAGGGGACCAGGTCGATCTGTTCAAGCTGCCGATTCCCAAGTGCTGGCCCATGGACGGCGGGCGGTATATCACACTGCCGCTGGTTATCACCAAGGACCCAAACACGGGCACTCGAAACATGGGGATGTACCGAATCCAGGTGTACGACAAGAACACCTGCGGCATGCACTGGCAGACCCAGAAGGTCGGCACCAAACACTATCGAGAGAGTAAGGAGCGGAAGCGTGATAGGTTGGACGTGGCGGTAGCCCTGGGCGGCGACCCGGCGACGATCTGGACGGGGTCGGCGCCGCTGCCGCCGGAGATGGACGAGGCCATGGTAGCGGGGTTCCTCCGGGGCGAGGGCATTGAGATGGTCAAGGCTAAGACGGTGGATATCGAAGTGCCGGCGCAGGCGGAGATTGTGCTGGAGGGCTACGTCACGCCCGGCGACGAGCGCACCGAGGGGCCTTTTGGCGACCACACTGGCTACTACTCTATGCCCGACACCTACCCTGTGTTCCACGTTACCTGCATTACGCGACGGCGCAAACCCATCTACCCCACCATTATCGTCGGCAGGCCGCCCATGGAAGACTACTACATGGGCAAGGTCACCGAGCGCGTGTTTCTGCCCATCATCAAAATGGTGGTGCCGGAGGTGGTTGACATAAACATGCCTGCCGAGGGCGTGTTCCATAACCTGGTCATAATATCGGTTAAGAAGGACTACCCGGGGCAGGCACGAAAAGCTATCTATGCGCTGTGGGGCCTGGGCCTCATGTCGCTGGCCAAAGCTATCATCGCCGTCGACCACCACGTCAACGTCCAAGACTTATCCGAAGTGGCGTGGCGCGTGACCAACAATCTCGACCCCCAGCGAGACATCTTCTTCGCCAGCGGGCCGATTGACGACTTAGACCATGCCTCGCCGACGGCGCACTTCGGCAGCAAAGTAGGCATCGACGCCACCACCAAAATCGCCGGCGAGGGCCACCCCCGCCAGTGGCCTCCGGACATCGTCATGTCGCCGGAGATAAAGGCGATGGTCGATAAGAAGTGGCGGGACTACGGCCTCTAGCCTGGCTTGATGTCCTTCCCCTGCTCCAGGGCCGTGAGTATGGCCTGGACTAATTCGCGGGCCGACTCCGGCGTCAGCTCCACCGCCACCCGCGCCCCAGGCCCCGCCTTCTCGTCGACGAAGTCGATGTTCAAGGAGTGGTCCAGTGGCACGTGAAAGGGGTGGTCGTAGGAGACGTTGACGTGGGAGAGCTTAAACCAGCCGTCGGCGCCTTTGCCGCTGCCTGTGACAGCCGCCCGCTGGCAAATCATGGTGCACATGGCTTGATTTTATCTCCTGGCCTGGCGGGCTTACTTGCTCAGGTGCTTGCCGAAGAAGGCGAAGGTCTTGCTCCAGGCGTCTACCGCGGCCTCCTGCCGGTAAGCGGGGCGGTCGTAGTACCAGAAGCCGTGGCCGGCCTTGGGGTACATGTGGAACTCGTACTGCTTCTTGTGCTTCTTCAGTTCCTCTTCGTGCTGTTTTACCTGGGCGGGCGTGGGGCTCTGGTCCTCCTCGCCGAAGAGGCCCAGCAGTGGGCAAGAGAGGTCCTTGGTGTAGTCGATGGGGGCCACGGGCTGCTGCTGCGTGAGCTTGCTCTTATCGGCCACCACCACGTTGCCGCCCCAGCAGTCGACGGCGGCGTTGAAGGCCTTGGTGCGGCAGGCGGCCAGGAAGGTGTTGCGCCCGCCGGAGCAGGTGCCGACGACGCCCACCTTGCCGTTGAGATATGGCAGGGACCGCAGGTGTTTGGCCGCGCCTTCGGTATCGCCGACCATCTGCTCGTCGGGGATGCCGCCGGCGGCGCGGACCTTGGCGGCCACGTCTTCGGGCACGCCATGGCCGGTGCGGTAGTAGAGGTTATGGCTAATGGCGACGTAGCCGTGGTGGGCGAAGTTGCGAGTGAAGGTCCTGTAAAGCTCGTCCCAGCCGGGCATGTGGTGGATGAGGACCACGCCTGGAAAGGGGCCGCTGCCTGATGGGCGGGCGAGGTAGGCGTTGATGGTGTCGCCCTTGTGGCCCTTGATGTTTACCGTCTCTGCAATCATGCCTTCTTTCATATCGGTGGAATATTTATGCATCGTCTTCCTTCTTACGGTGCGCTGATAGGTGCAAGATTCATCCTTGGGAGGATTTTTGTCAAGCGGCTGCAACCGCAACTGGTCTTTTATGCACTAATGTCATAAGTTTGCAGTGTCTACATGTAAGGAAGTGAGAGCTTGAAGGGTGTAATATAGCCGAGAAAATTAAGAGCAGTTGCATCCACAGCAGGTTTTCCCTCCACCATCTAATGACAAGAAACAGAGTAACCATTGGCACGGTGTCATTGCTCAGCATAATCTTTAGCATATATGCGCTATTGTTTGTAGAAATCCCCTGGACAAACAAAGACTCTCTGAACTACGTAGGCTTATTCATTTCTTCTATACTTACAGGTGCAACTCTTGTAATCTCAGGACCCGGTCAAGCTCTCATCATAGCGGCTGGTAAATCTTTTAATCCAATTATTGCGGGACTTGTAGGAGGTTCTGGTCTTGCCTTGGGTGAGACTTCGGGTTTTCTACTTGGTCGATCCCTGGGTAGAAAGCCAGACAGTGCTCCGATCACGTCAGGAATCGTTTCTAGGATTACCAGCGTTGCGTTGATGAGATGGAGATGGTTGTTTATAATCCTCCTTGCTCTGATTCCGAATCCTTTTTTGATATCGTCGGAATAGGATGTGGATATACAGGAGTCAAGTTCTCGAGCTATTTTATTCCAACCCTTATTGGAAAGGTTGGGCGTGGTATGCTCTTATCCTACTTGGGATGGGAGCTCTTGAGTTAGTATCCAGACAATGATTTTATGAGTACAGTTAATAATACTCAAGGCACAAAAGGATTGCAGAGTTCCCGAGCTCTTTCTACGACATCTCCCAAGGCACAAGTGCTTATTTTTATTGTGGTTGTAGCTGTATTCAACTTCTTAATTCTGTGCTTAGGTCCAGAAAAGCTTAATGAGAAGCAAACGGTTGTGCTGGCGATAGTTTTGCTTTATACCGCTTTGGGTTGGGGATTTAGAACAGTGGCTGAAAGGTCCAATATCTAATATTGAATATCAAGAACCAGCATTTCTAACACTTATGATTCTTGAAAGGAAGTATCAGATTTTGGCTTCTCTTCTTACTGGTTCCAAACTCCACCTCTTCGCATCCGCTATACGCGTCGAGCACACGCTGTTTGCGCTGCCCTTTGCGTACATAGGCATGTTTTTGGCGGCGGACGGCTGGCCGGGGTGGGACAAGTTCATCTGGATAACAGTGGCGATGGCGGGGGCGCGCACAGTGGCGATGGCGGCTAATCGTGTCGTTCATCAGAAGGAGGACGCCGCCAACCCTCGCACGGCGGGGCGGCACCTGCCGAGGGGCCTACTGGGTAAGCGCGAAATGATAGCCGCCATGGTGGTGTCGGTGGCTGTGTTTTTCTTCGTGGCCTCGCAGTTGAACAACCTGGCGCTGGCGTTGGCGCCGGTGGCCCTGGCCGCTATGGTCTTGTACAACTACGCCAAGTATTTCACCTGGCTCTGCCATCTGATACTCGGCTGGACCGACGCCATCGCTCCCGCCGGGGCGTGGATAGGCGTGACGGGCAGCCTGGACCCCGAGGCAGTGGTGCTGGCGGCGGGCGTGGCGCTGTGGATAGGCGGCTTCGATGTTATCTACGCTTGCATGGACTATGACTTCGACAAGTCCTACGGGACCCATTCGATACCGAGGCAGTTCGGCATTCCGGGGGCGCTGCTGTGGGCCAAGGTTATGCATCTAGGGGCGTCGGCGGCGCTGCTGGCCGTCGGAATTATGCTAGAGCTAAACGCTTTCTACTACGCCGCGTGGGTTGGGGCATCGGCCCTGCTGGTGTACCAGAACGCCATCGTTAAGCCTAACGACCTATCGAGGGCTAACGTGGCGGCGCTGAAGATCAACACCTACGTGGGCTTGATACTGCTGGCGGGCGTAAGCCTGGCGGTGTTCCTGTGAAGCCTGTAGTGGTAGGCATATCGGGGGCCAGCGGCGCAGTGATGGCGCGGCGGACTGTGGACGCGCTCCTGGAACGGCGGGTGCCGACGGCGCTGGTAATCACCAACAACGCCAAGCTGGTGTGGCAGCAGGAGTTAGACATATCGCTAAACGAATGTCTGGCGGCGTGGCGGGAGGACCCGAATTTTACCGACTACGGCCTGTACGAGATGGCGGCACCTATCGCCAGCGGCACATACCCGACGGGCGGCATGGTTATTGTGCCGTGCAGCATGACCACAGTGGCGTCGCTGGCCCACGGCGTCGCCAACAACCTGCTGCTACGGGCCGCCGACGTATGTATTAAAGAGAAGCGGCGGCTGGTGATAGTCCCTCGCGAGACTCCTCTCCATGCTGTGCATCTCGAAAACATGGCTACGCTGGCGAGGCTGGGGGCCGTGGTGCTGCCGCCGGAGCCGCCCTTCTACCTTCAGCCTCATACCGTGGACGACATCGTCGATTTTGTGGTGGGGCGGATACTGGTGGCCCTGGGGGTGGAGGAGTCGCTGCCGCCGCGGCACCAGTACAAGGGCGAGGGGGCCTAGGGGCGCGAATGGTTGAGCTGCGGGGCGACGAGAAGCGCCGCTACGTGGGCGAGATGTTCACCCGCATCTCGCCTCGATACGACCTGATGAACGCCGTCATGACCTTTGGCATGGACCGCAGGTGGCGTCGAGCGGCGGCGAGGCAGGCGATGACGGGGTTGGAGGGGCCGGCCCTGGACGTGGCGACGGGCACGGGCGACCTGGCGCTGGAGCTGTCGAGAACTCAAGGGGTCACGTCGGTGGTGGGGGTTGACCTGCTGGAGCCGATGGTGTCGCGGGCGGCGCGGAAGCAGGCGAGGAAACGCACCCACGCTTCCGTCGATTTCATGGTCGGCGACGCGCTGTCGCTGCCCTTTCCGAAAGACACCTTCGCCTGCGTGACGTCGGGCTTTGCGCTGCGGAACGTGCCGGACCTGGAGGGGGCGCTGCGGGAGATGATGCGGGTGGTGAGGCCAGGCGGCCGGGTGCTGTCCTTGGAGACGCTGCCGGCTGAGGGTGGGATTTTCAGGCCCATAGTGCGGTTGTATTTCAACACGGCGGTGCCGTTTTTGGGGTCGCTGGTGGCGGGGGACGGAGCGGCGTACAGCTACTTGTCGAAGTCGATGGGAAGGTTCCTGTCATCGGTGGCGTTGGAGAAGATGTATCGGGACGTGGGGTTTAGGGACGTGGGGCGGAGGCCGCTGGCGATGGGGTCAGTGCATCTGCATTGGGGCGTCAAGGGCTAGCCTTGGGGTTTAGACGCTGGGGCTTTTGGCGGGTAGCGGCGTGGGTACCGTTACTGTCGTGGGTCGGCATGATCTTCTACTTGTCATCGCAGAGCCGTCCGCCGGGGGCTGAGTCCGTTAACTGGATTCCCACCAGCTATGAGGACATCGTGATACATTTCTGCCTTTACTTTATGCTGGGCGTTTTTCTGTTTATCGCGGTCAAGTCAGTAGGCCGGCATAAGCCCAATCCGTTTCAAGTCCTTGCCCTGGCCGCCGCGTCGGTCCTTATAGGAGCCGCCGACGAGATATATCAGAGCTTTGTGCCCGGTCGAGTGAGTTCTATTGCAGACTGGCTTGCCGACTCGGCAGGAGGAACGTCGGCCATAGCGCTCCTCTCGTGGGCATGGCCCCTTACGAAGCTCAAGATGGCGAGGCAAGGTTAGGCGGCCAGCTTTACCTTGTCGACGATGCGGGGTGGACTAGATAGGGTGCGGTGGACGGGGCATCGCTGCGCGATTTCCAGGAGGCGCTGGATCTGGTCTTCGTCCAGCGGGCCCTTGAGGGAGATGTGGCGGTTGAAGGTGTCGGCGGGACCGGTTTCAGGGCTGGCCTTTTCGCGGGTAAGCTCCACCTTCACGGCTTCGAGGGGCCAGCCCTTTCGGCGAGCGTAAAGAAGAAGAGTCATGGAGGTGCAGGTGCCGAGGGCGGCCAGCAGCAGGTCGTGGGGGCTGGGGCCGAGGCCGTCGCCGACACCGGGCGGCTCGTCGCCGATGAGGCTGTGGCCGTTGGTGGTGATGACTTGCTGAAGGTTGCGATAGCTCTCCACCGTTACTTTTTCCATGGGGTGCTCCTGATGGTTAGACAAATCTTAGCCTATCGTGTTAGGGCCCTTGAGGGCAATTCCATCGGAGGTATCGCAGAGTTGGACTACCAAGCCAGACTAGTCTGGTTTTGTATTAGCGCCTCCGATGGACACAATCCAATGGTATAAATCTGCGGTGGTCCTTGAGCGGGAGACGCAGAAGACACCGATACGCAACGAAAAACGTCTTGACAGCAGGATGGGGTGACCATAAGATTCTTTATGATTAAAAAGTAAATAGACGCGTACCCTTCTTATCGAGACAGGCAGAGGGAACGGCCCGATGAAGCCTGGCAACCGGTCCCGAGAAATCGGGATGTCGGTGCCAATTCCGACGTCCTTCCATTGAAGGACGACAGATGAGGGGGGCTCAGACTTTATGAATGAGCTTCCCTTATGGGGAGCTTTTTATTTTATGAGAGGAAAGGACTATTGGCGGAAATAGAAGCCATACAGTGGAGCGGCGACAAACTGAAGCTCCTGGATCAGACCAAGCTACCCCACCAGACGGTGGTGTTGGAGCTTCAGGACTACCGGCAGGTGGTAAAGGCTATTCGAGAGATGCAAGTGCGGGGCGCGCCTGCTTTGGGCGTCACAGCCGCCTATGGTTTAGCCTTGGCGGCGCGGGAGTTGAGCGCAGGCCAGAGCAAAGATTTCTTATCCAGGCTTTGCAAGGCTGCCAACGAAATCATTGCGGCACGGCCCACGGCGGTGAACGTGGCGTGGGCCGTTACGCGGTTGATGGCGATGGCGGAATCGACTGTCGTTCCTAGAGATGCGGCATCGAGGCTGCTAGACGAGGCCCAGGCTATGGAGTCGCGAGACAAGGAGATAAACCGTCGCATGGGGAAGCATGGCGCGACCTTGCTGGCTAAAGCGGCGGGCGTCATGACCCACTGCAACACCGGCGCGCTGGCGACGGCGGGTTACGGGACCGCCCTGGGTGTGATACGAGCGGCGTGGGAAGGCGGGCACAGATTTAAGGTATTTCATACGGAGACACGTCCTTTTCTGCAGGGCGCTCGCCTCACGGCCTGGGAACTAGTGCAATTGGGCATACCCGCCACTATGGTAGTGGACTCGGC
>Ga0194132_10006553_pt1 | contig 17987 bp, 10 predicted proteins | sample TA2KigOf80mmetaG_FD_148612 | JGI IMG/M metagenome (GOLD analysis project Ga0194132, IMG submission 148612) | Freshwater microbial communities from Lake Tanganyika, Tanzania - TA2015054 Kigoma Offshore 80m | ecosystem: Environmental > Aquatic > Freshwater > Lake | place: Tanzania: Lake...
GAACCGCTTCACAAATCTCGCGGACCGCCGTCTCCAGCAGGAGTTCACCGTTGGAATCATCAGGTACCTTGATCCATTGCGAGAGCGTCAAAAAATAGCTGAACTCATCGGGAACCGGATGCGCATCGAGACAGATTGGCATGAGCATTACCTTGTTCTCGTTTGCCAACGACACCTCTTGTAAGACATTATGTGATTCGTAGGCCGATTTTGAGAGAAGCACGACCACGGCGCGCGACGCCTTTATCTCCCTGACAATCTCACCAGGGTACTTCCCGCCTTTGCTCACGTCGCGGCAGGCAATCCAGCAGTCGAGCTGCTTAGACTCAAGTGCGGCCACGAGACGCCTCGCCACCGATTCATCCTTCGACGCATGCGACACAAATAGCTTCACCATTGGATCACCCTTGAATAAGTGGAACCGACCGCCGAGCGAGTGTACCAGTGCCGCCTGATTTTGGCCGTACGCACTGGTGACGGCGTCTGGCACGACCATAGTTTGTCGATCGGCATCCACTACGATCCGCACCGTGCTCCTGACTGTCAACGAGTTCCGCACACGGACCTACGGGGACCTTGATTCACTGGTCGGTGATCTGGAACGGGACACGCATCGATCCACTCCCGCCGAGCGCACGGCATGGCGAAACTCGCTGCCGACACTGGCCAGTGCCTTGCAGGGCGATCATCTGTGCGACCTGCACATTCGGCTTGGTCCAAGCCCCGGCCTGATCCTTGAGTATCGATTGCCCAGCTCGCAGTCCATGGCCGATGCTGTACTCCTTGGGAAGGGGCCAAACGGACCGGCTGCTGTGATCATCGAGCTCAAGGATTGGACCACCGCGGGCGACCAGCCCGGGTCACGGCCAGGCCTGGTGATGCACCAGAACCGCGAGGTCTCGCACCCGAGCGATCAGGTCAAGGGCTACGTCGAGTACTGCCAGCGCTTTCACAGCGCCGTGCAGGACGCGGAGGCTTCCGTCCACGGCTGCGCACTGTTCACCTACGCATCCAATGTCCGCGCGTATCGCGACGGCGTTCATGGACCTCTCGCCGAGCGGTTTCCGGTGTTTGGGCGCAACGACGCGGATCTCTCAAAGCACTTCCCGCAGTTCATCACTGATCATCTCGTCGGGAGTGACCCGTCCTTCGCCGAGTCCTTCGAGAAGGGGGTCTATCGACAGGACCGGGGCTTCGTCGTGCAGGTCGCCGCCACGATCCGCGATCGCTCGACCTCCCCATTCGTGCTGCTCGACGGCCAGCGCGAGGGCTTTGAGAAGTGCATGCGTGAGGTCGAGCGGATCCTCAAGCCTGCTCGACCGCGAGCGCGCCGCCGCACCGCCGAGAAGAGCGTGATCATCATCGACGGGCCGCCCGGATCTGGAAAGTCGGCCATCGCGGCACACCTGTGGTCAAACATCGCCAGCGACGAGCTGATCGAAGGCAATGTGGTGCTGACGACCACGTCCGTGTCCCAGCGCAACAACTGGCAGGCGCTGTTTGAAGGCGTATCAGGCCACCGAGCCGCCTCAGGCGTCGTGCTCAGCTCGAACCAGTACAACCCTGGCCTCAATGCCAAGTGGCTGAAGGCCGAGCGAGCGGCCGGCCACCCCACGGAGATTGCCGATTGGAAGGCGAACATCAAGCGATACCAACGGCAGCACCAGCGGCTGCGGCATCCCGATGATGCGATCGCCGTGTCGATCGTCGATGAGGCGCACGCACTCATTGACCCGACGGCGCCGAATGCCCGCGGTATCTCGGCATCAGGTTGGCAACTGCATGCTGGTCCGCAGGCATGGCACATCATTCGCGGCTCCAAGGTCAGCGTGTTCCTGCTCGACAGCCGACAGAGCTACCGCGAGAACGAGACGACCACGATCGATGCCATCAAGGCGTTTGCTAAGGAACAGGGCTGCGCCAACGTGGAGGTCGTCAGCCTGCAAGGAAGCCAGTTCCGGTGCGGTGGTTCAGAACGCTACGTGACGTGGCTTGAGAACATCTTGGAGGATGGACCTGCAGACGGATCCAGAGACTGGCACGCCGAGCGAGGCGGCCCATTCGGCTTCACCATCCATGATCGACTGAGTGCCATGGATCGGGCCTTGCGGCACTCCATCGCAACTGGTCAAACCGCACGACTCGTGGCGTCGTATGCGCGACCGTGGAACACCAAGGAGGCGGTCTCGCCGCACCGAGTGATTGATGCGAACAAGGACTTTGCGATGCCGGACCGCCGAGGGCTTGAGCCAACATGGTTCCGCATCTGGAACTTCACGCCCGACGAGGAGTACTCAACCTTCATCCAAGCGCCGGCTGGGAGCCCGATCGCTAAAGATCCGTTGAGCGAGGTCGGGTGTCCGTACGTGGTCCGCGGATTCGACTTCGACCAGATCGGATTGTTGTGGCTCAGCGACCTGGTATGGCGAGACGATCGTTGGGTGGTTCAACTCGAGCATGTGCACGAATCGGCATGGCGCCTCGGGCTGGGGCGCGCCAAGAAGGGCGATCGGAAGGCTCGAGAGCAGGTGGTCGAGCGACTGAAACGGGGCTACCGAATCCTGCTGACGCGAGCCATCCACGGCATGCATGTCTGGTTCGAGGATGAGGAGACCGAGGCCCGAATCCGCGAGGCGCTCAAGGCGTGAACCGCGGGAAACGCTGGGTTCACCGCACTCCCCATGCGATTTTACATAACACATATTATCGGCGGTCGGGGACCTGAATCCCTTGCAATCCAAGGCCTCCGCCGCGATCCACGGGCGCCACTCCTCGAACGCCGTCACCCTGCCCGCAGCACCACCGCGACACGCTGGGACCGAGTCCTACGATGACTCCATGCCTCGCTCGAGCCCATCCACGCCCACCGTCGCCACGCCGGCATCGTTGCCTGGTGCAGCGGCCAGCGGCCCGGTCATGGCACCCTTGTGCAGCGTCTTCCGGCGCTTCCTGCGCACCAAGGGCCTGAAGTACACGGTCGAACGCGCCGATGTGCTCGACGCGATCATCGCGCGCGATGGGCTCTTCGAGGTCGAGGAACTCCTGCTGTCCATGCGCCAGCGCGGCCACCGCGTGAGCAAGGCCACGCTCTACCGCACGATCAAGCTCTTGCAGGATGCCGGCATCATCACGCAGGCGCTCTTTGATTCGAAGCAGGCCCACTACCAGCTCATCTACGGCAAGGAACCGCGCGACTACATGGTCTGCATGAAGACCGGCCGGCTCGTCGAATTCCAGAGCGCGGAACTCACCGCGCTGCGCGACCGCATCTGCCGCCAGCTCGGCTGGTCACCCGTGGGCCACAAGTTCCAGATCTACGCCGTCAGTCCCGAAGGCCAGCGCCAGCCCAACGAACCGACGGCCTGAGCCTGCCTCACTCGTCCTGGTCTTCGGGGATGCTGCCGATGGCATAGACGCCGTCGAGCCAACGCCGCAGATCGGCACCGCGGCATCGCTCGCTGCAGAAGGCACCCTCCGCACGGGCCGGCATCGCCTGACCGCACACGCCGCACACCTTGGTCGCGAACTCCTGCCGCCGGTCCCTGATGCGGATGATCCTGGCATCGCCCTCGGCGTAGGCCAGCGTCACATCGACCCGGCGCTCCGGCAGCGCATGCGCCACGCGGACCGCCCACTCGATCGCGATCACCGCCCTACGGTCATCGACGAGCTCATCCCAGCCGAGCTGGGCCAAATCCGCATCGCCCTCGAAGCGGTACGCATCGATGTGCACGAACTCGCCGCCATCGCCGGTGTAGCGCTGCATGCGCACGAAGGTCGGGCTGGTCACCACGCCCTCGCAGCCCAGCCCTCCGGCCAGCCCGCGTACGAAGCTCGTCTTGCCGCTGCCAAGTTCACCATCGAGCGCCACGACATCACCCGGGCGCAGCGTGCGCGCCAAGTCGGCGGCCACACGCTCGGTTTCCTCGGCGGTCGAGACGGTCCTGTCCTGCACGCTGGTCATGGCGAAAGGCTACGCGCCCACACTCGGCCCGTGCTCCCAGCCCATCGATCCCATCGCATGCCAGGCGCCCGCCAGGAAGACGCGTGCGCCCGCAGGATGCACATCGCTCGCTGCACGCACCCCGCCGATCACGCTGAGCGGCACGCCGGCCATGATGGCCGGAAGGCCCTTGGCCGCGTCGGCACGGAGCGTGAAGGCCAATTCATGGTCCTCGCCATCGCGCAGCGCCTGATCGATCGAGCAGCCTTCGTGAAGCGGGATCCGATCACCCTCGATGTGGATGGCCACCCCGCTCGCGCACGCCATGCGGTCCAGATCGCGACCCAGACCATCGCTCACATCGATCATCGCACCGAGCTCGTCCCCGAACCGATCGACGAGTTCGCGCGCCAGCCGGACCCGCGGCTCGAAGCGCAGGTGCCGCCCAAGGCCATCGGCACCGAAGGATCCACCGAGCGCACCCGAGACCATCACCGCGTCACCATCCTTGGCTTGGTCCCGACGCACCACGCGACCGCTTGCATGCGGCAGCGCCAGGATCGTGATCGAGAGCTGCAAGGGATGACCTGGCTCGCCGTGCCAGCTCGTGTCACCACCCACAAGCGGACAACCGAAGTCCTCGGCATGACGCTGCAAGGCCGCCGTGAGCGCACGCACGGCTGACTCGGGCAGGTCGCTCGGCAAGGTGGCTGCGCACAGGCACGCGAGCGGCCGACCGGCCATCGCCGCGACATCGCTCACATTGCGCGCGATCGCCTTGCGCGCGATGAGCTCGATCGGCGTGTTCGGGACGAAGTGCCGGCCTTCGATCACCTGATCGCACGCGATGAGCACGCTGCCGCCCGCAATCGCAACCTGCGCCATGTCATCGCCGGGGGGAATCATGACCCCCTTCGGAAGGCGCGCATTCGCGGCCGCGATCAGCGCATGCAGGTCACCCTCGCGCATGGGTGGTGCTCCCCTGCCGTGCAGCCAGCACCGCCCGGACCAGCGCCGCGTTGCGCGCGGTGGCCCCCTGGCGCGCGCGGATCACGGTGCGCCCCGCCCCTGCCATGCGCTCACGATGCGCTGGATCGTTGAGCAGGCCCGAGAGCGCCGCGGCAAGTTCGCCCCGCTCGACCTGCTTCAGACCGCCGGCCGCCAGCAGCGCCTGCGCCGGTTCGGCGAAATCGCCCCAGCGCGGACCGATGATCGTGGCCTTGCCCAAGGCGACCGGTTCGATCATGTCGCTGCCGTGGAGCTCGCCGAAACTGCGCCCAACCACCACGACATCAGCCAACGCATACGCCATACGCAACTCACCGATCGTGTCGAGGAGGAAACGCCCCGTCGAACTGCCGCATGCACCGGTCGAACGGCGCGCGCACCCGGCAAGTTCGCGCGCGGCATCGTCGAACCACTCCGGCTTGCGCGGGGCGCACAGGAGTTGCACCCCGGCGGGGACGGCATCGCGAAGGAGCGCGTGCTCCAGCGGCTCGGTCGAGCCCGCCACGACGAGCGGCTTCGAGCGATCAACGCCCATGGCGGCGGCGAGGGCATCGGCACCGTCGACGGTGTCGGCAATCCGGGCAGTATCCCACTTCATCGTGCCCACGACCTGCACACGGTCGTGCGCCACGCCCATCGCACGGAATCGTTCGGCGTAGTCATCGGTCTGCGCCCCGACAGCAGCCACGCAGCGGAACATCGGTGACAACAGCGGCAGGATCCTGAGGGACCGGAGGAACGAGCGCTCCGAGAGCCGACCGTTCACGATCGCCATCGGGATGCCGCGGCGCTCGCACGCCTGGGTGAAGTTCGGCCAGAGTTCGAGCTCGGCCAGGGCCACCGCGTCGGGCTGCACGGCATCGAGCACGCTGCGGACGGCACACGAGACATCAAAGGGGTACCGCACCACACGCACGGGCGCGGCAAAGACGCTGCGGGCTCGGGCGATGCCGGTGTCGGTGGTCACGCTGACGGCGATCTCGTGGTCCCGGGCGAGGTCCGCGACCAGTTCGCGCACCGCGTTGACCTCGCCCACGCTGACGGCGTGGATCAGGACCCGCGGCACGACCTGGCCATCACGGCGGGTTCGGGGCCATGCTTCGCACCGGCCCAGCCGCGCCAGCCAGTCCGTGCGCAGCTTGCCCCGCGCCGCCATCGTCGCGACCCAGACCGGGCTGCTGAGGAGCGCCGCCCCTCCGTAGATCAGGTCCAGTCCAAGGCCCATGGGGAGAGTCTACGGCGTTGCGGCAGGAGGAATGGGCTGTACGCTCGCCCACGGATGGTGCTCGTACACTCCCGATCCGCAGCATGGCGTGATCCCCATGACCCGTCCCTGGCAGATTGCGCTCGATGTCGGAGGCACCTTCACGGATGCCGTGGCGGTCGCACCGGATGGATCCACGCGCTCGGCGAAGGTGCTGTCGAGCGGCTTGATCCGGACCACCATCACGGTCGAGGACCGCGGCGTGGTGGCGGAACTGCCGACGCTTCCTCCGATCGCACGCTTCCTCAGCCGCACCACGATCAGCGTGCTGCATGGGGCGACCACCGATGCCCTGCTCATCGATCGTGACGAACCTGCAGCCGATGGTCGCCGCATGCTCCGCCTCGCGCAAGCGATCCCACCGGAATGGCCGCGCGGTACCCCCTGCCAAGCCGTCATCGATCCACGACGCAGCTCCCCCGCCCTGGCCGCGCACCTCCTGACCCGCACGCCCCTCTGGAAGCGACTGCCAGCGATGGAGGTTCGGCTCGGCACGACCCGCGGCACCAATGCCCTGCTCGAAGGTGCCATCACCCCGGTCCTCTTCGTGACCAACGAAGGGCACGAGGATCTGCTGCGCATCGGCGATCAGCGCCGGCCGGACCTCTTCGCCCTGCGGGTCGTACGCGATCCACCACCGCATGCCTTCGTCATGGGCATGCGTGGTCGCATGGACGCCGCCGGCAACGAACTCGAACCGATCGATCATGACCAGATCAAGGACTGCGCTCGGTTCGCTCGCGAGACCGGTGTGGGTGCCGTGGCGGTCTGCCTGCTGCACGCCTGGCGCAATCCGATCCATGAACTGCGCATCCGGAAGCTCCTGGTCGAAGAGGGCATCGAGTCCATCAGCCTCAGCCACGAACTCAGTCGAACCATCGGGTTCGAAGCACGCGCGCGCGTGACCTGCGTGAATGCGCAGCTCTCGCGTCCCGTAGCCGAGTACCTGCACCAGGTCCGTGAGGAGCTCCATGGCGCACCGCTGCGCGTCATGACGAGCGCCGGTGCCCTTGCCCCTGCCGATCTCTTCACCCCCAAGGACAGTCTCTTCAGCGGACCAGCCGGTGGCGTCGCTGGCGCGCGCGCTGCCGGGCGTGCGGCCGGGCTCCTGCCGGCGATCGCCTTCGACATGGGCGGCACGAGCACGGATGTGGCCCGGCTGATTGATGATCTTGAGCTCAACCCCACCACGAGGCTCGGGACCGCGCAACTCGCCAGCCCGAGCGTGGCCGTGGAGAGCGTGGCCGCCGGCGGCGGAAGCGTGCTCGATCTGATCGATGGCCAGGTGTGCGTCGGTCCGCGCAGCGCGGGCAGTTCACCAGGACCGGCCTGCTACGGCATGGGTGGTCCGCTCACGATCACCGATGCGCATCTGGTCCTCGGTCATCTGGACGGCGCACGCTTCCCGTTCGCACTCGACCGCGATGCGGCCAACGCCCGCGCGCAGGAACTCTGCGAACGGTGGCGCGTGGATCGCCGGGAATCGATGGATGTGCCCACGATGCTGCGGGCGTTCCTCACCGTGGCCGATGCGCGCATGGCCGAAGCCATCCGCCGGGTCAGCGCGCGGCGAGGACTTGATCCATCGACGCACACGCTGGTCGCCTTCGGTGGCGCTGGTGGCATGCATGCCTGCGCACTCGCCGAACTCCTGGGCATGCGTCGCGTGCTGGTCCCTGCGCGCGCCGGGCTCCTGAGTGCGCAAGGGATCGGTGCCAGCCGTACCGGCACGATCGAGGTGCGCTCACTGCGCATGGGACTCGCCGAGTGGGCTGCCACGGCAGACCGGGCGCCCGGCGACTCGCTCGGCGTTCGCCCCGCGAATCAGGAAGCGATCATCGACATCCCGGCCTCGACCACCAGCCTGCCTGAATTGCGTGGAGCGTTCCGTGCGCAGTACCGATCCATCTTCGGCTTCGAACCGCCGCATGGCAACGAGACGATCGAGTGGGTGCGCCACCAAGACCTGGCCGACGATGCCTGGACGCTGCCCAATGAGGCATCGGTGACCACGACCGCAACCACGCATGGTCTGGCGCTCGACCACTGCACGGTGGTCGTGCCGGAGGGATGGACCGCTCGCACGCTCGATGGTGGCGTCGTCCTTGAACGCTCCACGCCACTGACCCACGCTGCACCAGCGATCGCGACTGAAGCCCTGGTCGCCGCTGCCCTGCATGGCGCCGCAGAATCGATGGGTGAAGCCTTGCGTGCGACCGCCGTCAGCGTGAATGTGCGCGACCGGCTCGATTACTCGTGCGGACTCCTGGATGCCGACGGTGCACTCATCGTGAATGCCCCGCACCTGCCGGTGCACTTGGGTGCACTCGGTGCGTGCGTGCGGGCGATCGCCTCCACGCTCGAACTCGGTCCCGGCGATGTCGCCGTCACCAATCACCCGGCCTTCGGCGGCAGCCACTTGCCCGATGTCACGGTCGTCACGCCGATCTTCGAGCGTTCGGACGGCGGCACCCTGCTTGGCTACGCGGCCACGAGAGCGCACCACGCGGAGCTCGGCGGCATCGAACCGGGCAGCATGCCGCCCTTCGCACGGTCCCTCGCGGAGGAGGCGGTCGTCCTTCCACCAACCCATGTCGTGCGCGGCGGCGTCGACTGCCTTGATGCGGTGACCGGGCTCCTGCGCCATGCGCCCCATCCCACCCGCGCCCTGCAGCAGAACCTCGATGACCTGCGGGCCCAGATTGCCGCCAACCACACGGGTGTCGAGCGCATGCGCGCGACGGCCACGCGGTTCGGTGATCGATTCCAGCCGGCCCTCGAACTCCTGCGCTCGCGATCCCGCCACGCCGCGTTCGGTGCCCTCGCCCAGGTGCCGGAGGGAACCGTGACCGAGCTGCTCGATGATGGCACACCCATCTGCGTGCGGCTCTCGCGACGCCCGCATGGTGCATCCGACGGACCGCTTGCCGTCCACCAGGCGCAGCAGCGCGTGACGATCGACTTCACGGGGTCAGGTGCGATCCATGCAGGCAACTTCAACGCTCCGATGGCCGTGATCCGCAGCGCCACGCTCTACGCGCTCCGGGTGATGGCCGGCGCACACGATCCGATCCGGGCGGGCGTCCTGCCCCTGAACGAGGGCTTCCTCGATGCAGTCGAGCTCATCGTGCCGCCGGGACTCCTGAACCCACCGTTCCATGCCGATCCTGCAGCCTGCCCCGCGGTCGGTGCGGGCAACACCGAGACCAGCCAGCGTGTGGTCGATGCCTTGTTGCGCCTGCTCGGTGCCTCGGCCTGCAGCCAAGGCACGATGAACAACCTCATCTTCGGTGCAGCACACTTTGGCTTCTACGAAACGATCGCCGGTGGTTCAGGCGCAAGTTTCCTCGGCCCGGGCGAGAGCGGCGTGCACACGCACATGACCAACACGCGCATCACGGATGCCGAGGTGCTCGAGTCGCGGTATCCGGTGCGGCTCATGCGCTTTGCTCTGCGCCATGGCAGCGGTGGCGCAGGGATCCATGATGGCGGCGAGGGCATCGAGCGCGAACTGCTCTTCCTCGAGCCAGTGACCTGCAGCATCATCGGCCAGCACCGGGCCAGCGGGCCCTATGGCATGGCTGGTGGCCGGGCGGGTGCCGTCGGCGAGCAGTGGCTCGTGCGTGGCACGGTTCGCATGCCGCTCGCAGGCGTGGGCACCACAGAACTGAAGGCGGGAGACCGAGTGCAGATCTCGACGCCGGGCGGCGGTGGCTGGGGATCGCTCGACGCGGACGCGCGCAGCGACGATCAGAACGACATTTCGTAGCGCTCGATCGAGCGAGCGAGGCCAGTGTCCTCGCTGACCTCGATCACTGCACCACACGCGAGCGTGCCGCCCTCGGCGACATCGAATTGCGTCGGCAGGCCGGTGGTGAGGTGGCGCAGGACGGCCTCGGTCGATCGGCCGATGATCGAGTCGTACGGCCCGCACATGCCCAGGTCGGTCATGAAGGCCGTGCCTCCCTTGAGGATCCGGGCATCGGCCGTGGGCACATGCGTGTGCGTCCCGACCACGGCAGCCACGCGTCCATCGAGGAAACAGGCGAGCGCGATCTTCTCGCTCGTGGCTTCCATGTGCGCCTCGACGATGACGATGTCATCAGGGTGGGATCGCTCGACGAGCATGCGTTCGCAACACTCGAAGGGATCGCCGCCGGGGATTGGCATGAAGGTCCGGCCGAGCACGGTGAAGATCGTCACCCCGCGACGACCTGCGCCGCGATCGATGCGGACCGATCGCTTGCCGGGGGCGCGGAAGGGCATGTTGGCGGGTCGGCAGATCGGCTCGTCCGCTCGCTCCAGAGCAGGCACGATCTTGGTTTCGCGCAGGGCATGATCGCCAAGCGTCACGGCATCGATGCCCCCCTGGACGAGCTGGCCGAGCAGTTCCGGGGTGATGCCCGATCCGTTTCGGATGTTCTCGCCATTGGCCACGATCACACCGCCGGCTTCGCCCCAGCCCGTACGAAGGTCCTTGGCAGCCGCAATCGCCGCTCGCTTTCCCGGTTGCCCCACGACATCTCCCAGAAAGGCGATTCGCATCGGGCTCAACATGGGTTACACTCTACCTGTACCGCTTTCGTCCCTGTGGGATGACAGGCCCGGCCCCGCCGGGCACTGTGCGGCGGTTCGGCCTCCATGACCTGCGTTTCCACCAAGACCGGCGACAAGGTTCGCCACCCAGCCCGCCCCGATTGGGGCGTCGGCATCATCACGCGCACGGAAGTCTTCACCAGTGACGGCGGGGCCGACCAACGGCTCTGGGTCAAGTTCCCATCGATCGGCGTACGCACGCTCATCGCCAGCGTCGCCAAGCTCGAGTTGGTCGAGGTTGCCGGCGAGGAGACACCCTCGGTCTATGCCCGCCCCACGATCACGGAGGTCGATGCCGCCAAGGGCGGACTCGCCGCCGACACCGCCTTCCGCAGGCCCGAAGACCTGATGACGAGCCTGCCGCTCGATGCGACGGATCCCTTTGCGCCGATCAAGACCCGGCTCGAGCGCACGCTCAACCTCTATCGCTTCGATGGTTCGGCGGCACGCCTGGTGGATTGGGCCGTGGCCCAGAGTGGCTTGGACGATCCGCTGACACGCTTCAATCGCCAGGAGCTTGAGGTCTTCCACAAACGATGGCTCTTCAATCTTGATGCCCACTTGGTGCGTCTGATGCAGGAGGCCCGTCACGAGGGCCCGCTCATCGAGACCACGGCCAAGGATGCCCCACCCCTGGGCCAGCAGACCGTGCAGCGCTTGCGTTCGCGCATGCGCTGAGGTAGAGGATCATGAGTTCGGTGTGGATGTCGGTGCCGTGACGGCTGCCGCTGCGGCCGCACGCCTGGCCTTGCGTCGGCGCAGCACGATGAGCACGAGGACGATCGCCAGCGGGAGCACCATGATCACGCAACATGCAGGGAGCGTGATCGCCAAGGCCGTCGCGACGACCGAGGTGAACGACTCCGCAGCGGCATAGATCGGATTGGCAAGCCCTGCCGTCGAGACCGTCGAACCTGCTCGCCCCACGGCGGCGGCAGCATGCGTGCCCAGCGCCAAGCCGCCACCAACGATGATGGCGACCGACCAGAGCACGAGTGGACTGAGTTCACGGACGCCCTCCATGCCGGCCAGCTGCTCGCTCACACCCAGCCCCAGTTGGTCGCACATCTGGACGGCCATGAGGATGCTGCCGGCAGCAGCCGACATGGGTGCCGCGATGGCATCGATGGCGTGATCAACCGCTGGAATCAGGCTGCCTGTCAACTCGACCAAGCACGCCAGGCCAAAGGCAACCAGAGCCGGCGTGGAGCCGATCCACTCCAGGGACTCGCCGGGCGACAGCCACCCCACCCGAACGGCGACCCCTGCCCCAAGGAGGGGAACGAAGACCCGAAATCCCGCAGCGGCACTGAGGCCCACCCCCAGGACGGCGGCGACCACAAGCGACAGGATGCTGACCGAATCGGAATCCACAGCAGGAATGTACGGTGCCCCGGCCCAGTCACGGATCGGGTTCACGCGCGTTCAGGAGATTCCGGCTTCCCCATGCCTGTCCAGGTCACTCCCCTGCCATCCGACCCATCGCTCACGCGCGCGCTGGCGCGTCACCTCATCACGGGTGCGCCCGGTGGTGCGTTCCTTGATCTCACCCAGACCATCGTCATCGTGCCGGCTTCGCGTGCCCAGTCGGCGCTGGCCCACCATCTTCAAGAGGGTGCCGGCCGCCCGGTGCTCCTGCCCACGATCCTGACACCGGGCCGATCCATCGCCCAACTCATCGTGCCCGATCGAACCGCTGCAAGCGACGCGGCGATCACGCTCGCGTGCCTGGGAGCGCTTCGCTCACTCACCGTGGAGTCGCCCCAAGTCGTGGCACCGCTCGTGGGCAGTGCTGCACCCGAATCAAACGCACTTGCACTGGCCACGCGGATCAGTGCCGTGGCGCAGGAACTCTCGCGCGCGGGGCTCACCTGTGCTCAGATCCGCGACCGCGGCGAAGCGGGTGAACTCGGCGAGTTCTTCCCCTCATCAATCTGGTCAGCTCTGGCGACCGTCATGGATCGAGCCATGGCTGAACTTGCCCGCCACGGGCTCGACCTGCCGCACGCGATCGCTGCACGCGCCATCGATGGCGGGCACCTCGCCACGACTGGCCTTGAGCGTGTGGTCGTCCTGCTTGCCGATCCCGATCCCATGGAGCGACGGCTGCTGGCAGCGCTTGCTGATCGTGGCATCACGGTCGAGATCGTGGTGCACGATGCCGATCTTCCGAATCTTGACGGCGGCTTCCCGGATCATGCGGCATGGAGCGCCATGCGTCCTCCGATCAGCCTTGAACGCATCGTCCGGGTCGGCGGTCTTGATGACCAGCCTGCGGTCGTGCTTCAGGCGCTCAATGCCCTTGAGCAACCCGTCCCTGCAGGATCCGTCGCAATCGCTGCACTCAGCCCCACGGATCCTGCCATCGTCTCGCGCACGCTGTCGCCGGTCGGGATCCCCGTGGCACTGCCGCCCACACGCACGGCTGACCAGGGGTCGGCTGCACTCGTGCTCTGTGCCATCAGTGCGTGGCTCGCAGAACCAACCGCCTTCAACCTCGGCACGCTGGTTCGTCATCCTTGGGTCGAGCGTCACCTGCACGGCCTTGGGCTCCATGCAGCCTTGCGTCAACTCACGCTGTATGTCGCCTCGACCGGTGTCCGCCGGCTCGATGAGCCGCTGGTCACCTTCCCCAAGCCAGACCACGATGGCGCCGTGGAGCCAGTCTTGGGGGCCATGCAGCCCCTGCTGGCGACCATCGTCGCTGCCTCGACAGGCCGCGAGCGTCTGCTCGCCCTGCATGCGGCCCTCATCACGCTGCAGCCTCCACACGCTCCCCTGGGAGATGCCACGGCTTCGGTCGCAGTCGCCCGATCACTCCTCACGCTCGCCGAGCTGCCCGCTTCCCTGCTCTCTGCCTGCTCACTTGGCACGCTCGTGGAGGTGATCATGGCCAGTGCACGCGCAGTGGATGTGCCCAGCACTGAACGCACGGGCATCGAATGCATGGGTTGGCTCGAGGCGGGTGTGTGCGATGCGCCGCATGTGATCGTCCTCTCAGCCAACGACGGCCTGCTTCCCGAAGCCGCCGCGGTCGATCCGTGGTTGCCGGATTCGCTTCGCCAGTCGCTCGGCCTGCCGTGTGCACGCGCCCGGCGTGCGCGCGATGCGTGGATCCTGGATGGTCTCCTCAAGCGCAAGACATCGGTGTGGTTCGGGGTGCCGGCCACGAACGCCGATGGCGAGCCGCTGCGACCTTCACGGTTCCTGATCGGTGCCACCGATCAGGCTGCGCGCACGCTCGCCCTGACTGGCGATCAGGGGCGTTCATCGCTGGCTGCATGGCCGCTTGAGTCGAAGGCCGTGTCGGGGTTCTCTGCGCACCCTTCGGTGCCTGTACTGCCAGCCATCACCCGCATGTCGGTCACGCAGTTCGCCACCTACCTTCGGTGCCCCTACGAGTACCTGCGCACCGGGGTCCTCAAGGCCGATCGTCGCGATGATCTTCAGCTTGAGCTCGATGCGATGGCGTTCGGGACGCTGGTGCACAGTGCACTTCAGGAGTGGGGTCACCTTGAGGCGGCACGCACGACACCAACGACCGATCCCAAGATCATCGCCTGTGAACTTGATGCAGCGCTTGATCGTGTGCTCGCGCAGCGGCTCCCTGCATCCGTGCACGGCACCGTGGTCGTGCAGGTGCGCATGGCTCGCGAGCGGCTGGCCGCCTTCGCGCGGGTTCAGGCTGAATGGGCCCAGGAAGGCTGGGCGATCAAGCATGTCGAGTTGGCCTTTACGGCACCCCGCGCCGTGCAGACAGGGCCCCATGAGAGCAGGACGGAGGTCGATCCTGAAACCATGGCTCTTGAGCCGATCGGTGATGATGGGGCCGCATCGCTCGGATCGCGTCAGCACGCGGCACCCATGTTCCCCGATCAGGATGGCCTGCACCTCACCGGCCGCATCGATCGCGTGGATCAGAACATCCGCACCGGTCAATGGGCCGCGCTCGACTACAAGACCAGCTCCGAGCCAGCGGATCCGTCGAAGCATCGCACGAGGTCCGGTTGGACCGACCTGCAGTTGCCGCTCTATCGCGAACTGCTGGCCACGATCGACATACCTCGCGACACACTGCTGCTGGGCCTGGTCGCCTTGCCCGCGCAGCCGGATTTGGCACAAATCAACTTGGCGGAGTGGTCCGAGGACCAGCTCGCGGAAGCCGTCGACATGGCGGCGACCATCGTTGCCAAGGTGAAGGCTGCACAAAGCGCGGATGACTTTGTCCCCAGCGGCAAGCCGCCCCTGAGCGACGATCCTCTCGTCCAAGCGATGCATGGCATCGGGGTTCGCGGGTTGGCGCCCGCTGCGCCGGACGCAGCGGCAGCCACGCAGGATGCCACCATGATCGGGGGTGCGGCATGACTTCGCATCCCATGCACTCGCCTGACTCCAGCCACCGTTCCATCGTGACGGCCAACGCCGGCTCCGGGAAGACCTATCTCCTGGCCAATCGCCTCATCCGGTGGATGATCGAGAACTTGCGGCGAAACGCCGATGGCTCATGCAGCGCAGAGTCGATCCTCGCCATCACCTTCACGCGCAAGGCCTCCGGCGAGATCCTGGATCGTGTGCTGCGGCACTTGGCCCTTGGTGCCACGAGCGCAGACAGCCGCAAGCAGTTCGAGACACCGGGCATGATCGGCCCCGCAACCGAGGCTGAATACACCGCCGTGCTGGCGCAGGTGCTTGAACACCTCGACCGGCTCTCAGTCGGCACGATCGATGGGTTCTTCTCACGCTTGGGCCGGGCCTACGCCGCTGAACTTGGCCTGCCGGCGGAATGGACGATCGCCAGCGAGGACCAGGACCACGCCCAACGCGCGCTCGCGCTCTCGCAGCTCCTTGAAGCCAAGCCCGATGCGGTCTGGGAGCTCGTCCGCATGGTCACGGACGGCGCACCGAAGGCACGGCTGCACGATGCCTTGCTCACCTCGATCCGTACGCCGCTCTCGTTGCTCGATCTTGGTGAGCGACATGGCGTTGGTGATGCCCCGTGGCGAGTCTTGACGGCAGATCACATCGAGTTCTTCGAGGGCGCAACACTGCTGACCGCGGCCGAGATCGAGGCCACCCTGCGCGATCTTGCTGCCGCGCCCCTGCCCATGACCAAGAGCGGTTCCCCGAACAAGAACTGGGTCAAGGGCCGCAACAACCTCATGACCGAGGCCACCCGCGGCCATTGGCGCAAGGTGCCTGGGATCAACTTTGCAGCATCGATTGCCGCTGGCGGGCCGTACTCCAAGATCGATCCCGATCCCGAACTCGTCCGGTGCGTGCGGCGGCTCATGAATCATGCGCTGGCCATCGAAACCAAGCTCATCAAGCAGCGCATCGCCGGCTGCGTCGAGCTCGCGCGCGGCTTCAACGAGCACGCCGCTGCCATCCGTCACGCCGAGGGGCGCTACTCCTTCGAAGAGATCGGGGCTGCGATTGCCCGTGCCCACTGGCTGGGGGGCGCAGGCAGCGATGGCCTCAACGAGATGCGATACCGCCTTGACTGCGCGATCCAGGACCTGGCCATCGACGAATGCCAGGACACGAGCCCAAACCAGTACAGCGTGCTCGCGCCCTTCATGGACGAGATCTTCGCCAGCGAGAACGAGCGCCGGTTCATCATGGTGGGTGATCCCAAGCAGTCGATCTATGGTTGGCGCGGGGGTACGCCAGCACTCATCGGTGGGATCCGCGAGCAGCGCGCCAGCAGACTCGATTCGGATGTGCAGCTTGCGGTGAGCCAGCGCTCGCATCCGGAAGTCATGGCGCTCGTCAACGCGGTCTTTGGCTCCTCCGCCACGCTCACGCTGGCCGATCGCTTGCAGTCGATCGACCGTGCCGCGATCGATCCAGGTCAGCACCACGCGGCGCTGCAGGCGGCAGGGATCGACGCCCCCGGCACCGTGGCGAGCTTCCCCATCGACCGGGTCGTGGCTGACTGGACCTTCGTGCCGCATGAGAGTGCACCGCGCCTGCAGGGCAAGCCATCGGCGATCTCGGCCTGGGGAACACTGCCCGAGGAGTCGTGGTCGGCAACAGCCGCACGCGTGGCCGTGGCTGCCAGCCAGCAGCGCCCGCAGGACACGATCGCCATCCTCGTGAACACCAACAAGCAGATCGGGGAAGTGGTGCAAGCGCTGCGCCAGCTCGGCGTGGGTTCCAGCGACGAGGGTCGTGGCTCGCTCATGGATTCGATGGCTGTGCTCGTGATCATGGCCTTGCTGCGGATTGCCGAGCAGCCGCTCGACAAGGCCGCACTGCTGATGGTCACGCAGGAGGCTGCCCGCACGGCGCTCGACGGCATCGTGAAGATTCCCGAGTACAGCTCGGCCTTCGCGTGTGAGCGCCTTGGTGCGTCCATTCGTCAAGCCCTGCATGAGCGCGGTCTGATGCCGTGGCTGGAAGAGATCGCCCACGCACTCTCGCCGCTCTCGAGCGCACGCGACCGCGTGCGCGTGAAGCAGGTCCTTGCGCTGGCGGCCACGGCACCAGCCGACATGGCAAGCCGGCCAGAGCGCTTCGTCCGCCTGGTTCGGTCCACGGGCTCTCGCACCGTCAGTGGCGATCGCATCCGTGTGATGACGGTGCACGCGAGCAAGGGACTCGAGTTCGACGAAGTGGTCCTGCCCACCCTCGATGATGCGCTCGACGAGGTCACGGCGACCAGCGGTGCGTGGGCCTCCATCAACGATGGCCCGGGCGGTGCGCCGCTGGTCATCGGGCCGGTCGTGCGCAAGGACCTTGCCGAGCGCAGTCCACTGCTGTCCGCCATCAACACCGAAGCCCGCGTCGTCGAACTCTTCGACGGCTTGTCGGCCTTCTATGTGGCCCTCACCCGCGCCAAGTCGGGCGTGCACTTCATCTGTCCCGAGCCGACGAAGGTCGACGAACCCAAGCTCACGCCGCTGTGGTTGTTGCGCGTGTCGATCGACGGGTTTGGAGATGCGTACACGAGCGCATTCGGCACGGGCGGCGATCGCACCAAGCCCTTCTGGGGCAACGGCACCACCTCCGCACAGGTTGCCTCCGCGTTGGTTGCGGCAGCTGGCGGCGCCTCCGGCCGGCAGCCTGACGGAGGCCAGCAGGAAGGTGCCACCGCAACCACGCGAACGATTCCAACCGTCACACACGGACCGTCCGATCCGGCTGCGCAAGCAGTTCGGGTCGTGCTTCCTGAGG
>Ga0194132_10006555_pt1 | contig 17985 bp, 14 predicted proteins | sample TA2KigOf80mmetaG_FD_148612 | JGI IMG/M metagenome (GOLD analysis project Ga0194132, IMG submission 148612) | Freshwater microbial communities from Lake Tanganyika, Tanzania - TA2015054 Kigoma Offshore 80m | ecosystem: Environmental > Aquatic > Freshwater > Lake | place: Tanzania: Lake...
CCGCCGTCCTCGGCCTGCGCTTGCGCGCGGCGTTCCTCGCGCGCCGTCGCGCGCGCCCCGCGCCCCCTCGCTGCTCGACTCGCATGCCGCCTCTCCCGTTTCGCCTAGCGCGCGTGCGCCCGGAGCGCCATCGAAGTACGGGGCGCGGTCGCGAGCGGGCGCGCGGCGGTTGCGCGGCCCGAAGCCGGCGGGGTAGTCGCAGAACCGCGATGGCGATCTACCTGCACGAGATCTCGGCGATCGACGGCGGCGGCAAGGAGGGCTACCTCGAGGCGCTGCGCACGGGCTGGGTGCCGTACGCCGAGCGCACGCGCGGCATGCGGCTCGTGTGGGTCGGCAGCACCATCGGCAGCACCGCGACGTGGCCCGAGACCATGGCGCTGTGGGAGCTGCGCGACTGGGACCACTTCGCCGACGTCTGCGACCGCATGTACACCGATCACGCCGACGAGCCCGAGATGACCGCGTGGTGGCGCGCGTCGTTCCGCTTCCGGAAGGGCGCGCGCAGCCAGGTGCTGGTCGGCGCGCCGTGGTCACCGACGCTGGATGCGCTGCTCGCGAGCGGCGTGTCGGGCACGTCGTACGGCTTCACGCGCTACCGCGTCGTGCCGGGCAAGGTCGACGCGTTTCTCGACGCGCTCCGCGTCCGCGCGGAGCTCGACGCCGCGCGCGGACGCCGCCTCGTCGGTGCGTACGAGGTCGCGTTCACCAACGACGCCGCGTACGCGATCTGGGTGCACGACGACCTGGTCACCGCGGGCGAGTACCAGCGACTGCTGCCCGGCGAGGCGGAGATCGCCGCGTGGCAGCGCTCGGTGCGCGACCTCCTCGAGCGCAGCACCGAATGGTGGGGCTTCGCCACCCCGCACTGCCCGCTGTGGCCCAAGGGCTACGGGACCGACGCGAAGATCTGGTAGGGGTGCCGCGCGTGGCGATCTACCTGCACGAGCTGGTGAACGTCGTCCCGACGCGCGCCGACGACTACCTCGATGGAATCGGCGAGCACCACGGGACGCAGCGCCAGCAGCGCTCCGAGGCCGCCAACTCGATGCTCGGCTTGTGGACGGTGCTGGAGGCGAGCGGAACGTGGCCGCTCGGGGTCAACCTCTGGCAGAACGGAACCTGGCAGCGCCAGGCGCAGGCCCTGCAGAGCCAGTTCGAGCCGCGCGCGCAGAACCCCGAGCTGAAGAAGTGGTGGCTCGCGAACCTCGGCCTGCGCAGCGGAGGCTTCGACCGCATCCTCGAGTCGACGCCGTACAGCCTCGACGTCGCGGGGCTCCGCGCCAGCGGCGTGGGCGGCGAGCTCTTCCTGCACCAGATCGTGCGCACACGAGCGGGCGACGTCGGCGACTTCCTCGACGCCTTCGGCGCCGACGGCGTCGCGGCGGTCGAGGGCGAGGGCGCGCAGCTCGTCGGCGCGTACCGCGTCTGCAACCACGACCACGAGGCGATCGTGATCCTCGCCTTCCGCACGCCGCGCGACTTCGCGCGCTTCTCGGGCGCGTGGCACGGCGGCAGCGCCGGCAGCGCGCTGCGCCGCTGGCGGACGCGCGAGGACGCGTGGGTGCGTGGCAAGGACACGCTGCTCATGAAGCCGCGCTGGTTCCTGTCGAGCCCCTGGCATCCTTGAGCGACGTGGCGCCCTCGTTCTCGCGCGTCCGCGGGGCGCTGCTGCTCGCCGCCGTGCTGCTGGCGGCCGGCCTCGCGTTCTGGGCCGGCGGCTGGCGCGTGCGCGCGTTCGTCTCGGGGACGAGCGACCTTTCGTCGTACTTCGTGCCGAAGTACCAGTACGCGGCCGACCGCATCGCCGCCGGCGAGCTGCCGCAGTGGAACCCGTACGAGTTCGGCGGCATCCCGTTCCTCGCGACGATCCAGCCGGGCGTGTTCTACCCGCCGCTGCGCGTCGCGTACGCGTTGCTGTCGGGCGAGGCCGCGTACCGCGCGCTGTTCGTCGCGCACCTGCTGGTCGCAGCACTCGGTGCGCTGCTGCTGGCGCGCGACCTGCGTCTCGCGCTCGGACCGGCGCTGGTCGCGGCCGCGTGGGTCACGCAGCCGACGTGGCTGGTCCGCCTCTACGACCATCCGGTCTATCTCACGGCGACGACGTGGATCCCGTGGCTGCTGCTCGCGAGCCGCTGGCTCGTGCGGGAGCCGAGCGCGCGCGCCGCGGCGACCGTCGGGCTGCTGGCCGCGCTGGTCGCCGTCAGCGGCTATCCACCGCTCGTGCTCGCGATCGCGTACCTGATGGCGCTCGGGCTGCCGTTCTGGCTCCTCGAGGAGCGCGCGCGGGTCGACGCCAAGCGCTTCGGACGGATCGCGACGGCGCTTGCCGTCGCCGGCGCGATCGCGCCGCTGATCGCCGCGGTGCAGCTGCTGCCGATGCTCGAGCTCGCGCAGCTCACCAACCGCGCCGCGGAGGCGGTCGAGGCGCACCAGCGCCTCGCCGCGATCGCGCAGATGCCGTCGGACATGCTTTTCCGGATCGGCGTGCCGCAGATGACGTGGGGCGCAGCACTCGTCGAGCTGTGGCGCCTGTTCGGCCCGTTCCTGCTGGTCGCGGGACTGCTCGCGCCGCTGCTCGAGCCGCGGCGTCCGGCGGTCTGGTTCGCGCTCCTGGCGACCGTGCTCGCCGCGGGTCTGCCGTTCGCGGCGTACGGGCGCCTGCCGCTCTACTCGTTCGTCCGCTTCGCGCTCGAGTGGGCGTTCGTCGCACCGTTCGTGATCCACCTGCTGGCAGCCCTGGGCCTCGACGCGCTCCTTTCCCGGCTGCCGCGCGGCCGTGCGGCGCTCGCCACGCCGGCGGCGCTTCTCGTGCTGGCACTCGCGACGTGGAGCAACTGGCGGCTCCTCGACCCGCGATGGCTGCGGCTCGACCTCGGAACGCCGCCGCCCGTCCCCGCGGAGCAGGAGCTGTGCGACGTGCACGACGCCCGCTTCCGCTCCTTCTGGTCGCACGGCCAGCTGCGCGGCAGCCTGATGAACGACCGCGTGCGCTCGCCCACCGGCTACGAGCAATCGCTGCTGCCGGCGCGCAGCGCCGATCTCGTCCGTCGGCTCGGCATCGGCAACGGCGTCACGCTGCCGCTGTGGGCGAAGTCGTCGGCCGAGAACGTCGGCGCGCTGTCGCGCCTCTCGGTGCGCTGCCTGCTCACGCCCTGGGCGCCCATCCTAGAGACGGCCGGCTTCTTGGCGAAGCCCGAGGGCGACCCGCGGCGCGCGCGCGTTTACGTGAACGAGCACGCGCGCCCGCGCGCTCGCCTCGAGCACGCGGTGCGCTTCGCTGCGTCGCCGGACGAGGCGCTCGCGGCGCTGAACGCGGCCCCGCTCGACGGCGTCATTCTCGAGCAGGCGCCGCCCGCCGACGACGCGGCCGCGGCACCCTGCGCGGCGGCGACGGACGACCGCGTCACGATCGTCCGCGACGACCCCGAAAACGTCGTGCTGCGCGCGCACAGCGCCTGCGCGTCGTACCTCGCACTCGCCGACACCCTCGTTCCCGGCTGGACCGCGACCGTGGACGGCGAGGCGGCGCCGATCCTCGCAGCCGATTTCGCGTTGCGCGCGGTCCGGCTGCCGCCCGGCGAGCACGAGGTGGCGTTCCGGTACGCGGCCCCGGGGCTGCGCGCCGGCGCGGTCGCCTCGCTGCTCGGGCTGCTCGCGGCGGCGCTCCTGCTCCGGCGCCGCTGAGCGGCGCCGTGCCGACGAACGTCGCGTCTGGCGCGGCGCGCGAGGCCGTCGTAGAAGCGGCGCATGAATCCCGAACAGATCGTGCGCAGGTTCTGCGAGGCGGCGGCGCGACGCGACGTGAAGGAGCTCGGCGCCTACTTCACCGACGACGCCGTATATCACAATATTCCCGTGGCACCGGTGATCGGCCGCGAGGCGATCGAGGCGACGCTCGCGCAGTTCCTCACCCCGGCGACGAGCTGCGAGTTCGAGATGCTGGCGGTCGCGGCCGCGGGCAACGTCGTGCTGACCGAGCGCATCGACCGCTTCACCATCGGCGGCAAGTCGATCGCGCTGCCGGTGATGGGCACCTTCGAGGTCGCGCCCGACGGGAAGATCAAGGCGTGGCGCGACTACTTCGACATGCAGCAGTTCACGAGCCAGATGGGCTGACGGGCGGGACGCTCCGCCGACAGCCGATCAGCGGGCGCAGTCGGTGACGACGCCCGGCAGCACGTCCGCGCACGCGAGCGCCGTGAAGATCGCGTCCGCCGCGATGGCGTGCCCACGCGCGGTCGGGTGCCAAAGATCCAGAAAGAGCGGCGCAGCCGACTCGGCAGCCGCGCGGCGAAACGCGGGCAGCAGGTCGATCACGAGGATGTCTTCGCGCACGCCGAGAGCCGCGAGCGCGTCCTGCAGCGGCGCGGGAGCGTCCCGCGCGACCTGCGTCGACCACGGAAAGACGACCACTGCGAGCTGGCCGTGCCGCTCCCGCGTGTCGCGGGCCATGCGCCGGTAGAGGTGCGCGAGCCAGGCGATCTCCGCGTCCGACGGCGTTTCGTGCGGTGCGAGCGCAGCCACCAGTTCGTCGTGCGCCGCGTGCGCTGCGATCGCGTCGGCGATCCGCGAGCACACGCGCGACGCGCTGCAGACCCGCCGTGCGAGCCCGTCGGACGCGACCGCCGGTCGCCGCGCGCGCGCAGCCGGGTCGGGAAGTGCCGCGTCGGGGATCGCGCCCAGCGTTAGCATCGTGGACGTATCGAAGTGCAGCGTCGGGTCGTTCAGGTCGTTGATGCAAAACTGGACCAGCACGAGGTCCGGCGTGTAACCGAGGCCGACGCCGCGCAGCAGTTCGGCTTCGGTGTACGGGTTGTAGCCACTCACTCCGAGGTTCAACACCTCGAAGGTTGGCTCATCGAGCCGCACGAGGCGCTGACCGAGCCGTGCCGCGAAGGTCGCTTCGAGGGCCACACCGTAGCCGAAGGTCAGCGAGTCGCCGATCACGGCGATGCGAAACGTGCCGTCCGGCCTGGCGAGCGCGCGATCGCGATCGCGAAAGCCGGAGCGATTGACCTCGTAGACGACACCGCTCGTCGGATCCGTGCGGCGTTCACCGGGAACCATCTCGTAGATCCACGGCGCCCGGGCATTCATGCGATGCAGCCCGCGCAGCGTCTGCGAGGGCGAAGACGGTTCGAGAAGGCGGAGGAGGATCTCGATCACGGCCACCGTCGCTGCGGCCGCGATCGCGATGGACAGGGGACGTAGGAGCCTGCCTGGCGACGTGGTCAGGGCACGCTCCGGCGGACCGACGGCTTGAACACGGACGGCGCAAGGTTCGGGATGTGGAAAGGCGACGCGGTGTTGTGCCGCTCGAAGTCCAGGTGGAGCGTGTTCAGTCGCGCGAAGAGGTGGACAGTCGACGCCGCGAGCGCAGGGCCGAGCACGACGCCCGCCATCCGCGACCGTCCGCGGCTCCAGGTCGCGAAGGCCAGACCCGCTCCGACCCCGAGCGGAAACGTCGGGTAGCTGAACAGGTCCCAATCCGAGTATGGTCCCCAGACTGGGTCCATCGCGATCACGAACGCGAGCCGCGCGAGCAGGATCAACAGTAGCAGCATGCCGACCCGGTCCCGGATGGGCAGCGCTGCAACGAGAACCAGCGCCACTCCGTCCAGGAGAACCAGCGAGCTGATCACCTCCCCGGCGTGCCGCATGCTGAACATGTACGAGACAGGAAGCGTCTGTCGCCCGGGGTTCAACCCGTAGACACCGACGTTCGAAAGACGGTGGAGCCAGGCGGGAACCGCAAACACCGTCCCGAACATCGGCATGGTCGCGAGCCCTGCCAGCGTCAGCGCGACGCACAGCGCGAGGCTCACCGCATTGAGATCCCGTCGCTGCCAAGTCGAGAATAGCAGGACGAGAACCGACGGACCGAGCAGGATCAGGCCGATGTAGAAGCAGGGCCGGGCCACCGCCACGACCAGCGGCCAGAAGACCGACCCATCGCCATCGAGATACCGGATTGCGGTCCACAGATAGAGCGCGACCAGCAGTTGCACGAGCGGGTAGATGTCGACGTACCCGAAGGCCAGCTGCAGCGTACCGAGACCGGTCCACACCAGGACGACGATCGCCACCACTTCGCGGAGCGATCGACCGAGACGGAGGGCGATTCCCGCGGTCAGAAGGACGGACATCGTCGAGAAGAGAGCGTTCACGGCGCGAAGAAAGAGATCGGGATCCAAGCGCCCGTCGAAGGGCGCAAACAGAACTTGCAGGAGAGGGACCGCCAGAAGCCAGCGCGGGTTTCCCCGGCCATGCACCTGAAGCTGGAACGGAAGGTAGGCGGCGTCGGGACAGACGTCGGGCGCGGGCCACCGAAATCCGACCAGGAGCAGAATCAGCCAGAGCAGCAGACCCCAGATCATGATCGCAGACACGGACGGTCGGCGCGGCACCCGGTCGCCAATCTCTGCGCGCCAGCAGAGGAGAACGACGGCGAACACGAGCGCACCGGCGACGAGTGCGGGCAGGACCGTGCCCCATGCGGCGCGGAGCCCAGCGAAGCTCCAGGACAGCGTGAGCTCCGGCTCCACCAGATGGAGAACGACGAGGGACGAGATCGCAGACAGAAACCACGCAAGCACCCAGGCGGATCGCGGGCCGGTCCTGTCGCCCATGCGGTGTGGAGCGGAGCGAGGCGGACGCAGGACCGCACGATCGGTCGCACCGCCAAGGTCGTCCGCCGGGAGCATGGCTCGCCAGTGTGCACGAGATCGGTCGCACGCGCGACCGGCGAGCGACACGTGCCGGGATGGGCTCCACGAGCCACGCGTTGTCCCGGTCGAACCCCGTTCGCTAAGGTCGCCGCGGTGCTGCCGACCTTCACGCCGACGGTGTCCGCGCTCGCGTACTCGATCGTCCGTACGCGCTGCGGCGACGCGTCGCCGCTCGCGGACGACCGCCACAACCGCGTCACCCGCTACGTCCTCGCGCAGCACGCCGGCATGCCGGACTACCTCCGCCTGCCGTTCGCGGCGCTGACCGTCGTGTTCGGGCTGAGCGCGCTGGCGCTCACAGGGCGGACGTTCCGCGCCTTGCCGCACGAGCGCCGCTGGCGTGTCGTCGAGACGTGGCGCCGGCTGCCGGTTTCGTTCGCACGCGACCTGCTACGCTTCTACGAAGGCGTGGTGGTCTTCGCCTGGTTCACGGTCGAGCATGGCGGCGACCTCGACTGACGTCGTCGTCGAGCCGCCCGGCGACGTGCGCTGCGACGTCGCGGTGATCGGCTCGGGGCCCGGCGGTGCGGTCACCGCGTGCACGCTCGCCGAGGCGGGACGCGACGTGGTGCTGCTCGAGGAGGGCCCGCTGCTCGCGCTCGAGGCGACGCCCGCGTTCTCGGCGCAGGAGATGCGCGCGAAGTACCGCAACGGCGGCATCACCGTCGCGCTCGGCTCGCCCGGCGTCAACTACGCGGAGGGGCGCTGCGTCGGCGGCGGCAGCGAGGTGAACAGCGGCCTCTACCACCGCACGCCGCACGACGTCCTCGACCGCTGGCGGCTCCGGTTCGGGCTCGAGCACGCGAGCCCCGACGAGATGGCGCCGCACTTCGCCGCCTGCGAGGAGGACGTTTCGGTGTCGAAGCTGCCGGGGCCCGCGCCGGCCGCGTCGCTCCGGCTGCACGAGGGCGCCGGGCGGCTCGGCTGGAGCTCGATCGAGGTGCCGCGCTGGTACCGCTACGCGCCGGACGGCAGCAGTGACGGCGTCAAGCAGTCGATGACGCGGACCTACGTGCCGCGCGCGACCGGCGCGGGCTGCCGTCTGCTGCCGGACACGCGCGTCGCGCGCCTCGGCCACGACGCCGGGCGCTGGACGCTGCGCTGCGAGCCGGCGCGGCCGGGGGCACGCGCCAGCTCGTTCACGGTGCGGGCGCGCACCGTGTTCGTCGCGGCGGGTGCGTTCCAGACGCCCGCCCTGCTGCTGCGCAGCGGCATCAAACACAACGTCGGACGCTCGCTGCACCTGCACCCGACCGTCAAGGTCGTGGCGCGCTTCGACGACGTCGTGAACGCCCCCGGCATGGGCGTCCCGGTGCACCAGGTGAAGGAGTTCGCGCCGCACCTGAGCTTCGGCTGCTCGATCAGCCAGCCACCGCATCTCGCGCTCGCCATGACCGACCATCCCGAGCGCATCTCCGACGTGCACGAGGACTGGCCGCACCTGGCGGTCTACTACGCGATGTCCGACGGTGGCGTCGGACGCGTCCGCACCGTGCCCGGCTTCCGCGACCCGCTGGTGTCGTTCGCGCTCGACGACTCCGACCTGACGCTGCTCGCCGACGGACTCGCCAAGCTGTGCCGCTGCCTGCTCGCGGCCGGCGCGACGGTGCTCTGGCCGAGCGTGCGCGGCTGCCCGCCGATCCGCTCCGAGGCGGACCTGGCCCTCCTGCCCGCGATCCTGCCGCGCGACCGGACCAGCCTGATGACGATCCACGCGTTCTCGACGTGCCCCATGGGCCAGGACCGGGGCCGGACGGTCGCCGACTCCTTCGGCCGCGTGCACGAGGCCAGCGGGCTGCACATCGCGGACGCGTCGCTGCTGTGCGGCCCGCCCGGCGTGAACCCCCAGGGATCGATCATGGCGTTCGCGCGCCGCAACGCGCTCGCTTTTCTCGATCGCGCGTGACCTGATACGGACTTCGTCTGGGCGCGCGCTTCGGGCGCGGGCCCCTCCCCGCCAACGCATGGATCTCGGCAGCGATCTCCTCCTCGTCACCGGCGCGAGCGGCTGGCTCGGCCGCGCGGTGCTGAACGCCCTCGTGAACGGCCTGCCCGACAGCCCGCAGCTCGGGCTGCCGATTCCGGGGCTGCGCATCCGCGCCCTCGTGCTGCCGGGCGAGGAGCGGTCGCTCGCCGGGATCTCGCGCGACATCGACGTCGTCACCGGCGACCTGCGGAGCCCGCTCGACGGCATCCGCCTGTGCTCGGGCGGACGCGGCGCGACGCTGCTGCACCTCGCCGGGATCATCCACCCGCAGCGCGTGCGCGAGTTCCACGACGTCAACGTGCGCGGCACCGTGAACGCCCTGTCCGCGGCGGTCGAGTGCGGCGTCCGGCGCGCGGTGGTGATGTCCTCGAACTCGCCGCTCGGCTGCAACCCGCACCCCGACCACGTCTTCGACGAGGACTCGCCGTACCACCCGTACATGGGCTACGGGCGCTCGAAGATGGAGATGGAGCGCCGGGTCGCCGAGTTCCAGGCGGGCGGACGCATCGAGACCGTCGTGGTTCGGGCGCCGTGGTTCTACGGGCCGTTCCAGCCGCCACGGCAGACGCTGTTCTTCACCATGATCCGCGACGGCAAGGCGCCGATCGTCGGCGGCGGCGACAACCTGCGCTCGATGGCCTACACCGACAACCTGGCGCAGGGCATCCTGCTCGCAGCCGCAACGCCGCATGCGAAAGGACGCACGTACTGGATCGCCGACCGCCGTCCGTACTCGATGAACGAGATCGTCGACACCGTCGAGCGGTTGCTCGAGACCGAGTTCGGGCGTCCCTGCGCGCACCGGCGGCTGCGGCTGCCGGGGATCGCGAGCGAGGTCGCGCTGCTCGCGGACAAGGCGCTGCAGGCGGTCGGCCTGTACCAGCAGAAGATCCACGTGCTGTCGGAGATGAACAAGACGATCGCGTGCACGGTCGCGCGCGCCGAGCGCGAGCTCGGCTACGCGCCCGCGATCGCGCTCGAGGAAGGCATGCGGCGCAGCCTGCGCTGGATGGACGAGCGCGGGATGCTGCCGGCATGAGACACCTCGTCACCGGGGGCTCCGGCTTCCTCGGCAACCTGATCGCGCAGCGCCTGCTGGCGCGCGGCGAGCAGGTGCGGAACCTCGACGTCTGGCGCGACCCGAAGGCGCCCGCCGACATCGAGTACGTCGAGTGCGACATCCGCGACCGCGACGGCGTCGCGCGCGCGATGCAGGGCGTCGACGTCGTGCACCACAACGTCGCACTGGTGCCGCTCACCAAGTCGGGCGGGAAGTTCTGGGAGGTCAACGTCGACGGCAGCCGCATCGCCGCGGAGGAGGCGGCGAAGGCGGGGGCGAAGGCGTTCATCCACATGAGCTCGAGCGCGCTCTACGGCGTGCCGAGGAAGATCCCGATCGACGCCTCGACGCCGCTCGCCCCGGTCGAGATCTACGGCCGCGCGAAGCTCGCCGGCGAGCAGGCGGTGCAGGAGGTGTGCGCGCGCACCGGCATGCCGCTGATCGTGATCCGCCCGCGCACGCTGCTCGGCGAGGGCCGCCTCGGTATCTTCCAGATCCTCTTCGACTGGATCTCCGCCGGACGGAACGTCTACGTGATCGGCGGCGGCGAGGGCGGCTTCCAGTTCCTGCACGCGCTCGACATGATGGACTTCTACATGCTCGCGCTCGATGCGGGGCGGCCCGGCGTCTACAACGTCGGCGCCGACCGCTACGGCACGCTGCGCGCGGCGCTCGAGAACCTGATCCGCTACGCGGGCACGACGTCGAAGGTGCGCAGCCTGCCCGTGGGATTGACGATCGCGACCCTGCAGACGCTCGACAAGCTCGGACTCTCCCCGCTCGCGCCGTGGCACTACCTGACGTACCACAAGCCGTTCGCGTTCGACGTCGAACCTCTGCTCGCGATGGGCTGGCAGCCGCGCTACTCGAACGACGAGATGATGCGCGAGAGCTACGACTGGTTCCTCGCGCACCGCGACGACGAGGTGCGCGACGACGCGTCCGCGCACCGCAAGCCGGTCCGCGAAGGCCTCCTTTGGCTGGTCAAGAAGCTGTCGTGAGCGCCGCGTGAACGGGCTGCCGCCGCTCCTGCGCCTGCTGCGCCCGCAGCAGTGGACGAAGAACCTCGCCGCCTTCGCCGGCGTGATCTTCGGCGGCCGCATCACCGAGCCGGGCTCGATCCTGCTCGACCTCGCAGTCGCGCTGGTGTTCACCGCGGCGAGCTCCGCGACCTACGTGTTCAACGACCTGCGCGACGTCGAGTACGACCGGCAGCACCCGGTGCGCCGGCTCCGTCCGCTCGCCTCGGGCGAGGTCGACCCGGCGTCGGCGCGCCGGCTCGCGCTCGTCCTCGGCGCCGGCGCCCTGGTCGCCGCGCTGCTGCTCGGCAAGGCGACGTTTCTCTGCCTCGTCCTCTACCTCGGCATCAACGCCGCGTACTCGTCGGGCCTCAAGCACGTGGCGCTGCTCGACGTGTGCTGCATCGCGACGGGCTACGTGCTGCGCGTCCTCGCCGGCATCTACGTGCTGGGCGACATGCCGACCGCGTGGATCACGCTGTGCACGTTCTTCCTCGCCCTCTTCCTCGGCTTCTCGAAGCGCCGCGGCGAGCTCGTGACCGCGACCGTCGCACACGAGGACAGCCGGCCCGTCCTGCTCGGCTACGGGCGCGAGATGCTCGACCAGCTGCTGAACAACAGCGCGATCATGGCGGTGATGTCGTACGCGATGTTCACCGCGACCTCGGGCAAGAGCCCGACGCTCATCGTCACCGTGCCGATCGTCTACTACGCGATCATGCACTACCTGCGGCTCGTCATGCACGAGGACCGCGGCGAGGAGCCGGACCAGATCCTGCTCCGCGACCGTACGATCCAGGTGAGCATCGTGCTCTGGCTCGTGTGCTTCGTGCTGATCTTCTACGGTCACGTGACGCTCTTCCGGTGAGCCGCGACGCCACACGATTCGCCGTCCCGACCGCGGCCGCGGCACTCCTGCTGCTCACCGCCGCCCAGATGGGCGCGCTGCCGCCACTGCGCTTCGCGTGGGCGACGAACCTCTGGCAGTACCTGCCGATGCCGCTCGCGTTCGGCCTCGCGGCACTGAGCCTCACGCTGTGCTGGCCACCGCCGCGCATTGCGCTGGTGCGCCGCCTGCCGCACGGGGTGGCCGAGCGCATCCTGCCCGCGACGCCCACCGCGACGGCGCTGTTCGCGGCGGCGGCGGCCCTCGTGCTGTGGCTGCTGCGCGAGCGCCACATGTACGGCGACTCGAACATCCTGCTCTACAACGCGGCCGCCGGCTCGGCGTTCCTCTTCCCCGACATCGGCGCGACGTTCCTGTTCCAGCTCTGCCAGCGCCTCGGGACCGCCGTCGGAGTGTCGGGGCAGTCCGTCGTGCAGGTCATGGTCGCGCTCGCCGGCGGCTGCACCGTCGCGGGCTTCGCGCAGGTGGCGCGTCTGCTCGCCCCGGACGCGGGGCGAGCGCTGCTGCTCCTGCTGCTCGTGCTCGGCGGCGGGCTGCTGCGCGTGCTCGCCGGGCACGTCGAGGTGTACGCGTTCGTCCTGCTGTGCGCGGTGGCCTACTTCCGGACCGCGCTCGACTGCCTCGCCGGACGCCGTCCGGTGACGCACCCGGCGCTCGCGTTCGGCGTCGGGCTGTGGATGCACCTCTCGTTCAGCTTCCTCGCGCCGAGCCTGCTGCTGGTGGCGCTGCTCTCGACCGGCGCGGACCGCAAGGCGATGCCGGCTGCCGTGCTGCGTGCCGCCGGCGTCGCCGCGCTGCCGATCGTCGTAATCCTCGCCGCGATGGCTGTCCTCGGCCACACCACCGAGCTCGCGCAGGCGCTCGAGACACTGCGCCGCTGGAGCGGCATCGAGCCCAGCCCGGTCGGGCACGAGGCCTTCCTGCGCAGCCCGTTCGCCGCGTCGGGCGCCGGGACGCGCTACGCGATCCTGTCCGCGGGCCACGCCAAGTATCTCGCGAACGCCTTCTTCCTGCTGGCGCCGCCGGCGCTGCCGGTGCTCGCGGGCTTTCTCGTGCTGGCGCCGCGCCGCTTCGCCGCGTCGCGCGACGTCGTCTTCCTCGGCGTCGCGGCGCTGTTCATGGTGCTCTACGCGCTGATCGTGCGACCGGTCTGGGGACCGTACGACTGGGACCTGTTCAGCCTCACCGCGCTGGCGCTCGTGACGCTCGCCGCGACGCTGCTGGTGCGCGCCATGCCCGACCCGCCGCTCACCGAGCTCGGCGTGCTGCTGGTGTGCGGCACGCTGCTGCTGGTCACGATCCCGTTCCTCGCGATCGGCATCGCGCCCGCGCAGCCCGCGGGACCGTTCGCGTTCGGCGTCGAGAGCGCGCCGGGCGAGTCGCCGGTGGACGCGTTCGAGCGCAACCTCGGACCGTGGCTCTGAGCGCGCGCCAGCCGGTCCACCCCAACCTTCGGCCATGCCGCCGATTCACGCCCCCCTGTCGGGCGCACGATAGGACCGTGACCAACCAGGCTTCCGACCAGGTGCCGGGCGTTTCCTGGTTGCCGGCTGCGCGACACTGCGGGTACGCTCGACCGAGCGCGCCCCAAGATCCGTAATCCAACTCCCTTCCTCCAGCCCACTGGTCCGCGCCGCTCGTCTGGTGCTGCTCCTCGGCGTCGTCGCCGTGGCCACCGTTTGCTTGAGCGCGTCCGAGCACATCGCGCCCCGGATCCGGAACGCGATCCTGATCCTGGTCGACACGCTGCGCGCGGATCACCTGGAGCTCTACGGCTACGAACGACACACGAGCCCGAACCTCACCGCCGTGTCGAGATCGGCGGTGGTCTTCGAGCGCGCCCGCAACCAGGCGCCCTGCACGTTCCCATCCGTCGATTCCCTCCTGACGTCGCGTCACCCGGTCTGGTTCACCGGGCAAGAGGCGAACCGGATGGGCATTCCGGAGCAGGTGCCGTCGATCGCCGAGATTCTCGGGGCGCACGGCGTCACGTCGCATGCGGTGTCGGCAAGCGCGATCGTTCGGGCCACACCGTCACGCTTCAACCCCGACGCGGGATTCGGCAGAGGATTCGCGACGTTCGACGAGCGCTGCCTCGACCAGGCCGCCGACTGCGTGAACGGACGCGCGTTTCCTCGTCTCCCGACGAGCGAGAGCGCACCGTCGTTCCTCTACCTCCACTACATCGACCCCCATGGCCCGTATCGGCCCCCGGTCAAGTACCGGCGCCGCTTCGCGAAGCGTGGCCATCCGGATGCGCTGATCACGCGCGCGGATCCCGTGGAGATCGAGCCCCTGCTCGTCCTCCCGCAGGGTACCGGCGCAAAGGCTCTGCCGCCCGGCGCCGTGCAGCACCTGATCGATCTCTACGACGACGAGATCGGCTTCTGGGACCTCCAGCTCTCACGGCTGTTCAGGCGGCTGGAGGCCAGCGGCGCGCTCGCCGACACGATCGTCGTACTGGCAGCCGATCACGGCGAGGGGTTCCTGGAGCACGGCACCATGGTCCACTGCCGAAGTCTCTACGACAACGAGATCCGGACGCCCCTCGTGATGTGGATTCCCGGGGTGCGGGGGCGACGAATCGCGCCGCCGGTCGAGAACCTGGACATCGTCCCCACGGTTCTCGACTACCTCGGGATCCCCGCGAATGGCCTCGAGGGAGTGAGCCTGCGACCCTTGATCGAGAGCCGCAGCGCGCCTGCACGCAGACTCGCGCACAGCTTCCACGTCAACCTGCGCAGCGTGAACGACCACCGCCACAAGCGCGTCCTCGACGTCGTCACGGGTGACGAAAAGGTGTTCGACCTCGAGGCGGACCCTGGCGAGACGGTCGACCTGGCGGTTCGAGACGGCAGCGGGCAAGACGTGGCGCCGGATCTCGCGGCCGATCTCCGGCGCTGGATCGAGCGCAACGAGGGGCCGGACGGCGCCTCTCGGAGCGCTGAGCAAGCGGGCGGCGCGATCGAGCGGCTGCGCGCGCTCGGCTACATCCACTGACGCGCTGCGCGCCGCACGCACGAGCGATCACGGCACGCCTCGGCGCGACCCGCGCCACAGCAGCAGCGCCCCCAGGATTCCCGCGACACCGAGCAGGAGACCGATCCGGGGCACCCAGGGCTCGTACGAGAAGCGCACCTCGTGGCTGCCGGCGGCCACCCGGACCGCACGAAAGCCTCCGTTTGCGACGCGGATCGCGACCTCGACGCCGTCGACCTGCGCGCGCCAGCCAGGTGCGGCAAGCTCGCTGGTCACCACCCAGGCGTCGTGCCCAGCCTCGACGTGCAGCGTCAACTCGTCGTCGCCACTGGCCGCGACCCGCACCCCGCCTTCGAAAGGCGCCGCGCCATCCTCGTCCTCGCCCGGCAGCGCGGCATTCTCGAGCAGCACCACGCGCGCAGGGTCGAGCCCGCCGTCGCGCATGCGCGTGATGGCGGCGCCGCGTCCGGTCGCGACGACGTCGCCGACCAGCCAGGCCAGCGGGCGCACGCGGCGGTTCAGGAAGAGTGCTGCTCCCGGCGGGGCGGCGCAGGGTGCGACCTGCCAGCGCGGGTCGCCGCGCCCCGCGGCGGCGGCGATCGCGTCGCCGACGGCGCTCGGCCGCGTCAGGTCGCGCACCACCAGGCCAACGCGGAGCAGGTCGAGTGCAGCGCTTCGGTCGTCCACGAGCGAGACGTCGCCGACCTCGCCGACCGATTCGAGGCCGAAGCCGGTCTGGCCGAGCAGTAGCGCGACGCCCTGCGGCACGAGCGGATTGTAGCCCTGCACGATCGGCACGCGCGCCGTCTGCGCCCAGTCCAGCCCCTCGAACGAGGTCAGCAGCAGTACCCGCGAGCCCACCGGCACGCCGCATGCCGGGTCGGAGAGCACCTCGCCGGCGAGCGTGATGCCATCTGGCGGGCGCGCCGTCTTCCCGGAGGGTGCCGCGGCCGGCGCGATCGTCAAGGAGAAGATCAACAGGTCCGCGGCGAGCGCCGCCGGCAGCCAGCGCGTGGCTGAGGCGCCGCGCGCGACCGCGAGCAGGGCGCCACCGGTGACACCGAAGCTCACCGTGGCCGCGATCACCGCGCCGGATCCGGCGCGAGAGAAGGCGAGCAGCGCGGTCAGCACTGCGAGCACGACCCAAGCGAGCGCCCACGTCGTCCTCGGAGACCTGCGGCCAGGGTCGGTGCCGAGCGCGATTCCCGCCGCGATGGCGATTCCGGTGTTCCACCAGAGCAGGATGCGCGCCGGCCCGCGAACACCGATCGGGAGCGGCAGCGCCCCGGTCGCCGCGACCAGAGCGAACGCCGCCACCGCGAGCCAGAAGCGGCCGTGGCGTGTGCGCACGACGGCCGCCAGGGCCGCGAGCAGCGCGACCCACACCAGGATTCCCGGATAGCCCGTGCACTCGACCGGGCCGCACGCGAACGGGCTGCGTACCGGGTCCGCGAGCGGACCGATACCGCCGCCCCAGAGCAGCGGCAGCAGCAGCATCGGCAAATCGGCGAGTCGCAGCGTCGGGTCGGGGAACACCGGGCCAGCGATTGCACGTGTCGTGGTCGGGACGAGTTGCAGCGCAGGCAGCCAGGTTGCGGCGCCGATCACCGCGCCCAGCGCGAAGCCGGCAACGAGCGCCGGCCAGCGGCGCGCGGCGCGCGGGCGGCCGAGCCAGCCCGCATGGAGCAGCAGCAGGACGACGGCGAGCGCGCTCACCTGCGGGTGCCCCGCGAGCAGGATCGCGCCCACGACGAGCCCCAGGCCCGCCACCAGCGCGCGCCCGTCGAGCGATTCGATCGCGAGCAGGCCCCACGGCACCATCATGGCGGCGCGCTCGATGCCGGGGTGCGGCGCGTGTGCGGCGAGGTAGCCGCCGAGCGCGAACGACAGCGCGCCCACCAGGCTGCCGGTGCGTCCGCAGCCGAGACGTGTCAGGTAGAGCAGCATGCCCGCCGCGGCGACCGCCGGCACCAGCGCGCCCTCGACCCCGCTGGCCACCACGCCGGGCAGCACCGCGTACAGGAACGTGAACGGGTGCAACACCGCGAGCTGCGGGTCGCTGCCGCTCGGGAAGCCCGCGAACAGCCACGGGTTCCAGCCACCGAGAAAGCGCGGTCGCTCGAACCACCACTCCCAGAGCGGCAGGAAGAACCAGCCGAGATCCAGGCCCGCGCGCACGTAGCCGGCGAGCGCCTCGAGCACGACCGGCGCTACCGCGATCGCGACGACGGCGATCAGGTCGGCAGCGCGCGGGTCGGGTGGTGGCTCCGACATTGCGCCGAGCGGCCGCCGCCCGCCGGTATCGTCACGGCGCAGCATCGGCCTGCGGCGCGCGCATCGCGTTCAGCTGCACCAGCACGCTCGTCGTCGCGAGCGGCTCCGCGACGCCGTGCTGTCCGAGCACCACGTCGAGCCGCCACCGGCCGCTCTCGCCGACGACGTCGGTGTCGACCGCGGTGTCCGACACGACGCCGCCGGGCGGGATGACGACGAAGGTATCCTCGACCGTCGCGCCCGGCGGGACGTCGGCGAGAAGGCGCGAGAACGGGCCGTCGGCGCGCAGCTCGCCCGACGGCGTCGTCCAGCGGTAGCTGAGCCCGACGAGCCCTTCGGCCCGCACCGCGACCGCCGGCCACGTGCAGTCCGAGTCGTTCGCGAAGCGGACGGTGATCGGCACGGGGAACGGCACCAGCGCGATCACCGGCGGCATGTCGACGCCGAGGATGCGGGCCCTCCGGCACTCCGGCGCGAGCGGGGCCGTCGGCAAGCCGGTGAGCGTGCGTCCTGCGAGCGGCGGCGACGAACGCACACCCTCGCGCCAGGCGCCGTCGGTCGGCAGCGTCACCTCGTAGACCTCGGCGTCGCCGAAGGTCGCGACGCGGACGAGGCCGGGCACGTCGACGCTCGCCCAGCGCGGGATCTCGCTGCCGGCGAGGCGGTCGCGGTGCAGGACGATCCAGCGCACGTCGACGCTCCGTGCGAGCGCGTCGAGCGCGCGCGGGTCGGGCAGGCGCCGGATCGCCGCGGTGAGGAAGCTCCACGACGGCGGCTCGTAGCCACTGAAGCCGTTCAGGATCGGACGCCAGTGCGTGGTGCTCGCGAGCATGTACTCGGCGTTGCGCAGGTTGCCGACCAGGTCGCCGTCGATGGCAGAGCCCGGGACTTCCAGCACCGCGCCGTCGCCCGGCTGCGCCGCGAGCCAGCGGTACACCTCCGGCGTCGCGTCACCGACGCCTGCGCGCAGCACCGGCGACGGCTGCGGCGCCGCCGCCACCGCGCAGCCCAGCACCAGCACGAGGGCC
>Ga0194132_10006556_pt1 | contig 17983 bp, 14 predicted proteins | sample TA2KigOf80mmetaG_FD_148612 | JGI IMG/M metagenome (GOLD analysis project Ga0194132, IMG submission 148612) | Freshwater microbial communities from Lake Tanganyika, Tanzania - TA2015054 Kigoma Offshore 80m | ecosystem: Environmental > Aquatic > Freshwater > Lake | place: Tanzania: Lake...
AGCTCGGTGAGGGCCGATCCTGGACAGATCGAGCAGGTGACGGTGAACCTCGCCGTCAATGCCCGCGATGCCATGCCCACCGGTGGGACACTGACCATCGAAACGCGGGACGTCATGCTCGACGAGTCCCATGCCGCGGAGCACCCGTCGGTACAACCAGGGCCGCACGTGATGCTGGCCGTCAGCGACACCGGGATCGGCATGGACGAAGCGACCCGGCGGCAGATCTTCGAGCCGTTCTTCAGCACGAAGGGGCCGGGCAAGGGTACGGGACTTGGCTTGTCCACGGTGTATGGCATCGTCGCCCAGAGCGGCGGCACCGTGGACGTGTACAGCAAAGTCGGCCGCGGGAGTACGTTCAGGATCTACCTGCCGCGGGCAGAGGGGACCGTCGAGACTCACCCGCACGTTCGGATGCCTGCGGCGCCAGGAGGCGGGGAAGTTGTCCTCCTGGTCGAGGACGAAGAGGGGGTTCGTCTTCTCGCCACGCGCATCCTCGAGTCGGCCGGCTATACGGTGCTGGCGGCCGCGGGCGGCGAGGAGGCCCTGCGACTAATCGAGCACCTTGATCAACCGGTGCATCTGATCCTCACTGACGTCGTCATGCCCGGACTCTCCGGACGGGATCTGGTCCGGCGCCTGTCGCCGCGATATCCGGGGGTGAAAGTCCTGTTCACCTCCGGGTACACCGACAACGCCATCGTGCACCACGGCGTGTTAGACGAGGGGGTGAACTTCCTGAGCAAGCCATACTCGGCCCCGGTCTTGACGCGCAAGGTGCGCGAGGTCCTTCACGCATGAGCGCCGCACCCGCCATTCACGCCTGTTCGAAGGATCTGGTGAAGACGGATCGCACATGGCGCTGATTCTGCTTGTCGACGACGAGCACGGCGTGCGACAGGTGCTGTCGCGGTGGATCCAGGACGCCGGACACGAGACGGTGGAAGCCGAATCGGCCGACGCCGCGCTCCAGGTGATGGAGAGGCAGCCCGCCGCCGTGGTCTTCTCCGACATCCAGATGCCACGACGCGACGGGCTCTGGTTGACGGCCGAGCTGCGCAAGCGCTATCGGACGACGGCTGTCGTCCTGGCGACGTCGGTCAGCACGGTCGCTCCCAGCGTCAGCATGCAGGCCGGTGTGCTGGCCTACGTCGTCAAGCCTTTCAGCCAGGAATCCGTCCTTCGCGCTCTCGAGGCTGCGTGCGCGTGGCATACAGAGACTGCCGCCGCTGGACCGCGCCCGGAGGACACACCCGAGCGGCTACAGGAATGGCTCGATTCGCTCGAGTAGCTGACTGATTCTCACTCTCCTCCACGCGAGCGGTACCAGCCAGCACCGAGATCGGCGGGCGCGGGTCCTTGCTTGTCTGCGCTTCAATACTTGCCTCCAGCCAATCCCCCATCCTCATTGCGCTAGTCTTTCCGCAGCGCCGCGAGGGCACCGGCGAACGACACGGCCGTGAACGCCGTGAACCCGGCGATCTCCAGCGGCACGAGCGCTCCGTCGCCGATGCCGGTCGTCGCCCAGCGCATGGCTTCCACCTGCCAGGTGATCGGGTTGGCCCACGCCGCGGCTCTGAGCGAGTCCGGCAGCGGATCCAGCGGGTAGAACATCGAGCTGGCGAACAGCAGCGCGAAGTAGAAGACCGACGTGACGGTGTTGAAGGCGTCGTTTCGCCGGATCAGCACGGCGAAGATCGCGTAGAAGAAGAACCAGCCCGACGTGCCCAGCACGACCAGCAGGGCCACGAGCGGCATCATCTCCCAGCGCACCGCGACGTCGAGCAGCAGCCAGGCCAGCCCGACGGTGATCGCGGCCTGCACCAGCGCCACCACCAGGTTGAAGAGCACCTTGCCCACCAGGTACTCCGCGCGGCTGATCGGGTAGGTCAGCATCTCGAAGTAGATGCCGTTGTCACGGTCGAGGAAGAACGACCACGCCGTGTTCGACGCGATGCCGAAGCTGGCCATGCCGAGCACGCCCGCCAGGAAGAACGCGTTGTAGTCGGCCGCGGCGCCCGAGCCGAACTGGACGGCGCTGTCGAGCCCCACGCCGAACACCAGCAGGTAGCCGAGCGGGTACACCGCGTCCCAGAAGATGAAGAGCACGTTGGTGGCGCGGATCCGCGCCTCGCGATACATCACGGCCGGGAGGGCACGCATCACGCTTCCTCCAGTGAGGTCAGCTCCACGAACACGTCCTCGAGGCTGGCGCCGCTGACCTCGACCCGGCGCACCGTCCCGCGGGCGGCCAGCCGGCTCACGAGCGCCAGCACCTGCTGCTCGTCTTCCTTGAGCGATACCTGCAGCGTGGTGCGCGTGGTCTCCATGCGGAGGGGGCCGAGGGCGGCCACCTCGGCGGCCAGGCCCGCCGGCACCTCGTCGAAGGTCAGCGTCAGCTCGTAGACGCCGCCCGACAGGAGCTTGAGCGCGTGCAGGTCGCCGCGCGCCACCTGCCGCCCGCGGTTGATGATGAGGATGTCGTCGCAGAGCTCCTCCGCCTCGGTGAGCACCTGCGTGGTGAGCACGATGGTCCGCCCCGCCCGGCTTTCCTCGCGCAGCAGCGCCATCACTGAGCGCTTCAGCAGCGGGTCCATCCCCGTCGAGAACTCGTCGAGGAACAGCACCGGCGTCGACACCATCAGCGCCTTGGCCACCTGCACCCGGCGCCGGAAGCCGCCGCTCAGGTCCTGCACCTTGCTGGCCGCGCACTCCTCGAGGCCGAACTGCTCGATGGCGCGCGCCGATCGAGCCTGGAGCGTGGCGCCGGACAGGCCGTGGAAGCGGCCGTACGACGCCAGGTTGTCGCGTACGGTCAGCAGCAGGTCGGCGGCCTGCTGCTGGATGACCACCGCAATCCGCCGCCGGACCTCGAGCGGCGACGCCACGACGTCGAAGCCGGCCACCCGCGCCGTTCCCTCGGTGGGGCGCGTCAGCGTCGTCAGCACGCGCAGCGTGGTCGTCTTGCCGGCGCCGTTGGGGCCGAGCAGCCCGAAGATCGAGCCCGGGCGGACGGCGAAGCTCAGATGGTCGACCGCGCGCAGCGGCGGCCGGCCCCTCGGATGGAACAGCTTGACGAGACCGTCGACCTCGATGGCATGCGCGGTCATGGGCGCAGTGCGGCGGTCTCCCGAGCCGGGAACCAGCCCACTTCCCCGCAGATGGTCAGCAGCGTTTCGGCCTCCCCGAGCGATCCCTGCGCGACTGCCGGACACGGCGCCCGCTCCCTCTCCGGCTCGCGGCTCCATCCCTCCGCGATGTTGGCCGGTATCGACGCCGCGGCGCGGGTGATCTCGGAGCGCATGCCGCAGGCCTCCTCGCGAGGCAGCGCCGGCGCCAGCCGATACACCTCCCTGGCCAGATCCACTGACTTCCTCCAGACCGTCAGCTCCCTGCTGTGCAGCCCCATCGCCGCCCCCCGCGCTGCCGCCAGCGGCCGCCGCGCCCACCAGCGGCGCAGCGTGCTCGGGTGCCCGTGCCGGATCGACTTCTCGCGCGCCGAGGCGGCGTTGATCGCCTCGAGCGGCAGGGCCACCTCGATCAGCTCCTTCCGCGTTGCCGTCATCAACCGGGGCCTCCACCGCCCGCCAGCAGCCATTCGTAGACGGGCTGCACCTCGATGCCTGGCGTGTCCACCCCGGGGAACGAGTCCCGGTCGAGCACCAGCAGGCGCCGCCGGGCGCGAGGGTGGGCGCAGCCCGCCGAGTCGAGGGCCCGCAGTTCCCGCGCGAGCGTCGCCGGATCGGTGGGATCGGCGCACACCTGGAGCAGCTCCTCGCCGCCGCCTGGGCCGCGCGCGAGGAAGTCCACCTCGAACCCCTCGGCGGTCTTCACGTACCCCACCGTCGCGCCCCGGCGCTCCAGTTCGTTCAACACGACGGTTTCGAGGGTATGCCCGGCGTGCCCGCGCCCCCCGGTATCGAACGCGCCCACCAGCGCGGGATCGGCCGGGTAGAGCTTCCGCGGATTCGAGTTGCGCGTGCGCTCCGAGTCGGTCGCCAGGGGAACGGCGGTGAGCAGGAACGCATCGGTGAGGTGCGCCAGCATCGCGTGCACGGCATCCTTTGCCACGCCGTGGCCCTGCGCCCTCAGGTCGAGGTGCAGGCGGTGAGCGCTGAACCGCCCCGCGGGATTCCTCAGACAGTGCCGGACGAGCCAGCGCAGCGCCTCCACCTGCGTCACGCGGTACCGCTCGACGACGTCGCGGAAGAGCACCGTGTCGACGTACCCCTGGAGCAGCTCGACGCGAACGGCAGCGGCGAGCCCCTGCGCCTCCGGGAAGCCGCCCTCGGCGAGGAACTCCCGAAATCGCCCCTCCACCAGGGAGCGCTGCTCCGGCAGGAGCGGCCACGCCTGCACGAACGACTCCTCGCCGCGGTGCCGAAGGAACTCGCGGAAACTGAACGGGCGAACCGCCGTGGCCATGCCCCGCCCGCGCAGGGAGGTGTGTACTTCGCGCGAGAGCATCCGCGCCGACGAGCCCGAAACGACGAGCTCGCACCGCTCCGTGTCGAGCAGGCGGCGCACGAACCGCTCCCACCCGGGGACGAGCTGAATCTCGTCCAGGAACCACCAGACGGTCTCCCTTTTCCGGAGCGCCGGAAACAGCCGGTAGTGCTCCTCGACGAGCGCAGCCAGCTGCTCCACCTGCATGCCGGCCAGGCGGTCGTCGTCGAGGCCGATGTAGATGGCCCGCCCCGCAGGGGCTTCGGCCCGCCGTTCCGCCACGAGCTGTCTGAGAAACGTCGTCTTCCCGGCGCGGCGCATCCCGATCACCGAGTGCACCTTCCCCGCGATGCGGGGCAGCCGCGCATCCCGCCTCGTGAAGGTCCCCGGCGCCAGGGCCAGGGCTGCGCGGAGCTTCTCGCCGAGAATCGGACGGAGCGGCACGGCAGACAGGCTATCGGCAATGTGTCCTCTTATCAGGGACTGATTGTGCCTAATCAGTCCTGTGTTTCAGGACAGATATGCAACTTGTTGCCGTGCAACAGGTTGAATACCGCCTCAGGCGGGATCCCGGGCCCTCGCCAGCAGCTCCGCAAACGGGACGTCCACGCGGCAGGCGCTAGCGCTTTCGCTGGCGGAGCAGGCCGCCCACCAGCCACATCACGAACACGAAGGCGGCCACGATGAGTATCAGCCTGCCGAGCACCATGCAGAGAATCCCGAACCCCGAATCCCAAAGCCCAGACCAAATCCCAGATCCCAGAGACCAGGCCAAGCCCCGGGGCCGAGCGTGATCCGCCTCGCGGACGCCGGCTTGGCGGGGCCAGCGATTATTGCAGGAACGGGGGACCTTGAGTCACGATCGGACGGCCCATGTCACTCACTCACCTGCACCCCTCTCCCTTCCCTCCTCCGCGCGTCGTCGTCATCGGCGCTGGAGGATTCATCGGCGGCGCCGTCGCCCGCCGGCTCGAGGCGGAGGCCGTCCCGACGCTGAGGCTGGGCCGCCCGGGACTCGATCTGCTCACGGAGAGCGCCTCCGCACAGCTCGCCGCCACGCTCAGACCCGACGACGCCGTGGTGTTCGCCTCGGCCAAAGCCCCCTGCAAGGACCTCGCGATGCTGCGCGAGAACCTGATCATGGCCGAAGCGGTCTGCGGCGCGCTGGCCGCTCGACCGGTGTCGCACGTCGTCTACATCAGCTCGGACGCCGTGTACAAGGACTCACCGGGCCCGTTGACCGAGGCGTCGTGCGCGGAACCGGGCTCGCTGCACGGGGTGATGCACCTCGCGCGCGAAGTCGCGCTTCGGGCCGCGCACGCCGGGCCGCTCGCCCTCGTGCGCCCCACGCTCGTGTACGGCCTGGACGACCCGCACAACGGGTACGGCCCGAACCGCTTCCGCCGGATGGCGGCCGCTGGCACGCCGATCGTCCTCTTCGGCGAAGGCGAGGAGCGGCGCGACCACGTCGATGTCGAGGACGTGGCGGAGCTGGTGTGCCGCATCGTCCTGCTGCGGAGCGACGGCGTGGCCAATGCCGTCTCGGGCGAAGTCGCCTCGTTCCGCGACCTGGCCGAGTTCGCTGCGGCCGAGTTCCCGCCGGGTGTGCCCGTCACCGGCAGCCCGCGCCGCGGCCCGATGCCGCACAACGGCTACCGCCCGTTCGACAACAGCGCCGTCCTGGCCGCATTTCCGGGGTTCCGCTTCAGAGGCTGGAGAGAAGGGTTGAGGCGGATCCACCAGAGACAGCAACAAAGCCAATAACGATCACAATCGCCAATCGTCAATCGTCAATGCAATCACCAATCATCAATGCATTCGCCAATCCTCAATCACCAATCATCAATGACCCCACCCGGCTGACCAGCAGGCCGACCACCACGACCACCACCGCGCCGACCACGTTGTGCCAGAGGAACGCGATGGGCGTGAACGCTGCCACCAGCGCCACCGACGCCATGCCGGCGATCAGCCCGAGGAACGCGCCGTGGCCGTTGGCGCGGGGGAAGCCGACCGCGAGGATGAATACGCCCAGGATCGACCCGTAGAAGAAGGACCCGAAGCGGTTCACGACTTCGATCAGCGATCCCAGTTCCGCGGCCCACGCCGCCACGCCCGCCGCGAAGAGGCCCCAGAGCCCCGTGGCCACACGCGACACCGCCAGCAGGTGGGCGTCCGCGCCGTCCGGCCTGTAGAACCGGCGGTAGAAGTCGATCATCGTTGCGGTGGAGAGCGACGCCAGCTCCGCGGAGATCGAACTCATCGCTGCGGCGAAGATCGCGGCGATGAGGAGCCCCACGAGGCCGGTCGGCATCCAGGTGAGGATGAACGTGGGGAACACGAAGTTGACGTCGTTGTAGGCAAGGTCGCCGGTCGTGTCCTTGACGAAGGTCACCGCCCGATCACGCACCTCGCGTGCCTCCGATTCGCGCGCGCGGAAGGACGCGGCGGCGGCGGCTCGGCTGGCGTCATCCTCCGCCCTGGCCAGGTCCGACGCGGCCTCCTTCCGCCCCTGGACGGCCTCGCCGTACTCGCGCTCGATGGCGAGGAACTCCGGCGCCGCCGGGCCCTGCCTGAGCACGCGGTCGTGGACCGGGTTGAACAGCAGCGGGGGCGGCGTGAACAGGTGGAAGACGAAGAGGCCGACGCCGACCAGCAGCACCAGCGCCTGGAGCGGGATCTTCCAGTAGGCGCTCATCAGCAGCGACTGGCGCGCCTCGTTCACCGACCGCGCGGTGAGATACCGCTGCACCTGGCTCTGATCGGTCCCGAAGTAGGAGCAGAACAGGAAGAACGCCGCGATCGTGCCGGACCAGAACGTGTACTGGTTCGTGAGGTCGAACCGGAAGTCGAACGTCTGCAGCCGGCCCGCCGCGCCGGCAATCTGCATCGCGTCCACGAGGCCCACGTCCGACGGCAGGCGCAGGAACAGCACGACCACGGCCGCCACCAGGCCGCCGACGATCAGGTACATCTGCTTCACGTCGGTCCAGGTCACCGCCTGGACGCCGCCGAACATCGTGTAGACGGCGGTCGGCACGGCGATCAGCAGGACCGTCGTCGTCACGCCGACGCCCAGCACGACCGAGAGGACGATCGCCGGCGCCGAGATGACGACGCCCACCGACATGCCGCGCGAGAGGAGGAACAGGAAGCTGGTGAAGGCTCGCGTCTTCACGTCGAACCGCTGTTCCAGGTACTCGTACGCGGTGTAGACGCGGGCGTTGTGGAAGAAGGGAACCAGCGTGACCGACAGGACGATCATCGCCAGCGGGAGCGCGTAGTAGTACTGGATGAAGCGCATCCCGTCCGCGTAGCCCTGCCCGGTGGTGCCGATCATCGTGATGGCGCTGAGCTGGGTGGCCATCACCGACAGCCCGACCGCCCACCACGGCAGGCTCCGGCTCGCCAGGAAGTAGCCCTCGATCCCGTGGCTGCGCCGCGTGAGCCGCAGCCCGTCCCACACGATCCACACGAGGTACAGGCCGACGATGGTCCAGTCGATCGGGTGCACGGGGGATCTCAGGATCTCAGCTGAACGCCTGCTGGAAGAGGTAGAGCCCGGCGAGGACGAGCGCCCACACGATCAGCACGAGTCCGTATCGGGGCTCCCGGCCGGTCACTGCGCTGCCCCGCTCCGGAGCCATCGCGCCAGCTCGGCGCGCGCGGGATCGCCCGCGTCGGGATCCGCTTCGAGCGTCCAGCTCCGGCCCGGTTGCTCGCCCAGCGTGACCGGCAGGCGAATGACCCGCTCGCGGCGCGCCACCAGCAGCGACACCCTGTCGCCCGGCGAGTACTGGTCGAGCCGGTTCGGGAGCTGGTCTGCACGCACGCGGACGTCGTCGATCGCGAGGATCTCGTCGTCCACGTTCACCCCCGCCTCGTGTGCGGCCGTGTCGCGGGCCACGCGGGAGACGACCAGGCGGCCGTTGTCGTTCCGCGTCGTGACGCCCAGCAACGCCTCTCCCGGGGCGCCGCCGGAGGATCTGAAGCGCAGGCCCAGCGTCGCCAGCGCCTCGGTGTAGTCGAGCTCCTCGGTGCCCTCGACGGCCGACCGCCAGAAGTCTGCCAGGCTCGCGCCCGCGACCTCTTCCGCCACGGCGCGGAACTCTTCCGGCGTGTAGCCGCCGGGGCCCGCGTAGCGGGCGTACGCCGCGCGCATCACGTCGTCCAGCGAGCGCGCGCCGGAGGTCGTGCGGCGGATCCGGGCGTCGAGCAGGAAGGCGAGGACCGCGCCCTTGGTGTAGTAGCTGACCGACACGTTGTCGGAGTTCTCGTCCGGGCGGTAGTACCGGATCCACGCGTCGAACGACGCCTGATCGACCGGCATGACGTTGCGGCCCGGGGTCGTCTGGAGCCCTTCGATGGCGCGGGACAGCCCGGCCAGGTATTCGTCGCGGGAGGCCAGCCCCGCGCGGTGCACCAGCAGGTCGCCGTAGTACTCGGTGAAGCCTTCGACGATCCACAGGCTGCGGGTGTAGTTCTCGCGCTCGTACTGAAACGGCCCCAGCTCCACCGGCCGGAGCTGCTTCACGTTCCACGCGTGGAAGAGCTCGTGGCTCGCCAGGTTGAGCCAGTTCAGGTAGGCACGACGGGTACGGGTGGCCCAGCGACTCGTCATCAGGACCGTGGAGGCCGCGTGCTCGAGGCCGCCGCCTGCCTCCACGACCATGTTGAGGAACAGGTAGCGGTCGTACGGAAAGCCGCCCCAGAGCCCGTGGTGCTCCCGCGCCAGCGTCTCGAGGTCGGCCGCGGCCTTCCGGCCGTCGAAGAACTCGCCGCCGCCCGTGTTGACCAGCAGGTGCGGCGTGCCTTCAACCGTGAACTCCAGCACGTCCGGGGTGCCGAGCACGATCGGGCTGTCCACCAGCTCGTCGTAGCTGGCCGCGCGGTAGCGGTGAGGCCCGCCGGGAAGAGCGGGCAGCGCCGTCATCGACCGGTTCCACGAGGGCGGCAGGGTCAGCGTGACCTCGTGCGGGCGCGACGCCCCTTCAGCCAGGGTCAGGAACGTCGGCGCCCCGTTCAGCAGGGCGAAATCGGCGTCCACCCAGTTGGTGCGCACCGACATCTCGCGGCTGTAGACGCGATAGCGCACGTCGACGCGCGGCGCCCCGCCCGTGGCGACCGTCCAGCGGTTCTTGGCCGACTTCTCGACGGCCAGGCTCCGGCCATCAGGGCCGGATGCCGCGACCGCCTCGACGTGGCGGGAGAACTCGCGCACCAGGTAGGACCCCGGCGTCCAGACGGCCATCATCAGTTCGACCTGCGGCGTCCCCGCCGTGGGATACGAGGCGGCGACCTCGACGTAGTGCGTGTGGGAGGCGGGGAAGCTGAGGGTGTAGTTGATCGGGTCGGCGGTCTGGGCGGAAACGGACACGGGGTGGGTCATGGAGACCGCGACAGCAAGGCAGACCGCACGCTGGGCAATCATGCGGCATTGTAGCGTCCCCGGCGGGCGGTGCCGGTGTGCGCGTCTACAGACGCCAGTGCCTGTTGATCTCGAAGGCGACCGCGCGATTCTGCAGCATCGGGAAACCGCCTGTCAGCGTGTCGCGCTGGTCGTTGTACACGAGGAACAGCTCGCGCCCGGGGCGCGTATGCCCATGCTGTCGCGGTGCAGCTCGTCCGCAACCATGCGTTCGGGGTTCAGCTCCCAGCGCCGGACGCTGACCTAGAGCGCGTCGTGGTCGAATGGGACCCGGGCGTCGGCGGGCTGGCTGGGAGGAAGACCCGAGAGCGGCTCCGCCTGGCACATGTCCTGCCCGGGCCGGAATGGCCCGGGCGGGACAAGGCACGAGACGGCCGGCTGGACGTTCCTAAGATTAGAAGTCCACCTGCGCCCCGAACTTGACGACCCTGGCTGGCAGGATCGACGTCGGCCGGAGCCAGTTGGCGCCATACGCGGCGTTGACGCCAAGGACTGTGGCGGCGTTCATGACGTTGTAGAGGTCGAACTGTCCCCTGATCCGGTAGCCGGCCATCTGGAGCGTCTTGGTCAGCCGGATATCGACCTGGTTCAGCCTCTCTTCGAACATCGTGAAGGGCGTGAGGAGCGCGACCGCTGTGGCCGTGTTCAGCCGGCCCAGCGTGGTCTGCGCGCCCGTGACCGTGATGTTGGCGGCCTGCGGCACGCCGGGCAGGTTCTGGTAGGTGCCCGCGAGGCCCAGCCCCCACCAGGGCAGCGGGTAATTGGCAGCGAGCTTCACCTGCGTCTGCGAGGACCACGGGCGCACCACGTGGCAGAACCGGTCGGACGAACGGGATCCCTGGCCACCGCTCACGGCGAGCCCAATCTGGGGATTGTTCCGGACGATCTCGCAATTGTCCGTCACCGTCCGCCCGGTGCTGACGCCGCCCTGCACCAGTCCGCCGTTTCCGACGCGCGCGCTCATCGAGACGTCCATCCCGTTGTACCGTTCGTACTGTTCGCCGAAGTTGGACGAGTGGGTGACGAAGTTGTCCACCCGGCCGAACATCGCGGGCGCAACGTCGAAGAGGCCGCACACCTGCTGCCCGCTGACCGAGCCCAGGCGCGTGTCCGTCGGGGCGGTGATGCAGTAGGTCAGGAAGTCGGCCGGCGAGAGCGCCCGGTTGGTCGTCAGCGTGAAGTTGCCGTAGCGGGTACTGTAGTAGTTGGCGTACACCCCCACGCCTGCGCGAAGCTCGTGCGAGAGGCCCACCATGCCTTTCCACATGTACTCACGCTTCCCGAAGCCTTCGAGGTAGTCGGTGTCGTAGGTGGTGGATGGAATCGGCAGTCCCAGCGTCCGGTTGGACAACGCACCGCACTCCCCGTTGGCGAGTGGGTTTGCCAAGTTGCAGTTGGGCGCGAAGTCGTTGTTGGCATCCGTCCAACTGCGGACCGCGCTCAGACCTGCCCGGCGGGCCGGCGCGTTCGCCGCTGACAGGCTCGAGTTCTGCTGGACCACGTAGCGGCCGAACGAACCCTTGACAGCCGTGCGGCCCGTGCCGAAGAGATCGAAGGCCACACCGGCGCGAGGGGCGATGTCCCGCCACTTCGGGATGCTCTTCGCCGCAGGGAAGGTACGGGCGGGAATGCCGAAAGCCGGAATCGCTTCGGCCGTCTCGGCCGGGGACTGCTGGTGGTTCGTATCGACCCGGAGGCCGAGGTTGAGCGTCATGCGGCCGCGCGTCCACTGGTCCTGCGCATACACGGCCAGGTTGGGCCGCAGCTGATACGAGTAGGCCAGCGGCGCGGCGTATTGCGTGAGCTGAATCGGCACGCCCGCGCGCACCTGGAATGCGACAGGCCCGAACGCGCTCGCGTTGGGATCCTGCGTCTCGCGCGTGTGGCCCTCACGCATCGAGAGGCCCACCTTGAAGTTGTGCGACCCGGTGACATAGGACATGGCCACGCGCTGCGACCACTGATCGCGAATCCGATCGAAACCGTAGTTGGCGCCGCCACCGTTCCCCGGGTTGGCGTTGAAGGTGAAGCCGATGGCCACATCGGTCACCGGAATGTCGGTTGGCGACACGCCTTCGGTCCTCGTGCCGTCCTGGCGCAGGAAGACGAACGTCGCCCCCGCCTCCAGCAGCAGCCGCGACGTGCGCGGATACGTCCAGGTGGTCTGGATCACGTTGGTCGGCCACGACACCACGTTCGCGCTCGCTTCCGGCGACTGCGTGCCGCCGTTGATGCTGATGAAGCAGGTGCAATCGTTCTGCATGCGGTCCGAGAACGCGATCTTGTGCTTCTCGGCCGCCTGCCAGGTGAACCGCACGCCCCAGTCACGGTTCGTGTTGTCGGCGTAACCCTGCCTGGACGTGTCGGGTTCGTACACCCGGGCGTTCAGCGTCCTCTGGTAGTAGACGTTGGGGATGTAGTTCGCCGAGCTCCAGAGGCGCGTGGACGCGAAGAACCAGAGCTTGTCCCGCCGGAGCGGGCCGCCGAACGAGCCGCCGACGTCGTAGGTCCGCTTGATCGACGGCGTGCTGACCACACCGCGCTGGCGGAGTCCGGAACCGAGGTTGTCGGCCTGCAGGGCGGAGCTCGTCCCGTCGAGGCGGATGCTGGAGCTGTAGACGTTGCCGCCGTCCTTCGGTACGAGGTTGATGTGGGCGCCGGCGGTTTCGAACTCGGCGTTGCCTCCGGCAGTGTCGATCACCAGCTCCTCGGTGTTCATGTGGTTCGGCGCGAACGTCGTCGCGCTGGCGGCTCCATCCTGCGACGTCATGTTGCTCATCGACATGCCGTCGATCAGGTACACCGAATCGTTGGAACGGCTGCCGTGGATCGTGAAGCCGCTGGCGCCGCCGGCGTCGCCGCGGCTGGCGCCCACGTCCTGGTCGGCCGGGTTCGCCAGAATCGCGCCCAGCGTGAGCGCGGCGATGCTCCCCAAGCTCTTCGCCTGAGGGATGCTGTCCAGCGTCTCCCGCGAGATCACGGTCTGGGTCCGCACGTTCGTTGTGTCCACCACCGGAGACGCACCCGAGACGGTCACCGTCTCCTCGATCGCGCCCACCTTCATCTCGGCGTTCACCGTCGGCGTCAGGCCGGTGGTCAGCACCAGCCCTTCGCGCACGACGGTGCCGAAGCCCGCCAGGCTGAATGTCACGGAGTACGTGCCCGGCCGCAGATCCACCAGGCGGTACTGGCCCTGACCGTCGGTGACCGCCGTCCGGACCTTCTCGATGAGCGCCGGACTGGCGGCCTCGACCGTCACGCCCGGCAGCACCGCACCGGTCGCGTCGCGGACCACGCCAACGATGCTGCCGGCGACGGTGCTCTGTGCGTTCGCCGCAGCCGGCAGCCACGCCAGCACCAGCGCGGCTAACGCGATCTGGAATCGGAGCATTCGCATGAAGGTTCCCCTTTCCCTCATTGCCGGCGTATCCGGCCGGCCGTCCACGGGACGCGCCGGATGGCCGACCCGGTCACACTCTCACCACGACCCTACTGATCCGGCCCATCCCCAGCGAGTTTGTGATAGCGACGGTTCTCGTACACGTCCAGGAAGATGCACTCGTATTCGAGCGGCATCGCGTCAGGCTCCTGGAGGCGGTAGAACGGCATGCGCATCGTCCAGGGTCGCGTGAACACCTTCGGGTCTTCGATCGTCGCTTCCCACTGGAAGTGGTCCGGTCCAGTGCGCGTGAAACGCTCGAGAAGCCGCATGGCGTCGCTGTGGAAATTGCCGGCCTTGTCGAACCACGTCATGCCGTTGAAGTTCCGGGTATCGACCACCAGCGTGTCGCCGTCCCAGCGGCCACGTGAATCCCCCATCCAGAAGGGGATGTCTTCGTGATGCGGGAAGCCGTTCAGGTAGATCAGGCGGGTGTAGTGCCCGTACTCAAAGATCAGCTCGAACACGTCGGTGTTCTGGACGATCTGGAACGGATGCGGGATGTACATGATCCGGGGCACGCCGGGGTAGAAACACCTGCGGTCCGGATCCGCGGTCTCGCGGTCCCTGAAGTTCTGGGCCTTCTGCGTCCTGGCCCAGGGCTGATACGGGATTTCGTTGCCATCGACGACGCCGAGCCCCGGGGGCACGCCCCAGCTGGCCGCGTGAGGTTCGATATCCCATGAGGCCGAATTGACGGCCTGCCACACGCCGTGGAAATCGGGCAGGCCCTCGACCGTGCGCGGCGCCTGGTAGGCCTGAGCCGGCGAACCGGTGTTCGCCTGCTGGCCGGTCAACAGCGTGGCGCCGCCCGCTCCGAGGCCGGCCGCCACCAGGGCGGCGAGAACGAACTGCTTCGTGGTCATCGCTGGGTCTCGTCTACTTCGGCGCGAGCGCCTTCGTGCCAGGGAACGGACGCTGGCCGAGCTCCAGCATGTGCGGCAGTTCCAACTCGCAATTCTCGACCGACGTGTCCTCGAGATCGGTGAAATCGATGCCGACAGGAGACAGCCTAGACAGCGCCATCACCATCGTCCACGGCCGCGTGAAGAGCTTCGGGTCCTCGAACCGGGCCTGATAATGAATCGTGTTCTCGTCCACGAAGGTCAGCCGCTCTTCCATCGTGGTCTCCTCCGACGACATCGTTCCCTGGTGGTCCCACCAGCCGAAATCGTTCCGGTTCGTCGTGACCATGACCAGTGAGTGGCCCTCCCAGCGTCCGCGCGTGTCGCCACGCCAGAGCCGGATGACGGGCGGGATGTGCGGACGGCCATCGAGCGGCACGATGCGGTAGGTGTGCTGCCGCTCCATCGAGAAGACAATCTGGTCCGGACGCTGGAACACCCTGTGACCGGTGACCTGCACGGGCGAGTACACCCAGCGCTGCACGGGGACGGGCATGCACGCGGCACCCTGCGAGAGAAAGGCCTCGACGTTCTTCCACCGCTGCGCCATCGCCCACGGCTGATAGGGGATCTTCCCGTCAGGGGGATCGACGACGATCGATTTGTTGATCGACCCGAACCCGCCGTAGAGGAACGCCTTCTTCTCGTCGATCTCCTCGATGTCCTGGCCGCGGGCCGCCGGCGCCGCCCACATGCCCCGCAGGTCGGGCACGCCCCAGGGCGTCAGCGCCGGCGCGAACGTCTCCATCTTCCCGATGGCGCAGGCGTGAAAGTCCGCGGAGTCGCGCGTATTGGGGCAGGCCCGCCCCGCGCCCGCGGCCGATTCGGCCCCGGTCTGGGCGCCGCCCCGGGTCTGCGCCCCGGACTGCCACGCCGTCAGCGCCAGCGCGATCGCCACCGCACCGCCGATGGCAGCCAGACCTCCGCCACGCACCCTTGTCACTGCTCGCCCCTCTCCGGGCCCTGCTCCCATCGCGTGATGCCGTCCGAGGGGGCCCGCTAGCCGCCGTGTCTTGGACCCGGAAACGCCGCGAGGCTCCTGATGCGGTCCATGTCCGGATAGAGGACGCCGAGGCCAGGATAGGCAACCGTCGTGCGGTCAGCGCCCCGGGGCGAGTACCAGATGGCCCCGTCCCTCGTGATCTCGATGCTCGGCGCATCCGCTGCCTGCGGCCGCGGATAGCAGGTGAAGGTCTCGGTCCGCGGATCGAACTTCACGAGCGTGCCGCCCTGCCCGCTGTCGGTCATCCAAATGTTGCCGTCGGGATCAGGGTTGACGTCGTACGGCTGCCCGTCATCCCACGGGAGGGTCCACTCCGTCATCCGACCGGTCGCCTGGTCCAGCTTCACGAGCTTCGCCGGGCGCTTGCCCGCTGCGTAGATGCCGAACCAGACGTTGTTGTCGGCATCGACCTGCGGCCGGCGAATCACGGCGTTGGGTGTGGGCGGCCGGTACTCCGTCCACTGGTTCGTCCTCGTGTCGAACTTCGCGATCACGCCGGCCGTCCAGAGGGACACCCACACGTTGTCGTTCGCATCCGGCACCACGCCGTACATGTTGGGCGTCCGCGTCGGCGGAATGTGGGTCGTGACCTTCCCTGTCGCCTTCTCGAACTTGCTGAGGGCGCCCCCCTGGATCCAGCCGACGTAGACGTTGCCCTTGGAATCGATGGCCAGTGACTGCGGCCACTTCTCCCCGCTGTTCGTCTTGATCTCGTCGTCCGGATCGAGACGCCAGCGCCCTTCCCACTGCTCGGTCCGGGGATTGAACACGCTCAGGTGCTTCGGCGACCGCCCGCGCTCCGGCAGGCCGCGATGCTCCGGCACCCACACCCTGCCGTCCTTCGCGACTCGGATGTCGTGCATGCCGTTGAGCGGATCGGGGATGAGGTACTCCTTGAAGTCCCCCGTCAGCGGGTTCAGGCGCACCAGCCGGCTGGGAAAGCTGCGTTCGGAGAGCCACACGTTGCCCTCCGGGTCGAAGCTGGGATCCTGCGTGTACCGGTTGCGCCCCTGGTTCTCCCGTGCATACCGCGGGTCCGTGCTGAGCGTGCCGGCAGGATCGGGCGGCGGGTAGTACTCGACGTACATGGCATTTCCGATCGCCGTCTCGTCGACCGGCATCGGGCGCTCGGGGCGGACGGATCGGCGCTCGGCGTCCGGTCCGAAGTTCGCGACCAGGTACGCGGCCAGCACGTCGCGCTCGGCGGCGGTGAGCACGCCGCGCGTGATGTACCCTGTGCTCGCCACGGTCGGCGACTGGCGCTGGCCGGCATCTTCCGCCGGCCCGAACATGCGCTCCATGGCGCCCCGCCACTGGGCCTCGTTCCACCGCTGGCCGGCGACGAAGTTCGGTCCGTGGCAGGCGATGCACGTCCGCTGCAGAATCTCCAGGCCCGGGCCCGGTGGAAAAATCTCGTCGAACGTCAGCTCCGAACTGGACGGCCTCAGGCGCGACGCCATGCCGCCGAACGGCGCGTTGGGGGCGCCGGGATCCGGACCGACGGGCTCGAGCGTGAGGTCGGCGCCTCCCCGTTCGCCTGCCTTGAGGGTCACCGACCGCTTGACCGAGGCCAGGTTCCCCGCAGCCGTCACGCTCACTTCGTACGTCCCGGGCAGAATCGCCACCGCCCGGTACCGCCCGGCGTTCGTGTAGACCATGTACAGCATCCGGCGTTCGGGGTTGTAGATGTAGACCTGCGCGGCCTGAAAGGGCGTCGCAGACCTTATGGTGCCGGTCAGCGTGGCCATCCCTGCGAGGGGCGAGTCACGCTGGCCGCGGGCGGCCAGCGACCCGGTTCCCACGGATGCGACGAAAACGATGGCGGCCGTCACGAGCAGGAGCCCGGCCAACCCCGTGCGCCGGTACAGGCGGAATACCCTCTCAGTCATCACTGCACTCCAGGGCGCTGATGCGCCGAACCATGTGACCAGCGGCCACCGGCGGACACAGCCCGCTCGAACCAAGCGGACAGTACTCGTGGCGGGTATGCCGTTCAATTACCCGTTCGGGTAGGTGGAGTCGCGGAGGGCGACGGCGGCAGTAACGCCGCACGGCTGCGGGACCGGGGCCCGGGGGTCAGGACGTCAGAGGTGAATGAGGCCGCGACGCGCCGCGGCGGAGACCGCCGCGCTCCTGTTCGCGACCCGAAGCTTCGACAGGACGTGGTGCACGTGCATCTTGGCGGTCTCCTGGCTGATCCGAAGGGCCGCGGCGATCGCGGTGTTCGTCAGGCCATCCGCCATCAGCTTCAGGACTTCGAGCTCCCTCGGCGTCAACTCCGACTCGTCGAACCGTTCGTCCAGACGCCTTCGCAGATCAGGAGACAGCGGGCGTTCGCCCGCATGGACACGACGGATGACCTGCGCCAACTCGTCGCACGTCACGTCCTTGATGAGGTACGTGCTCGCGCCTGCCTGGAGGGCCCGAAAGATGTCTTCGTCGCGCTCGTACATCGTGAGCACGATGACTCGCGCACCGGAATCCACCTGGCGGATCGCCCTGACCGCGTCCAGCCCGCTCATGCGCGGCAGGTGCAGGTCCATCAAGGTGACGTCGGGCTTGAAGCGGTGGAAGAGCTCGATCGCCTGTTCGCCTGTGGCGCCCGACGCCACCAGCTGCAGGTCGGTGTGCCAGCGAATCATCGACTCGATGCCCTCGCGCACGAGCGGATGATCGTCGATGCTGACAACCCGGATCGGCAGGGCCGTCATGCGTTGGTTGCCCAGCCTGCGTCCAACGGTGCGCGCACCTCCACGGCTGTG
>Ga0194132_10006558_pt1 | contig 17982 bp, 12 predicted proteins | sample TA2KigOf80mmetaG_FD_148612 | JGI IMG/M metagenome (GOLD analysis project Ga0194132, IMG submission 148612) | Freshwater microbial communities from Lake Tanganyika, Tanzania - TA2015054 Kigoma Offshore 80m | ecosystem: Environmental > Aquatic > Freshwater > Lake | place: Tanzania: Lake...
TACAGGTCGTTGGGCATCGCTGCCAGCTGCCTGCGAATGGCTTGCAAGGTAAGAAAAAATCCGCGGTCTTCCATGACCGCCATCTTGCAGCCAGAACCAGCCGCCGTACAATGGATTTTCAGTCGGCGGCGAACAGTGTCTTAACTGCGTGTCTCACGCCAGGGGCTCACTTCAGTTCGTCGGGAAAATCTCCCATCTCAACGGCCCATTCGGTGCCGTTTACTGTCGCTTGCCAGCCTTGGCAGAGAGGCTCGACACCAAACTCCGGACGTGGAATCCGGAAACACCAGCCCGCGAGCGAGAAGTGCTGGACATATTGGATGAGTTCCCAGCCCGGTGAAGTTTGGCGCGCCGCGGAATCGCAGGCCGGCGTCACTAAGCGCAACCGCTAAGGTGCGATACTGACCTGATGTGGCTGCATATCCCATCGCCGGGAACCTCCCCGGGCGTCTATCCGGTCGTCCGGCGCGGCGAGGGACTCAAACACCTGTCCTTCACCATTCTGGAACTCGGCGGCTCTCTACGGGAATACACCTTTGAGACTGGAGAGGAAGAAGTCTCGCTCGATTCCTACACCGGACCGTACGCCGTCTCCGCCGAGGGAAGCTACGGCCGCTGGGAAGCCACGGTCCCGGCGCGGCCCTCCATCCGCGACGCGCATCCGATGGTGTACATCCCGCGTGACTCGCGGGTGACGCTACGGCCGCTCAACGGCGGCGCGCGGATCACGATCGCCGGTGCCGAAGGGAAGCCGGGTGTCCGGCCGGTCCTCGTTGACGGGGACCAGATCGTCGCGCGGACCGTCGGTAAGGACAATTGGACCCGTACCGTCTACACCCACATCGCGGACAACGTCGATGCCGCGCACCTGATCTGCGGAGAGACCGTGAACCGGCCCGGCGGATGGTCGAGCTGCCCGCCGCACAAGCACGACCGGTTCGGCGATGGCGAGGTGCCGATGGAGGAGGTCTACTACTTCCAGACGGATCCGGCGCAGGGATTCGGATTCCAGCGCATCTATACGGACCCTGCAGACGCGGACGGGTTCGATCTCGCATTTCCGGTCCAGCACGGTGATACGATTCTGATTCCACGTGGCTACCATCCGGTGGCTGCGTGTCCCGGATATTCACTGAACTACACGTGGGTCCTGGCGGGCGAGGGCCGCGTGTATGGCGCGTGGAAGGATGATCCGGACCACGCCTGGATCAAGGGCTAACATAAGGAGCGCGCTGAGACCATGTCAGACTGGCAATTCGCACAAGGGGATCAAACCGAGCGGCTGGCGAAAGTCCATCTCTTTTCGATGATGAAGAAGGACGTGCACGGCGCCGAAGTCGAGATCCACGTCACGGTACGTGAGTACGTCACGCCGCGCGACCCGGCGATGCGTTTCTTCGCGACGGCCGACCGGGATACGAGCGCCGGGAGGGTCCGCTATCATCCGGCGGGGTGGGGCGCCACGTTGCTCGAAGCGCTGTCAATGTGCATGCGGGAGATCCACCGGTTCCCGCTGGAATGATCGTTACGCCGGAGAGTCGCTATGCCTCAAGTGCTGTGGGAAACGAGCCCCCCGATGACCGATACGGAGTTCCTGCAGTTTTGTGCCGGGCGTGAAGATCTCGACATCGAGGTCAACTCAAGGGGAGAGTTCGAGATCAGTCCGAACTCAGGATTCATTTCAGGCCAGAAGAACGGCGAGATCACCTATCAGCTCATACACTGGGCTCGTGTTGACCGGCGCGGCATCGTGACAGATTCCAGCACGCTGTTCCGGTTGCCCAACGGAGCCAAGCGTTCGCCGGACGCTGCCTGGACCGAGCGTAGCAGTGTGGCGCCGTACCTGGCATCGAAACAGATGCAAGTGTTTCCCATCTGCCCCGAGTTCGTCATCGAGCTCCGCTCGCCAACCGATGACCTCGCGCGGCTGCAAGAGAAAATGCACGAATGGATCATCAACGGCGCTCAATTGGCCTGGCTCGTCGACCCGATCGGAAAGACCACCACGGTGTACCGTCCAGGAGCAGCACCCGAGGTGGTGGCGGATCTGGTCGTACGCGGCGAAGGCCCGGTCCAGGGCTTCGAGCTGCACCTCGCCGAGATCTACGAATAACTGCTGGTCCAGCAGCCGGTCGAGCTTCTGCACGTCCTGCTCGACAGCCGTCGTGATGGTGATGACCGCCCTGTAGAACACAGACGCGGATACCGCTACAGCCTCCTCGCGACCAGCAGAGTCAGGTCGTCCGTTAGCTCACTCGATCCCGTGAACTTGCGCACTTCCGCGATCACGTCGGTGCTGAGCTGGGTCAACTCAGCACTGCCCGATTGGCTCAGCAGCGCCTCCAGCCGCTTGTCGCCAAACATCTCACCGAACTCGTTCTCGGGTTCCGGCAGTCCGTCACTGAACACAGCCAGCAGATCGCCGGATTCCAGCCGGATCGCGCGCTCCTCGTACCGCGCCTGCGCGAACGCGCCCACCACGGTACCCGTTACCTCCAACTTTGACACCACGCCGTTCCGCACCAGCAGCGGCGGAAGGTGGCCCGCGTTGGCATAGGTGAGCTGGCCCGATTCGTCATCGTAGATCGCAAAGAAAAACGTCGCGTACTTCTCTGGCGACGTGTTCGCGTGCAACTGCTGGTTCAACCGGCTGATCACTGTCGCCGGATGCAGAATCGAACCGGGCCAGTTGGCTGCGTCTTGGATCTGCGACCGCAATCCTGATTGCAAGGATGCCATCAACAGCGCCGCCGAGATGCCTTTGCCCGCCACGTCGCCGAGTGCGATCGCGATCCGCGCGCCTCCCAGCGGCTGGCAGTCGTAGTAGTCGCCGGACACGCTGCGCGCCGGCACGCAGACCCCGTGGAGCCGCAGCCCGCGAGGCTCTGGCATGGACTTCGGGAACAACTGGCTCTGCACCTGGCGCGCGATCTCGATCTCCGCCTCGATGCGCTCCTTCTCTTTGGCCACCTGGACCAGTTCCTCCAGATGCGCCGTCATCTGGTTGAACGACTGGCTCAGTCCTGCCAACTGGTCCGAACCACACTCACGAATCCGGTAGGAGAAGTCGCCCGCGGTGACGTGCCGCGTGCCCTCGTAAAGCTCGTTGACGGCTGATGTGATCGTGCGGGAAAGCGAGACTCCGATCACGATGGAAGCTACCTGCACCACAACGAACACGCCCGCCCAGAACTTCAGGAAATCGGGCAGCGGAGATGCCGTCCGCTGGGTGAATACGATGTCCGCCACCTTGGATAGCCGCGACCGGACTGTGAGCAGCACTTGGGACTTCCTGTCCTGCGCCTCCCAATCGGAGACCGGCAGGTAGGTGCCCCACAGTAGTTCGTGGTCGAATCGATTGGCGGCGGGCGGCGCCAGAGGAGCCTCGCCATCCTCGGTTTCGTGCAGCCGGATGCTGCCCTGCTCGCCCAGCATGCCTACATCGCCGATGCCCGGAATCAGTCCTCCCAGCCAGCCCCGCGTCAACGGTGCGGCAATCGTGGCCACAGTACGGCCATCCACCGCGCGGCCCCACGCGTACAGGCGTCCACCCCGCACGGCGATTCCGTTGCCCGCGGCGTGCGAGGTCTCTGCCTCCGAAATCAGGATCTGGACACCGGGGAACGCCTGCTGGAGCAGCGACTCGGTCCTGCTGGTCACCGCCGGGCGGACTTCGGGTGCCGCACGTACGATCGACTGCGCCGACCGTTCAAGCAGACGCATCCGCCGCTCAAGTTCCGCGTGGACCAGGTGGACCGAGATCTGCTCTCCCAAGTACCGCGAGCCGACATTCCCCAGCACCAGCAGCAAGAGAATCGGAATCAGGGCGATGAACACGTAGGCGACGATCAGCCGGTTCCGCAGACGCCAGATCAACTTGCGGATCAGCGGCCGGCCGAGTTTGAGCGCCGCGGCCAGCGCAACGAGCGCGGCCACGGTCACCACGAGGAGTCCAGTCATCTAGACGCGTGACTTGGCAATGGCGGGCGTGAACTCCTCGCCCGGCGCCGCAGCCTTGGGCTGCAGGTACGACTGCGACAGTCCATTGCTCAGGATCTGAAACGCAGTCTGGGGATCGTCTGCCCACTGGAACAGGTCCAGGTCTTCGGGGCTGATCATCCCGTGCTTCACCAGGGCGTCAAAGTTCAGCACTTCCTTCCAGAACTCAGATCCGTACAGCACGATGACGATCTTCTTTTCGAGCTTCTTCGTTTGCACCAGCGTCAGCAGCTCACTCAACTCGTCGAGCGTGCCGAATCCTCCGGGGAACACCACCAGCGCCTTGGCGAGATAGGCGAACCAGAACTTCCGCATGAAGAAGTAGTGGAACTCGAAGCACAGGTCCGCCGTGATGAACGGGTTCGGCTTTTGCTCGAACGGAAGTCCGATGTTGAGCCCCACGCTCTTTCCACCTGCGTCGTGCGCGCCGCGGTTGGCCGCCTCCATGATTCCCGGACCTCCGCCCGTGGTCACCACAAACCGGCGCTTGGCCGGTCCGAGCGAATCCGACCAGACCGTCATTAACCGCGCCAGCTCCCGCGCCTCCTTGTAGTAGCGGCCGAGCGGGCCATCTTCCTTGATCCGCGCCGATCCGAAAAACACGACCGTGTCGTGCACCCGCTCGCTGCGGAAATGCGACAGCGGCTGCAGGTACTCGGACAGGATACGCACGGAGCGCCCCGTCGAGCTCTCCAGGAAGTCGGGGTTCTTGTAGGCGACGGGATTGCACGCCGCGCCAAAATCGAACGGGCTTTCAGCCATCTGTAGGTTTTTCCTCGGTTTCCAGACGCTGGAGGCGCTGCTCCAGGTCTCTGATCTGTTTGAGCATGGCGGGCAGCTTCGGAAACGCCGTGATAGCGCGGCGCCACGTTGCCGCGTCAAAGGCCGGCGAGCCGCTGATCACGGTGCCCGCGGGTACGTCGTGTCCCACGCCGCTCTGCGCGTAGACAATCGCGTTGTCGTGGATGGTGAGGTGTCCGGAGATGCCGGCTTGTCCCGCCAGGAGCACGCTCTTCTCGAGGATCGTACTGCCGGCCAGACCCACCTGGGAGCAAATGATGTTGTCCTCGCCCACTACGCAGGCGTGGCCCACCTGGACCAGCGAGTCGATCTTGGCGCCGCGCTTCACCCGCGTCTCACCGATCGTCGCGCGGTCAATGTTGGTGAGCGACTGGATCTCGACATCGTCCTCGACCACCGTCACGCCTGATTGCGGAATCTTGTAGTGCGTCCCGTCGGCGCGCTTGGCGAACCCGTAGCCGTCGCCTCCCACCACCACGCCGTTCTGCAGGATCACCCGGTCGCCAATCTGGCAGAATTCGCGGACCACGGAGTGCGAATGCGCCGTGAAATTGCGTCCGATGCGCGCGCCCTCGTAGATCACCACGTGCGGATGGATCACGGCGCCATCGCCGATCGTCACGTGCTCGCCGATCACTGCGAACGCTCCGATCGCCGCGCCCTCGCCCACCACCGCGGTCTCCGCGATCACTGCGCTCGGATGAATCCCCGGATGCGGACGCGGCGCCTGATAGAACAGCTCCAGCGCGCGCGCGAAGTCGAGGTACGGATTCGCGGACACCAGGCTCGCGATCCCCTCGGCCGGTTCCGATATCAGAATGGCGCCGGCTCGCGTGTGCTTGACCTTATGGGTGTACTTCGGATTCGCCAGAAACGTGAGCTGATCCGGACCGGCGCGCTCCATCCCCGCCAGGCCCGTGATCTCGAGGTCCGGGTCCCCAACCAGCTCGCAGCCAAGGGCCGCCGCAATCTGCCGCAGTTTCATCCCTGACTCTCAGGGTAACCCGTCAGTAGTCCCGGAATGGACCGCGGGGTTCGCTCCCGTCCATTTCCTTCCGCCATGCCTGCCACTTGGAGCGCATCTTGGCCAGCGCCTCCGGCTGGGTCTTGACCAGATCCCTGGACTCGCCCGGATCGGCCTTCAAATCAAACAGGTGCTCTTCGCCGTCGATCTCGCTCCACTTCCATTGCGCCGACCGGGCAGCTTTGTTGTCCCGCTGCTCCCAAAACATTTCTTCGCGTCCGCGTTGGGACTGTCCGGAGAGCAGCGGCATCAGGTCGAACCCGTCGAGCTTCGCGTTGGGAAGCTTCGCGCCTCCAAGCCTGGCGAACGTCGGAAGCAGCTCGAGCGTGGTCGCGAACTGGTGCGACACCTGGCCCTTGGGGATCCGGCCGGGGAACCGCGCCAGGAACGGCACGCGGTAGCCACCTTCCCACAGGCTCGCCTTGCCTCCGCGGAGCGGTCCGTTCTGGCGTCCGGTTCCGCCGTTGTCGCTCGAAAACACGACCAGCGTGTTGTCCTCCAGACCCAAATCGCGGAGCTTCCTGAGAATCCCGCCAACAGCCTCGTCCAGGTGCGTCACCAGCGCCCGGTATGCGGCGCGAGGCCGGCCTTCGTTCCGCTTCAGATGTTCGTCCGGCGACTGGACCGCCTGCTTGTCGAACGTCGACGCCCCGTGCGGCGCGTTGAAAGGAACATAGAGGAAGAACGGACGGTCCTTGTTCGCCTCGATGAAGCCCAGCGCCTCACGCAGGAACAGGTCCGTTGCGTGGCCGCTTTCCTTGATCTCCTTGTTGCCCCGGAACATTGACGGCACGCCGTAGCGCTCGTGCGTATAGTAGTCGACTCCGGTGTTGGCGAATCCGTAGAAGAAGTCGAATCCGCGCTGCAGCGGAAGGAACCGCTTGGCGCGTCCGCTGTCCCATTTTCCAATCACGCCGGTGGCGTACCCCGCGGACTTCATCACCTGGCCCACCGTGACCTCCCGCAAGTCGAGCCCCAGCGTCATCTCCGCTGACGTGGCGTAGGTCCATTTGTCGAACTGGAATTTCCAGTTCACCTCGTTGTTGCGAATCATGTCGTACAGCCCGTTCCGCTGCGGATAGCGGCCCGTGAGGAACGCGCCGCGCGACGGCGTGCAAGCCGGCCAAGCGACCGCGAAGTCCGTCAACCGGATCCCATCGGCCGCGATGCTGTCGATGTTCGGCGTCGAGATGGTGGCGTCGCCCGTGCAGCCGAGATCCGCGTAACCGAGATCATCGGCGAGGATGAACACGATGTTCGGACGGCGCTGCTGGGCGAATAGCGGCGCCGCGGCGGACGCAAGAAGTTGGCGGCGGGTGAGCATCACCGCCTATTCTACAGTCCGCCGCGCAGATACGCGATCACGTCGGCCAGGTCCTGCTTGCTCATCGATTTTTCGAGATCCTCGGGCATCAGCGAGATGGCCGACGACCGGATCTCCGCGATGCTCGACCGCAGGATCGTCACGTCTTCCTCGGATCCCCCGCGCAGCGTCACGGCGCCCGCGGTTTCCGACGCCAGCACGCCATCGTACATGCGTCCCGCCTTGTCCGTGATCATGTAGTTCACATACCGCGGGTCGATCGCGCCGCTCGGATTGAGGATCGCCTCGATCAGCTCGTCCTTCGACTTCATGTTGATGCCCGACAGGTCCGGACCCACACGCCCGCCCTGCCGTCGCGGAAGGTGGCATCGCGCGCAGGCATCCTCGAATACCTGCTTTCCGTGTGTCACGTCGCCTTTCATCGAAGCCACGTCGCGGAACGAAGCCGCGACCTTGGCTCTGTCGCCGCCCGCGTCCCGGAAAATAGCCCGAGCGCGCTCGACGACTTTCGGATCGCTCGATTCGAGCAGCCGGTTTCTCGCGGCTACTTCGAGCATGGACACTTCCACTTGCTGCTTTTCGAGGGCTTCGAGCAGGAGCGGCGTGCGGTCCTTTTGCGCGAGCAATGCACCGATCGCTTTGGTCCGCGCCTCCGGACTGTACGACTTCCAGTGCGTCAGCAGCTCGGGCCCGACCTTCGCATCGTCGAACGTGGACAGGCTGAGCACCGCGGCCACCTGCACTTCGGGGCCGGGATTCGAGCCGAGCACCTTGCCGATGAGCGGAACCGCCGCCGCTGGAGCGGCTCCACGCAGCGCCGTCAATGCAAGCACACGCTGCTTCACCGGGAGTCCGGCGTTCAGAACATCCTTGGAAGCGCGGTCGACGAGCGCCTTGAGCTCGAAATACCGCGCGACATCCCAGGCCGCCTCGACGCCGCTATTCAGATAGCCGGTGAGAGCCGCCTCGACACCCGGCGCCCGGACCTGCTTGGCGCCGACCAGCCGCAATCCGTTAGCCAGCCCGCGCAGTCCGGCGTCGGGCGATTTGCCCCGGCCGAGGGCGATCAGGAACGTCTGAATCTCGGCCGGATCCTTGCGCGATCCCACGAGTCCGCCGATCGCCGTCAGCAGGTCGCGTGGGATATCGGTTTGGCCCTTGGCGAGCAGCGCTTGTTGAAATGCGACGGGAGCATCCGCCGCCGAGGACAGCGCCGCCATGCGGATCCACCGGTCCTTGATATTCGCCGCGGCCAGGTCCACCACCGCCGCGCGCGCCGCTGGTGTCCGGAAGTTGCCGAGGCTCAGCGCAAGCTGGAGCTGAATCCGCGGCGCTTTGTCTGCAGCCAGCGCCCGCACCTTCGGCTCCAGGGCAGGGAACGCCTCTGCCATTGCGATGGCGTGCTCGCGGACCTCCGCCCGCGGATCCTTGAGAGCTGCCTCAACCATCGCGGGATCGAGCACGCCGAACGTCCGCAGCAGATACAGCGAACGCAACCGCGCCGGCGCCGACGGGCTGTTGGCGGCCAGTTCCTTCAGCGCCGGAATCGCGCCGCGGTCCTGCTTTTCGAGGATCATCCGCTGCGCCGTGACGCGATGCCAGCCGTTGGCGTGTTCAAGAAACTTCGCGAGGTCCGCGCCCTGCTTGCCCGCGATGTCCGTCTTGAGCCCGCGCTTCATCCGCGGATTGTTGGGAACAATCCGGTAGATGCGCCCCAGCGTGTCTCCGCTCGAAAAGTTAATGCTCTTCTTGAGCTGCTCCGGAATAGAGAGAGGAGTCTCAATAAATTCCCGCTGCATGTCCGTCAAATAAAGATTGCCGTCGGGTGCGTTGGCGAAATTCGTCGGGCGGAACCACTGATCGGTCGAGGCCAGGAACTCGACGCCCTCTTTCACCGGCCGCGCCTTGAAGGTGACGCCGTCGGGGGTGAGCACATCGCGGCGGACCAGATTCGCACTCACATCACCCGTGAAGATGTTGCCCTGGTACTCCGCGGGCCAGGCGTCACCCAGGTACATCGTTCCGCCCGTGGCCCCGGTGAAATACCCGGCCAGGTGCTCGACACGTCCATTCTTAAGCTCGTTGTAGCGTTCCTGCCGCAGCTTGGTCCGGATCACGCGCCACTCCTGCGGTTGCGTGACCGGCCACATCTTGCGCTCGTACCCCTCGTACGGATCGTGCATCACCGATCCGGCGTCGAGCAGCGGCGCGCGTGCCAGATAGTGCCGCGGCAAGACCGTGTGGCGCAGGTGCGTCGTGTTTTGTGAGGAGAACCGGTTGCCCCAGTCGTCCATCGCCAGGCCGTACTGCGTGGCGCCTGACGCCGGTTCGAAATCGAACGTCACCGGATTGAACCGGAAATCGTTGCCCCGCAGTTGGACAGGCTCGTGCTTCGGATTCTTCGGCGACGTCACTTTGCCCTCGTTGCCCATGTTGGCGAAGTAGATCCAGTTGTCCGGACCCAGCCGCGGATTCGAGATGTGAGCCTCGGGATTGCCGTGGAAGAATCCCGTGAGCCACACTTCGCGCACGTCGGCCTTGCCGTCGCCGTCGGTGTCCTTCAGGAACAGAACCTCGGGCGCCGCGCACACGATGAGTCCACCGTTCCACGGCATCAATCCGCTCGACTGCGAGAGGTTCGCCGCGAACAGCGTCGACTTGTCCGCAACGCCGTCGCCGTTGGTATCCTCGAGCAGCCTGACGCGGCTGCGCTTGGGATTGTCCTTGATGGGATCGTCGTGCAGGTCCGGCATCTCGACGGCGTAGGCGCGTCCGTGTTCGTCAAAGGCGACTTCCACGGGGTCCATCACGTCAGGCTCGTGGGCGAAGAGTTCGGCCTTGAAGTCCTCGCTGAGCTTGATGGAGCGGAGGCCGTCTTCGGGCGAAAGCCCGCCTGCGGACTTGTTGCCGGAGCAGGTGGCAAGAAGGAGGAGGGCAAGGAATGCGAAGCAAAGTTTCATGAGGGGGAATCCATAATTTATCGCACCCGGGGATCACCAGTTCCGCGGACACCGCTTGCGGAAATCGCATCGCGCTCGTCCAAGCCCGCTATAGTGGGATCTGGAACTTGTAGCCGTGGAACCTCCTCGATGGCCGAAACCCATCTCTACCTCACGGAGCTGGTGGGCATGGTCGTGTTCGACCTGCGCGGGAGGCGTGTCGGCCGGATCCAGGACGCCGCCCTGGTCCCCATGGCCGACAGCGCGCGCGTCGACCAGTACCTGATCGGCGGCGGCGGCTGGAGCTGGATGGCGTTCCGCCACTACCAGGTGAAGTCCGTGTCGCTGCGCGGAATCGAACTCGGCGACGAGACCCTGACCCCCTACCACGCCGACGCGGACGGATACACGCTACGCCTGGTCCGCGACCTGCTCGACCAGCAGATCATCGACGCCCAAGGCCGCAAGGTGGTCCGCGTCACCGACGTCACCTTCCACGTGCGCGACGGGCGCGAGCTTCATGTCATGGAAGTCGACATCGGGCTCCGCAGCGTGATCCGCCGCCTCCTGCAGGGGATTCCGCCGCGATGGGTCCGCAAACTCCAGGGCCCGATTTCGGTCAACTCCATTCCCTGGACCCTCACCAATATCCTGGAGCCCGACCCGCAGCGCCGTCTGCGGCTCAACATCACCACCAAATTGCTCGAGCAGATGCATCCCGCCGACCTGGCCGACATCGTCGAAGAGCTCAGCCCCGACAACCGTGAGGCGATCATCGAGGCCATGGACAGCGAACATGCCGCCGAGACGCTCGCCGAAGTGGAGCCCGAGATCCAGGCGAGCATCCTCGAGTCGCTCGAAGCCGAGCGTGCCGCCGAAATCCTCGAGGAGATGCCCGCCGACGCCGCCGCCGACGTCCTCGCCGAGATGGAGGAAGCCGCCAGCGCCGAAATCATGCAGGAGATGGCCGCCGAGGACAAGACCGAGGTCGCGGAGCTCCTCGAGTTCGCGGAGGACACCGCGGGCGGCATGATGACCACCGAGTACCTGTCGGTCCCGGAAACCGCCACGGTGACCGGTGCACTCGCGGCCATGCGCGAGCTTGACTACCTTCCCGAAGCGGCCAACAGCGTCTTCCTTGTCGACTCCAGCGGACGCCCAACCGCCTGGATCCCCGCCGCCCGCATGCTGCTCGCCGACCCGAACGCCATCCTGCGCGATCTCCCCATTGAGGAGGCGCGTCCGGTCAGCGTCGACACTCCCGAGCGCCGCGTCACCGAGTTGTTCGACAAGTACAACCTGCTTGCCCTGCCCGTGGCGGATAGTGACGGCGCGATGGCGGGCGTGATCACCGCCAGCCGCGTCATCGCCGGACTGAGGCGGCGCTGATGCTACGCCGCCTGCGCCACCACATCGCGGTGTTCTTCGCGGTGCTCGGCCCCGGATTCATTACCGCCGTGGTCGACAACGACGCCGGCGGGATCTTCACGTACTCCCAAGCGGGAGCCAAGTACGGCTACCTGCCCCTGTGGACCCTCGCCCCCATCACGCTGCTTCTTATCGTCACGCAGGAAATGTGCGCGCGCATGGGCGCCGTAAGCGGCAAGGGACTCTCCGACCTCATCCGCGAGGAATACGGCCTGCGCACCACCTTCTTCGTGCTCGCGGCGCTCGTGCTCGCCAACGTCACCAACGTGATGGCGAACTTCGCGGGCATCGCCAGCTCGCTTGAGCTGTTCCACGTAAGCCGTTACATCTCGGTCCCGCTCGCAGCCGCCGCTGTGTGGCTGCTGATCGTCAAGGGGACCTACGCCAGCGTCGAAAAGGTGTTTCTCTTCGCCTGTTCGCTCTACGCCTGCTACGTGGTTTCCGGCGTGCTCGTCAAACCCGACTGGAGCGAAGCCGCCGTGAACACCGTCAAGCCTGTCCTGGTATTCGAGCCCGGATACCTGCAGATGCTGATCGGCATGGTGGGCACCTCGGTCGCGCCCTGGATGCAGTTCTATCTCCAGGCGGCGATCGTCGAGAAGGGCGTGACGGCGAAGGAGTACGCCGAATCGCGCATCGAAGTAATCGTCGGCTGCGTCGTGATGTCGGTGATTGCCTTCTTCATCATCGTCGCCTGCGCCGGCGCAATCTGGAGCGTGAAGCCGCAGGACATCGCCAACGCCACCGATGCCGCCAAAGGACTGCAACCCCTAGGCCAGTGGGCGTACCTGCTGTTCTGTGCCGGACTCCTGAACGCCTCCTTCTTCGCCGCCAGCATCCTGCCCCTCTCAACCGCCTACACCGTGTGCGAAGGCATGGGCTTTGAAAGCGGCGTCAACCGGAACTTCCGCGAGGCGCCCATCTTCTACTGGCTCTTCACCGGACTGATCGCCGTGGGCGCGGGCGTCATCCTGATTCCCGGATTCCCGCTCGTGCGCATGATCCTGCTCTCGCAGGTGGCCAACGGGATGCTGCTGCCCCTGGTGCTCGTCTTCATGACGCTGATCGTCAACAAGCAGCGCGTGATGAAGGACTGGACCAACTCCGCGCTCTACAACGCGGTGGCCTGGACCGCGGTGGTCATCATGAGCGGACTCACGCTCGCGCTCGTCGCGCTCAGCATCCGCGACATGCGGTAGTCAGTACGTGATCCACACCGGACTCGACCACGCCAGCTCCCCGTCAGCCTGCTCCACCCGCACGTAGTACCAGTGCTCGCCGGTCAACCGCTCCTGATCAACGTACTCGAACGCCACCGTCTTGGTCCCCGGCTCGACCGTGTGCAGATACTGCCCGTCGCGAATCAAGCGGACCCGCGCCACCGCTCCTGTTCCCACCACCCGCACCTGGAACCGCTGCCGTCCCGCCGCGCGAAATTCATCGCCCATGAAGTGCGTTCCGGCACGGAACTCGAGCACGATATTATCGGTCGCACCGTACGTGTGCCGCGCCCGGATCGCGTCGAACACTGCCTGCCGCTCCTGCCGCGGCGTGTACACCATCGCGTAGGAGATGTGCGTCGACAGGTGATCCGAGCTCGCGATCACGCCAATCTTGTAGCCTTTCTTCCACGCGTTCCACACCAGGCCCTGCTCCTGATATCCACCCGGCGCTCGATTCGCAGGAAACGCGCCGCGCCCACGGGGAGCGTCCGCCGACTCGTAGTTGATCCGGTCGCCCTGATAGATCTCGACCACCGGTTCAAGCTCCTTGCTGTTGTCCCGCCAGTCCGTTCCCATGCCCGGCGACCCGGACGTGTGCGGAATCGCGATGCCGCCGCTTTTCCGGATCTCCTCGTACAGGAGCTTGGTATCGTTCGCGACTCCGCCGCCATAGGAATTGCTGTTGAACGTGAGCAGTTCACCGTCTGGCGCATCCGGCATCCGGAATCGCGGATCCGGACCCTGAAAGAACGGCACCACCGGATACCCGCGCCGCGTGTGAATGATATTGCGGTGCCCATGCGGGAACCCCAGGTTGCGCTCGTAGGCGAACAGTGGCACGAACCGCGCCGGGAAGTGGTACATATCCGCCAGCTTCTCGGCGAGGAACGCCCAGTAGTCGGTGCCCCCGGCCTGGTGATCGGTGGATGCTCCGAAGTCCATGCCCGCGGCGTCAATCATGTAGCGGTAGAACTCGTGGATCGAGCCGTCGGTGAGCCCGCCTGAGTCCTGCGACAGTTCTGTGTGGCGATGCAGATCACCGCGGACGATCCGCATTTCCTGCCCTCCCACTTTGGCTCGATACGCGCGGACCGTCTTGAGATCCGCTTCCTCGTTCGCATGCCCCGCGCGAGCCTCAACCGCTGGCGGTGCATACGCGGTAAGCTCTGGCGGCGCCGCGGCCATCGGAGGCAAAGGCAGTGAACCCAGGATCACGCGGTTCGCGCGCGGCCGCGACATGAACTCCCACCTCCGCCCCTCCGACGGCCAGAAGAGCCACAACCGCCCATCCGCCGCGGCAGGCCCCATGCGTGTACTCTGGCGCGCCGCACTATCCGGCAGGGGAACCGGCGTCATCCAGCCTGCTCCGTCCAGCCGCGTCAAGGCCGATTCCCAGTGGGCGCTCATGTTCCGCGCCGCCCGCACCCAGCGCCGGTGGAACGTCATCCATAGCGAGCCCGCGGGATCGAAGAACAGATTCGGCCGGCCGGCGCTCGACGCGCCGATTCCCGCCGCGCCACCAGGCTCGAACCGCGGCGGTGACTTCCACGCGCCGCCGTCCTGCACCACCACCTCGATCCGCCGCTCGTCCCCCAGCGCGGCTCCTGGCGAGCGGTCGCCGATCGCCGCGCCCAGATCCTTGCCCCAATTCGGACTCGCGGTCTCGAACGCGATCCACGGCCGCCCCTTCGGATCCACTGCAACGCTCGCGTAAGCCTCGAATCGCGGCGTCGCGGCGACCACCATCTCCGGACCCAGCCCACCGGCGATCGAATAGGAACGGCAGTGGACATCGTAGCTGTTGCGCGAGTACCGGTCCCAGGCGATCCACACGCGTCCATCGGGCCCCGCCGCCACGGCTGGATCCCAATCATTGGCCGCGGTGTCCGTCACGTTCACTACCGGCGACCACTGTCCGCCGCGCAGCGCCCGCAGCCGGATCCGCATGGACGCGCCTTCCATCGATTGCCAAACCACGAACACCTCACCGCCGGGCCCGCGCGCCACATGCGGCTCGATGTCCGGCAGCGCTCCATCGGAAACACGTTGCAGTGGACCCCATTGATTCCCCTCCCACGCCATCGCCCAGATGTCCCAATTGCCCGCCGTCTGCTGTGACCACACCAGCAGCGGCCGGCCCTGATCATCCGAGGTCACTTGCGGACGCCAGAGATCCGCCGCCGCGCGAGGAACCGGAATCAGGCGCGACCACCTCCGGCTCTCGTACAAACGCAGATTGAGCTCCTCCTGGCGGTGGTGGAAGCTGAGCCACGTCATGGCGAGCTTGTCCCCGCCCGTCGCGGCGATCGACGGGAAATCGTGCTGGCGAAGCTCGGTACCCGAGAAGTCGCTCGCGGCCGGCACGCGATGGATCTCCACCCGCCCGCCAAGGCAGCTTTGCGGGGATCCTGCCGCGATCCGTTGCGGAGCCGTCTCGCAGGATCCCCCGGGGAACCGCAGCTCCAGACGCGCGGACTCATCGCCCGACCCGGTGATCAGCACGCCCTTCGGCGCGATCGCCTGCCGGATCTCGCGCGCGCCGCCATCGGCCTTGAATCCGTAATGGAAGCGGTCGGTCACGGTGCGGAACCGCCATCCACCCTCTGGCAGCAGGCGGTCCGGCGGCTCAAGCCGGTAACCCGTGATCGCGTGGATCGACCCCGCCACCGCCCGCACGCTCCCATCCCACACCGACGGCTCACGGTCTCCGGTCCCAGCCAGCACGAGCACCTGCCAGAGCCGTTCTTCGGGCGTGCCGCCGGGCGCCGTAGCGAACGTCTGGCGGAACTCCTCATCCGTCTCGCGCCGGGGTTGCGCGAGCACCACACCCGCCATCAGGCAAGCGAACAAGCAGCGCATCACTGCTTAAGCATATCTCCGCGACCGCGTTTTAAAATATCCCCATGCCCAGCCGCCGCCACTTCGTCACCTCCGGCGCCCTCACCGCGCTCTCCGCCACCCGCGTCCTCGGCGCCAACGACCGCATCCATGTCGGACTCATCGGATGCGGCAACCGCGGCATCCGCGCCCTGCTCACCGAAGCTCTCAAGCACCGCGAGGAAGCCAACATCCAGTTCGACGCCGTGTGCGACATCTGGCGCCAGCACCGCGAGGAGGCTGCCGCCTTCACCAAGTCCACCGCTGGCAACGAACCCCGCCAAATGGCCGCCTACCGCGAAATGCTCGCGCTCAAGGAAATCGACGCGGTGATCATCGCCACGCCCGACCACCAGCACGCCGTGATGCTCACCGACGCCGTCCGCGCCGGCAAGGACGCTTATTGCGAAAAGCCTCTCGGTATGGAAATGAAGGATCTCCTTGTCTGCGTCGACACCGTCAAGCGCTCGGACCGCATTGTCCAGATGGGCACCCAAGTCCGCAGCCTTCCCAGCTCCATGGGCGCCAAGACCTGGATCCAGGCCGGCGGACTCGGCAAAGTGTTCAAGATCGAGCAGGAGCGCAACGGCGTCACGCCGTACTGGCACCGCTACGGCGAACGCCAGCTCGCCGAAGCCGACACCGACTGGAAGGCGTTCGTGTTCAACCGCAAGCCCCGCGCCTTCGACGCCAACCAGCAGACCGGCTGGTTCGGGTACCGCGACTTCAGCCGCGGACCCCACAGCAACCTCATGGTCCATTTCATCGATCTGGTCCACCACATCACCGGCTGCGGACTCCCCAAGCGTTGCGTCACTCTCGGCGGCACCTTCCGCTTCAAGGACCAATACAACGCGCCGGACTCGGTCGAGACCGTCATCGAATACGAGGACTTCCTGGTCCGCTACAGTACCGCCTTCGGCACCAGCGCCGGCAACTACCTGAAGTTCTTTGGCAGCAAAGGGACGATGGACGCGAGCAACTGGTCCGGCCGCCCGTTCGAAGTCTCAGGCCGCGGCGCCGAGGAACCTCTGCCCGAAGGGACCGCCATCCCCGAGGTCGAAAGCGATCCGCACATGCTCAACTGGCTCAAGTGCCTCCGCACGCGCCAGCAGCCGAACGCGCCCATCGAGGCGGGCTACAGCCACTCCGTGGCCGTGATCCTCTCCGATGAAGCGATGATCCGCGGCCGCCGCCTGGTTTACGATTCCACCCGCCGCGCGATTCGTGAGGGGTGATAGCTGACAGCTATCCGCTCTTCCCCATCCACGCCGAAATCGTATCCGCCACTCCACGGATCGATCCCAGCGCCGTAGCTAACGCCCCTGCCCAGCCCAGGAACTGGCTCGTCACGTCCGGCTGCGTCGCCAACAGGAACGCGGAAAGCCCCAGCACGAACAGCGACAGGATCCATCGGGCGCGCCTCCAGTCCGATCCCGCCTCAGGCCCCTCCCACTCAGCCGGATTCAGCCGCGCCGCCGCCACTTCCGCCACATGCCGCGGACCCGGCCCGATCACCGGACCCAACACCAGGTGCCCTTGCACGATCAACTCCCGCGCCAGATCGCTCTGCTTCGGATTCACGAACCCCTCCATCGCCGCGTGGACCAGAATCCGCTGCTCGTCCTTGCTCAAATCCTTCCACGCCCGTGGATCCGCCTCCGGACCCGCCTGGGCATCGGCGAAGAACAGATACTTGAGCATCGCCCTGCTCCACCACGCCCCGCCCGCGACCACAATCAGCACCACCAATACGCGCCACGAAAATCCTCCGCCTCCGGGCGCGCCCGCGGGCACCGGATCCGGATCCTCGTGCCGGATCCGCGCCGCCAAGTCGGACCCATTCGGCAGCCAGTCATCGAAGAAGTCCGGTAGCGGATCCGCCACCGCCACCGTCTTCGGCTCCCCCATCCAAGCCGGCCGCGGCACCAGGTACTCCTTCTGCCGGTCCGCCGCCGGAGAAGCTTCCCGCTGTGGCAGATCCTGGACCAACGCCTCTCTCGCCGCCACCTCGCTCGTCTCCCAATCCGACCGCATCGCATGCGCCACCTTCCCCGCCTCCCGGTTCCAGAAGAACTTGAATCCCGCCGCGGCCGGCAGAATCGACAGGCACGCCGACACCATCATGATCGCAACCAGATAAGTCCACACCGACTTCAGCGGCGCCCGCGCCCGCGGACCCCGGAACACCAGCAACACTCCCCCCACCGCCGCCGCCGGAATCGCGATTCCCGCAATCGCCAGCGCCCCTCCATCCAGCCACACAACGGACGCTAAGGAATTGTTAAGAAATAACATTTCCACACTGGAATGTTTTGCGCTATCCTGGACGGGATGAAAGACGCCGCTGGAGTGCGCCAGAGATTC